>Ga0136617_10000262_pt1 | contig 42419 bp, 43 predicted proteins | sample AntDrymUQ3222106_2_FD_129672 | JGI IMG/M metagenome (GOLD analysis project Ga0136617, IMG submission 129672) | Polar desert sand microbial communities from Dry Valleys, Antarctica - metaG UQ322 (21.06) | ecosystem: Environmental > Terrestrial > Soil > Desert | place: Antarctica: Dry Valley... | reverse complement strand
AGGCGGTCGGCGAGCTTGATGAGGATGACCCGGACGTCCGTGGCCATCGCGACCATCATCTTGCGGTAGTTCTCGGCCTGCGCCTCGTCGCGCGACTGGAAGGTGATCCCGGTGAGCTTGGTGACGCCGTCGACCAGGCCGGCAATCTCCTCGCCGAACGCGTCGCGGACCTCGTCGAGCGAGGCGGACGTGTCCTCGACGGTGTCGTGCAGCAGTGCGGCGCACAGCGTCTCGGTGTCCAGCCGCATGCCCGCGCAGATCTTGGCCACGCCGACCGGGTGGGTGATGAAGTCCTCGCCGGACTGGCGGCGCTGGTCGGCGTGGTGGTCGCAGGCGAACCCGAAGGCCTCGACCAGGCGCGCGCGGTCGACCGGGCGCGCCACCTCGTCGGCGTGCTCCTCGACGATCGCGAAGAGGTCGGCGAGCAGCTCGCGCTCGAGCGTGGTCAGGTCGGGCGGCGCCTCGGCCGGGGCGGCGTGGGCCGCGAGCTGGCGGTCGACCGGATTGTGGCCGGTGACGGCGATGTCCCCGTCGCCGTGGCCGTCGCCGGCGGGCACCGCGGCCCGGGGCACCGCCGCGGCGACGCCGGCTGCGGCGCCGTTCGCGCGCGGCTCATCGCCGCCGTTCGCGTGAGCGGCGTCGCCGGTGGTGCGTGCGGTCTGCTCGCGCGAGTCGGTCACGATGGGGCTCCGGGTCAAGCGTAGCTCAGGGCGGGGCGCTCCGGAGACCGCCCGGCGGGCGCACCGACGACCGTTCGAGTGGACCGCGCGGCCGGGTCAGGCAGCCGCGGCCTCCGGCTGCGCCTCGGCGACGCGCGGCGGCGCGCCGAGCTGCGCGAGCCCCTCGTCGAGCGCCCGCGCGCAGCGGCGGAACGCGGGTGAGCGCTCCAGCGCGGCGGTGCGGCCGGAGGCGGCGGCGACTTCGACGGCCAGTGGCGTGCGCGCCAGGTCGATGAGCTCGAGCTCGGCCAGCACGCGCAGCAGCCGGCCGGCGAGGGCGCCCGAGCGCGGCAGCGGGCCGGGTCCGGCCAGGATCGTCGCGAGCGCGCCGCCCGACAGCGCGGGGCCGGCGGCGCGCAGCGCGCGGTAGAGCTCGGCGAGCGGCGCGCGCAGCTCGAGCTCCCAGCGCAGCACACGGCGGGTGAGCTCGGCCTCGGCCTCACCCCACGCGAGATGGATCCAGCCCGCGCCGGGCGCGGCCTCCGCCAGGTCGAGCAGCGCCGCGGCTGGCGGCGGGTCCACCAGCACGAGGTGGGCGGCGGCGGCCAGCCCCGGTTCGGCGGCCAACCCCGCCCACGAGGTGACCGCGAAGCCCCCGACCCGCTCGGCGAGCACCCGCGCGCGTTGCTCGGCGTGCGCGCACACGGCCAGCACGGGCGCACCGCCGGCGACGAGGTCGCCGAGCAGCCCGGCGATGCCGCCACCCCGCACGTCTCTGACCTCGCGGGTGGCCGCAGACGTTGCGACCGGCGCGGCCAAGGACGTCGCCGCCGGCGCAGCCGGCGGCCCGGGCCACCACGGCGCGGTGAGGTCGCGGTCCAGCTCGGCCTCGAGGGCCGCCGCGAAGGTCGGCTCGCCGACCACGGCGATCGGCGCCCGCCCCGCCGGCTCGGCGTGGCGCAGCACCAGGCGTGGCTCGACCGCGCCGTTGTAGCGGTTGACCTCGAGGCGGACGGCGGCGTCGACCGGCTCGCCCTCGCGGGCCGGCAGTCCGCCCCCGCGACCGAACGCCACGCAGCGCGACCGGGCGCCGCCGGACGCCAGGCTGAAGGCGACGTGGCGTCCCTCCCCCAGCGCACGCGGCTCGGCCAGCAGCGCGCCCGGCACCAGCAGCGTGGGCTGCGGGTTGCCCATCCCGAACGGGGCGAGCCGCTCGAGCTCCTCGGCCAGGCGCAGGTGCAGCGCGTCGCCGGGCACGACCGCGTCGACGCGCTGGCGCGGGAGGAGGTCCTCCGGCGCGAGCACCGATTCGGCGTGTGCGCAGAACGCCGCGCGGAACGCGTCCACCGCGTCGCGCGCGATGGTCAGCCCCGCCGCCGCACGATGGCCGCCGTGGCGCAGCAGGGTCGCCGCCGACGCATCCAGCCCCGCGAGCAGGTCGAAGGCCGGGATCGAGCGCCCCGAGCCGGTGCCGCCGTCACCGTCCAGCGCGATCAGCACGGCCGGCCGGTGGTGGCGCTCTGCGATCCGGGAGGCGACGATGCCGATCACGCCCGGATGCCAGCCGTCGGCGGCCAGCACGTAGGCGGCGGGGGTGCCGCCGCCCGCCTTACGCAGGGCCGCGACCTGCGCTTCCGCCTCGAAGCGGATCCGCGTCTCGACGTCGCGCCGCTCGGTGTTGACGGCGTCGAGCTCGGCCGCCACGGCGCGCGCGCGCGCGACGTCGGCGGTCAGCAGCAGCTCCAGGCCCGCATCGGCGCGCGCCAGCCGGCCCGCGGCGTTGATCCGCGGCGCGAGCCGGAAGCCGATCGCCCCGGCGTCGATGCCGCTGGGGTCGACGCGCGCGATCTCCATCAGCGCCTGCAGGCCCGGCTTGCGGGTGGAGGCGATGGCGCGCAGCCCGGCGCGGACCAGGCGGCGGTTCTCGCCGACCAGCGGCACGCAATCGGCCACCGTGGCGAGCGCCACGAGGTCGAGGTCGGCGTCGGCTGCGGCCGGATCGAGCCCAGCCGCCTCCAGCAGCGCGCGCGCCAACATGTACGCCACGCCGGCCGCGCACAGCTCAGGGCACGGGTAGCCGCCGAGGGCGGGATGCACGATCGGCGCGTCGGGCAGCACGCCGTCGGCGCGCGCGGAGTGGTGATCGGTGACCACCACGTCGAGTCCCGCCGCGCGTGCGGCGGCCACCGGCTCCACCGCCGTGATCGCGCAGTCGACCGTGATCAGCAGGCCGGTGCCGCGCGCCGCCAGCCGCTCCACCGTCGCGAGGGCCAGGCCGTAGCCGTCCTCGGTGCGGCTGGGCAGGAACCAGTCCACGTCGGCCCCGAGCGTGCGCAGCGCCCGGACCAGCACCGCCGTGGCGGTGACGCCGTCCACGTCGTAGTCGCCGTGGACGGTGATCCGCGTGCCGCGCTCCACGTGGGCCAGGATCGCCGCGGCGCCCTCGCGCAGTCCGCCGAAGGCGTCGAGCGGGTGCTCGACCCCGGCCTCGAGGAACGCCCGCGCGGCGTCCGGCTCGCCGAACCCGCGCCGCGTCAGCACCTGGGCGGTGACGTGCGAGACGCCCAGCTCCGCTTCCAGGCGCGCAGCGGCGGCGAAGTCGTACGGCGCGATGTCCAGGCGCACGGCGGGCTGGGGCATCGACGGACCGTACGCGGCGGTGTGGACGGAATCGCGCCGCGGGGACGCCGCGGCGTCGTCGCAGCGAGGTCGCGGCGGATATCAACCGCGCAGCTGAGGGCGGTGGGCGGTCTGCCGCTGTTTCGGCGACGACCGAGCGCGTCAGCGTCGCGGGGCAGAGTTGCGGTGCGACGTTGACCGCGTCCAACACGGTCTATGTCACCGTCGCCGCGCACGCTGTGACGTTGACCGCGACCGACACGGTCTACGTCACCGTCGCCGCGCACGCTGTGACGCTGACCGCGACCGACACGGAGAACGCTGCGCGGACGCCCGGGTTCACTGTTCACGCCGGCGTCGGGCTCGATTCCCTACCAAGCCGCCGTTGATGTTGACGTTCGCTGGGGCAACGAGGGGACCCGTTCAGACCGGCTCGTTGCCCCGCGACGCGCCGTAGAGGTACACGACCGCCATGCCCAGCAGCGCCCCCGGGACGCCCTCCAGGGCGGTCAGCAGGTCCGTGTCCTCCTGCCCGGGGACCGAGAGACCGTGGATCGCCAGGCCGAAGAGGAGCGCGCCGAGCAGCGCGCCCATGAACGCGCCCACGATCCCCCCCGCGAAGCGGTCCGGCACGAACACCGTGAAGTGCCACAGGGCCAGGCCCATCATCACCCACACCAGCGCGCCCATCAGCGCGCCCCTGCGAAGCGGGAGTGGACGGCGGCGCCCATCAGCGGGGCCTCCCGTGGCGTCGGTTGCGGGGCTTCTTCGGCGCTCGGGGCTCGCCGCCGCCGTCCTCGCGCGGCGGCGAGGCCGCGGGAGGCGGCGTCTCGCCGCGGGCCCGCGCGCGCCGCCCGCCGGCCGGCCGGCCGGCCCCGGCGCCCGTGTCGGTCGAGGCGCCCGCGGCACGAGCGCCCGCGCGCTCGTCGATCCCGAGGTTGGCCACCATGTCCTCGAACTCGTCCTGCGAGACCTGGTTCGGGTCCCCCGCCACTGCGACTCCGCCCACGCCGGGCGCCGGACGGCCGCGCCCGCGGCGCGACTCCTCCGGGTCGACGTCGACCGGCACGCCCGCGCTGGCCACCGCATAGGCCGGCACGGCGCCGCCGAACGCCGTGCGGATGCGCGCCTGGCGCGTACGATACACGGGCTCGCGCTCCTTCCAGTGCGTCAGCACCGGGCCGGCGATGAACACGGATGAGTAGGTGCCCGACAGCGTGCCGAGCACGAGCGCGAAGGCGAACTCCTGCAGCGTCTCGCCGCCGAACAAGAACAGCGCGAGCACCGGCAGGATGGTGCAGAACGAGGTGGCGAGCGAGCGCACGATGACCTCGCTCATCGACCGGTTGACGATCTGGGAGAACGCGGCGCTGGGCATGCGCGGCACGTTCTCGCGGATCCGGTCGAACACGATGATCGTGTCGTAGAGGGAGAAGCCCAGGATGGTCAGCAGCGCCGCGACCGTCGCCGTCGTCACCTCCAGGCCGGTGAAGGCGTAGATGCCCGCCGTGATGAGGATGTCGTGGACCAGCGCGATCAGCACCGGCACCGCGTACTTCCACTCGAAGCGCAGCGTGATGTAGATCGAGATCACCGTCAGCGACGCGATGATCGCGATCAGGGCGGAGTTGGCCACCGACTGGCCGAAGGTCGGCCCGATCTCCGACACCTCCGGGTCGCCGTTCACGCCGAAGGTGTCCTCGAGCGCCTGCGTGACCTGCGGCGTGCGGCCGGAACTCTCGGCCGCGATCTGCACGACGTTGGGCCCGAGCTCCTCGTTGTCGACGGTCTGGATCTTCGCGCCCCCGAAGCCCGCCGGGCTGATCGCGCCGCGCACCTGCTCGACGGTCGCCGAGCGCTCCAGCGCCGCGGTGATACGCGTGCCGGACTCGAAGTCGATCCCGAAGTTCAGCCCGTTGGCGGCGATCCCGATCGCGCCGATCAGGAGGATCAGGCCCGACGCTGAGAAGAACCAGCGCGACGCGCCCATGAAGTCGAAGGTGATCGGCTTGCGCGGCTTGCCCGCCCCCAGCGCGGAGGGCTTCTGCAGGACCCGCGTGCCGCGCAGCGAGAGCAGGATCGCCTGCGTGGCCAGCACGGCGGTGAACAGCGAGACGATCGTGCCGATGCCGAGCACGAACGCGAAGCCCTTGACCCCCGCGGTGGCGAGGATGAAGAGGATGAAGGCGACCAGCAGCGTGACGATGTTCGCGTCGACGATCGTCGAGAGGCCCTTCTTGTAGCCCTGCGCGATCGCGGTGCCGACCGACCGGCCGCGCCGATACTCCTCCTTGACGCGCTCGAAGATGACGATGTTCGCGTCGGCCGCCACGCCGATGGTGAGGATCAGGCCCGCGATGCCCGGCAGCGTCAGCGTGACCGGGATCAGCTTGATCAGCGCGTAGAAGTAGAGCGCGTAGACGAACAGGGCGCCGACCGCGATGACGCCCAGCACGCGGTAGAACGCGAGCAGGAAGCCGGCGACGATGGCGAAGCCGGCGAGGCCGGCGACGAGGCCCTCGTCGAGCGCCTGCTGGCCCAGCGTGGCCGACACCTGCGAGCGCGAGATCAGCTCCAGGCGGAGGGGCAGGGCGCCGATCTTCAGCAGCCGGGCCAGGTCCTGCGCCTCGGTGATGTTGCCGATCCCCGAGATCTGCGCCCCCGTCTCCCCGTCGATGCCGTCGGGGTTCTCGCGGAAGTTGATGTACGGCGTCGAGATGAGCTCGTTGTCGAGCCGGATGGCGAACTTGTGCGAGGCGGCGATCGGGTTCTGCAGGCCGCCGTTGAGCGCCGCGTTGTCGGCGCCGCGCTGGGCGATCGCGCGCGTGGTCTCCGCGAACGCGCGCCGGCCGCGGTCGGAGAACTCGAAGGTGACGTTCGGCGGGCCGCCCGAGCCGTCCTCGAAGTTCTGCTCCGGGTTGCGGATGTCCGAGCCCGACAGCACCGGCTCGTCCTTCAGCACCCACCAGTTGTCGACCTCGCCACGGCGCTGGTCGACGGGGCGGCGGTCCTCGTCGCGGACGACGACGATCCCCTCGGGCACCTCGAGGATCTCCGCGTCGGCCAGCTGCCCCGCGTCCTCGAGGTCCTGGCGCAGGTCGCGCTCGCTCTCCTCGGCCAGCCCCTGGTTGAGCGGCTGCTTGGAGGTCTCGTCGAACGCATAGAACTGCGCGCCGTCCGCGGTGTTGTTGCGGTCGACGTCCGGCTCGCACGCCGACGCGCGCCTGACCGCCTCGTAAAGCCCGGGAATCGCCTGCTGGCCGCCATCGACCTGGTCGGGGCTGGCGCGGCAGTCCTCGTCGAGGATGTTCGGCTCCCAGTCGTAGAAGTACAGCTGGGCCGTGGTGCCGACCTGGCGCTCGGCGCGGTTGGCGTTCTGCACGCCCGGCAGCGAGACGTCGATCTGGTTGGCGCCCGAGCGCTGGAGCTCGGGCTCGGCCACGCCGAGGGAGTCGACGCGCTCGCGCATGATGTCCAGCGCGCGCTCCAGCGCGTCCTGGGTGACCGTCGGCTGCTGCCTGGTCGGCTTGCCCTCGTAGACGAGCTGCACGCCGCCCTGCAGGTCGAGCCCGAGCTTGGTCTCCTTGGAGAACACGACCACCACCGAGGCGGCCATGAGGCCGAGCACGGCGAGCAGGATGAAGAGGTTGCGGCGGCGGTCGGACATTCAGGGACTACTTCGACGGCGTGAGCACGAGCAGCAGCCCGCCGTCGTCATCGTACGCCGGGAACAGGTCTGCGACCGCCTTGGCGGGCAGATCCCCCTCGGCGTTGACGACGACCGGCTTGCCGAGCTGGCGCACGCCCCACTCCAGCACCACGCCGACGTGGTCCTGGCCGCCCGAGAAGTCCAGCCCCAGCACGTCCTGCACGGGGCGGCCGATGACCTTCTCGTCCGACAGCCCGGTGAGCTCGCGCGACCCGCGCCCGCAGCCGATCACCCGGCCCGCCTGGTCGCACACGAAGAAGGCGGCGTTGGGCGCCGGGTAGTAGTCGTCGAGCAGCTCGAAGAGGAACCCGAAGCCGCAGTTCGAGCAGCCCTTGGGCTGGTTGCGGAAGCCGGCCGTGCGATCCGTGGCGGCGGTCCGCTGGCCGCAGTTGGGACAGATGAACAGATGGGCCATGCGCTGCTTAGGGTAATCGGCCGGCTAAACGGAGGCTGAGCCTAGAACAGCCCGGCCGGCGCCGCCGGCGGCTCCAGCCCGAGGTGGCGCCAGGCCCGCGGCGTGGCGCAGCGGCCGCGCGGCGTGCGCGTGAGCAGGCCCTGCTGGAGCAGGTAGGGCTCGTAGACGTCCTCGACGGTGTCGGCCTCCTCCCCGACCGCCACGGCGAGGGTCGAGAGACCGACCGGGCCGCCCCCGAAGCGCTCGCACACGGCGGCCAGCAACTCGCGGTCCAGGCGGTCCAGGCCGGCGGCGTCGACGCCCTGCAGGGCCAGCGCGGCGTCGGCCACCCCGACGTCGATGGCGCCGTCGCCGCGCACCTGCGCGAAGTCACGCACGCGCTTGAGCAGTCGGTTGGCCACGCGCGGGGTGCCGCGTGCGCGCTCGGCGATCGCGCGGGCGCCCGCCGCGTCGATTCGCACTCCCAGGACGCCGGCCGAGCGCACCACGATGCGGGCGAGGTCGCCCGGGGCGTAGTGGTCGAGCCGGTGCTGGATGCCGAAGCGGTCGCGCAGCGGCGTGGTCAGCAGCCCCGCGCGCGTGGTGGCGCCGACCAGCGTGAAGGGCGGCAGGTCGAGCGTGAGCACCTTGGCGCCCGGGCCGACGCCGACCGTGACCGGCAGCTGGCGGTCCTCCATGGCCGGATAGAAGGTCTCCTCCACCGCCCTCGCCAGGCGGTGGATCTCGTCGACGAAGAAGATCGAGCGCGGCTGCAGGTCGGTCAAGAAGGCGGCGATGTCGCCCTTGCGCTCCAGCACCGGGCCGGCGGTCTGCACGAACGGGACCTCGAGCTCCTCGGCCACGATCCGCGCCAGCGAGGTCTTGCCCAGGCCCGGCGGGCCGGCCAGCAGCACGTGGTCGAGCGCGTCGCCGCGCGCGGCGGCCGCGGCGATGGAGATCGAGAGCTGCTCGCGCAGCGCCTCCTGGCCCACGAACTCGTCGAGCCGGCGCGGACGCAGAGTGGCGTCCAGCTCGTCCTCGGGGCGCTCGTGCGGGGTCTGCGGGCGCTCGACGCCGGGCGTCCTGATCATGGGCGAGCCCCCTTCAGCGCCACTGCGATCAGGTCCTCGGGCGTGGCACCGTCGGCCCCGTCGAGCAGCTGCTCGGCCTCCGCGGGCGAGAAGCCCAGACCGACCAGGCCGTCGCGGGCCAGCAGACGCGGGTCGTCGCCGCGGGCGATCACGATCGGCGCGTCGCCGGCCGCGGCGCCGACCTTCTCGCGCAGCTCCACCACGATCCGCTCGGCGGTGCGCTTGCCGATCCCCGGCACGGCCTGCAGGCGGGCGACGTCGCCGGCCGCCACCGCAGCCAGCAGCTCGCGCGGGCTGCCGCCCGACAGCACGGCCAGCGCCACCTTCGGGCCGACGCCCTGGACGCCGATCAGGAGCAGGAAGAGGTCGCGCTCGGCTTCGGCGGCGAACCCGTACAGCGCCAGCGCGTCGTCGCGCACGATCAGGTGCGTGTGCAGCGTGGCGGACTTGCCGACCGCGGGCGTCTGGCGCAGCGTCTCGGACGAGACCGCCAGCTTGTAGCCCACGCCGCCGCACACCACCACGACGTGGTCGGTGCGCCGGACCGCCACCTCGCCGGCCACGAGCGCGATCACGCCGCGCGCTCCAGCGCCGTGCGCAGCGCCGCGCCGTGGGCGTGGCAGACCGCCACCGCGAGCGCGTCGGCCGCGTGGTCGGGCGCCGGCGGCTCGGGCAGCGCGAGCAGCGCCCCGACCATCCGCTGCACCTGCGCCTTGCCGGCCCGGCCGGAGCCGCAGACGGCGCCCTTGACCTGCTGGGGCGTGTAGGAGGCGCAGGGCAGCGCGCGCTGGCCGGCGGCGAGCAGGGCCACGCCCCTGGCCTGGCCGACCGCGAAGGCCGAGCGGGCGTTGGCCCCGAAGTAGAGGTCCTCGAGCGCCATGGCGTCGGGCTCGTGCGCGTCGAGCAGCTCGGTGACCCGGAGGTGGATGGCCGCCAGCCGCGCGCCGAGCGGATCGCGCGCGGGCGTGTCGATCACGCCCCCGTCCAGCGCCACGAGGCGGCCGCCGTGGCGCGCGATCACGCCGTAGCCGGTGTGCGCGAGGCCCGGGTCGATGCCGAGGACGATCATGTGCTTTGGGATTCTGCGGCGCGCGCCGGACGCCTTCCCGTCCGGCTACCGTGAGCCCATGCGGCTGAGCGTCCTGGACCAGTCCCCGATCGCCGAGAGCTCCACCGGCGCGCAGGCGCTGGCGAACACGCTCGACCTGGCCCGGCTGGCCGACGAGCTCGGCTACCACCGCTACTGGGTGGCCGAGCACCACGGCGGGGCGATGCTGGCCGGCCCCGCGCCCGAGGTGCTGATCGGACCGCTCGCCGCGGCCACGCGACGGATCCGGGTCGGCAGCGGCGGGATCATGCTGCCGCACTACAGCCCGCTCAAGGTGGCCGAGGCCTTCTCCGTGCTCGCCGGCCTCTACCCGGGCCGGATCGACCTCGGGCTCGGGCGGGCGGCGGGCACCGATCCGCTGACCACCTACGCGCTGCAGCGCGACCGCCGCCAGGCCACGCCCGACGACTTCCCCGCCCAGCTCGCCGAGCTGCTCGCCCTGCTCGACGACGCGCTGCCCTCCGACCACCCGTTCGCCCACCTTGGCCGCACGCTGCCCGGCCGGCCGGAGGCGCCCGCGCCGTGGCTGCTCGGCTCCTCGCCGCAGAGCGCGGCGTGGGCGGCGCAGCTGGGCCTGCCCTACGCGTTCGCCGACTTCATCAACCGCGAGGGGGCGGCGATCGCCACGGGCTACCAGCGCGACTTCGACCCCGGCGTGCGCGACGCGGCGCCACGCACCGCGGTGGCGACCTGGGCGCTGGCCGCCGAGACCGAGGCGGAGGCCTGGCGCCAGACCGCGCCGTCGCGCATGGCCATGGCGCTGCTGCGCCGCGGCCGGCTGATCGGAATCCCGCCGGTCGACAAGGCGCTGCGCTTCCTCGCCGCCGAGGGCGAGCCGGCCCAGAGCCGCCGGCTCACCGCCGGCACGCCCGAGCAGGTCCGGGCCGGGCTGGAGACGCTGGCCGCGCAGTACGGCGCCGACGAGGTGATCGTGGTCACCATCACGCACGACCACGCCGTGCGCCGGCGCTCGTACGAGCTGCTGGCCGAGGCCTTCGGCCTGACCGGCGCGCTGCCCCGCGCGGCCTAGAACCTGTTTCAGAACAGGACCGTGCGTCGGGACCGGTCGTGGACCGAGTAGGGCGCCGCACGAATCCGAAGGGAATCCTGGTTGGATTTCCGAGGGTTCGGGTGGCGATCCTACGAAGTGTCCACGGCCGGTATCCGGCGTGCGGGACTTCTGAAACAGGTTCTTAACCCGCGACGCGCTCCAGCACCTCGGCGTCGACGTCGAAGTTCGCGTGCACCGCGTCGACGTCGTCGAGCTCCTCCAGCGTGTCCACCAGCCGCAGCAGCCGGATGGCGCCCTCCTCGTCGAGCTCCACGCGCGACTTCGGGAGCTGGCCGACCTCGGCGCTCTCGACCCCGATGCCCGCCTCGACCAGCGCGGCGCGCACGGCCGCCAGGTCGCCGGGCTCGCAGGTGATCTCCCACATGTCGTCGTCGCGGGCGATGTCCTCCGCCCCCGCGTCGATCGCCACCATCAGGTCGTCCTCGGTCGCGGTGGCCGAGTCCACGACCACGACGCCCTTCTTGTCGAACAGGTAGGCCACCGAGCCCGGCTCGCCGAGGTTGCCGTTGTGCTTGGTGAAGGCGTGGCGGACATCCGACCCCGTCCGGTTGCGGTTGTCGGTGGTCGCCTCCACCAGCAGGGCCACGCCGCCCGGGCCGTAGCCCTCGTACATGACGTGCTCGAGCGCCTCGGCGTCGGCGCCCTCGCCGGTGCCCTTGGCGATGGCGCGCTCGATGTTGTCCTTGGGCATCGAGGCGTCCTTGGCCTTCTGCACGGCGAGGTTGAGCGCCGGGTTGCCCTCGACGTCGCCGCCGCCCTCCTTCGCCGCCACCGTGATGGCGCGCGCGAGCTTGGTGAAGAGCTTGCCGCGGCGCGCGTCGACGATCGCCTTCTTGTGCTTGATCCCCGCCCACTTGGAATGACCGGCCATGGCGCTGAGTCTAGGACTCGGCGGGGTCGAGCCACTTCGCCGTCGCGGGGCCGCGCCAGCGCTCGAAGCGCTCCAGCAGGGCGGCCGGGTCGCGCTCCACCACGAGCATCGCGCGGTGCTCGGCGCCGACGAAGCCCTCGGCCACGGCGTGGTCGAGGAAGGCCGCGAGCCGCTCATAGTAGCCGCGCACGTCGAGCAGGCCGAGCGGCTTGGCGTGCAGGCCCAGCAGGCCCCACGTGTACACCTCGAACAGCTCCTCCAGCGTCCCCAGCCCACCCGGGAGGGCCACGAAGCCGTCCGCCAGCTCGGCCATCCGCGCCTTGCGCTCGTGCATGGAGCCGACCACGCGCAGGTCGCTCAGGCCCGGGTGGGCGATCTCGCGGTCCACCAGCGCCTGCGGGATCACGCCGACCACCTCGCCGCCGGCCGCCAGCGCGGCGTCGGCGACCGCGCCCATCAGCCCGACGCTCGCGCCGCCGTAGACCACGCCGATCCCGGCCTCGGCCAGCGCCCGGCCCAGCCCGGCGGCGGCCGCCGCGTAGTCGGGATGCCCGCCGGGGCTCGAGCCACAGAAGACGCACAGCCGCTCCACGGTCGCGCACCCTATCCTCGCCCGCCGTGACCCCGCCCGCGAGCATCTTCAAGGCCTACGACATCCGCGGCCTGTACGGGAGCGAGATCGACGGCGACGGCGCCGAGCTGATCGGCCGCGCCTTCGCGCGCGTGCTGAGCGACCTGTCGGGCAAGCCGGTGCGCGCGCTGCGGATCGGGCTGGGGCGCGACATGCGCCTCTCCGCGCCGGAGCTGGCGGCGCGCTACCGGACGGGGATGGCGGCCGAGGGCGCCGCGGTGCTGGACGCCGGGATGGTCGGCACCGAGATGCTCTACTTCCTCGTCGGCGCGCAGGGGCTCGACGGCGGGCTCATGTGCACCGCCTCGCACAACCCCAGGGCGTACACGGGTGCCAAGCTGGTGCGCGAGGGGGCGCTGCCGCTGTCGGGCGACGCGGGGATCGGCGAGCTGCGCGACCTCGTGCTGGCCGGCCTGCCGCCGGTCGCCGGCCCGCCCGGGGCGGTGGAGGCGGTCGACGTGGCCGCCGCCTTCCAGGCGCGCGTGCTCGCCTTCATCGACCCGGGCGCCGTGCGCCCGCTCAAGGTCGTGCTCGACGGCGGCAACGGCATGGCCGGGCCGATGGTCGGCCCGGTGCTGGAGCGGCTGCCGGGGCTGGAGCTCGTGCCCGCCTACTGGGAGCCCGACGGCGAGTTCCCCGACCACGAGCCCAACCCGCTGCTGCCCGAGAACCGCCGCTTCATCGTCGAGGCGGTCCTGCGCGAGAACGCCGACCTGGGGATCGCGTGGGACGGCGACGCCGACCGCTGCTTCTTCATCGACGGCTCGGGCCGCTTCGTGGACGGCGACTTCCTCTGCGCACTGCTGGCCCGCCAGGCGCTCGAGGCGCACCCGGGCGCCGACGTCCTCTACGACGTGCGGGCCTCCCGCGCGGTGGCCGACACGGTGGCCGCGGCGGGCGGCCGGGCGCTGGCCAACCGCGTCGGGCACGCGTTCTTCAAGGCGCGCATGCGGGCGGAGGGCGGCGTGTTCGGCGGCGAGGTCTCCGGCCACTACTACTTCGCGGACTTCTACAACGCCGACTCCGGCACGCTGCCCGCGCTGCTCATCCTCGAGCTGCTCGGCAAGCGGGAGGCGACGCTCGAGGAGCTGCTGGAGCCCTACCGCTCGCGCTACTTCCTGTCGGGCGAGATCAACTCGGCGGTCGCCGATCCGGCCGGGCGGATGCACGCGCTGCGCGAGCGCTACGCCGACGCGGAGATCACCGAGCTGGACGGCGTCTCGATCGACTACCCCGACTGGCACTGCAACGTCCGGCCGTCCAACACCGAGCCGCTGCTGCGCCTGTGCCTGGAGAGCCTCGTCTCCCCGGAGCACATGGAGGAGCACCGCGACGAGGTGCTGACGCTCATCCGCGGCTGAGCGCCGGCCCGCGGGCCGCGGCGGCCAGCGCCTCGAGCACGGGTGCCACGGTGGGGCGCCGCCCGGCCCCGGTGCGGGTGGCCGCAAACACGTGGCGGGCGGGCGCCGGGTCGGCCAGCGGGCGCAGGACCACACCGTCGGGCACCGCGGCCTGGCCCAGGCGCGGGACCAGCGCGACCCCCAGGCCCGCGGCCACGAGGGCCATGGCGGCGTGGAAGTCGAGCGTGCGGTGGCTGAAGGCGGGGGTGAACCCCGCCGCCGCGCAGCCGTTGACCGTGACGTCGTGGCACGAGGTGCCGTCGGGCGGCCCGATCCAGCGCTCGCCGGCCAGCGCCGCCAGCGCGACCTCCGGCTCGTCCGCCAGCGGATGGTCCTCCGGCAGCACGGCGTCGAGCGTGTCGGAGAGCAGGGCGCGTCGCTCGAAGCGCGGGTCACCGGCGGCGGGCGCCTGGCGCGAGGCCATCGAGAGGACGGCGTCGACGTCGCCGCGCGCGAGCTCGACGAAGCATTCGGGCGCCTCTGACTCGGTGACCTCGAGCGCCAGGCCGGGGTGGCCGGCGCGCAGCCGCCTCGCAGCCGGTGCGACCAGCTCGGCCAGCCCGGTGGCGAAGCCGGCGACGCGGACCGTGCCGACCAGCCCGTCGGCGTAGGCGGCGACGTCGGCGGCCGCGGCCTCGAGCTGGGCCAGCACCAGGTCGGCGTGCCCGACCAGCACCTCGGCGGCGCCGGTGAGGCGCACGCCGCGCCCGTTGCGCTCGACCACCGGCTGGCCGACCTCCCGCTCCAGCACCGCGAGCTGCTGGGAGACGGCCGAGGGAGTGAGATGGAGCACGTCGGCGGCCGCCGCGAGCGTGCCCTGCCGAGCGACCTCGCGCAGCACACGCAGTCGGCGGGCGTCGATCATGCAGCAGACCTTACGCATCAGGCGGGGAATGTCTACTGGCCCTGATGCGTTGCCTGGAGCAGGATGCAGCTCGTGCCCACCCGCTCCGCCGCCCTGCTCGTGCTCGTCGCGGCCGTGTGGGGCGTGAACTTCGTCGTCATCCACCTCGGCCTGGAGCACTTCCCGCCGCTGCTCTTCAACGCGCTGCGCTTCGCGCTGATGGCCGTGCCGGCGATCTTCCTGGTCGGCCGCCCGCGCGTGCCGTGGCGCTTCGTGCTCGGTGTCGGCGTCAGCCTCGGGGTGGTCAAGTTCGGACTGTTGTTCGTGTCGCTCGACCTCGGGATGCCGCCGGGGCTCGCCTCGCTGCTGCTGCAGCTGCAGGTGCTGTTCACGATCGCGTTCGCCGCCGTCGTGCTGGGCGAGCGCCCCCGGTCCCAGCAGGTCGCGGGCGCGGGCGTGGCGCTGGCCGGCCTGGCGCTGATCGGGATCGAGCGCGCGGCCGCCGCACCCGTCCTCCCCTTCGTGCTCGTGGTCGGCGCCGCCGCGATGTGGGGCGTGAGCAACGTGATCACGCGCATGGCGCAGCCGCCGGACGCGCTCGCGCTGCTGGTGTGGGCCAGTGCGATCGCGCCGCTGCCGCTGCTGGGCCTGTCGCTGGCCTTCGAGGGCCCGGCCGCGGTCGGGAGCGCGCTGGCCGGGATCGACGTCACCGCGCTCGCCGCCCTGCTCTTCGTGGCCGGCGTGAGCGGGCTGTTCGGCTTCGCGGTGTGGACCGCGATGCTCAAGCGCCACACGGCCGCGGCGGTGACGCCCTTCGCGCTGCTCGTGCCGGTGTTCGGGATCGCCTCCGCGGCGGTCGTCCTGGGCGAGCGCCCCAGCGCGTGGGAGCTCGGCGGCGGGCTGCTGATCTGCCTCGGCCTGGCGGCGACGCTGCGCCCGGCCCGCGTGCGCCGGGCCGAGGCGGCCGCGGTGGGCGCCGCGTCGGCCTGACGGTCGGCGGGTAGGCTTCAGGGCATCGCGGATCGCGCATCGATCAGCCGCTGGGTCGAGGCCTACGAGCGGGCCTGGCGGGCGCCGGGCACCGAGGCGCTCGCCGAGCTCTTCAGCCCGCGGGCCACCTACTCCACCGCGCCCTACGAGGAGCCGTTTCGCGGCCAGACGGCGATCGCGGGGCTGTGGGAGGCCGAGCGCGCGGGGCCGGACGAGACGTTCATTCTTCGCAGCGAGGTCGTCGCCGTCGACGGCGACACCGGCGTCGTGCGGGCCGAGGTGCGCTACGGCGACCCGGTCGACCGCGAGTACCGCGACCTGTGGATCATCCGGCTGGGCGCCGACGGGCGGTGCGTCGCGTTCGAGGAGTGGCCGTTCGCTCCCGGGCCCGTCGCCGTCGCGCACGCCGGCGGCCCCGAGGAGGAGAGCCGGGAGCGCGGCGAGGCCGTCGAGCGCGTCCGCGACGTCCTCGCCGCCGAACGGCGCACGACCCGCGGCGGGTAGCTCAAGCGGCGAGCATCGCCGCCGCCGCCCGCACGAGCTCGGCGTTGCCGGCGGGCGGGCGGCCGTCGCGCAGGACGGTCGTGTCCTCCAGCCCGGCGCGGATGCCGTGCCCGCGCGCGACCGCGCGCTCCATCACGTGCCACGTGGCGACGCCATCGCCGTGGTGGACCTGCTCGAGCACGACGGCGTCGTCGGCGAGCAGCTGCTCCATCGCCGCGGCGTGCGCGACGGCGGTGACGGGATCGGCGTCCAGCGGCTCCAGCAGCACGCGCGTGCAGCGGCCGGCGAGGCCGGATGCGACGAACGCGTGGGCGTCGGCGAGCTCGAGCAGCCCGGCCTCTATCCCAACGCCGCGGCCCAGCAGGAGCTCGCAGAGCTCAGACGTTCCGGGCTCGCCCTGGTTGGCGGTCACGAGCTCGGGCAACTCGGTCCAGCCGGCCACGAGCTCCAGCCGGCGGCGCGGGTCGGGTTCGATGTCCGCCGACGTGCTGAGCGAGATCGGGATGCCCGGACATGCGGCACGGACGGCTGCGAGCGCGGCGGCGCACGGCGCGGCCGCCAGCGTCTCCCGACCCGCCGCGTCGTACGGGTGCAGGTGGAGCACCCGCGCGCCGGCGGCGACGGCTTCGGCGCCGTCGGCGGCCAGCTCCTCCGGGGTGCGCGGGATCGCGGGATGCTCGTCACGGCCGCGCCCGCCGTTGAGACACGCCTTCAGCAGCATCAGATCTCCTCGAGGTGGGCCACGTTGGCGCGGTCGTCCTCCGCGGGCGACGGCTCCCCCGCGAACCAGGCGTCCAGGATCTCCTCCAGCACCGCGGCCGAGACCGTGCGCAGGGAGAGCGCGAGCACGTTGGCGTCGTTCCAGCGCCGGGCGCCCGCCGCCGTGGCCGCGTCACCGCAGAGCGCGGCGCGCACGCCCGCCACCTTGTTGGCCGCGATCGAGGCGCCCGTGCCCGTCCAGCAGCAGACGACGCCCTGGTCGGCGCGCCGGTCGGCCACGTCGCGGGCGGCGGCCTCGGCGGCCCACGCCCAGTCGTCGCGCTCGTGCGCCGCCAGCGCGCCGTGCAGCAGCGGCTCGTGCCCGCGGCGGCGCACCTCGGCCACGACGGCCTCGGCCACGCCCGTACGCTCGTCGGCGGCGATCGCGATCCGCACGGCTCAGCGGAAGGCCAGCGCGGCCCCGTAGCCGACCGAGTGGCGCGCGGCGGCCCGCAGGCGCGCACAGGCGAACGCCTCCGCCCCGTAGGCGTGCCAGGGCTCTGACCCGTCCCCCTCCCCGTCGAGCCCCTCCCACAGGGCGTCGGCGTCGGGGTCGACGTCGTCGGGCAGGCCGAGCGCGGCCCCCAGGGCGTCCAGCTCGGACAGCAGCTCCCGGCTCGACCCGAGCCGCTCGCCGTCCGCGCCGGGCAGCGGATGGGGGAAGTCGACCGGCACGTAGTAGCCGCCGATCTCGGAGTGCTCGATCAGGTGCGCGAAGGGACGGGCGGCCTCCTGCACGCGCCGGCGCCGGAGTCCCAGCCGCCGGCGCTGCCCGCCGTCCTGCCCGCCGTCCTGCCCGCCGTAGCGGGCGAGCAGCAGCGGGTCGGCGGCGGCCTGCCCGGCGCCGGGCTGCGGCAGGCGCGGTCCCACGGCGAGATGCGCGGCCACGCGGCGCAGCCCCTGCAGTGCGACGGCGGGCCCGAGGTCCAGCACCAGCACGGGCATGCGCGAGCGCGGCTCGCGGTGGGCGGGGAGCTCGTGCGCCTCGAGCACCGCGTTGACCGCCTCCAGCTCGGCTTCGGTGTACGCGGCGTTGTCGGGCTGCGCCGCCAGCAGCGCGGCGAGCACCCCGACCTCGGCCTTGATACCCATGGCCCGCAGCCTAGCCACATAAGGGGGTCAGACCCCTTTGAGCACCCAGGCGGCCTGCTCGCCGAGCCGGACGGCGTAGTTCGTGCCCCGGTCCTCGGGATACACCTGCGTCGTGTTGGCGAGCAGCAGTCCCCGCGCCGGCGTGCACAGCGGCGGGATCCGCTGCGCGTAGCCGACGGTGACGATCGGCTGGGCGGCCGGCTCGGCGTGGCGCCAGCTGCGCTGCACCCAACCGGGGTCGAATGCGGGGTTGACCGCCTGCAGGCCGGGCGTGTAGCGCTCGAGCAGCCGCCCGGCGTCGAGCTCGAGCAGCTCGTGCCCGTGCTCGAGGTAGTTGGCCACGTAGAGGAAGCGCCGGCCGCCGTAGCGCTCGGGCGGCACGAGGTTGGTGTGCTCGATCAGGCCGACGAACGGCAGCGCCGGGTCGGCCACGTTGGTCCAGTAGTACGGGCTGAACCGGCGGTCGAGCTCCAGCAGCAGGCAGAGCGCGGCGAAGTACTCGATGCTCTGCGCCTGGCGCAGGTACGGGACGCCGACCTCCGCGGCCAGCCCCGGCTCGAGCAGCTGTGCGAAGACGTCGGTCGGCACCGTGGCCAGCACGCGGTCGTAGACCTCCCCTTCGCCCACGGGCGGGAAGCGGCGGGGATCGTGGCCGGAGTGGAAGGCGCCCGAGGCGGCGGGCAGCACCCGCAGGCCGGTGCCGGCCCGCTCGACCCGCGCGGCCGGGCGGTCGAGCAGCACGCGCCCGCCGCCGCGCACCGACGTCGCCAGCGCCTCCAACAGGCCCTCCCACGACTCGCGCGGGTAGCCCAGCCGCTCCCGGCCCGCCTCGGCGCCCTTCACCGAGCGCCGCAGCCGCAGCTTGCTCCACAGCCACACCATGGCGATGTCGTCGGCGCGCGCGCCGAACTTGCCCCGCAGCAGCGGCCCCCACAGCTCCCGCCAGGCCGCCGCGCCCATGGCGCGCTCGATCCAGGCGCGGGCGGTCACGCCCTCGAACCGCGACCGGTCGGAGGCCAGCAGCTGCAGGCCGAGCACCGCCGCGCCCATCCGCACCCGCGAGACGGGCGGCAGCGGACCGAAGCGCAGCAGGTCCACCGGGGTGACGAACGGGCGCAACCGCCCGCGCGCGAAGAAGGCCACGCTGGAAGGCCGCCACTCCACCGCGTCCGCCATCCCCAGCTCGGCGTACAGCCGCGCGATGTGGCGGTCGGAGGTGAAGAGGTGGTGGTAGTAGCGCTCCAGCCGGTGGCCGTCGCCGACGTCCAGCGTCGCCGCCTGCCCCCCCAGGCCCGGCCAGCGCTCGTAGACGTCGACCGCGTGGCCGGCGCGCGTGAGCCGGTGGGCGGCGGTCAGACCGCACACCCCGGCCCCCAGGACCGCGATCCTCACCGCTTCCCGACGCGCTCCGACGCCGGGTCGGGCGCCTCCGCGTTCACACGCTCGCGCACGATGTAGAGCGGCCGGTGCTTGACCTCGTCGTAGATCCGCCCGACGTACTCGCCGATGATCCCCACCGTGATGAGCTGGATCCCGCCCAGCAGGAGCACGACGACGATGGTGGAGGGCACGCCGCGGTCGTAGATGTCCGCGTAGCGGGCCACCACGGTGAGCGGGATGGCGAGGAAGGCCAGGATCGAGAACACGAACCCCAGCAACGTGGCGGCCTGCAGCGGGGCGTGGGAGAATGAGGTGATGGCGTCGAAGGCGAAGCGCAGCATCCGCGCCGCGGTGAACTTGGTGGATCCGCCCGTGCGCGCCGCCCGCCGATAGGCCACCGCCGTCTGGGTGAAGCCGACCCACACGCTCATCCCGCGCAGGAAGCGGGTGCGCTCGGGCATGGCCAACAGGGCGTCGAGCGGCGCGCGGTCCATCAGGCGGAAGTCGCCGGCGTCGGCGGACAGCTCGATCCGGGCCACGCGCGCGAACACGCGGTAGAACCAGCGCGCCGAGGCGAGCTTGAAGCGCGTCTCCCCCTCGCGCGACGTCCGCACGGCGTAGACCACGTCGGCGCCGCGGCGCCACGCGTCGAGCATCTCTCCAATGACCTCGGGCGGGTCCTGCAGGTCGGCGTCGATCATCACCACGACGTCGCCGCGGGCGTGCTCGAGCCCTGCGCTGATCGCCGCCTGGTGGCCGAAGTTGCGCGAGAGGGAGATCAGCTTGACCCGCTCGTCGGCGGCCGCGAGCCCGTGCAGCAGCTCGGAGGTGCCGTCGCGCGAGCCGTCGTCGACCAGCACGAGCTCGTACTCCAGCTCCCCCAGCGCGGCGACCGTGCGCGCGTGGAAGGCGGCCACCGTGTCCTCCTCGTCGTGCAGCGGGGCGACGACGCTGAGCAATCCGAGCTCGCGCATACGAGCTGGATCGTAGACTCGCCCGATGCGCGAAGCCGCCCTCGAACGCGAGCTGCTCGAGGTCGGACGGCGGCTGCACGCCGCGCTGCCCGCCGCGACGCGCAACCCGCTGGCGGCCGCCGACGAGAAGGCGATGGAGCTGGCCGCGCAGGACGCCGAGCTCAAGGCCGCGCTGTTCCGCTTCGTCGACGTCGTGCCCGCCTGCCGCTCGCTCGACGACCTCGCGCGCCACCTGACCGGCTTCCTCGGCGAGGTCGAGTCGCCGCCTCCGCCCGTGGCCGTCGCCCTGCGGATGGGCGCCAGCCGCGCGGGCCGCAAGGCGCTGGGCGCCGCATCGGCCGCCGGGGTGCGCCACATGGCCCATCGCTTCATCATCGGCGAGAGCCCGCAGGCGGCGCTCCCGACGCTGCGCGGCCTGTGGCGCGACGGGGTGGCCAGCACGGTCGACCTGCTCGGGGAGGCCACCGTCACCGAGGCCGAGGCCGAGCGCTACGCGGCCCGCTGCGAGGGGGCACTCGCCGTCCTCCCCGCCGCTGCGCGCGAGTGGTCGGAGCGGCCGGCCCTGGAGTGCGACGGCGCGGGCGCGCTGCCGCGCGCCAACCTGTCGGTGAAGGTCTCCGCGCTCACCCCGCTGCTGCGCCCCGACGCGCCGGCGCGCGGCCAACGCGACGCCGCCGAACGCCTGCGCCCGCTGCTGCGGTCGGCCCGCGAGGGCGGCGCGCACCTGCACATCGACATGGAGTCGCTGGACTCCCGCGATGCGGTGCTCGAGCTGGTGCTCGAGCTGCTCGGGGAGGAGGAGTTCCGCGCCGGGCCGTCGGCCGGCATGGTCCTGCAGGCCTACCTGCGCGACTCGCCCGAGACGCTCGACGCGGTGCTCGCGTGGGCGGAGGGGGCGGGCGCCGGGCGCGCGCACCCGCTCACCGTGCGGCTGGTCAAGGGCGCCTACTGGGACCATGAGGTGGTCGAGGCCGCCCAGCACGGCTGGAGCGCACCGGTGTTCCAGGAGAAGGCCGACTCGGACCGCAACTTCGAGGAGCTGAGCCGCCGGCTGATCGACGCCCGCGGCCGCCTGCGGCCCGCGATCGCCTCGCACAACCTACGCTCGGTCGCGCACGCCATCGCCTACAACAGGCTCACGGGCGGCGATCCGCTCGACGTCGAGTACCAGATCCTGCGCGGGCTCGGCGACCCGATCGCGCAGGCGATCGCCGCCCTGGGCCTGCGCGTGCGCGCCTACTGCCCGGTCGGCGACCTGGTGGCGGGCATGTCCTACCTCGTCCGGCGGTTGCTGGAGAACACATCCAACGACTCCTTCCTGGCCGACCAGGCCAAGGGCGTCGGGGTCGAGGAGCTGCTGGCCGCGCCGTGAGCCTGCCCCCGTTCGCCAACGAGCCGGTGCTCGAGCTGCGGCGCGCCCCCGTGCGCGCCGGGCTGGCGGACGCGCTGCGCGAGCACGACGCGCGCGGCCCCCTGGAGGTGCCCGTGTGGGTCGGCGCCGACAAGCGCTCGGGCGACGCGCTCGTCTCCACCGACCCCGGCACGCCCGACCGCGTGGTCGCCACCTCCGCGGCGGCCACGGAGGCCGACGTGGACGCCGCACTCGCCGGCGCGACCGGCGCCGCCCGCGCGTGGGGCAACCGGCCCGCGGGCGAGCGCGCGGACGTGCTGCGGCGCGCCGCCGCCGCGCTGCGCGAGCGCCGGCTCGAGCTCGCCGCGCTGGAGGTGCGCGAGTGCGCCAAGCCGTGGCCCGAGGCCGACGCCGACGTGTGCGAGGCGATCGACTTCCTGGAGTACTACGCGCGCGGGGCGCTGGAGCTGGCCGAGGGCGCCGAGCTGCTGCAGGTGCCCGGGGAGCGCAACACGATGGCGTGGCGTCCGCGCGGCGTCTGCGCGGTGATCTCGCCCTGGAACTTTCCCGTCGCCATCCCCTGCGGAATGGCCGCCGCGGCGCTGGGCACCGGCAACACCGTGGTCCTCAAGCCGGCCGAGCAGGCGCCGGGCTGCGCGTTCGCGCTGGTGCGCGCGCTGCGCGAGGCCGGGGTGCCGCCCGACGCCCTGGCCCTGCTGCCCGGCGAGGGCGAGGTGGGCGCGAAGCTGGTGCGCGATCCGCGCGTGCACACGATCGCCTTCACCGGGTCCTCCGCCGTCGGCCTGGAGATCGTGCGCGCCGCCGCCGAGACGCCCGACGGCCAGCCGCACCTCAAGCGGGTGATCGCCGAGATGGGAGGCAAGAACTGCGTGATCGTCGACGCCGACGCCGACCTCGACGAGGTCGTGCCGGCGCTGGTGAAGTCGGCCTTCCTCTACGCGGGGCAGAAGTGCTCGGCCGCCTCGCGCGTGCTCTGCCACGCGGCCATCCACGACGGCCTGGTCGAGCGCCTGGCCGGCGCCGTCTCGGTGCTCGAGGTCGGCCAGGCCGAGTTCCTCGACGTCGACGTGCCGCCCGTGATCGAGCGCGAGGCCGCCGAGCGCGTCGCCCGCTACACCGAGCAGGCGGAGGGCACCGGCCGGATCGCCGCCCGCGCCCGCGACGTGCCCGCCGAGGGCTGGTTCGCCACGCCGGCGGTCGCCACCGAGCTGCCCGCCGGCTCGCCGGTGCTGGAGGAGGAGATCTTCGGGCCGCTCCTGGCGGTCGAGCGCGTGCGCGACGTCGAGGAGGCCTGCGACCGCGTCGACGCCTCTCCGTTCGGCCTCACCGGCGGGCTGTTCGCCCGCAATCCCGACACCGTGGACCGCGTGGTGGAGCGCACGCCGGTCGGCAACCTCTACGTCAACCGGGCGGTGACCGGCGCGATGGTCGCGCGCCAGCCGTTCGGCGGCAACCGCCGCTCGGGCACGGGGACCAAGGCGGGCGGTCCGGCCTACCTGCTGCAGTTCGTCGAGCCGCAGGTGGTCTGCGAGAACACGATGCGCCACGGCCTCGTGGTGTGAGGGAGCCGGAGATGCGACTGCACGGGATCCATCACGTCACCGCCATCACCGGCGACGCCCCCGCCAACGTGGAGTTCTACGTCGGCGTGCTGGGGCTGCGGATGGTCAAGAAGACCGTCAACCAGGACGACCCGAGCGTCTACCACCTCTTCTACGGCGACGAGGACGGCTCGCCCGGCGCCGACATCACCTTCTTCGAGTACCCGGGCGCGCCGCGCGGGACGGCTGGGGCGGGCATGGTGCACCGCGTCGTGTGGCGCGTCGGCTCGGCCGAGGCGCTCGCGTTCTGGGAGGAGCGGCTGCTGGGCGCGGGCTGTGACCCCGCGCACGGCGAGACCACGCTGCGCTTCGCCGACCCGGAGGGCCTCGGCCACGAGCTGCGGATCTACGCCGGCCCCGACCCGCCGCTCCGGGCCGACGCCCCCGACGTGCCGCGGGAGCTGGCGCTGCAGGGCTTCGACGGCGTGCGCGCGTACGCGCCCGACGCCGAGCGCACGGCGCCGCTGCTGCGCGAGACGCTCGGCTTCACCGGCGGCGACCGCGAGTGGGAGGTGGCCGGCGAGGACCGCTCCGGCACCTTCGCCTGGGACCCGCCGCCGGCCGAGCATCCGGTGCCCGGCGCCGGCACGGTCCACCACGTCGCCTTCGCCGCCCGGCCCGGCGAGCACGGCGCCTGGCGGGAGCGCGTGGCCCGCGCGGGCGCCCGCCCCACGCCGGTGATCGACCGCTTCTACTTCCAGTCGGTCTACTTCCGCGTGCCCAGCGGCGTGCTCTTCGAGCTCGCCACCATGGGCCCCGGCTTCGCCACCGACGAGGCGCCCGAGGCGCTCGGCGAGCACCTCTCGCTGCCGCCCCGCTTGGAGGCGCTGCGTGCGCAGATCGAGCCGCGCCTGGAGCCGCTGCCCGATCCGCGGGCGCGACATCGAGCGGCCGGCTGAGCCGGCAGCGCCGCAGCAGGGGCCTCAGCGGATTGGTCGTCACGTCGTCGCGGGTCAGCGCGATGCCGAGCAGGTACTTGCTGAGCGAGTCCACGGGCGCCGCTCCGAGTCCCCGCAGCGCCCGCACCATGGCGCCGGCGGGCCCCGCCGACTTGGCTTCCACCACGACGAGCTCCTCGCACAGGCGGCCAGCCCGGCCCGGCGTGCCGGCGAAGCGCACGTCGAGATCGCAGGTCAGGCGCTCCCCGGCCACCGGGTCCACCAGGGTGATGCGCTCGTACTCGACGCGCAGCGTGCTGCGCAGCGGGCCCGACGGGCCCCGGCCGTAGGCGTCGGCCACGACGCCGTGCACGAAGGCGAGGGCGGGGCCCTCGAGCCCCGCGGATGGCCCGCCCGGCCACGGGGCGCGGTGCTTGACGGTGCGCCCGCGGGCCCCCTTGAGCTTCGCTTCCAGCACGCTGAGGTCGAGGCCCGCGTAGTCGCGGCGCCGGCACTTGAAGCGCCGCCGGCGGCCCTGGAGGTGGGCGTGGTAGCTGTCCAGGCCCGGCGAGTCGAAGTAGGTCGAGGTGTAGCCGAACCGGCGCCGACCGTCGATCTCGAGGATGCGGTGACTGCCGGCGAGCGCCTCCATCAGTCCTGGGAGCCGATCGCGCGCGAGCAGGAACTTGCGGTCCACCCGGTCGCGCAGCGGCGCGGTGGCCTCCAGCGTGGCGAGATCGACCGGCTTCAGCGCCCGCGTCGTGCTCAGGCGACGGCATGCAGCCCCTGGCGTGCGACGCAGCGAGCCGCGACGCGCGTCGTGTCGCGCACGTAGTCGAGCTCCAGCACGGCCACGTCGGTGACCTGCGCCCCGAGGCGCGCCTCGAGCTCGCGCCGCAGCTCGCCGAGGTCCGGGACGGCCCGCTCCAGGGTGACCTCGAGCCGCCGCTCCGACGACGCCAGCCGCGGGTGGTCGAAGACCGCCGCCGCGAGCAGGAGAACACCCGCGAGCGTGCCCGCCACGGCCGGCCCGCCGGCGTCGATCGCGCAGACCAGGGCGAGCACGAGCGCGAGGAAGCAGTAGCCCAGCTCGACGTGCGTGAACGTCTCCGAGCGCAGGCGCACGATCGAGAGCACGGCGAAGAGCCCGAAGCCGACGCCCAGCGACACCTCCGAGCGGGCGATCACGGCGACGGCGGCGAACACGCCCAGGTTGAACAGGTGGAGCGCCACCACGAGGTCGCCGCGCCCGTGGCGGCGGAGGAGGAAGAGACCCTGCGCCAGGAGCACGATGGCGGCGGCGTCGATCGCCAGCCGCGGGATCAGCTCGAGGAGGTCAGCCACGCCGCCAGGTTCGCCACCGGCCGTGAACGTCATGTGAGAGCGATGTGAGAGAGATCACATCCGGCGCGCCTCGCGACCGGACGGAGCGCTAGCGTTGCCGGCTTGACCGCGATCGACGTTCAGCGGCTCTCCAAGCGCTTCGGCCCCACGGTCGCGGTCGACGACCTCTCCTTCTCGGTGGACCCGGGCCGCATCGTCGGCTTCCTCGGGCCCAACGGCGCGGGCAAGACGACCACCCTGCGAATGCTGCTGGGCCTGATCGCCCCGAACACGGGCACCGCCACGGTCGAGGGCAAGCCCTACGCCGAGCTCGACGACCCGGTGCGCACCGTCGGCGCGGTGCTCGACGGCGGCATGCTGCATCCCGGCCGCAGCGGGCGCAACCACCTGCGCTCGCTGGCGCGCGGTGCCGGTGTCTCCGACGCACGCGCCGCCGAGCTGCTCGAGCTGGTCGCCCTCACCGGCGCCGCCGACCGGCGCGCGGGCGGCTACTCGCTCGGCATGCGCCAGCGGCTGGGGCTGGCCGCCGCGCTGCTGGGCGACCCGCGGGTGCTGGTGCTCGACGAGCCCGCCAACGGCCTCGATCCGCAGGGCATTCGCTGGCTGCGCGACTTCCTGCGCGCGCTGGCGGCCGAGGGCCGCGCCGTGCTGGTCTCCAGCCATGTGCTCGCCGAAGTCGGCCAGACCGCCGACGAGGTCGTGGTCATCACCCACGGGCGCTCGGTGGCCCAGGCGCCGCTCGACGAGCTGACCGCCCGCGCGGGCGGCGGCACGCGTGTGGCGGGCCCGGACGCCGCGCGGCTGGGCGAGCTGCTGCGGGCCGACGGCGCCGAGGTGGCCCAGGACGCCGACGGGGCGCTGCTGGTGCGCGACCGCACCGGGGAGCAGATCGGCCGGCTCGTGGCCGCCGAGGGCGTGGTCATCTCCGAGCTGGGACCGGTCGGCTCCTCGCTGGAGGAGATCTTCTTCGAGCTGACCGGATCGAGCGAGGGGCCGTCGTGAGCCACGCGATCGCCGCCGAGCTGTTCAAGCTGCGGACCACGCGCACGACCTGGGCGATCAGCCTCGGCATCCTCGCGCTGGTGGCGGTCATCAGCGTCGTGGCGGCGCTGGCGGGCGATTACGACGCCGACGACGAGTCCCCGGCGGTGGACCTGCTGGCGATCGGCGAGCTGTCGCAGGTCTTCGGGCTGGTGCTGGGCATCCTCGTCGTGGCCACCGAGTTCCGCCACGGGACGATCACGCCGTCGCTGCTGGTGGTGCCCGACCGGGTCCGCCTCGTGCTGGCCAAGCTCGCCGTGGGCCTGATCGGGGGCTTCCTGCTCGGCTTGATCGTCAGCCTCGTGTGCGCCGCGCTCGTGCTGCCGCTGCTGGGCACGCGCGACGTCGCCACCGGCGTCGACGCCGGCGACGTGGCGCGGATCGTGGCCGGCAACGCGGTGGCCACGGCGCTGTTCGCCGGCATCGGCGTCGGGCTCGGCGCGCTGCTGCGCAACCAGGTCGCCGCCATCGTGGGCGCGCTCGGCTACCTGTTCGTGGTCGAGCCGCTGCTCGGGATCATTCCCGGCTTCAGCGACGTCATCAGCCGCTGGTTCCCCAGCGGCGCCGCGGACGCCACGGGCGGCGGCGGAGCCTTCAACCCGAACGGGCTCGACCAGGTCCCCGGCGGCCTGCTGCTGGCCGCTTACACTGGCCTGTTCGTGGTGGCCGGGCTGCTCCTGGTCCGCCGCAAGGACGTCAGCGCCTGAGCGCGCGGCGAGCGCGCCAGCGCGGCGGGCGCCGGTAGTTCTCCTGGGCCAGCGCCGCGTTGATGCCGACAAGGCCCGCCTCGGCGGTGAGCGACATGAGGCCGAGCGCGTTGAGGCGCCGCTTGGCGCGCCGCGCGGCCGCCGACGCCTCGGGCGCGGTGTGGTCCCCGTCGGCCAGCGGCACCGCCCCGTCGGGAGCGGTGCGCGCGAAGCGCACGCCCTGGGCCGCGGTGGCCAGCCCGGTGAGCGCCACCACGCCGACCATCACGTCCTTGCCGGTCGCCAGCCGCTGCTCGTTGGGCGAGAGCCGCCGCGGGGCGGCCTCCTGCAGCCGGGCTCCCAGCCAGCCGCCGGCCACGGCCAGCAGCGACAGGGAGTTGACCGTGCCGTAGCGCCGCCAGGCGGTGTTCACCACCTTGCCGCGCTCGCTGCGGTCGGAGATCTCGGTGACGCTCGGGTGCAGCGCGAGGCGACCGAAGAGGTTGCCGCCGAGCAGGCCGGCCAGGCCGATGTCGTGCGCCGCGCGGCCGAGCTGGCTGAGCGCGACCGGGGTGATGGGCAGCGAGGGCATGGCCGCAGCCTTGCCGCGTCGGCGACGTGCGAAGCGAGCTCAGAGGTGGGCCTGGTCGTTCCAGGTCGTCACGGTCCAGCCGCTGAAGTCCATCCCGTCCACGCGGCGCGGCCGGCGCGCGAAGGTCGAGATCCCCGTGTTCGCGTGGCCGGCGCGCCAGAGGCCGAGCAGGTGCTCGGGGCCGAAGTCGTCGCCGAACAGGGTGAGTCCGAGCAGGAAGTGCAGGAAGCCGAAGTGGGTGACCCAGACCATCCGCTGCGCGGCGGCGCGCTCCTCGGCCCGCTCGCGCGCGCGGTGCACCCGGGCCAGCATGTCGGCGAAGGACTCCGCGCCCGGCTCGGCGTGGTCGGGCGGCGCGGTGGGCATCCAATTCAGCGCGGCGAGGGCGCCGAAGTCGCCGCGCGACGCGTAGAAGGCGTCGGACTGGCGCAGCTCGTGCAGGTCGGGATCGGTCTCCACCGGCAGCCCGAGCACCTCGGCGATGCCCCGCGCGGTCTCCTGGGCGCGGCCCATCGTGCTGGCCACGATCACCTCCAGGCCCTCGCCCTCCAGCCGCCGGCCCAGGCCGCGCGCCTGCTGCCAGCCGCGTTCGGACAGGTGATCCCAGTCCTCGGGCCGCTGCTCGCCGTCGCGGTCGGCGGCGTTGGCGAGCGACTCGCCGTGCCGCACGCAGTGCAGCCTGAGCCGGCTCACCCCCCGATCCCATCCAGGAAGAGCGCGTGCAGGCGGGTCTCCCCGGCCAGCTCAGGGTGGAAGGCGATGACGAGCACGTTGTCCTGGCGGGCGGCGACCGGATGGCCTTCGACCGCGGCGAGCACCTCGACCGCGGCGCCGTGGGACTCGATCCAAGGCGCGCGGATGAACACCGCGCGCACCGGGGGCCCGCTGACGCCGGGAATGTCCAGGTCGGCCTCGAAGGAGCGCACCTGGCGGCCGAAGGCGTTGCGCCGGCAGGTGTAGTCGGCCAGCCCGAGGTGGGCGGCGTCGAGCAGGATCATCCCGGCGCAGGTCCCGAACACGGGCGTGCCGGCGCGGACGAGCGCGCGCAGCGGGTCGGCCAGCCCCTCGCGGGCGATTCCGAGCGTCATCGTGGTCGACTCCCCGCCGGGGAGGACGAGCCCGTCGAGCCCGTCGAGGTCGGCGGGCACGCGCACCTCGCTCACGACGGCGCCGAGCTCGCGCAGCACGCGCGCGTGCGCCTGGAAGTCGCCCTGCAGCGCGAGCACGCCGACGCGCGGCGCGCTCACCCGCCGCGGTTGGCGAGGAGCTGGTGCTCCTCGAGCTTCCGGGTCTCCAGCGAGCTCATCGCCTGGCCGAGGCCCTCGCAGGCCGCGGCCACCCGGGCGGCGTCCTGGTAGTGCGTGGTCGCCTCCACGATGGCGGCCGCGCGCGTGGCGGGATCCTGGGACTTGAAGATGCCCGAGCCGACGAAGACACCCTCGGCGCCCAGCTGCATCATCAGCGAGGCGTCCGCGGGCGTGGCGATGCCGCCCGCGCAGAACAGCACGACGGGCAGCTTCCCGGCCTCGGCGACGCCGCGCACGAGGTCCAGTGGCGCCTGGTGCTCCTTGGCGGCGGTCGCGAGCTCGGAGTCGTCCAGCGTCTGCAGCCGGCGCAGCTCGGAGCCGATGCGGCGCATGTGGCGCACGGCCTCGACGATGTCGCCCGTCCCGGCCTCGCCCTTGGAGCGGATCATCGCGGCGCCCTCGCCGATCCGGCGCAGGGCCTCGCCGAGGTTGGTCGCGCCGCACACGAACGGGACCCTGAAGCCCCACTTGTCGATGTGGTGCGCCTCGTCGGCGGGCGTGAGGACCTCGGACTCGTCGATGTAGTCGATCTCCAGCGACTCCAGCACCTGGGCCTCGGCGAAGTGGCCGATGCGCGCCTTGGCCATCACGGGGATGGTCACGGCCTCCTGGATGCCGCGGACCAGCAGCGGGTCGGACATGCGCGCGACGCCGCCGTCGCGACGGATGTCGGCCGGCACGCGCTCGAGCGCCATGACGGCGACCGCGCCGGCGTCCTCGGCGAGCTTCGCCTGCTCGGCGTCGACGACGTCCATGATGACGCCGCCCTTCAGCATCTCGGCCAGCCCGGCCTTCACCCGGAACGTCGCTTCGTCGCGCATGGCCCTCATGGTAGGAGCCGCGCGTGCGCCGGAACGGACAAGAGTCTGCCTTCAGCCTCCGCCGAACCGCACCGAGCTCGCCGCTCCGGTGCCGAGCCGCAGCCACAGCGTGAGCGACCGATCATGGACGCCGGCCGGCCGTCGACCGCGGACGGCATGACGAAGGCGCACGTCGCGCTGCCGTCGGCCGCGAAGTTGGCGAGGTTGGCCCGCATGATCGCCTCGGCCTCGCGGGCGCGGTTCTCGCCGTCCGGCCACCGTCGTGCTGCGCAACCCGTGCCGGAGGGGGCCTACCGGCTGCGCTTCCGCAGTTACTTGAGCTTGAAGGCGCGGATGCGGTCGTCGTACTGCGCTGTGTCGCGCGAGTAGACGCCGTAGGCGAGCGCCTGCAGCAGGCTGAGCAGGCCCGTGTGCGAGCGCACGAAGGCGGGCGAGTTCGAGGAGTAGTAGAGCGTGCGGTCGGCCAGCTTGGCGACCTCGGAGAGGGTCGCGTCGACGATCGCGAGGGTGGACGCGCGCCGGTGGCGGGCGATCTTCATGGCGCGGACCACGAGCGGGTGCGGGCGGCCGGCCGAGAGGCCCACGACGAGCGTGCCGGTGTCGATCCGGCCCAGTCGCGAGAGCGCCTCCTGGGACGGCGAGGCGGCGATCTCCGCGCGCACGTCGAGCAGCATCAGCAGGTGGCGCAGGTAGGAGGCGAAGAACGCCATCTGGTCGGTGCCGACGATCAGCACGCGCTCGGCGCCCGCCACCAGCTCGATCGAGGCCTGGACCTCCGAGCGCGACACTCGCCGGGCGGTGTCCTCCACGTTGACGTGGTCGGCCACCACGGCCGCCTCGAACGGGTTGAGATCGAGCGAGAACAGCGGCGTGCCGCTCTCGAGGCCGCTGGGCGGCGAGCGATGGCCGTGGCGATACTCCTCCCGCGCGGCCTCCTGCAGCTCGGGGAAGCCCTCGAACCCGAGCGCCTGCGAGAAGCGCACGACGGTGGAGGACGACGTGTTGGCGCGGCGGGCGAGCTCCTCAGCGGTGTGGAAGGCGACCTCCTCGAGGTGGTCGACCACGTACTGGGCGACGTCCTTCTGCGAGCGCGAGAACTCGTCGAAGCGCGACGTGATGTAGGCGGAGAGCGTCTGGTGGCCCTGCGCGGCCGGAGGCATGGGAGCGGTTCTCGGCATGGCCCGACCAGGTTTCGACGCAGGGTGCGATCTATCCTTCTCCCGCCGATGCGACGACGCGCGACGCGGCCCGCCGAACCGAGATGAGGGGCCGCTACGCGCCCAGCCCGACGGGCCGGCTGCACCTGGGGAACCTGCGCACCGCGGTGCTCGCCTGGCTGTTCGCGCGGGCCGCCGGCTCCGAGTTCCGCGTGCGGATGGAGGACCTCGACCAGGGCCGCGTGCAGGCCGGCTCCGCCGAGCGCCAGCTGGCCGACCTGGCCGCGCTCGGGACCGACTGGGACGGGCCGGTCGTGTTCCAGTCGCACCGCCACGACGCCTATGAGTCGGCGATCGCCCGGTTGCAGGCGGGCGGGCGGCTCTACGAGTGCTTCTGCACCCGGGCGGAGATCCGGGCCGCGGCCTCGGCGCCGCACGGCCCGCTGCCCGAAGGCGCCTACCCGGGCACCTGCCTGCGGCTGACCGCCGCCCAGCGCGAGCGCAAGCGCGCCGGCGGCCGCGCCCCGGCCCTCCGGGTGCGGGCCGAGGGCGCTCGGGTGGCGTTCACCGACCGGCTGCACGGCGCACGCGAGGGCGTGGTCGACGACTTCGTGGTCCGTCGCAACGACGGCGTGCCGGCCTACAACCTCGCCGTCGTGGTCGACGACGCGTGGCAGGAGGTGGAGGAGGTCGTGCGCGGCGACGACCTGCTCGAGTCCACCCCACGCCAGCGCTTCCTGGCCGGCCTGCTCGACCTGCCGGCGCCCGCGACGGCCCACGTGCCGCTGGTGCTCGGTCCCGACGGCGCGCGGCTGGCCAAGCGCCACGGTGCGGTGACCCTCGGGGAGGTGGAGCCGGGCGACGCCGTGGCGTGGATGGCGGCCTCGCTCGGCCTGGCGGAGGCGCGCAGCGCGGGCGTGCTGCTCGACGGCTTCGATCCCGCCGCGCTGCCCCGCGCGGCGACCCGATTCACCGGGATCCGGTGAAGCGTCGCTACCGTTGACGGCGTGATGGCCGTCCTCTCCGCGCCCCGACGACCGCGCCGCCGCCGCTCGCCGGCGCTCGGGCTGCTCGCCGTCGTGGTGGTGCTGGTGGCGGTGCTCGCGGTGGCCACGCTGGTGCCGTCGCTCAACCCGTTCCGGGAGGAGACGGTCGACCGCAGCCAGCCGGTGCTGCTCAAGTCGCTCGAGAAGCTCAGCGAGTACCGAGCCGCGACCGCGAACCTGCAGGTCGTCGTCGACGTGGAGCAGGACACCCGCGGCGTCCCCGCCTTCCTGGCCGGAGAGCGGACGCTGTTCGTGGCCGCCGGCAGCGTCGACGCGGCGGTGGACTTCCGCGCGCTCGGCAAGGGCAAGGGCGTGGCGGTCTCCGACGACCGCACGGCGGTGACGATCACGCTGCCGCCCGCCCGGCTCGCCCCGGCGCGGCTGGACCCGGGCCGCTCGCGGATCTACGACCGCGACCGCGGGGTGCTCGACCGCATCGGAGACGCCGTCTCCGACGACGGCGGCGCCGACCAGCAGGCGCTCTACGTGCTCGCCGAGCGCAAGCTGCGCGAGGCGGCGGCGGCCGACCCGGGGCTGCTGCGGACCGCCGAGGGCAACACGCGCGCGATGCTCGAGGGCATGATGCGCGGGCTCGGCTTCACCAGGGCCACCGTGCGCTTCCAGCGGCCGAAGGTCTGAGCCCGCGAGTCAGTAGCCGCCCTCGCAGGAGGCGACCAGCAGCCACTCCCCTACGCGCGCGACTGGCTGGAAGCCGGGCTCGACGGTCGGCGTGGCGGGCTCGCCGGCGTAGCCGGGCGGGACGCTGAAGACGGCGCCGGGGCGGCGCGGCGGGTCGGCGAGCGTCGCCATCGGCACGTCCAGCCGCCAGGCGAGCATGGCCTTCATGGGCTGGTTGGTCCGGATGGACCCGCAGGCCCGGATGGCCTGCGCGCCGCCCGCGCGGTCGACGAGCGCGTCCAGCTGCGTGCGCCGGTCGGCGCGGGCGCCGAGCTCGTCGGCCTGGTCGGCCAGGGTGCCCGCGGTGAAGGCGAGCACGGCCGCCGGCAGGGCGACCGCGGCAGCCCAGGCGAGGCGCGACGCGACTCGCGCGGCGAGCGCCGCCACGCCGACGCCGGCGACCACGCAGCCGACGGCCGCCGCCGCGACGTTGTAGCGCGGGTTGCCCGCGTAGCCGGCTTGGGTCATCACCGCAACGAGCAGCACCCAACCGGCCGCGCCGGCCGCGAGGACGCGGACGGCCCGGCCGCCGACCACCGTGCCGGCCACCGCGGCGAGCAGCACCGGGACGGTGAGCAAGCCCGCGAAGTCGGTCAGCACCTCCAGCCCGGGCACGTCGGCGTAGATCGCGCTCTGCGGACTCGCGGGACCGCGCGCGGCCGACGAGGCCCCGAGCGCCCCGCCGGTGCCGAGCAGGTCGGGACCGAACCACAGGAGCGGGACCGGCGCCAGCGCGACGGCGAGCGGGACCGGCCGCACGCAGGCCCCGCGCCACAGCCACAGTGCGTAGAGCCCGAGGAACGGCCAGGCCTCGGGCCGCAGCAGCGCGGCGGCCACGCCGCAGGCGAGGGCGACGCGCGGCCTGCCGGCGAGGTGCGCGACGGCGGCCCACAGCACCGCAGCGGCCAGGAGCCCCTCGGAGTTGCCCAGCGCGGTGTTGAGCAGCCACCATTCGCTCGCCACGACCGCGCCGCCCGCCGCGACCGCGGCAGGCACCGCGTGACAAAGGGGCCTGACCCCTTCGTCATCCGCAGGCGCCGCCCTCGGTGCCGCCCAGCGGTCCTCGGCGTGACGAACGGGCCTGGCCCCATTGTCATCGGCGAGGCGGAGGGCCAGGGCGGCGGCGCCCGCCACGGCGAGCAGGCCGGCCGCGCGGGCCAGCACGAGCCAGAGCGCCGGCGCGAGCCCGCCCGCGGCGGCGAGGACGGTGGTGGCCACCACGGGCAGCGGCTTCCACGAGGGCCCACCGGAGGTGTCGAGCTCCAGCCGGGTGACGTCGCGGCCCCACACCAGCCACGACCACGGGTCGAAGGCCAGCGCCCAGGGCAGCGCGAGCGTCAGCGCGGCGAGGACGAGGGCGAGGAGGACGAGAGCAGCGGGCCGCCGGGCGGCCTCACGCAATGCTGCTCACGATCAGCACGAGGGCGACCAGCAGCATGGCCACCAGCAGCGCCGCCGCCAGCCGCACCGCCCACAGCTCCTGCGGGTTGGCGCCGCCGTGCGCCTGGTCGGCGCGCACCCGGGCGGCCCTCACCTTGACCTGGGGGCGCGGTCGCTGCGTCCCCGTCGCCGTCGCCGCGCCCGAGGGATCCGCCGATCCGCGGCCGGCCACCCAGGATGCCACCCGGTCGCCCAGCGAGCCCATCGCCGCGACCGCTCCCTGGCCGCCCGGTCCGTCGGGCGGCGCGTCGGGATCCTCCTCGTCGCCCCAGCCGCGCTGGAAGCGGCGGCGGCTGCCGGCCGGCTCCGGCGCCGGTCCTGGTCCCCGACCCCGCGCCGGCCCCGGAGGCGCGATCCGCGCGGCAGGCTCCATGGCCTCGGTCGGGGGCCGGAGGGCGTCGTCGCGGACGGCCGGGAGATCGCCACGCGGGGGCGACCCGTCGTCGTCGCGCAAGGCCGACGTGTCATCGGTGTACCCGTCCGACGCTTCGCCGCCGGGCATGGCCGACGTGTCGTCGCCGGACCGGTCCGCGGTGTCGTCGCCGGGTGCGCCGTCGTCGTCGTGGCGGCTCGCCGCGTCGCCGGGCGGATTCGCTCCGTTGCGCGCGGCGAAGGCCCCCGGTCGCTCGTCGTCGGCCGGGTCCTCGCCCGCGGCGGCGGCCACCTCCTGCGGGGAGAACGCGCGCGTCGGCTGGGACATGGCCGCCGCCTGCTCCCGGTCGGCCCGGGCGCGAACCTGCTCGAGCTCCGCCTCGAGCCGCTCGGCCTCGGCACGCGCGTACGTCAGCTCCTCGCGCAGCCGCTGCTCGGTCGCGCGAGCCTCGCTCAGCTCGCCCTGCAGCCCCTCGACCTCGGTCCGGTGCCGGGCCCGGACGGCTTCGGCCTCGTCGGCCGCCTCCCCGAACGCCTCGCGCAGCATGGCCAGCTCGGCCAGCGCGGCGTCGCGGGCCTGCTCGAGCGCCGCGAGGTCCGCCGCGGGCGCCTCCGGCGCCGGCGGCGCGCGGTCGGGCAGCGGCAGGAGGACGACGAAGTTGCGGCCGACCTCGAGCTCGACCGCCGCGATGTTCTCCGGGTCGGCCGTCCAGGGGAAGCTCGCGTGCCAGGTCTCGGCGCCGACGCGCCCGCCGTGCGGGGCCGTCAGGCGCTCGCGCCGGCCACCGCTCGTCGTGACCACGAGCACCGGGCGCCCGACCCTGCGGCCCGGAAGCCCCTGCCAGTGACCGGCGAGCTCCAGCCGTCCGCCGCCCCACTCGAAGCGCTCGACCGTCAGTGCGACCTCGCCGGTCGTGACCATCAGACCTGCTTCTCCTCCGGATCCGGATCCCCTGCTTCGTGAGCGCCCTGCCTGCGCACCCGCGGCGAGCGCTCGTCGGCCCGGGTGGTCGCCTCGTCGTCCGCCCCGACGTCCGGACGCTCGTCCTGCCGGGTCGTCGCCTCGTCGCCGCCGGCGCTCGCCGGCGGATCGGTCGTGTCGGGCCCATCGTCGCGGTAGCGATGGAAGAGGCGCTCGCCGCGCGGCTCGGAGCCGCGCGCCGCCCCGGATCGGGCGGCCTCGGCGCCGGGTTCGCCGGCGGTCGGGCCAGTATCCTCCCTGCGCGCGTCGACCGCCGACACGTGCTGGCGCACCTCGTGCCCCTCGACCGTGAAGGCGAGGTGGACGCGGCCGAAGGTGAGCACGGCGCCGATGCACATGACCACGGCGGCGCCGAGCGCCAGCCATGCGCCCAGCATCGGATCCTGGCCGCGCGCCGCCGGCGGCGGGTCGATGATCTGCGCCGCCACGATGACGGCCACCGCGGCGACCAGCGGTGCGAGCACTCGCCGGTCGAGCAGCTCGAGGTCGGGCAGGGCCAGCCCGAGGCCGATGGCGATCCCGGCGAAGGCGAGCAGGAAGAGCACGAGGTCCCACACCTCGAAGGCCTGCCAGGCGCTGATCTCGGCCGTGTACCAGCTCAGGAACAGGCTCACGAGCAGCAGCACCGCCCCCAGCACCACGAGCAGCGGCCCCGCTTCGAGTCTGCGCGTCATCGTTCCTCCCGGCTCGAGGTCACCGCCTCACATCTCAGCACGCGCGCACCCGGAACGCGGTGCGCCGGAGCGCTCAGACCACCTGGACGGCCGCGAGATGGCGCTCCACGACGCGGGCGCAGCGGCGGCCCTCGGCGATCGCGTTGACGATCAGCGACTGGCCGATCCGCGCGTCGCCGGCGGCGAACACGCCGGGCAGGGAGGTCGCGTAGGTGGGCGCCTTGAGGTTGCCGCGGCGGTCGAGCTCCAGCGCGAGCTCCTCCACCGCCCCGGCGTGCTCGGGGTGGGAGAAGCCGATCGCCACCAGCACGAGGTCGGCGGGCAGCTCGAACTCGGTGCCGGGCACCGGCTCGGGACCCGGCGGCGGCGTCACGTACGCGCCGTGAGCGGCCACGACGCGTCCGTCGCGGCCCTCCAGCCTCGTGGCGGTCTGCGTCCAGCGCCGCTCGCCGCCCTCGTCCAGCGCGTAGGTGGTGACCAGCCGGCGCGGCGCCTGCGGCCACGCGACGCTGTCGCGCGCCGCCGGCCCGGGCGGCGCGGCGTAGGTGTCCAGCACCGTGACGCTGGCCGCGCCCTCGCGGTGGGCGTTGCCGACGCAGTCCATCGCCGTGTCGCCGCCGCCGATCACCACCACGTGCTTGCCGGCCGCCGTCAGCTCGGGGTCGTCGCCCTCGGCGTCGCCGCGCGCCACCCAGCGGTTGCGCGCGTAGAGGTAGTCCATCGCGAAGCGCACGCCCTGCAGGTCGGCGCCCGGCACGTCGAGCGCGCGGTGCACGCGCGAGCCGATCGCCAGCACGACCGCGTGATGGCGCGCGCGCAGCTCCTCCGCCTCCACGTCGCGCCCCACGTCGACGCCGTACTCGAAGTGGATCCCCTCGGCTGTGAGCAGATCGACGCGGCGGTCCACGTACCACTTCTCGAGCTTGAAGTCCGGCACGCCGAAGCGAAGCAGGCCGCCCGGGGTCTCGTCGCGCTCGTAGACCGTGACCGTGTGCCCCGCCCGGTTGAGCATGTCGGCGGCGGCCAGGCCGGCGGGGCCCGAGCCGACCACGCCGACCGTCCGGCCCGTGCGCGCCTCGGGCGGGCGCGGGGTGATCCAGCCATCCTCCCACGCGCGCTCGACGATCGCGAGCTCGATCTGCTTGATCGAGACGGGATCGTCGTTGATGGCCAGCACGCAGGCGGGCTCGCACGGCGCAGGGCAGATGAGCCCGGTCCACTCGGGGAAGTTGTTGGTGGCGTGCAGCTGGTCGATCGCCTCGCGCCAGCGGTCCTGGTAGACGAGGTCGTTCCAGTCGGGGATCAGGTTCCCGAGCGGGCAGCCGTCGTGGCAGAACGGGACCCCGCAGTCCATGCAGCGGGCGCCCTGCGCGGCCGCCTGGACCGCGGGCAGCACGCGGTAGATCTCCTTGTAGTCGCCCACCCGCTCGCGCGGATCGCGCTGGGGTTGCGGATGCCGCGTGATCTTGAGGAAGCCGCCGAGCTCGCCCACGAGCGAGAAGCGTAGCCGTGTCCCGACGCGGCCCGGGTATGGGCGGAGGTGGAGCGATAGGCCGGGGAGGATTCGAACCTCCGTCTGCCGGGTTATGAGCCCGTTGCTCTGACCGCTGAGCTACCGGCCCGCCGCGCGGGAATCTAGATGATCGATTCCACGACCCTCGCACCCGGCTGCGGAATCAATCATCTGGCCGGGCGAGGCGGCGGGCGAACGCCGCGTCCGGCGCGATCGCGAGCGTGACCGCACCGTCGCGCACGCCCACCGCCGTGGCGGCGCCCCCGGGTGGGCTGGCTGCGGCGGCCCAGCGCCGCAGGGCGGCGACGAGCTCACGGCGGTCGCGGGGCGTGTCCCACGTCCAGCGCGCGACCAGCGCGCGCTCGTCACCGCGACCGAGCAGCGCGTAGGCGTCTCCACCCCAGCCCGCCGCGGCGCTGCTCGCATCCCCGGCACGGGCGAGCAGCTGCGCCGTCTGCCACTCCCCCATGGTCCCGCGCCGCAGCACCCGCCAACCGGGTGGCGGCGTTTGGAGCGAGACGCGCCGCGGGGCTTCCACCGCGAGGTACTTGCGCGGGTGCAGCACCTGCTCGGAGGAGGCCGGCGGCCGGAAGCGCAGCGCCGAGTCGATCACGGCCCAGCGCCCGCCGCCAACGCGCAAGAGCTCCTCGACGAGCGCCTGGCCGCCGATGTACGGGAAGGTCAGCTGCGCCGTGAGGAAGGGCGGCAGGTCGCCCGTGTCCTGGAAGGCGCTGGCCAGCACGCCGCCGAGCGCCTCCTCGGCGCCGAAGCGCGCATCGGCGTAGCGGAGCATCAGCACCGTCGCCGTGCCCTCCACCAGCGCGGTGTAGCCGAGCGCGCGGTCGTCGCCGCCGGCCAGCACGTCGGGGTCGAAGTCGAAGCGCTGGTCCTCGAGCGCGTGGGTGAGCTCGTGCGCCACCGTCATCTCGTAGAGCACGCGGTTCGACGTCGCGGTGCCCGAGACGATCCGCAGCTTCCCCGAGCGCGGGTCGTAGTAGCCGCCCACCGCCTCGCCGTAGGTCGACTCGATCGCCTCGCCCAGGTCGGTGCCCGGCGGCACCAGGCCGAGCAGGACGAGCACGTCGGCGTCCGCCCGGCGGCGCGCGGGCGGGTAGTCGTCGTCGAGCGTGGCCAGCGCGTCGCGCTGCGCCTGGGCCGCGGTGACGCTGCGCACGTCGGGCCGGCGCGTGAAGCGCAGGCCGCGCAGCCCCTCCACGCGCTCGGCGATGCGGGCCACGGGCGCAGGCGGCGGCGGGGCCGGCTCGTCCTCCTCTCCCCCGGTCAGCAGCCCGACACCGATGAGGAGCAGGGCCGCCACCAGCATGGCGGCGTACGGCATAGGGTCAGGCTAGACGTGATCCGCTCCCCGCCCGTCCCGCGAAAGGAACCTCCATGCGCGCAGCATTGGTCACCGGAGCCTCGAGCGGGATCGGGCTGGCCGTGGCGCGCGTGCTCGGGGAGGAGGGCCACGCGCTGACGGTGGCCGCGCGCCGGCCCGAGAAGCTGGCGGAGGCGGCCGACGGCCTGCGCGCCGAGGGCTTCGAGGTCGAGGCCGTGCCCGCCGACTTCGCCGACGAGGCCGACCTGCAGCGGGTCGTGAGCGCCCACCGCGAGCGCTACGGCCGGCTCGACGTGCTCGTCAACAACGCGGGCGTCGGGGTCGGCGCGGCGGTCGCGGAGATCCTCACCAAGCGGGTCGACCTGCAGCTCGCGGTCAACCTGCGCGCCGTCGTGCTGGCCTACCGCGAGTGCGCCGACATGCTGCGCGCCGCCGGCGCCGAGCACCGCAACGCGCTCGTGGTCAACACCTCCTCGATCTCGGGCAAGAGCGGCCAGCCGTGGTTGAGCGTCTACTCGGCCACGAAGGGCGCCGTCGTCTCCTGGACGCAGGCGATGAACAAGGAGCTGGCCGGCGACGGGATCAAGTCGGTCGCGCTCTGCCCGGGCTTCGTCGACACCGCGATGACCGAGTTCGTGCGCGAGAGCGTGCCGGTGCACGCCATGATCCGCACCGAGGACATCGCTGAGGCGGTCCGGTTCCTGCTCAGACTCTCCCCGAGCTGCGTCGTGCCCGAGATCGTCTTCCAGCGCCCGGGCGAGGCGCTCTAGATGCTTTTCCGCAAGTTCCGGTCCTCGGCAGCGTTCACGTAGAGGCAGGACTCGACCCCCCGGATGACGCAGCGCACCGACATCGAGCAGGACACCGTGGCCGTCCTCCGCGCGCGACTGGACGTGCTGGAGCGCGAGGCGACCGAACGCGAGCGCCAGCTGGAGCGCTACGCCGGCGACCTGCGCGAGATCTACAAGCAGGAGCGCCAGCGCGCGCAGGAGCTGCGCCGCTCCTACCGCGCCACCGTGCTGGCCCTGGCCAACGCGGTCGAGGCGCGCGACGCCTACACCGGCAAGCACGCCGAGCGCGTGGCGGCCTACGGCGCCCGCATCGCTCGCGCCGCCGGAGTGGAGATGACCGTGCAGATGGAGTTCGGCTTCCTGCTGCACGACGTGGGCAAGGTCGCCGTCCCCGACGCGATCCTCTTCAAGCCCGGCGGGCTGACGCGCGAGGAGCGCGCGCTGATGATCAAGCACCCCGAGATCGGCTCGCAGATCCTGCGCCACGTCGACTTCCTCGACGACGCCAAGCTCGTCGTCCGCCACCACCACGAGCGCTGGGACGGCGGCGGCTACCCCGACGGCCTGGCCGGCGAGGCGATCCCGCTCTCCGCGCGGCTGTTCGCCCTGGCCGACGCGCTCGACGCGCTCACCAGCGAGCGCCCCTACCGGCCCGCGGCGAGCTGGGAGCAGGCCCGGGCGGAGATCGTGCGCGGCGTGGGCACGCAGTTCGACCCGGCCATCGTGGCGGCCTACGCGGCGGTCCCCGACGAGGCCTTCGCACGGCTGCAGCGGACGATCTCGTGAGCCCGACCATCCTCATCGTCGACGACGACCCGCTGATCCGCAAGCTGATCTCGACCACGCTGCTCGACGTCACCGGCTTCTCGCTCGCGGAGGCGGGCGACGGGGCCGAGGCGGTCGCCGTCGCCCTGCGCGCGAGGCCCTCGATCGTCTTCCTCGACTACGACCTGCCGGAGCTCGACGGGCCGGAGGCGTGCCGCCGGCTGCGCTCGGACCCGACCACCGCCGACGCCACGATCGTCATGCTCACCGGCGCCGACGACGAGCCGGCACGGCTGCGCGCCGCCGGCGCGGGCGCCGATCTCTTCCTCACCAAGCCGTTCTCGCCGCTGCGCCTGCTGCGGCTGGTCGACGATCTCGCCACGCCCGCTTCGCCCACCGCGCAGCGGTAGGGTCGCCCCGGCATGAGGCTGGGGCTGCACATCGGCTATTGGGGCCTGGGGCTGAGCGCGACCGAGCAGCTCGAGCTGGTCCGCGAGGCCGAGCGGCTGGGCTACGACTCGGTGTGGACCGCGGAGGCCTACGGCTCGGACGCGGTGACCATCCTCGGCTGGCTGGCCGGGCAGACCGAGCGGATCGGGCTGGGCTCGGCGATCATGCAGATGCCCGGCCGCTCGCCGGCGATGACGGCGATGACCGCGGCGACCCTGGACCAGCTCTCGGGCGGGCGCTTCCGACTCGGCATCGGCTCGAGCGGGCCGCAGGTGGCCGAGGGCTGGCACGGCCAGCGCTTCGCCCGCCAGCTCATGCGCACGCGCGAGTACGTGGCCGTCGTGCGCAAGGCGCTGGCGCGCGAGAAGCTGGAGTTCCAGGGCGAGACGCTCGAGCTGCCGCTGCCCGACGGGCCGGGCAAGGCGCTCAAGCTCACCATCGCGGCCGTGCAGGAGCGCGTGCCGGTCTACCTCGCCGCCATCGGCCCGAAGAACACCACGCTGGCGGCCGAGATCGCCGACGGCTGGATCCCGACGCTGTTCTCACCCGAGCACGTGGCCGAGTTCCGCCCGCTGCTGGAGGCGGGCTTCGCGCGCGCTCCGAACGGCAAGGGCTTGGACGCCTTCGACATCGCGCCGACCGTGAACGCGTTCGTGAGCGAGGACCGCGACGCCGCGCGCGACGCGATGCGCCCCTACCTCGCGCTCTACGTGGGCGGCATGGGGTCGCGCGAGCAGAACTTCTACAACGCGCTGGTGCAGCGCTACGGCCACGAGGCGGCGGCCGCCGAGGTGCAGGAGCACTACCTGGCGGGTCGCCGCGACGAGGCCGCCGCGGCGCTGCCGGCCGAGCTGATCGACGCCGTCTCGCTGTGCGGGCCGCCCGACGTCGTGCGCGAGCGCCTGGACGTGTTCCGCGCCGCCGGCGTCGGCACGCTGATGATCTCACCCATGGCCTGGACGTTCGACGAGCGCCGCGACCAGCTCCGGCGGGTCGCCGAGCTCGCGGGGTGACGCTGCCGGCCGACCTGGCCCTGCGCGCGCCCGGACCGGACGACGTGCCCGGCATCGCCGCGCTGGTCGCCGCCTGCGACGAGACCTACCGCATCTGGGCCCCGCCCGGCTGGCAGCCGCCGCAGCAGGGGCGCGAGCTCGACCGCTGGCGCGGGCGGATCACCGACGGTTCGTGGTGGACGCGGATCGCGCTCGAGCCGGAGCGGCGGGTCGTCGGGCTCGTGTGCTTCACGCAGGCGCTGGAGATCACGCCGGGCGAGGAGGGCGGCGGCGGGCTGCGTCGCCGGGCGCTGGAGCCGATCCCGGGCCGGGCCCACATCTCGGCCGTCTTCACCCACCCCGAGCGCTGGCGCGAGGGCATCGCCGCGGGGCTGCTGGAGGTGGCCGAGGCCGCCATGCGGGCGGAGGGCTACGCGGACGTGCAGCTGTGGACGCCGGAGCACGCCCCCGCGCGCGCCTT
>Ga0136617_10000261_pt1 | contig 42902 bp, 42 predicted proteins | sample AntDrymUQ3222106_2_FD_129672 | JGI IMG/M metagenome (GOLD analysis project Ga0136617, IMG submission 129672) | Polar desert sand microbial communities from Dry Valleys, Antarctica - metaG UQ322 (21.06) | ecosystem: Environmental > Terrestrial > Soil > Desert | place: Antarctica: Dry Valley... | reverse complement strand
GGTCCGGCGCAGCTCCGTGATCCCCTGGCCGCCGTAGAACACGACGCGGTCGGCGACCAGCTCCCGCACCTCGTCGGGATCGTCGAGCTCGTCCTGGCCGCTCCCACCGACGAACAGCATCGCGGCGACGTCGTCGAGCGACAGCCGCGTCGACGCGGTCACCTCCACCGCCACCGGCTCATACCCGCCACAGCCCGCCGAACCCGCGACGGGTGTGACCCACCGCCGGTGCTCGGCCTGCACCTCGACCTCACACCCGTCGACCCGAGCCGTGGTGACCTCACCGGGCACGATCGGGTGGCGACCGGTCACGGGCCGGTCGGCGGCCCGACACGCGGTCTGCTGCACGCTGGTCATGCCGTCACCCCCAGGGCCAGCCACGCGACGTGCGCGGCCAGCCCGGCCGGGTGGGTGCTGCACGCGAACACCTGCGACCCCGTCATCTCCGACCGCCCGACCGGGCTCGCCGCGGTGTCGGTGAGGTCCGACCCGCACACCACACACGCCCGACCGTCCGCGACAGCCTCCGACGACGACGCGGCCTCACCGGCCTCGATCGCGGCCCGTTCGGCCTCGGTGCGGGGGGTCTGGTCATCGGTCTCGGGGGACACGTCTCCGACCACGTAGGCCCGGTAGGCGTTCTCACCGCACTCGTCGGTGAACACGCTCAGCGCCTCGGACGGCACCCGCGGCGCCCCGCCGATGCGCAGCGCGTCCAGCCGCCCCGAGCTGATCGCCCGGTAGATCGTCGCCTTGGAGACGTCGAACAGCGCCGCCACTGCCTCGACCCGCAGGTACCTCTCGGCCATCGGGTCACCTCCTCCTGCTGAGACACATCTAGCTGATCTAGATGCTTCACTAGGACGGTAGCATGGGACGCGGTAGACATCTAGACCTGCTGAACCACCTAGTTGGAGCGAGGTAGCGCGGTGACCAGGACCAGGCAACAGGCGATCTCCCGGCACATCCGGGAGCGCATCCAAGACGGCACCTACCCACCCGGGTCAAAGATTCCGGCCATACCTGCCCTCATGGAAGAGTTCGAGGTGGCTCGGGAGACCGTGCGGGAGGCCGTAGCTCGTCTCGCACACGAAGGCCTCGTGACCCCGCTCCAAGGCATCGGCACAATCGTGCGAGACGCCACGACGGTCGAGATGGCCTACCGGCCTGATCGGCCTGCGCAAGTCTGGTCAGTAAAGACCGGCGAGACGGAGGACTCAGACCGGGTCGTGCAAGCCGGGTGGGAGACAGCCACTCGCGAAATTACGAGCTGGCTTCAGATACCCGATCGCGCGCAGGTCCTGCACCGGGTCAGGCACCAGCGGAAAGGCGGCCAGATCGCACAGATCCACGAGCAGTGGATTCCCAACGACCTCGCTCGGGCGATACAAGATGCGACGGGCGATGACCTAACAGACACAGCCCGCCCGCTGTCAACAGACCTATTCTCCCAAATGCGCGCCGCTGGCGATGGCCCGGCGACTGTCACGGAAACGACCACCGCACGGATGCCCGACCCGGACGAGGCAGGCACCCTGGAACTACCTCCTGGCGTACCTGTCCTCGTGCTATGGCGAATCACACGGAACACCGATGAGCGACCGCTTGAGACGAGTATTCTGGTCGGAGCGAGCGACCGGATATCCCACTCCTACACCGTTCCCGTTTGAGTGAGCTTCGCCTATCGCCAGGTCGTCTAGCGACCTCGGGTGGTGGCTCGGGGAGGGAGGTAGCCGGGGTGTCTCCAACCCCCGTATTCGGGGTCTTTCGGGGTGTGGTCGGCGGGGGTGGCTCCCCCGGCCTCCCCGGGTCCCCTGGGCTGGTCAGGTGGGGGAGGCAGAGGGCGGGGACCCCCTCGGGGAGATCTCCCCGAGTGAGGCGGGGTCCCCGGCCGGGTCCCCCGCCGTCGGGGGGCTACACGACGGCTCCGGTGGTCGGGGCACCGGCGGCGCCGGTGAGGCTGGCTACCCTCAGACATACGACATTGACGAGATCACCACTAGGATGCCGACTCCGGCGGAAGTCAACCGCCTGCAAATACCCGCTGGACCGCCGATCGCCGAGCACATTCGCACCGGCTACACAGACGAGGGCCAGGCAGTAAGGGTAACCAATTAAATCATTCCAGGTGACACGGTGATACTCCAATACAAAGTACCGACATAAAGCCTCCACCTCGGGGGTCGGCGAGCGACCTACTCGCAGATCGGATCTGCTGGCGGACGGGTAACGGTGAATGGCTTCGAGTTCCACCGCAACCCGTCACCAAAGATGGTATCGTTCGCTACGTAGTCCATAAGTCCCACATGGGTGATAGTTGCTTCACTGACCGATGTGTTCTGAACAAGCACCTCTACTTCGGCAAGGCTCCCGCTATGCATCGCCTCGATCGGGTGTCGCAGCGACACTGAGCTGTGGCTCCTCTCGCAATCTATCCTCTTCACGCCAGTGTTCCTCCCTCACAAACTCGACCGTTGATATCCCACTCCCACTCCCACTCCGTTCCCGTTTGAGTGGGCCTCGCCTACCGCCAGGCCCCCCTCAACTAGCGACATCGGGTGGCTCGGGGAGGGAGGCACCCCGGGGGTGTCTCCAACCCCGTATTCGGGTCTTTCGGGGTGGTCGGCGGGGTGGCTCCCCCGGCCTCCCCGGGTCCCCTGCGCTGGTCAGACGGGGGAGGCAGGGCGGGGACCCACGCGGGGAGATCTCCCCGAGGGGAGGCGGGGTCCCCGGCCGGGTCCCCCGCTGTCGGGGGGCCTACATAATCCATTCGGGCTCGAATCGAGTCGGGTCCCATCGGACTCCGGCACGGGCTGGCTGCACCTGGACTGTGCGGAGCACGGCCCCGACGATCGCGCGGCGCTGCGCCACGTTCAGGCGCGTCCAGCGGTCGCGCATCTCCTCGATCCCGCCAACGAAAGTACGCAAAGCCGCGCGGCGATCCACCCGGACGAGCCGGGCGCGAGCCTGGTCGAGTCGCTGTTCGATGACCGTTCGGGCCGTCATCCACTCCCGACGGCTGATCTCACCCGTCGCCCATGCGGTCGCAAGCTCGTCGAGTCGCCGCTCGTCAGCGGCTACCTGCTCGTCAAGTCCGCTCGTGTCGCCTCCCCGTTGTTGCAGCCGCTCGTGCATGGCGGGGGAGTCGAGGGCCGTCAGTACGAGATCGCGAACGTAGGCGTCGGTCGCGGCGGCGACGGTGGCGATCCTGCCGCAGGTGTCGCCACCCGGGGTGTTCGGGCAGACGTATCGCGGGGTGCCGGACTTCGGGCGGCCGACGAGTCCGCCGCCGCATAACCCGCACCGCAGAATGCCGGACAGCAGATAGGTCCGGCCGGTACCGGGTGCGCGGGTACGTCGGCTCGCGTCGCCGAGCAATGCCCGCAGTCGATCCGACTCGGTGGGGGAGATGATGCCGGGCCACACAGCAGTCGCGACGATGTCGCCCGCACCGCGCGTCTTGGCCTCGCCGACGCCACGCGGCTTGTGCTCCCGCCGACCGGAGATGCGCGCGGACATCAGCATGACTCGCAGTGTCGTCGCCTTCCAGCCACGGCCGGCTGTGCCCGTGACCCCGCGCTCGTGGAGGTCCCGGCAGACGCTGGAGAGCGTCTCGCCGGCCAGGACCCGGCGTGTGCATTCGCGGATCACCTCGGCCTCGTGCTCGACCACCGTGACTCGGTCGTCGCCGTAGCCGAAGGGACGGATGCCGCCGCCGGCTACGCGCCCGGCCTCGGCTGCCTGCCGACGCTGCCGCTTCTGTCGCTCGGCCTTGTGTTCGGCCTCGTGGCGAGCTGCCGCGCCGAGCATGCGCGCGACGAGCCGACCGGTGGGTGTCGAGATGTCCACCTCGCCGGTGACCGTCGCCAGCGCCAACCCGTGCTTGTCGGCTAGATCGATGATGTCTTCGAGCTCGCGCGGCGACCGGGTGAGCCGGTCCACGTGCCACCCGACGACCGCATCCACATGACCAGCGCGAACGTCGGTGAGGAGTCGTGTCCAGCCGGGTCGCGGCTTGCCCGAGAACGCGCTCACGTCGTTGTCGGCGTAGACCTCGACGACGTCCCAGCCGCGTCGCTCGCACACCGCTCGACAGTCGGCCTCCTGGCGGGCGACACCCAGGCCGGCGCCCTCGCGGTCCTGGGAGATGCGGCAGTAGACCGCGGTGCGCGTCATGGGTCACATTGTCGCACGACCGTAGGCACCGGCGTGTCCTGCCCCATCGGTACCGGCACCACCCTGGCCGACTGAGGGTAAGGACGCCCAGATCAGATTCTGGGCGTCTTGGCAAGCTGATAGAGGTGGAAGTTCCGAAGATCGAACGGCACCTCCCCCGGGGTGTCTGTGTCCTGATCGGCCCAGCGACCCCGATCGAACAGCAGCCAGAACGGGGGTGCGTCCAGCTTCGCCCGGCCCTCGCTTACGTTCGCAGAACCTGGAGTGGATTGACGTGCCAACGTTCCAGGTGTCCGTTTGTGGACCGCGCAGCGCGACTGACGCCGATGAAACAGTCGCGTACCGGGTCGGGCAACTCCTCGCCGACCGCGGGGCAGTCGTGATCTGCGGGGGCGGCGCCGGAGTCATGGCTGCCGTGGCGGCCGGCGCCCGATCGCGAGACGGCATCGTCATCGGCGTACGGCCGAACGACACGCGGGAGGGTGCGTCGCCCGACCTGACGGCCACATTGATCACGAACATGGGTGAGGCGCGGAACGCCATCATAGTGTGGAGTGCGGACGCGGTGATCGTTGTCGGCGGTTCCTGGGGGACGTTGAGCGAACTCGCGTTGGCGAAGCGGCGCGGCGACGTGCCGGTCGTCTCGGTGAGTGGCTGGCGAATCGTCGCGGCAGACGGTGCGGAAGTGCCCGGGATCGACCACGTCGCCACCGCGGAGGAGGCGGTGGACCGGGCCTGCGCTGCCCAGTCGTGATCCAGATACTCGCCCGCGATGTCGCCTCTGTCCGCCCTCGACGAGGGCTTCGCGAAGTCGCGGGACGCGTCTCATCGAGTTCGTGCGTGCGAAGGTAGTGCCGCGTTCCGCACCGGCCAGGGCCGGAACGTTCCTGACCGGCCGGTGCGGACAGGCTCAGCGGGGCGCCTCGTGGAGCACTCTGAAGGCCTCGTTGACCAGTGCCACCAGGTCCGCGTCGCCGCCGCGACGGGTCCAGGTGGTCACGGCGGTCGTCAGTGCCGCGAGCGACGCCGCCGCGAGAACTTCGAGGGTGAAGCTCGGCGCCGCGAGACCGGCGCGGGCGGTCAGCGCGTCGGCGAGCAGCACGCGGGTGGCGTGCTCGTTGTCCGCTTGCCGCGCCCGCAAGGCGGGTGTCTCCAGGATCAGCCGGCTGCGTATCAGCAGGGCCTCGCGGTCCGCCGGCAGGATCGCGGCGAGCCCGGTCGTGGCGGCGTGGTGGATCGCCGTCACGGGGTCCTCCGTCGCGGGCCGGGTGCGGATCAGCTCCGCGAGCATCGGGTCGTAGTCGTCGGTGTCGACCACCGACTCCTTGGTGGGGAAATGCCGGAAGAAGGTCATGTGGGACACCCCGGCGGCCGTGGCGATCTGCTCCACGGTCGTGGCGTCGTAGCCGTGTGCCAGGAACAGCCGCAGCGCGTGCTCCTGCACGCTGCGCCGGGTCGCGGCCTTCTTGGCCTCCCGGCGGTTCGGCGCTGCGGTCATCCGGTCGCAGCGCTGGTCCGCACCGGGGTGCGATCCCGGTGTAGCGCGCCCGCGAGCCACCGGCGCACGGCCTCGGGATCGGTGCCCCGCCACGCGAGGTGCGCGTCCGGCCGCACGAGCAGCCCGTCGCGTCGGGCTCCGGAGACCGGAGCCAGCAACGTCACCGCACCGGCACCGAGCCACTCGACCGCGACGTCCGTGCATGCCTTTCCCAGCGCGGGCTCCGCGGCGACCACCGCCCAGCCCGACCCGAGCTCGGCATGCAGCCGCGTCGACGCTCCGTCGGAGCGGTAGCACTGTAGGTCGGGAATGCGGTCGCCGGGGCGCGGGCGCGACCACGGGAGGCTGCGCCCGGCCAGCGGACCGCCGCGATAGCTGATCAGCAGCTGCGAGGAACGCTCCCAGATCAGGCGCTGCACGAGCGGCCGGTTCAGCAGCGGCACGAGCATATGGTCGCGCACCAGCCGGGCCGCCGCGCTGCCGCCCAGCACCACCCGCGTCAGCTCGCTCGTCGAGGCGAGCACCTCCGCCGCCACGGGCCGCCGCTCGTCCTCGTAGGTGTCGAGCAGAGCGGGTGCGGCGCGGCCGGACCAGACGAGCGCGAGCTTCCACCCGAGGTTCTCGGCGTCACCGATCCCGGTGTTGAGACCCTGACCACCGAATGGGCTGTGGATGTGCGCGGCGTCGCCCGCGAGCAGCACCCGGCCGCCGCGGTAGGTCTCGGCGAGTCGCCGGTGAAACCGGAACGTCGAGGTCCACAGTGCCTGCCCGACGGCGGCGCCCGGCAGGCTCGAGCGCTGCGTGAGCAGCGAGGTGAGTTGTGCGAGGACGGCGGCCTCGGTCAGCTCGGCGGACGGGTTCGGGTCCGGTGCCATCAGCCGCCACCGGTCGGTGCCGGGCAGCGGGAACGCGGCGACCAGGTCCTCGCCGTCGAGCCACACCGCTACGCTGTCGCGCGCCAACGGGAGGTCGGCGCGGACGTCGGCAAGCAGGAAGCGCTCGGCGAGCGGCACGCCGGGGAAGCCGATGCCGGCCGCCTTGCGGACCTGGCTGTGCGCGCCGTCGCAGCCCACGACCCAGCCGGCGTCGAGGAGCTCACCGCCGTCGAGCCGCACGGTGACACCCTCGGCGTCCGGCGCCAACCCGGCGACCGCGCGGCCCCAATCCACCGTGGTGCCCAGCTCGCCGAGCCGACGGCGCAGCTCGCCCTCGATCTCGGCCTGCGACACCAGCAGGCCGGGGCGACGCACCAACCGGGTCGACTTGCCGACCGCCAGCCGGCCGATCTCGCGGCCGACTACATGCACGACGATCTGATGCACGGCCAGGCTCCGCGACGCCACGTCGTCGAGCGCGCCGAGCCGATCGAGGACCTCGGCGCCGCGCGGCTGCAGGCCCAGGGCGCGGGAGGTGACCGCCGGGACAGCGGCCCGATCGAGTACGCGCACGTCGACGCGGTGCGCGCGCAGGACGCAAGCCAGGGCGAGCCCGGTGGGACCGGCGCCGGCGACGAGGACGGGACGGCGAGGCATGGTGACCTCCTGAATGTTAGCCACTAACACATGTTATCGACTAACGCGAAAGAGGAGAAGGGGTGCGCGGGACGCTGCTGAGCGCTTCCCCCCTTCGGTGCTGACCGGCGCACGCCATCCTGTGGGAAAGTTGACGGGGAACGGGTCCGACCGGACCCCTGACGACGGTGGGGACGATGCGGGCGAAGACGGTCATCGGTGTCGACGGGCGCGAGTGGTCGGTGCGCCGCAACATCGAGTGGTCGCGGCCGGCCACCGGTGAGGACTTCGAGCACGACGTCGACGGTGGGCGGGGTGCCGCGGTGCTCATCCTGTCCTCGCTGTTCGTCTTCTGGCTGATTCTCATCGTGTGGACGCCGCCGCAGGTGCACATCCCGTGGCTCCTCTGGGTGCTCGCGCTCCTGATCGTCCTGTTCTTCCCGGTGCGCTGGTGGCTGGGCCGACCGTGGACGGTCGTCGCCGAGACGGCCGGCAGTTACGACCTACCGGCCGAGCGGTGGACCGGGCTGGTGCGCGGTGGGGGAAAGTCGAAGGAGGAGCTGCGGATCGTGATCCGCAGGCTCCGCACCCAAGGCACGCCCGGGCACGCCGACAGCCCCCTGCAGCCGGTGAACTAGGTTGTTGTGCCCGAGCTTCCCGAGGTCGAGGCGCTCGTCCAGCACCTGCGCGAACACGCCGTCTACCGGACGGTCGCGCGCGTGGACGTGGCGTCGATGAGTGCGGTCAAGACCGCCGCCCCGCCCGTCTCCGCGCTGGTCGGACGTGTCCTCACCGGTGCCGCGAGGTACGGCAAGTTCGTCGCCGTCGAGTTCCTGGACCGGCCCGACGACCCGCTCCACCTGATCGCGCACCTCTCCCGTGCCGGTTGGTTGCGCTGGCACGACACGGCGTCGGTCAGGCCGCCTACCCCGGGTCGCGGGCCGCTCGAGCTGCGGGTGCACCTCGACGCTGTCGGTGGTCCGGGATTCGACCTCACCGAGGCCGGTACGCAGAAGCGACTGTCGGTGTATCTCGCATCCGATCCGCAGGAGGTCCCCGGCATCGCCCGGCTCGGCCGCGACGCGCTCACGCTGTCCCGTGACGAGCTCGCCGCGCTCTTCGCCGGGCGCACGGAGCGGATCAAGACGCTGCTCGTCGAGCAGCACAGCATCGCCGGGATCGGCAACGCCTACAGCGACGAGATCCTGCACACCGCGAAGATCTCCCCGTACGCCGTGTCCGGTCGGCTGCGGCCAGAGCAGGTCGACGACCTGCACGCCGCGCTGCGCTCCGTGCTCACCGACGCCGTCGAACGCTCGGTAGGCCAGGGCGCGGCGCAGCTCAAGGGGGAGAAACGCGCCGGGCTTCGCGTGCATGCCCGCACCGGCCTGCCGTGTCCGGTCTGCGGCGACACCGTGCGGGAGGTGTCCTTCGTCAGCACGTCGTTCCAGTACTGTCCCGGTTGCCAGACCGGTGGCAAGCCGCTGGCTGATCGGCGCCTGTCCAGGCTGGTGAGGTAGGCGTAGTGATCGAGCTGACGATTTCCATCACGGTGCTGCTCGGCATTGCCGGAGCTCTCGTCGTGATCGTGTTGTTCGTGTGGTTGATCCGGCGCAAGCGGCGCAACACGTTCGCCACGCCGCTGGAGCGGGCCACCTTCGCCACACTGCACACGGTCGCGCTGGCCGCGCCGTCGTTGCGGGAGGGGCTGTCTCCCAAATCGGTGTCCTTCGCGCTCCCGTACCTGCGCCAGCTGCTCGACACCTGCGCGCTGACGATGACCGACAAGGAGTGTAAGAACCTGGCCTGGGACGGCGAGGCCGACCAGCACCTGCCCGACGTCGAGGCGCTCGCCAGCCAGGTGATCTCCACCGGCCGCCAGCAGCTCCTCTCGCACCGGGCGATCCGCTGCGACCACCCGGACTGCATGGTCCGTGCCATCGTCGTGGTGCCGCTGGAGACCGAGGGCGCGGTCGTCGGCACGATGGCCGTGCTCACCACGGATACGGCTGGTCCGGTCCTGCTGCGGGCCGCCGCTGAGGTCGCGCGTTACGTCTCCAGCCAGCTCGAGCTCGCCGAGCTCGACGAGTCGCGCGCGCGACTCAACCGGGCGGAGGTCCGGGCGCTGCGGGCGCAGATCTCGCCGCACTTCGTCTACAACTCGCTCAACACGATCGCGTCGTTCATCCGCACCGATCCGCCGCGCGCCCGGGAGCTGCTCTTCGAGTTCGCCGACTTCACCCGCTACTCCTTTCGCTCGGCCGGCGAGTACACGACGCTGTCCGACGAGCTCACCAACATCGAGCGTTACATCCGGTTGGAGCGGGCGCGCTTCAACAACCGGCTGAACATCAAGCTGCAGATCGCTCCCGAGGTGCTCCCGGTCGTGCTGCCGTTCCTCGCGCTCCAGCCGCTGGTCGAGAACGCCGTCCGGCACGGGCTGGCCAACAAGCCCGGCGGCGGCACCGTCGTGATCACCGCGGAGGACGCGGTCACCGAGTGTGTGATCATCGTCGAGGACGACGGCATCGGCATGGATCCCGACCGGCTCAAGGGTGAACCCGGCGACGCCCACCTGTCCGGTGCGCATGTCGGCCTCGGCAACGTCGATGACCGGCTGCGCTGGGCGTTCGGCGACGACTTCGGCCTGGCGGTGGACACCGAGCTGGGATCCGGCACGAAGATCACGTTGCGGGTGCCGAAGTTCAGCGCGGGCATCCGGGCCTGAACCGCACCCACCCCGGAGCCCGCGCAGCCGGCGCAGGCCGGGTGATCCCAGCGCGTACCGATCGTCGTCCGGGGCCCGGGAGCCGTGTCTCCCCGCGGCTGAGCGGCCCAACTGCTGATCATGACAGCTGGATTTGTGGATCATTTCAACCGGGCCCGCGTCTTTGGTCATAACCCCACGCGGCCTCGCTGTGATCGCGTAGCGTGTTGGTATGAACACGCTCCGCAGCACCTACTCGCCCGCTTCCCGGTCACGTGGGGTGGTCACCCCAGTGTCCGGTGTGGTGACGTCCACTGTCGCCGGTGACCGGCGATGTCCGAGGTCCAGCACTCTCCGCCGAGTGTTGCCCAGGTGGCTGACAGCCGCGTCACCTGGGCGCGGTACGGTCTTTACCGCGGTGTGATCAGATGGACTCGGCTGTGCCAAGCTCTGGCACTCGTACTGATTCGCCGTCACCATGGTCGACGGAGCTTTGGACGGTGGTCGTCCCAGCTCCGGTGCGAGCACCGGATATGCAGGATGAGGAGATCGTGGACAGCAACGACAGCTCCGGCGGCCTGATCGTCCTCGCGGTGGACGACGAGGGGCCGGCTCTCGCGGAACTGGTCTACATGTTGCGCGGAGACTCCCGCGTGGGCCTCGTGCTCTCGGCGTCTGACGTCACCGACGCAATGAGTGTCCTCGAGAGCCGCCCGTGCGCCCGCGAGGCCGCCGCTGCCGGCCGGCAGCCGAGTAGCGGGCTGATCAACCCGATGACCGGCATCCGCATGGTCGACCGCACCGACATCGAGATCGTCTTCCTCGACATCCGCATGCCCGGTGTCGACGGAATGGAGCTGGCGAAGATGTTCTCGTCCATGCTCGTCCCGCCGTCCGTGGTCTTCGTGACCGCCCACGACGACCGCGCGGTCGACGCCTACGAGGTTGGCGCGGAGAACTACCTGCTCAAGCCGCTGCGCGCCGACCGGCTGACCGCGACGATCGACCGTATCCTCGCCAAACGCGCCGCCCGAAAGTCTGAGCCGGCGCGCGAGGAGGGCAACGAGGACGAGGTCATCCCGGTCGAGCTGGCCGGCACCACCAAGCTCGTCCCGCGCTCGGCCGTGCGCTACGTGGAGGCCCAGGGCGACTACGCCCGCCTGCACACCCACGAGGGCAGCCACCTCGTCCGCATCCCGCTGTCGGTGCTCGAGGAGCGCTGGCGTGACGTGGGCTTCGTGCGGATCCACCGCTCATACCTGGTGTCATTGCCGCTGGTCACCGAGCTGCGGTTGTCTGGATCCGGCTACGTCGTGCGGGTCGGCACCGCTCCCAACGACGCCGAGCTGCCGGTCAGCCGCCGGCACACCCGGGAGCTGAAGGACCGGCTCGTCCGTGCGACGAAACAGGCGTGGAGCCAGCGATGAGCGGGCGAGCCAGGCATCGGCACAGCGCCTGCCGGAAGCACCGGCCGAGCGCAGCGAGGGTGCGCGTTGAGTACGTTCACTGACGGTGCCCCGCCGTCGGTGACGCCCGAGTCGGACCACGGCCAGGACGACGACGTGGACGACGACTCCACGGACACCGGACTGATGTGGCTGCACGAGGAGATCCAGCGCCGTGTCGCGGCCGATCGTCCGGAGTCCGGGGGGCGCCACGCCCGCCGCGACGGCACCGACCGGTCGACCTCGGAGGGCTACGCGCCGCGGCACTCGGTCGTCACGCCGGGTTTCGCCGTGCCGCTGCCCGAGCCGGGGGGCGGGACCGTGCAGCCGCAGACGGGCGGGCTGCCTCCCCGCGAGCCCGGCGCGCCGGGACGTCCGCGCCCCCCGACCCCCCGCCATCCCGGGGAGGACGGCCACGGCGATGTGGACGGCTCGCGGAACGGCCGGGCGCCGGAGGCGATCGCCGATGGTCCGGACCCAGCGGCGACACCACCTGCCGCACCCGAATCCGAGACCGTGCCGGCGCTACCGGCACATCCGCTGTTCACGCCCTGGGTCCCGGTGCCCGACGCATCCGATGCGCCCACACTCGAGACGCCGCTCGCCGCGCCGCAACCCGACACGGTCAGCGAACCTGAGCAGGACCCCGCCGACCGGCCTACCCCGAACCAACCCGAAGGTGCCGGACTCGCGGCTCCCGGCCCCGGGGACGGCGTTCCGCGCAAGCGGGTGCGCGTGGTGCTGGCCGAGCGCAAGGGTCGCATCACCCGGCCGGTCCGGACCGTGGCCGACATCGAGGAGGACACCGGCGTCGGCGAGCTGCTCCGCACCAACCTCATCAACTCTCAGCTGGCCGTAGCACTGCTCTTCGGGGCTGGTGCCGCGCTCCCCCTGGCCGCGCTCCCCTTGCTGTTCGCCCTGTTCCCCGAGATCGGCCGCACTAGTGTGGTCGGGCTGCCCGTGCCGTGGCTGCTGCTCGGTTTTCTGATCTACCCGTTCCTGTTCGGTCTCGGCTTGTGGCATGCCCGGGCAGCCGAGCGCGTGGAGAAGGATTTCGCCGACCATGTCCAGGACTGAGTGGGGTCTGTGAGCACTCCCTCGCTCATCGCGCTGGTTGCCATCGTGCTCGTCGGCGTCGTGTCGACCGTAATCGGTTCGCTCGGCGTGCGGTTTGCGCGCAGCACGTCGGACTTCCTCGTCGCCTCCCGCACGGTCGGCCCGACAGCGAACGCCAGTGCCATCTCCGGAGAGTACCTGTCCGCGGCGTCGTTCCTCGGCATCGCGGGGTTGATCTTACGCGAGGGTGTCGATGCGCTCTGGTACCCCGTCGCCTTCGTCGCGGGCTACCTCGCGCTGGTGCTGTTCGTGGCCGCACCGCTGCGACGCTCCGGGGCCTATACGGTTCCGGACTTCGCGGAGGCCCGGCTCGCCTCGCCGAAGCTGCGCCGGCTGTGCACGCTGTTCGTGCTGTTGATCGGATGGTTGTACCTGTTGCCGCAGTTGCAGGGAGCCGGAATCGCGCTCACTGCGCTCACCTCGCTCCCGGCGTGGGGCGGGGTCGTGGCGACCGGCCTGGTCGTGTTGTTGACCGTCGTCGGCGGCGGCATGCGTTCGATCACTTTCGTGCAGGCGTTCCAGTACTGGCTCAAGCTCACCGCGCTGGCCGTCCCCGCGCTGGTCATCGTGGGGCTGTTCCTGTCCGACGCGCGCACCTTCGACCGGCCGGCCCCTCCGGAGTTCCCCGCCGAGACGATCCTGCAGGTGCGTACCGACGTCGTGCTCCAGGTCACGGAGCCGGTGCGGTTCGAGGCCGCCGGCGTGCTCGACGACCAGCGGGTGCAGGGCCCGGTGCTGTGGCAGCCGGGCCAGCACACGGTGGCGACGAGGAGCACGCTCACCTTCGCTCCCGGGACGCCGGTGCCGACGGTGGCCGGGGCTCCGGCGACGGACCGGGACTGGCTCGAGCCCATGTCCGGCGACGCGGACACCCAGCTGCTGGAGATCTACTCGATCCTCATCGCCGGATTTCTCGGCACGATGGGCCTGCCGCACGTGCTCGTGCGCTTCTACACCAATCGCGACGGCCGGGCCGCCCGCCGCACCACCGTCGTCGTGCTGGCGATGATCGGCGGCTTCTACGTGATGGTCACGCTCGTCGGTGCGCTCTCCCGGCTGTACACGCCACAGCTGATGGTCAGTGGGCAGACCGACGCGGCGGTCCTGCTGCTGCCGACCGCCGCGCTCGGGCAAGGCTGGCTGGGGTGGTTGCTCGGCGGGCTGGTGGCGGCGGGCGCCGCTGCGGCGTTCCTGTCCACGTCGTCCGGACTTGTGGTGAGCCTGGCCGGGGTGCTGTTCACCGACGTGCTCCGCGGGCGGTGGCAGGACTTCCGGCTGGCCGCCGTGATCGCCGCCGTCGTCCCGTTCCCGTTCGCGCTGACGGTGACCCGGCTGGACTTCGCGATGACGGTGCCGCTGGTGTTCGCCGTGGCCGCCGCGACGTTCTGCCCGCTGCTTGTGCTCGGGATCTGGTGGCGGGGGCTGACGGCGCGCGGCGCTATCGCGGGGGTGCTGGTCGGCGGTGGGCTGTCCGGGATCGCCGTCGGGCTCTCGTTGTTCGCGATCCTGCCGATGGGCTGGCTCGGGGTGCTGTTGTACCGGCCTGCGGCTGTCACGGTGCCGGCGGCGTTCCTCACGATGATCCTGGTGAGCCGGTTCTCGCGCTCCGAGATCCCCGCAGGCGTCGACAGGGCGTTGATGCGCCTGCACGCACCCGAGCGGCTGGGGCTCAGCCACGACCGGCTCGATGGGAGCGCTGGGCGCGAAGCACCACCGCACCTGACGTCGACCGAGCACGCGTCGGAACCGCCGACCGTCCCATGACGACCGTTCGTCGTGATGACGGAGTGTGGGTGGCTCGTCGCGTGTCATCGGGGTGGAGCATGCTGCTCGCGACAGTGGCTCAACTATCGTTCCCGGCGTCGTCTGTCTGGAAGTATCCGGACGTCATGGCGACGACGCAGTGCGCGGAGGACGACGGACCGGGAAGGACACCGTGAGCAGCACGGACGAACGAGCGACAGGCACGATCTATGAGCAGGTGCAGTCCAGTGCGGAGTTCGCCGGTCTCCGATCGAGGTTGCGGCGCTTCGTGTTCCCCATGAGCGCGGCATTTCTCGTCTGGTACCTGGCCTACGTGCTCCTGGCCTCGTATGCGCCGAGCTTCATGGCGATCAAGGTGCTGGGCAACATCAACGCAGGTCTGATCATCGGTTTGCTGCAGTTCGTCAGCACCTTCGTGATCGCCACGGTCTACGTGCGGTACGCGACCAAGCATCTCGACCCGGCCGCCGAGCGCCTCCGTGAACAGATCGAGGGAACCGAGTGAGCGTGCTCGCCCAGTCCCCGGTGCCGGGCGGTATCGGTAACGTCGGGCTGAACGTCGGCATCCTCGCGGCGTTCGTGGCCGTCACCCTCTACTCCGTCTACCGGGCGAGCCGGACCAACAGGACGACCTCGGACTACTACGCCGCCGGGCGGTCCTTCAGTGGTCAGCAGAACGGCTTCGCCCTCGCCGGTGACTACCTGTCGGCGGCGTCGTTCCTCGGCATCGCCGGTGCCATCGCGCTCTACGGCTACGACGGCTTCCTGTTCTCGATCGGTTTCCTCGTGGCCTGGCTTGTGGCCCTGCTGCTGGTGGCCGAGCTGCTGCGCAACACCGGCAAGTTCACGATGGGCGACGTCCTCGCGTTCCGGCTGCGCCAGCGCCCGGTGCGCGCGGCCGCGGCCACGTCAACGCTGGTGGTGTCGTTCTTCTACCTGCTCGCGCAGATGGCGGGCGCGGGCGGTCTCATCGCGCTGCTGCTGCAGATCCCCCGGTCCGACCGCGTCGGTCAGAGCATCGTGATCGTCGCTGTGGGCACTCTGATGATCACTTACGTGCTCGTCGGCGGCATGAAGGGCACCACCTACATCCAGATCATCAAGGCCACGTTGCTCATCATCGGCGCGGCGGTGATGACGATCTGGGTGCTCGGCTCCTTCGGCTTCAACCTGTCCACGTTGCTCGGTGAAGCCGTGGCGAACAGCCCGGACCGGGGTGAGGCCATCCTCGCGCCCGGGCTCCAGTACGGAGGCTCGGCCACCTCGAAGATCGATTTCTTCTCACTGGGTCTGGCCCTGGTGCTCGGCACCGCCTGCCTCCCGCACATCATGATGCGCTTCTACACGGTACCCACGGCCAAGGACGCCCGGAGCTCCGTCCTATGGGCGATCTGGCTGATCGGGTCCTTCTACCTGTTCACCCTCGCGCTCGGCTATGGCGCTACCGCGCTCCTTCCGCCGGGGACCATCACCGCGCAGAACCAGAACGACGCCGCCCCGCTGCTGGCGTTCCAGATCGGCGGCGAGCCGCTGCTGGGCATCACCGCCGTCGTCGCGTTCGCGACGATCCTCGCCGTGGTGGCCGGGCTGACCATCACGGCCTCGGCGTCGTTCGCCCACGACGTCTACGCCAACGTGATCAAGCGTGGTCGGCCCGCGCCGGGCTCGGAGATGAGGGTCGCTCGTATCACCGTGCTCGTCATCGGTGCACTGGCGATCGTCGGGGGTATCGGTGCGAGCAACCTCAACATCGCGTTCCTGGTCGCGCTGGCGTTCGCGGTGGCCGCCTCGGCGAACCTGCCGACGATCCTGTTCTCGCTGTTCTGGAGGAGGTTCAACACCACCGGGGCGCTGTTCAGCATCTACGGCGGGCTGGTCCTCGGCGTGGGTCTGATCATCTTTTCGCCGGTTCTCTCCGGAGCGTCGAACTCGATCTTCCCGGATGTGGACTTCGCGTTCTTCCCGCTGCGCAACCCCGGCCTCGTGTCGATCCCGGCATCGTTCCTCCTCGGTATCGCCGGAACCTTTCTCGGCGGCTACGGGGAGGCGGACGCTGCGAGGTACGCCGAGATGGAGGTCCGGTCCCTGACCGGTGCCGGCTCGGAGAAGGCGATCTTGTAGTAGCACGCGTGGTCCACTCCCCGTCGTGGCCTGCCAGGCGTGGCAGGATGCATCGTATGACTGGTCCAGCCGTCCCGGCGGTCTCGGTGGCGGAACTGCCCGCCGACGCCACCCTGCTTGACGTCCGCGAGTCCGACGAGTGGACTGCGGGCCATGCCCCCGGCGCCCGACACCTGCCGATGTCGGAGCTGACCACACGGATGGACGAGGTCCCCGGCAACGACCCGCTTTACGTGATCTGTCGCTCGGGTGGTCGGTCGGCGCGGGTGGTCGCCTACCTCGCCGGGCAGGGCTATCCGGCGGTGAACGTCGAGGGCGGCATGCAGTCGTGGGTGGAGCAGCGCCGGGAGATCGTCGCCGCGGGCGGCGGCAACCCGGAGATCATCTAAATCCGGTGCCCCCGTCCGCGCCGTCGCCGGAAGCGGCCCCGCTCGGGCCGCCCTGCCCGCGCTGTCACCGGCGGGCAGCCACCGGTGACGGACCGTTCTGCCCCTACTGCGGTCGCTACCTCGCCGCGCTGCGCTGGGTGGCCGAACCCCCGCCGTCCGCGCCGCAGCCCGCAACCCGCCCCCGCACCCCGTACAGCGGCCCGCCGCGGTACCGCTTCGTGCCTCGCTGGGGGTTTCCGGCCCGAGCGTGGGAGTCGCCGCCTACTGGCCCCGTACCGCCCGACCAGCTGCTCGCCGCTCGCTCGCTCGCTCGCACCGTGGTGCCGCTGCTGTGGGCGACTGCTGCGGTGGCGCTGCTAGCGGCTGGTGCCGAGGTGTGGCGCTACATCCTGCTGCTGGCCAGCCGGGACGGGGCGCTCTCCGCCACCGTGGTCGCTGCATCGGACGCCCTCGTCGTGGCCGCGGGTACGTCCGCGCTGATCCTCACGGCGGTGACGGGTGGCCTGCTTGCCTTCTGGACGGTGCGGGCGTCGCGGGCGGCGGCGGACCGTGCGGGCGTGCGGGCGTCCCGCTCGCCTCGCGGCATCGTGCTCGGCTGGTTCGTGCCGGGGGTGAACCTCACGGTGCCCGGCTCGGTGCTCGCCGAGATCGAGCACACCGCGTTGGGCCTGCCCGCCGGCAGCAGGCCGCGACCGTCGCGGCTGCTGCGCGGTTGGTGGGGGCTGTGGGCCACCGGTGGGGTGCTGGCCGCCGTCGTACTGCTGTGGTCGATGCGCGACGGTGTGCAGGCCCGTGCCGACGGTGTGGTGCTGCATGCGGTGCTCGACGTCCTCGCGGCGGTCACGGCCACGGTCACCGCACTGCTCGTGGTCCGGTTGACCCACCTGCTCGGTCCACCACGCCCCCGCCGCCGCGAGCTCATGGTCCGTCGAACACGGACAGAGTAACTCTCTGAGTGACGAAATCGTGACTATCCGCTCACGTCCTCGTTGAGGGCAGAACGGGGTGTCCGAGCAGGTGAGCTGCGCCCCTCGTGCCCCCCTGCCCCCCTGCCCCCTAGTGCCCGGAGATCAACCGTGACGGTTCCCCTCGCCCAGCAGACAGTCGTGGGCAGTCCACAGGTGAACCTCACCGTGTTCGGCGTTTTCGCACTGCTCACCCTGGTCGTGGTGTTCCGTGCCGGGCGTGGCAACCGCACCGCATCGGACTACTACACCGGCGGCCGCGGTTTCACCGGCGCGCAGAACGGCGTGGCGTTGACCGGGGACTACCTGTCCGCTGCGGCGTTCCTCGGTATCGCGGGGGCCGTCGCGGTGGTCGGCTACGACGGTCTGCTCTACGCGATCGGGGCCTTCGTGGGCTGGCTCGTCGCGCTGCTGCTGGTGGCCGAGTGGTTGCGCAACACCGGCCGCTACACGATGGGCGACGTCCTGAGCTACCGGCTGCGGCAGCGTCCGGTGCGCTCGGCCGCGGCCACGTCGACGCTGCTGATCTCGGTGCTCTACCTGATCGCGCAGGTCGCCGGTGCCGGTGGTCTCATCGCGTTGCTGCTCGGCATCCCGAACAGCGACCGGTTCGGGCAGAGTGTCGTGATCGCCGGCGTGGGTTTCCTGATGATCGTATATGTGCTGATCGGTGGCATGAAGGGCACCACCTGGGTGCAGATCTTCAAGGCCAACCTGCTCATCGCCACCACGCTCGTGCTGTTCGCCTGGGTGATCGGCCGGTTCGGGTTCAACATCTCCGAGATGCTCGGCCAGGCCGTGGGAAACAGCCCGAAGACCGGGGAACGGCTGCTGACGCCGGGATTGCAGTACGGGAGCTCGAACCTGTCGAAGCTCGACTTCATTTCGCTGTCAGTGGGTGCTGTGCTCGGCCCGGCGAGCCTGCCGCACATCCTCATGCGCTTCTACACCGTGCCCAACGCCCACGAGGCCCGCCGTTCGGTCGTGTGGGCGATCTGGCTGATCGGCAGCTTCTTCCTGATGGTGCTGGTGATCGGCTACGGCGCCGCTGCGCTCGTCGGACCCGAGACGATCCTCGCCTCGCCCGGCTCGTCCAACTCCACGACACCGCTGCTGGCTTACCGCCTCGGCGGGACGTTGCTGCTGGGCCTTGTCGCCGCCGTTGCGTTCGCGACGATCCTCGCCGTCGTGGCCGGGCTGACCATCACGGCCTCGGCCTCCTTCGCCCACGACTTCTACGCCAACGTGATCAAGCGGGGCAAGGCGGAGCCGGTCGAGGAGGTTCGGGTGGCGCGGCGGACCGCGCTCATCGTCGCCCTGCTCGCGGTCGGCGGCGGCATCCTCGCCAACGGCCAGAACGTGGCCGTGCTCGTGACGATAGCGTTCGCCGTGGCCGCCTCGGCGAACATGCCGTCGCTGGTCTACTCGCTGTTCTGGCGGCGGTTCAACACCACCGGCGCGCTCTTGAGCATGTACGGCGGGATGACCGTCGCCCTGCTTCTGGTGATCTTCTCTCCCGAGGTGTCCGGGACGCCGACGTCGATGCTGCCCGGCTTCGACTTCGCGTGGTTCCCGCTGACCAACCCCGGCATCGTCTCCATCCCGGTGTCGTTCCTGTTCGGCGCGATCGGTGCTTGGCTGGGTCCGCGCGACGAGTTCGCCCAGCAACGGTTCGCCGAGATGGAGGTCCGGGCGTTGACCGGGGCCGGTTCCGAGCGGGGGGTGGCACGCCGGCTGGTCAGGTCCGCAACGGTGCAGCAGCGGCCCGCACCCGTCCCTGTCGGGGCCTCACAGCCGGATCACAGCGGCTGACAACGACCCGATACCGTCTGGGGCATCATGACGAAGAAGACACGTGACCGAGCTCGCGAGGGAACCGTCAACCGCAGCACCCGTGCGGCCGGGCCCGTGGCGGAGAATCCCCGACGTCCCTGTCCTTGCGGGTCCGGCAAACGGTACAAAGCCTGCCATGGCGCGGGCGACGACGTGATTGTCATCCGGCCGTTCGACGGTCTCGCGGCCGAGTGTGACCTGGTGGCGATGCGCGAGTTCCTCCCCTCGGCCACCGCTGCGCTACCCCTGCGGACGCCCGGTGAGGTGTCTGTCACGATCGCGACCGTGTTGCCCGGGGCGTCGGCCGCGCTGGTCCGCCCCGACGGCGGGATCGTGCTGGGAATGCAGGTGCAGACCCGGTCCGGGGACCTGTCGGCCGACCTCGCGAAGGCGCTGCGCTGGGCCCAGGACGCCAAGCCGGACAGCGCGCTGCCCGTCGTCGGGCCGGGTCTGGGTGGCACCGATCTCGTCCGCTTGCAGGACGTGCTGGACGTCGACGCCACTCTCGACCTCACGATGCACGCCGACTTCAGCTGGTGGGTCGATCCGACCGAGGACGGCACCGAGCCCTCGCCGGACGTCGCGGCCACCCTGGAGCGGGCGAACGCGGTGATCCTGCCGACCGAGCCGGTGCTCGCCGAGGGGGTCCGAGCAGCGTACTGGGTGGACACCGGGTCCAAGGCGCACCTGCGGTGGGTGCGTCCCGAGCCGGAGGAGAAACTGCTGGCGGCGCTGGCCCGGCTGCAAGCGCGCGGCGAGCTGGGTCTGACCGACGACAGCCGCTATGCTGGCTCCTTCCGCGCGCACGGACTGCTGGTGCCGGTGTGGGACCTCGACCGCGAGCTGCACGCCAAGGAGTGGACGGAGCCGGTGGCGGCGTTCGCGGCCCGGTTGGACGCGGTGCTGGCCGAGGACGCCCCGCTGACCGATGCCGAGCGCCGCGCTCGCGACGCGCTCGCAGGGAAACAGGTCACCCTGCGCTGACCAGCAACAACCGTCACGGGCGGCCGCCGAATCCCGCCCTAGGAACGGCGTTATCGCCGTATCGGCCGGGAAATACGATGTTGTCTTGGCGTGTTCGTTGTACTAAGGTTGACGCCGTGACTGCCGGGTCGGCCATGGGCCAAGAGCGAGTGGGGCACCCGGCCACGGCGTGAACGCCGGGCGGGCAAGGGGCCCGCCGTTTCTTGTTCTGTGCACATCGCGACGTCTTTGCGTGCTTGACGATGTCGGTCGTTGCCGATTTTGCGAACCACCACTCATGAACCGACCCGGTCGGTGAAGCGCCGACCCGGTCGGGTGTCTGGCGCGCCTTTTCACATTTCCCGCACCATGGTCGAGGTCGTCCGTGGTGATTTCATCCTGCCCCATCGGGGATTCTCGTCAGGCCCGCGAACGGTTCGTAGGATTACCCAACCCTGGAGGAAGAACAGGGAATGATCATCGATTTCAACCAAGAGATCATCGAGGAGTTCCGTGCCAACGGCGGGCGGGTCGGTGGTCCTTTCGAGGGAGCCCGGCTGCTCCTGTTGACCACCATCGGAGCGCGGTCCGGCGCTCCGCACACCACCCCGCTCAGCTACCTTCCCGACGGCGACGAACGAATCCTGGTCATCGCCTCGGCCGGTGGCGCGCCGAACCATCCGGCCTGGTTCCACAACCTGGTGGCCAATCCTCCTGGTGGCCAATCCTCCTGGTGGCCAATCCTCGCGTCACGGTCGAAGACAGTACTTTCACCTACGATGCGCAGGCCGTCGTCCTGGAGGGTGCCGAACGCGACCGCGTCTTCACCCGCGCGGTGGAGGCCGATCCAGGGTGGGCCGACTACCAGGTCAAGACGGCGCGCGTCATCCCAGTGGTCGCCCTCCAGGAAGTCGCGGGTGGACCGTCGAACCTGAACGCGGCGTCGGGGGGTGCAGCCCTCAAGCTGATCCACGACGCGTTCCGGCGGGAGCTCACCCTGATCCGCAAGGAGATCGCAAAGTCGGGCCCCGGACTGGGCATCCAGCTGCGGGTGAACTGCCTGACTGTCTGTCAAGGGCTGCATCACCACCACACCGGTGAGGACACCGGCATGTTCCCGTTCCTCGCTGAGCACCATCCAGAACTCGCTCCCACCTTGGACCGGCTGCGCCAGGAACACCAGAAGATAGCGGCCCTCCTTGATGACCTGCAGAAGGTGATCTCCACCGAGGGTGCGGATCCGCTACGGGTGCTCCTCGACGCTGAGCAGCTCATTGACGATCTTGAAAGCTACCTCACCTACGAGGAGGAACAGTTGATCCCGATTCTCGACGCGTCCACCCCCTGAGCCACCCCCCCCGGATGCCTTTGATCATGAGGTGCACGGTTCGCGCCGCAAGTCGGCACCGAGCACGGCCAGCAGGGTGTCCCGGTCGGAGATCCGGGCGCACAGCCGGACGTAGCCGTCCGGACGCACGAGACAGAACGCATCGCCCCCGGCTGGCGCGTAGCGGTCCAGGGATCGGTCGTCACCTGTGATGAGCTCGACTCGGACCGTTGCGCCATACCGCTGCGCGACCTCGCCCGCGAGTGTGTCGAGTTCAGGTCCCGGATCATCCTTGGGTAGGAGCAGGAGCGTATAGCCCGGGTGGCGTAGCAGCTCGTGCAGCCGCCGGCCGTCCGCGATCGGGACGTCTGGCGCTCGATCGCCCGCGACGACGCCCGCTCCGATTGCGTCCTCCACGGGAACGCCCATGGCGCTGCGGTAGTTGTAGTCCAGCCCGGAGATCTTGCCAATCGCCTCCTGAGTGAAACCTGGCTCCCGACTCAACTTGATACGATCGGGAATAGAGATGCCATGGGCCATGATGATCGCATGCAGCGCGTCGGTCCCTTCGATGACCTGCTGGGCTATCGGGCGGCGCTCCGGCTCGTAGGAGTCGAGCAGCGACTCGTGTGCCTCGGTGCGCACCACCATCGCGAGCTTCCAGCCGAGATTGAACGCGTCCTGGATGCAAGCATTCATTCCCTGCCCGCCAGCCGGGGAGTGGCAATGCGCTGCGTCTCCCGCGAGAAATACGCGGCCATGTCGGTAGGCGGGCGTCACCCGCCGCCAGCTGCGGAACGACGTAGCCCATTCGGGCTCGCCAAGTGTCACCTTTCCCTGGAAATGGATATCGACGGCGTTCTGGAACGCGGTACGGACTGTTTCCGTCGGTGGATTTCCCTGCATGTCGCTGATCAGGACCCGATAGTTCGCACCCGGCAGCTTCGTGATCAGTAACAGTCGCTCCTCGGAGACGAAGTAGTGAATCCTGTCGTCGCCCATGGAAAAGCCGTCCAGCGGTACGTCCAGCATTCGGAGTCGCATTCCCTCGTACTCGTCGCCCTCGTAGGGGATGTCGAGTTGGGAACGAACCGTACTCTGTACGCCGTCACACCCTACCAGCCAATCGGTGGGCACGGCTTCAGACCGACCCGAGGGGTGGTGGACCAGGGTGGCGGTCACCGAGCCGTCGCTTTCCGGAGAGATCGATCGGAGCTCGGTGCTCCATTCCACCGGGGTGCCAAGTTCCGCCAGATGCTCGCGCAGCGTCCGCTCGGTTATATTCTGATTGATGATGAGGGTGTACGGATACCGACTGTCCAGTTGAGAGAAATCGAGGCGGGCCGGCTCGTCGATGCCCTGGAAATGATAGTCCATCGAGACGCTCGGTAGGCCACGCTCAAGGAATCGATCCGCGAGGTTCGCCATCTCGAACAGCTCCAGGGTGCGGGCATGGAGAGTGAAGGAACGTGAGGTGTGAACCGGGCCGTCGGCGCTGTCTAGCACCCGGCACGGCACGCCACGACGCATCAGCTCGATGGCCAGGGTCGTCCCGGTCGGGCCACCGCCGACGATGAGCACCGGGGCAGGTGTCGGTGACACGGATGCAGCCTCCTCGAGGTGAACAAAGTGGACGGGCCAGCCAACTCGCCAGTTACTACCATCGGAGGATTAACGGAATGCTGTGGGCAGTGTCGGGTGAGTCATGGTGGACCCTTCCAGGCGATTCAGCACTTGACAATGGTTACGGAGAGTAAGAATATGAGTACTTCGTGTGCTCCGCCCGAATATGCCGTGCGGCGGCCTTGTGCGCGGAAACCGTCGCTCTGGCGACGGTTTCCGCGCACAGGCCTCGTCACGGCAGCCAGGGCACTGTGCCCGCGAGGAGGGCGTAGCCGCCGAACGCGACGATGTCGATCAAGGAGTGTGCGCCGACCAGCATCCATAGCCGATTGGTCCGCTGCCACACCCGGCCGAACACGCACCCCATCGCGATGTTCCCGACGAACCCGCCGAGGCCCTGGTAGAGGTGATAGCTCCCGCGCAGCAGCGCCTGTGTCAGGAGCGAGCGGTTCTCCGACCACCCGAGCTGGCGCAGCCGGGTGAGCAGGTAGCCGACCATCACCACCTCCTCGGCCCAGCTGTTTGCCGCAGCGGAGGCGATCAGCACCGGCAGCCGCCACCACGTGTCGTCGAGCGTCGACGGGGCGATCGTCACGTTGACGCCGATCGCCCGCGCCACCAGGTACAGGCCCAGCCCGGGTATCCCGATGAGTGCGGCTAACCCGGCGGCGCCGAGCGCGTCCCGGCCGGGGTGGCGGCGGTCCAATCCGACCTCGCGCAGGGCGATCCCGGCGCGAACCAGCAGGTAGGCGCCCAGCGCCCCCCAGCCGACGAGCTGCAGCACGCGAGTGAGCTGCATCGCGAGGTCGACGAGATCGGCCCGCGCCGCGGGGGCGTTCAGCGCCACCTGCTGCTCGCTCAGCGGCACGGGCTTCAGCACCGCGTCGAGCAGGCTCAGTGCGCTGCGCAGTGCCGACAGCCCGACCGTGACCACGAGGACGACCAGCACCTCGGTGCCGACGAGCCGACGGGTCCGCGGATCGGTGATCGTCGCGACTACGGGCGGCGGCGGTGACAGCCAGGCCCGGACGGTGGTCGTGTGAGGCCGGGACACGGCAACCGACGCTACCCGGCGGCGTAGTCTGGGCCGTGTGCGACAGCTGGTCCTCTCTCCCCGATGGATCCTGTGGCACGTGCTCACCCTCGGCGCGATGGCCACCTGCGGCTGGCTGGCGGCCTGGCAGTGGCAACGCGCCGGATCGTCGATGGGCAGCGCGTTAAACGTCGGGTACGGCCTGCAGTGGCCGGTCTTCGCCGTCTTCTTCGGTGTGATGTGGTGGCGGATGCTCCGGATGGAGGCGGCCAGGCTGAGGGGTGTCGTCGGCGCCGCACCGGGTGCTTCCCCCGAGCTCCCTGCGCCCCGCGTTGCCGAGCTCCGCCCGGCCGGCACCGCAGCGGGGCCGTCCCCGTTCGGACCGCGGCCCGCATCGGCGGCCCCGGCCGTCACCGACGTGGACGAACCCGAGCTGGCCGCCTACAACCGGATGCTCGCCGAGCTGGCCGCCCGGCACCCCCACGACTGAAGGGCGCGTCCGTGTCGATCGCGACTGCTCTACGCAACTACCGTATAGCCGCCTGGGTCACCGGTGTGGGGCTGCTGGTCCTCGTGCTGGTGGCGATGCCGCTCAAGTACTTCTTCGGCCAGCCACAGCTCGTTGCGGTGGTCGGCATGACACACGGATTCCTTTACATGATTTATATCGTGACTACGCTGCTGCTGGCCGAGCGGTGCCGGTGGAAGCCACTCGACGCCCTGCTCATCCTGCTCGCCGGCACCGTCCCGGTCGCGTCCTTCGTCGCCGAGCGCAGGGTGACCCGGCGGGTGCGTGCCGGGCGTACGCCGGTCAGCTGATTACCAGTTTCGCCATCTCGACTGCGCCGGGCCGGCACCGGGCCATGGCGATCGTCGCACGCATCAGCACAGCGTTAGCGGGCCCGTCGTAGCCTCGCCCGAGGCCACCCGTTAGCGTCAGGGACTGTGACGACGGCGGCTGGCGCGAACCCCTGGGCCATCCCTCCGCTGTTCGCCCGGCTGGTCGACGACACCAGCCTGCTGCAGCCGCAGGCCGCCGCCCCGGGCATCGGCGTCGTGGTCTCGCGATACCTCAGCGCTCGGGAGGGACGCTACGGCGGGCTCGTGGGGCAGCTCGTCTGCCCCGTCTCGCGGCTGTCCCCGCTGGTCTCCGAGCTGGCGCGGTCAGTCCTGTCCCGCCCGGTCGACGTGTCGCTGGTCGTGGACACTGGCCTCGGTGCGGTCCCCAAGGCGCTGTCCACCGTGTTCTCCCGGTCGAGCCTGCTCACACCGCGCACCGTCGAGACGGCGGCGCCGCCGGATGTGGACGCTGTCTGGCTGGAGCGCGTGGCCGAGTTCGTGCCGGAGAACGTCGTGGCGGTCGTCGAACCTCGGCGCCCACAGGGCGTCGACCCGGACGGCACCGCGGCCTGGTTGAACGCCGTGCGCCGGGTGGCCGACCACGGCTGTGCGCCCAGGCTGCGCTGCGGTGGTCCCCGGGTCTCCGATGTGCCCTCGGTGGTCGACGTCACGGAGTTCCTGCGGGTCGTCGTCGAAGCGGGACGTGGTTTCACGACGCTCGGGCTGCGTGAAGTCGTCCGCGCCGGTGACGGCGCGATCCCCGCCCCGTACGGGATCCTCAACCTCCTCGTCGCCGTCTCCCGTGCACTGACCGACAGTGACGTGCACGGGGCGCTGGAGAGCACCGACGGTCCGGCGCTGGCCTCGGAGATCGAGGCGCTGTCCGAGCGGGCGGTCACGGGCGTGCGCGGGCTGCTGTCACGCTGTGGGGCCGACCCGGAGCCGATGCCCGTCGCGCAGCTGGCGGGTCTGGGCCTGCTCGCCTGAGCGCCCGCCAACCTGTACCGACTCACCCGCCGATGTGTACCGACTCGCCCGCCAACTCGTACCGACTCGCGGGGTGGTTAGGGTCGTGTTCTGTGCCTCGACTTGCGTTTCTGGGACCGTATGCCACGTTCACCGAGCAGGCGCTGCGGTCGCTGCCCGAGGCGTCCGGTGCTGAGTTCGTGCCCTGTGCCGGCAGCCCGGCCGTGCTCGCGGCCGTCCGGGACGGCTCCGTGGACGCCGGCTGCGTTCCCATCGAGAACACCGTCGAGGGCGCCGTACCCGCGGTGTTGGACGGACTGGTCGCCGACCCGCCGCTGGTGATCGTCCGGGAGGCGCTGGTCGCGGTCCGGTTCGCCGTCATGGTCCGGCCGGGGACGCGTGCTGCGGACGTCCGCACGGTCGCCTCGCATACGCACGGGATCGCCCAGACCCGCGGCTGGCTGGCTGCCCATCTGCCGGACGCCCAGGTGCTGCTGTCCACCTCCACCTCCGAGGCCGCGGCCCAGGTGGCTCGCGGGGAGCTCGACGCCGCCGTCGCGGCACCGCTGGCCGCCGGGCAGTTCGGGTTGGTGACGCTGGCCGACGACGTCGCCGACAACCCCGGCGCGGTCACCCGCTTCGCGCTCCTCGCCCCGCCCGGCCCACCGCCCGCACCGACCGGGCGCGACCGCACCACGCTGGCCGCGACTACGCAGAACCGGCCGGGCGCACTGCTGGGCCTGCTCACCGAGCTCGCCGTGCGGGGCATCGACCTGACGCGCATCGAGTCGCGTCCGATCACCGACCGGCACGCCGAGTACTGGTTCCACCTCGACTGCACCGGCCACGTCGCCGAGCCGGCCATGGGCGAGGCGCTCGCCGCGCTGCACCGGCGCTGCGATCGCGTCCGGTTCCTGGGCTCCTACCCGCGTGCCGGCGGCGGCACCGGGAACGGCGCACCGGGTGCCGGCGCCCCCGTCGTCCCGCTGGGCGGCGCGGACGCCGCAGGCTTCGCCGCAGCGCAGGCCTGGGTGGACGGCTTGCGGGCCGGAAGCACGGCATGAGCCCGCTGCGGCTAGTGCTCGCCCGGCACGGCCAGACCGGTTGACGCGGCGGGCTCAGCCCCAGCCCAGCTCGTGCAGCCGCTGCTCGTCGATACCGAAGTGGTGCGCGATCTCGTGCACCACCGTGATCGCCACCTCGCGCACGACCTCGTCGGTGTCGGCACAGACCGCCAGGATCGCGTCCTGGTAGATCGTGATCCGGTCGGGCAGCACACCCCCGTAGGAGGTGGTGCGCTCGGTCAGCGCCACGCCTTCGTAGATCCCGAGCAGCTCGGGATCCTCGTCGTTGCGGTCGGCCACCAGCACCGCGACGTTGTCCATCTCGACAGTCAGCTCGGGTGGGATGGTGTCCAGGGCGTCCGCGACGAGCTCCTCGAAGTGCCGCCGGGTCATCTGCATGCCGGGCCGAGCCTCACCCCTCCCGGCCGGGCAGGGAAGGCAGCTCCGGCAACAGCGGGTCGATGGGTGGGACGGGTCCGGGACGATCCGCGGGCGGGTTACCGGCAGGTGGGTTCTCGGCAGGCGGCACTCCGGGCAGGTCCGGGGTGGATCCGTCGGTCGGCACCGTGGGCGCGGTGCTGATCGGTGCCGGGATGCCGGGTCCCGGGGTGTCCGACGCCGGCGGCGCGGGTGTCTCACCCACCACCACATCGCCTCGGGCCGGACCGGTGACGGGCGCGAAGCCGCTGCGGTCGGGCAGCAGCGCGGCCAGGTTGCAGTTGACCTTGCGGGTACCCGAGCTCCAGGACTCCTCGTTGAGGTTGTCCCAGTACACGGTCAGTTTCTTGGCCTCGATCACCTCGGCCCCGCCCGCGTACTCGGTGGCGATCCGCCCGCACTCCGGCTGCAGGTACGCGTCCTGGTCGGCGACCTGCGGGAACTCGTCGGGGAACCGCTCGGTGAGGTCGACGATGCCGACCGTCTCGACGGCGTGCGGCCCGTTGCAGTCCACCGGGTCGCCGATCGTGCGGCCGTCGATGGCCAGGCAGGTACCCGGCTCGTAGACCGCTGACTGGTCGCTCTCGGCGACTCGCCCGGCCGCCGGGTACAGCGCACCGGAGCGGGAAGCGCTCTGCAGCCCGCAGCGCAGCTCCCGGTCACCCTCGGCCCACTTCGCCGGTGACGGCTTGAGCGCTCCCACCCGGAAGCGGCCGTCGGGGTCGAGGCTGTTGCCCAGGTACTCGCGCGCGATGGGTGTGCACCGCTCGTTGACGAGCTGTTGCCACTGCCGGTCGTCGGGGAGCTCAACCTGATCGGTGAGGGTCACCGAGCCCGCCTGCTCGAACAGGTGTGGCTGCGAGCAGTCCACGACGGTGCTGTCGGCGGCGTCGGGACGGGTCCAGTTCAAGCAGGTGCCGGGCGTGGCGGGTGGTGCGGGCACCTCCACGACCTCCGGCTCGGCGTCGGCCGCCGCCGGCAGCGCGGCGAACGACCCGAGGACGGGCACGGTGGCTCCGGCGAACGTGTCCAGCGTGGCGATCCCGAACATCGCCAGGGCGCCGACGAGGACGCTCACGACGACACGGCGACCGGATCGCGGCACAGGGGAACGACGCACAGGGGCAGAGGTGGGGATGTGGCTGGTCCCAGCCCGGCGCGGAGGACGGGGAGCCCCGTGGCGGCCAGCACGTCGGGGTGAGCTGGGGCCTGCGGTGTGGGTACGGGTGCGCGCTCTGCCGGCGTTGCGCGCGGGGGGGCGGCCGGGCGCGATGTCGAGTCGGTCCATGTCGGTCGTCATCATGCCGTTATCTGCGGCCACGTTCGGCCTCGGTGCGCGTCCTAAGCGACCATCGGTCGTCGGTGTGCTGCGAACGTCAGAGTTCCCCCCGCTCTGGGCACGGTTGCACCTGTGAACGGCCGGTGCGGGCAGCCGAGGGGTCTCAGTGTGGGGACGGCGACGGTGCCAGGACGTTCGCAGCGACACGGCCGGTAGGACTTGTAGGAAATGTCCTACAATTGTCGCATGAGTGGCGAGATCGCGTCCCGTGAGCTGCGCAACGACACCGCCGGGGTGCTGCGGCGTGTGCAGGCCGGGGAGCGGATGACGGTGACTGTCAACGGCCGACCGGTGGCCGAGCTGGTGCCGGTGCAGCGGACGGGACGGGCCTGGATCCGCCGTGACGAGCTCGTCGCCCGACTGCGCCGGGCCCAGGCCGATCCGGGCCTGCGGGCCGATCTTGCCCGCCTCGCGGGGGACACCACCGACGACATCGGGCCGATCCCGTGAGAGGCCTGCTGGACACGAGTGTGTTCATCGCGGCCGAGAGCGGACGTCGGATTGACGAGAAGCTGATCCCTGACGAGGCGGCCGTATCGGTGGTGACGGTGGCCGAGCTGCAGGCGGGAGTTCTCATCGCCGCCGACGTCGACACGCGGGCGCGGCGGATGGCGACCCTCGATGCGGTGACCGATATCGAGCTGATCGGCATCGACGAGCTCGTGGCCTTGACGTGGGCGCGGATGCGCGTGCATCTTGCGGAGTCCGGTCGCCGGTTGAACGTCAACGATCTGTGGATCGCGGCCAGCGCGGCGTCCCGAGGCCTCCCCGTGGTCACCCAGGACGACGACTTCCGACCCGTTGCGGGGGTCGGGGGGCTCGAGATCATCCGGGTGTGACGGGTTGCCTCGCCACGTCCGTAGGCTGGACGGGATGCGGGCTCCCCGGCTGGTCGCCACGGACGTGGACGGCACGCTGCTCGATCCCGACGAGCGCGTCGCCCCGCGTGCGGCCGCGGTGATCGGCAGGATGGTGGCGGCCGGTGTCGGGTTCGTGCTCGTCACCGGCCGGCCACCGCGCTGGATCCCGCGGGTCCTCGCGCAGCTGGACGCGGTGCGGCTCGCGGTGTGCGCAAACGGCGGCGTGCTCTACGACGCCGTGGACGACCGGGTGCTCTGGTCGCGCACGCTCGACCCGCCCACGCTCGCGCACCTCGCCGCCGTCGCCACGGACGTGCTGCCCGGCTGTTGGCTGGCGGCCGAGCGGGTCGGCACCGGGGCGCTCGACGGCACGGGCGCGCAGTTCGTCGCGGAGCCGGACTACCGGCATGCCTGGCCCGGCGCCGACAACAGCGCGGTGCCTCGCGTCGAGCTGCTCACCCGCTCAGCGATCAAGCTGCTCATCCGCTGTCCCGGGCTGAGCAGCGACGCGATGGTCGCTGCGCTGGCCCCGGTGCTTGCCACGTCGCCAACCTCACGTTCTCGCACCCGCGAGGGCTCGTCGAGGTCTCCCCGCTGCGGGTCACCAAGGCCACCGGGCTCGCCGCGGTGGCCGACCGGCTCGGGGTGGCCGCGGTCGACGTCGTCGCGTTCGGTGACATGCCCAACGACCTGGAGATGCTGCGCTGGGCCGGGCACGGGGTGGCGATGGGCAACGCCCACCCGGCGCTGCTGGAGATCGCCGACGAGGTCACGGCGAGCAACAGCGACGACGGCCTGGCACTGGTCCTCGAACGCTGGTTCTGACCGGCACCGCGGTCCGGCGCCACCGCGTCGGGAGCGGCCGGTGACCACCCGTAGCATCAGAGCGCGTCAGCGCAACCAATCGGCCGTGGGCATGCGCCCGCAGCACGACCTGGAGGTCCCGCACCCGTGGCCGAGCTCCTCGACCGCCCCGGCCCGACGTCCCCGGGCGTCGAGGTCGCGGCCGTGGCAGCCGTGCAGCGGGTGCTCGGCCGGCCGGTGGTGGTGGCGGCTGCGCGCGCGATGTCGCTGTTCGGCGAGCACGCCGCGGGCTGGCTTGCGATCGGGGCCGCAGGAGCGCTGGCCGACCGGCGCCGCCGCCGCGACTGGCTCGCCGCCACCGTGGCTGTGGCGGCGGCTCACGGCGCGTCGATCGGGGTGAAGCGGGTCGTGCGCCGGCCCCGGCCCGACGACCCGCGGGTGCGGGTGCTCGCCGGCACTCCCAGCCGGCTGAGCTTCCCGTCCGCGCACGCCACGTCCACCACGGCTGCCGCCGTCGCGTTCGGTAGCCTCCTGCGCCGGCCGCTCGTGGCGGCCCTGGTGCCGCCGATGGCGCTGTCGCGGTTGGTGCTCGGCGTGCACTTCCCCAGCGACGTGGTCGCCGGCTCCGCGCTGGGCGCCGCGGTGGCGCTCGCCGCGCGCCGCGGCTGGGCAGCTTCCCGGACGGGAGACCGATGACCAGCACCGACGTCCCGGCCCAGCAGGTCGTTCCAGCGCGCACCCCCGTGCGCGTGCTGCGCGGTGTGCTGCGGACGATGCGACCGCGGCAGTGGGTGAAGAACGTCCTGGTGCTGGCGGCGCCGTTCGCCGCTGGTGACCTGTTCGCCGGCGGCATCGCGCGCGACCTCGTGCTGGCGTTCATCGCCTTCTCGCTGGCCGCGTCGGGCATCTACCTGGTCAACGACGCGACGGACGTGGCGGCCGACCGCGCGCACCCGACCAAGCGTCACCGGCCGATCGCCGCCGGGATCGTGTCGCCGCGGCTGGCGCTGGTGGTGGCCGTGCTGCTGCTGGCCGGCGCACTGGCGGTGAGCCTGCTGGCCGGCGTGGCGCTGCTCATCGTGCTGGCCGCCTACGTCGCCGTGCAGCTGGCGTACTGCTTCTGGCTCAAGCACCAGCCGGTGCTCGACATCTGCATCGTCGCGTCGGGGTTCCTGCTGCGGGCGATCGCCGGCGGTGCGGCCACCGACATCCCGCTGTCGCAGTGGTTCCTGCTGTCGGCCGGTTTCGGCTCGCTGTTCATGGTGGCGGGCAAGCGGTACGCGGAGCTGATGCTGGCCGAGCGCACCGGCGCCAAGATCCGCAAGGCGCTGGAGCGCTACTCGGCGTCCTACCTGCGGTTCGTGTGGGCGCTGTCGGCCACCGTACTGATCATGACGTACTGCCTGTGGGCGTTCGAGATCCGCGAGGCACAGCACAACACGGTGTGGTCGGTGATCTCGATCGTCCCGTTCGTGATCGCCGTGCTGCGGTACGCGGTGGACGTCGACGGGGGCAACGGCGGCGAGCCCGAGGAGATCGCCCTCGCCGACCGGGTACTGCAGGTGCTGGCGCTGGCGTGGATCGGCACGCTCACCTTTGCCGTCTACGCGTAGGTCGCCTCGACGCGCCAGCTCGGCGCCGCCCTCGTCAGGAGCGCGTAGGCGCGGCCGGCGACGTCTCGCAGCGTTACGCTGCCATGTCGTGCGGATAAAGATCTAGGGAGTCGTGTGATCCCCATCTCGACGGTCCGGTTCGGTCCCGACGTGGAGCAGTCGGTTCTCGACGTGCTGCGTTCGGGACAGATCACGCAGGGAGCGAAGGTCGCCGAGTTCGAGCGGGCGTTCGCCGAGCTCTCAGGTGTGCCGCATGCGATCGCGGTGAACAACGGCAGTACCGCCCTGACCGCGGCGCTGTGCGGGCTCGAGATCGGCCCGGACGACGAGGTGCTCACGTCGCCGTTCACCTTCATCGCCACGGTGAACGCCGTTCTCGCCACGGGGGCCCGCGTGCGCTTCGCCGATATCCGGTCCGAGGACTTCGCGCTGGATCCGGGTGCGGTCGCCGAGGCGCTCACCGAGCGCGCCCGGGTGCTCATGCCGGTGCACCTGTTCGGGCAGACGGCCGACATGGACCCGCTCTGCCAGCTGGTGGCCGAGCGCGGCCTGCACCTCGTGGAGGACGCCGCCCAGGCCCACGGCGCGCGGTACCGCGGCAGGGCCGCCGGCAGCTTCGGCGTCGGGTGCTTCTCGTTCTACGCGACCAAGAACCTCACGACCGGTGAGGGTGGAATGATCACCACCCGGGACGATCAGCTGGCCGACCGGCTGCGCGTCCTGCGCAACCAGGGCATGCGCGCGCGTTACCAGTACGAGCTGGTCGGGCACAACTACCGGATGACCGACCTCGCTGCGGCCGTCGGCCTGCCCCAGCTCGCGGGCTACCCCGAGCAGGTCGTGCGGCGGCGGCGCAACGCCGAGCGGTTGACCGCGCTGCTGGCGGACCTGCCCGGGCTCGTCCTGCCTGCGGTCCTGCCCGGTCGAGAGCACGTGTGGCACCAGTACACGGTTCTGGTGACGGCGCCGGCGCGCGTGGACCGCGACGAGCTCGGTGCCGGCCTCGCCGAGCGCGGGGTGGGCAGCGGCGTCTACTACCCGAAGCTGGCGTTCGACTACCCCTGCTACACCTCCCACCCCCAGCTCGTTGCGGCCGAGACGCCGGTTGCGACGCGGGTCGCCGCCCAGTGCCTCTCGCTGCCGGTCCACGCGAGCCTGGGTGCCGGCGACGTCGAGCGGATCGCCGGCGCGGTGCGGGAGGTGCTGTCGTGAACGCACCGGTACAGGGTGGGCTGCCCGAGCGGGACCGTGTCCGGTTCGGTGTGCATCGAGTCCCAGGGTAGAGGGCTGTGACGGCAGGCCGTGCACGGGACGCGCGGCACGTCGCTACCCTCGGCAGTCGTGACGTACGCAGGATTCGACCTTGTCGTGGTCGGCTCGGGCTTCTTCGGGCTGACCGTCGCCGAACGCGCCGCGGCCGAGCTGAACAAGCGCGTGCTGGTGCTCGATCGGCGCTCGCACCTCGGCGGCAACGCCTACTCCGAGGCCGAGCCGGAGACCGGCATCGAGATCCACCGCTACGGCGCGCACCTGTTCCACACCTCCAATGAGCGGGTGTGGGCCTACGTCAACCGGTTCACCGCGTTCACCGGCTACCAGCACCGCGTCTTCGCCCGCGTCGGTGACCAGGTCTACGCGTTCCCGATGAACCTGGCGTTGATCAATCAGTTCTTCGGACGCTCGCACACCCCGGCGCAGGCCCGCGCGCTGATCGCCGAGCAGGCCGGTGAGATCGACACCAAGGACGCGCAGAACCTCGAGGAGAAGGCGATCTCGCTGGTCGGGCGCCCGCTCTACGAGGCCTTCGTCCGCGGCTACACGGCCAAACAGTGGCAGACCGACCCCACCAAGCTCGATCCGTCGATCATCGCCCGGCTCCCGGTGCGCTACACGTTCGACAACCGCTACTTCAACGACACCTACGAGGGCCTGCCGGTGGACGGCTACACGGCCTGGCTGCAGAAGATGGCCGACCACCCGAACATCGAGGTGCGACTGGACGTGGACTACTTCGACGTGCGCCCCGAGATCCCGGCCGGCACGCCGACGGTCTACACCGGCCCGCTGGACCGCTACTTCGACAACTGCGCGGGCGAGCTGTCCTGGCGGACGCTGGACTTCGAGCAGGAGGTGCTGACCGACTGCGGTGACTTCCAGGGCACCTCGGTGATGAACTACAACGACGAGGAGGTGCCGTTCACCCGGATCCACGAGTTCCGGCACTTCCACCCCGAGCGCGCCTACCCGGCCGACAAGACCGTGATCGTGCGCGAGTACTCGCGCTTCGCCGAGCGGGGCGACGAGCCGTACTACCCGGTGGGGACCCCCGAGGATCGCGCGAAGCTGGCGCGCTACCGCGAGCTCGCGCGCGCGGAGACCGCCAATGCCAACGTGTTGTTCGGCGGTCGGCTGGGCACCTACAAGTACCTCGACATGCACATGGCGATCGGGGCTGCCCTCACGATGTTCGACAACCGCATCGCCCCCTACTTCACCGCCGGCCGCGCCCTGGCCGGCACCGATGCCAGCGAGGACTGAACCCCATCTGATGAGCCAAACCGTCGACAAGCCCGTGTCCGCCCCGGTGGACCCCGCCGCGGCGGGCAGCCTCCTGCAACGCGTGATCCTGCCGCGCTCCGGGGATCCGATGAGTGTCCGCTCGCTCTACGTGGACGAGCGCACGGGTATCCGGCTCGCCACCGTGCCGTCTGTCTCCGACGTCCCGGGTGCGAAGGTCGTCACCGTCTCGGGCTCGGCGAGCGGGGCACGGCGGCTGTACGCGACGTCGCGTACCTCCGCGGTCGTGCGGGAGCAGAGCGAGGTGTCGTTCGGGGCGTACTTCAACGCGTTCGCGGCGAGCTACTGGCGGCGCTGGAGCGCGCTCACGGAGGTCTGTCTGCGCCTGGAGCTGGAGGGTGCGGGCCGCGTCGACGTCTACCGGACGAAGGCCGACGGCTCGCACATCTTCGAACGCGGTGAGGTCGTCGACGGGCCGGGCCGGCACCGTCTCGACCTGGAGCTCGACCTGCGCCCGTTCGAGGACGGCGGTTGGTACTGGTTCGACCTCACCACCGACGCTGGCGAGCTGATGCTGCACGCCGGCGGCTGGTACGCGGCGGCCGAGGGCACCGGCCGGGCCGCGGTCACCATCGGGATGCCCACGTTCAACCGCCCCGCCGACTGCGTCGCCACCCTCACCGCGATCGGCTCCGACCCGCTCGTGCTCGACAGCGTCGTCGGGGTGATCCTGCCAGACCAGGGCACGCGGAAGGTCCGCGACGAGCCCGGTTTCGCGGCCGCCGCGGCCGTGCTCGGCGATCGGCTGCGGATCATCGACCAGCCGAACCTCGGCGGTTCCGGCGGCTACGCGCGGGTCATGTACGAGGCGCTGGGCAGCACCGAGTGCGAGCAGATCCTGTTCATGGACGACGACATCCTGCTCGAGCCCGACTCGATCCTGCGCGCGGTCGCGTTCTCCCGGTTCGCGCGCGAGCCGATGCTCGTGGGCGGGCAGATGCTGTCGCTGCAGGCCCGCTCGCAGCTGTCCACAATGGGCGAGGTCGTGGACCGCAACACGTTCCTGTGGCGCAACGCCCCGGGTACCGAGCCGCACCACGATCTCGCCGACCGCACGCTGCGCCAGACCCCGTGGCTGCACCGGCGCACCGACGTCGACTACAACGCCTGGTGGATGTGCCTGATCCCGCGTGCAGTCGCCGAGGACCTCGGGCTGCCGCTGCCGCTGTTCATCAAGTGGGACGACGCCGAGTACGGCCTGCGCGCCCGCTCGCGCGGCTACCGCACGGCCACCGTTCCGGGCATCGCGATCTGGCACATGTCGTTCCTGGAGAAGGACGACACCAGCGACTGGCAGGCCTACTTCCACTACCGCAACCGGTTCGTCGCGGCCGCGCTGCACGGGCCGGACAGCCCGAAGGCGCTGCTGCGCGACACCATCAAGCGCACGCTGCGGCACCTGCTGTTGATGGAGTACTCGGCGGTGGCGCTGCAGGAGATGGCGCTGCGCGACTTCCTCGCCGGGCCCGAGATGCTGTTCCCGAAGCTGCCGACGGTGCTGGGGGAGATCCGGGCCATGCGGGCGGAGTACGACGACGGCCGCCCGCTCGACTCGGCCACCCAGGTGCCCGCCTCGAACCTCGACGCGCTCGCGGCGCAGGTGTTCCCCGAGCAGCCGACCGGCAAGGTCGCGGTCGCCACCGGCCTGGCCCGCAGCGTGCTGCACAACCTGCGCGCGCCGGACCCCGCCCACCGGGTGGTGCCGCAGCGCAACGTCCCGTCGCGGCAGGCGCAGTGGTTCGTGCTGTCCCGGCTGGACTCCGCCACGGTCGCCACCCCCGATGGGCGCGGGGTGACGTTCCGCCGCCGCGACCCGAAGCTGTTCCGCACGATGCTGCGCCGAGCGATCACCCAGCACCGCGAGATCGCGAAGGCCTGGCCGACGCTGCGGCGGCGCTACCGCGAGGCCCAGCCGGAGCTGACCAGCCGCGAGGCCTGGAAACAGATCTTCGAGCGATGAGTTGACGAGCAGCTCAGGACTTCAGGGAGTTCGTCCAGCGCAGCCCGTCGAAGCGGGCGCAGTCCGTGAGCAGGATGTTCGCGTCCACGATCACCGGGTGTCCGGACCCTCGATCAGGTCGATCACCTCGGCGACGTCGGTGACATCGATCGTGGCACCGCCGTGCGAGGTCTGCTGGGTGAACCGCTCACGCGGGGCCGGTTCCGGTGCGGTAGTGGTAGTCCAACCGCAGTAGTGGCATATCGTCGTCGGGGCGGTCGGCGGCGAGGACGATCACCTCCCGTACAGCGCGATCGAGTCCGGTCAGCGTCCTGGCGTAGGTGTGGGCGCCCTCGAGTTCCGGGATGTCGGCGAGCCAGTACGTGTCCTCGCGGGTGACGACGACCTCGTAGGCGTCCTGGTCGTTCATCGCAGCCACCCTTTCCTGGCGTGCTGAGGCATCGTCGTTAACGAGGTCGTCGAGGTCAACGGCATGTCGGGCGGCGCGGCCGGGTCGACGATCCGTGGCAGTTTGATGATGGTGCTGGTGTCCAGCAGACCGACTGTTGTAGCGGTCACAGTGCCGGGTCCAGCGCGGTGTCGACATCGGCGCGGAAGGCCGCGGCATTCACGGCCGGGACCGAGCGCCACCGCGCGAGCAACGTGCTGGCTGTGACTCGTGGACGAGGCAACGGACGCAGCTGCCCCACCGGCACTCCCGAACGGGTCACCGTCAGCGCCTCGCCACGCTCTACCCGTGCCATGATCTCGCCGCCGTGATTGCGGAGATCGCGGAGCGTGACCTCATCCACCCCGAGAGACTATGGCCATCCGGCCAGCACTACCAGGCGTCCTCGGAACCACCGATCACCTTTGTTTGGCACCATAAACGATCCTGCTGGCCAATTCGGTAGATGCACGCCGGCCGCGGTGGTCGGGCGGCGGTGCGGAGTGGGGTTCGTGCGTTGGTTGTCTCCTCGGGGAGGCGAATCCGACCCTGGGGCAGGACCCCCGGGACGCGCGGCTAGTCGAACAGGTCGTGGACGGTCTCGGCGGTGACCGCGCGACGCACCCAGATGTCGAGCTGATCCAGATCGGGGCACTCGGCGATGCGGGCACGGGCGTCGGGGGGAACGTCGATGCCACGGGCGTCGAGCACCGCCAGCACCGCCCTAGCCTCACCCGCGGCCTCGCCTTCGGCTTTGCCTTCCTCCTTGCCTGCGGCCTCGCCTTCGGCTCTGCCCTCGAAGAAGTAGCGACGTGCGAAGTCACTGCGGTACTCATACGTTCCCGTTGCCATGAGCCCCTCCAAGTAACGCTGCGCCGCCTCCGGCAACACAGCCAACACCAGATCACAGTACAGGCCACCACGATCAGGATCGACCGTCGCGAGAGCTGCGACCACCGCATCCAACACCTTGGTCCGGTCCGGATCGCCCCCATGCGCGATCGCCGAGAGCACCGCCAACTCCGGAACCCGACCCGCGTACTCGACGTCGGTCACCACCGGCACCCGATCAGGGCCCAGCACCATCGGGGTCACCACCGCACCGGGCCCCAGCTCGATCGGAGTCGCGTACCAGCCGGCCGTCGCGGCATCGACGCAGACCACCAGCAGCACCGTCGGACAGCGGAACCGTCCACGCAGAGTGGCCAGGTAGACCGGCCAGCTCCACCGCTTGTCCGGGTCCCGACCCAGCTGGACCTCGACCACCACCGCCCACACCGCCACCCCGGCCACCGACAACACCACCACCGCATCAGCCCGATACTCCGTCGGGGTCAGCACGGTGAACTCACCGGACTCCACCTCAGCGTGCTCGAAACCCGGCAGCTGGACTCCCAGCCCGTCTACCAGCAGCTCAGCGGCCAGCGACGGACGCTGCCGAAACATCTCGATCAACACCTCATGCAGACTCGACGGCATACCCCAGACGCTACGGGCGACCACCGACAATCCCGGCGACACCACCACGCGATGGCCGCAGCACCGACGCGCGCCGCCACCGCACCCCGCGCAGGTTCCCCGCTTCCCGCCAGAACACCCGACATCGAGGCGTCCGCCACGGTGCGATCACCCACGACACCCCGCCACCCAAGCGAGCCACCCACACCCCACCGGACCGACAACGACGAATTGGCCAGCAGGGTCATAAACGATCCCATGAGACTGGACCACTGTGGACATGGACATGGGGCGGACCCACCTCGGCGTCCAGCACACACGTGTCGAGCAGAACGCAGAACATCAGGCGGAGTCGCCCTCCGGATGCCGGTCGGCCCGCTCGAACACCGCATCCCGGGGAAGGTCGTAGATCCCCGTGTCCTCCGAGATCCGAACCATCTCGTCGAGCCCCGCAGCGCGAGACCGACGTGACCGGTCCTGGTAGGCCAGGACGTCGCCCAACCTGATGCGTCGGTGACGACCGGGCTTGTCGAACGGGATCTCCCCCGCTTCGAGCAGCCGGACCAGCGTCGGGCGCGAGACCCCCAGCAAGTTCGCAGCCTGGCTCGTCGTGAGCACCGTGTGCTGGGGCGCGACCGTGATCGCCAGGCCCTGCGACAGGGCCGTGACGACGTCGGTGAGAACCTCATAGAGTTCTTTCGGAAGCTCGAGGTGAGTGCCGTCGTCGGCGACCAGCGCGGGACGGCCGTGGGCCTTCAGCGCAGTCAGCAGATCCGACATGCCCTGCGAGGGGCCGTCCGGCAACACAGTGCGTTCGGTCATCGTCGCGCTCATGGTCAAGGGTACGACTAAACCGAACGAAACGAAGTTTCGTCAGGCAAGGTCTCCACCCGGCCGGGTGGGTTGCCGGTGCAGGTCACCCTGAGTTCGTAGGGGCCGTCGAACGACTGATTGTAGTACGGTTTGTCGTATGTCTACGCTGACGATCCGCACTGATGCTGAGGTGGAGCGAGCGCTGGAGTCGTTGACCCGGGACGGTCGGTCCCGCTCCGACGTCGTCAGGGCCGCTATCCTTGCGGCCGAACGGGAGCAACGGCGGTCGCGCCTGCGGGCCGAGGCTGAGGCGCTCCGCGACGATCCGGAGGACGTGGCGGCGTCCCGGAGGCTCGCCGCCGAGATGGATGCCGTCCGTGCGTGGTGATCTCTATCAGCTGAAGGCGCCAAGGGATGCACGCGGACACGAGCAGGCAGGGGTTCGCTACGCCGTGGTCGTGCAGTCCGACGACTTGCCGTTGTCGACGTGGGTCATCGCGCCGACCTCGACGGGCAGGCGGGAGGCATCGTTCCGCCCGGAGATCCAGGTCAACGGTGTGAAGACCCGGGTCCTCGTCGAGCAGCTGACGGTGATCGACCCCGCGGTACGGCTCGGGGAGTTCGCTGGCCGCCTGAGTACCGGGGAGATGCAAGAGGTCGACGCGGCACTGCGGGCAGTGCTCGCCCTCGACTGATCCGACGTAGATCGCCGAGTACGGCGAGCCCTGGAACGAAAGGTTCGTGCGGACGCGAATCGCGTCAAGGGGTCGGTTCGGGTGTCCAGACGAGGATCGGTGCGGTGACCGGTGTGACCGGGGGGCCGGGGTTCAGGCCGGTGACGCGGACTTCGTAGCCCCCGGGTGCGAGGTCGGTGAACCGGGTTTGGAGGTGGCCGTCGCGGATGCGGGGTGTGCGGGAGGCGACGAGGTGCTCGCGTCGGTCGGCGGCGCTGGCTGCGACGATCTGGATCAAGATGGCGGGTGGTGGGTCGGCTTCGATGTCGACGGTCACGGGGAGATCCTGGCCGGCGAGGGTCAGGTCGGGCACGGTGACCCGGAGCGGGACCGTCGCGCCGGCTCGGCGGCGGATGGGGGTGGTGGTGAGGGCTTCTTCGAGTTCGTCGAGGGCCCAAGGGTTGGCCTGGAGGTGGCCGTGTCGGTCGACGATGCGGCGGACGGTGTTGGTGTCCATCGGCAGGTTGTGGCCGATGGCTCCGGTCAGGGCCACGGTGGCGTCGCCGTAGTCGTTGTCGTCGCCGATGGTGTCCAGCGTCTCCACCTCGGTACCGGTGATCCGCAGTGTCGTCGGGGTGGGTTGGCGGACGCCGATGATGATTTATCCGCAGTGTCGTCGGGGTGGGTTGGCGGACGCCGATGATGGCGTGGGTCGTGGTCAGGCTCGCCGGTCGCGCTGTTTCGGCGGTGGTGAGGTCGTGGTGGAAGGTCAGGGCGTCGGTGGTCATGGTGGTGTCGAGGTCGGGCACGGTGGTCTCGTCGAGGCGGTGCAGCGTCCCGGCGGTGTCGATGCAGGCGTAGTCGGGGAGGAGTTGGTGTAGTGAGGGGAGGCTGCGGGCGAACGCGGTGAGGTCGACCGAGAGCGGCCCGATGCCTTTGTGGACGCCGTTGACGAGTTGGTCGACGGCTGTCGCCGCGCCGCGGTAGGGGGTGGCGAGGGTGATCAGTTTACGGGTCAGCTCCGCGCCTCCGCATCGTTCGATGTACCAGCGGGCGATCAGCCCGCCCATGGAGTGGGCGACGAACATCAGCCGGGCCTCGGCGCGGTCGGGGCTGCTCGTCCGCCACCGGTCCAGGGCGGGTTCGACGATCGTGGCCAGTCGTGCGGCGTTGTAGCGGTTGGATAGCCGCCAGTCGTAGGCCACCGGCAGCACGCCGCCGATCATCTCGTGATCTCGAAGCGAGCGCAGCCGGCGCAGCAAGCTGTCGTAGCCGGTGACCGGGGTCCAGATCCCGGGGATGACGTGCAGGTCGGGCATCAGTTCGCCCGGTGCGACGCCGTCGTCGGGTTGCGCGTCCCCGATGCCCGCCGGTAGCTGCAGTCGGGTGAGGCTGCGGCCGAGGGTGAACACCGCCCGTAGCGCCGCTCCGGCTGACGGTGCCCACACCAGCTCGTTGTTTCGCGTCAGGGTGCTGCCCATGATTCCCGGCAGTAGGACGACCAGGTCAGTGCTCGCCATCATCGCCTGTCTCGGCCAGCACGGCGATGAGCGGCAGGACCGACGGCTGGGTCGTACCGAGCCTGGCGAGCTGTGCGACCCATCCCGAGGCGCTGCCGGGATCCCAGGACAGCGCTTGACCGATGATGTCGGCGGCCCGGTCCTGGTCACCGGTGAGCGCGGCCGCGACGGCCAGGTACAGGCCCGCGAGCGCCGCCTCGGGTCCGCTGGTGGCTGCGGTGAGGGCGACGGTGGCGAGTGGCTCCAGCAGATCGGCTGCCCGGTCGGTGTCGCGGGCGGCCGTGTCGAGTAGGCCGGGGAAGTGGGAAGGCTCGTCGAGCGCGTCGAAGGTGGCGGTCAGGATCGGATCGCTGGCCTCGTGGGCGGCGATCCTCAGCAGCGCGGTCGCCTGGCGTACCCGGCCGGTCTGGTCTGCTTCGGCTCGCTGGTCCAGATGGCTTCGGACGAGGTCGTCGAGCAGCTCTGCCCGATATGTGGTCAGCAGCTCGCGTTGCTCGGCCGGGTCCGCGCCGGCGAATTGCTCCGCGAGCAGGATCAGGAACATCGGCTGGTAAGCGGCATCGACACCCTCGGCCCGAGCGCGGGCCAGGATCTGTCGGTACCGGTCGGCGGCATTCTCCTCGACCCGCAGCAGCGCGTCGACGACTGCGGCCTCGGCGTCAGGCGCGAGCAGCTCAGAATGAGCAGCGAGGTGGTCGCGCTCATCCTGATAGGTCGGGGTGTCGATCCACGCCCTCGCGACCGCGAGGAGCCCGGGATCCACGGTGACCCATCCGGGAGGTTCGCCACCGCCGGCTCCGGCCCACGCAACATTCCAGTTTTCCGGGTCAGCGGCGCGGTGTGCGCGGGTGGTGTCGTGCGCCACAGCCAGCAGGCCGCGGTCGTCGCTGCGGCAAACCTGCACCAACCACGCGGCCGCCCGCAGGTCGCCCGGTTCTGCCGCGGACGCCCGAGAAAACAGCAACACCGAGCGCGTGAGCGGGTCGTGCTCGCCGAGGACCTCCTGCCAGACGGCCTCCGCGCGGCCCAGGTCACCGACCTCGACCAGACACCGCTCGAGGTTGTTCAACGCCCCCGC
>Ga0136617_10000260_pt1 | contig 42908 bp, 43 predicted proteins | sample AntDrymUQ3222106_2_FD_129672 | JGI IMG/M metagenome (GOLD analysis project Ga0136617, IMG submission 129672) | Polar desert sand microbial communities from Dry Valleys, Antarctica - metaG UQ322 (21.06) | ecosystem: Environmental > Terrestrial > Soil > Desert | place: Antarctica: Dry Valley... | reverse complement strand
GAAGAGCCGGATGTTGGGAAAGCCACTTGTCCGGTTCTGTGAGGGACGAGGCGGCAACTGGACCAAGGCATCACCTGCCACGGTTTGGGGAGCACCTCGTCTACTCGACCGAACCGACACGAAGAGAGGCCTGAGTTCGAGTCATTTCGTGTGCTTTCATGGATCGTCTTATTCTCCCCTGAGAATTCCGCTCTCTTTTTCACCAGCTGTCAGGAAAAAGTCTGGCCTGAAAGTGTTAGTATTGTGCTCGACTTGGGCCCGCCCAAAACTGTCGATCACGTCCTAGCAGTTCTTATCTTGAAAGTTGCGTCGTGGGACTTCTCGAGTGCGACCTCTGAACTCAATGCTGGCAGTTTTGATCCTGGCGTGCATTGCGCCGGTTCGGCCTCTTGCGTCCGACTTTCCAGACCTGCTCGACTTCGCCGGTAGTCCTGCTCAGCAGCGGACAAAGTGGTCGATCAGGACTATCCAGATTAGTTTATCGACGTCCCTCAGCTCGCCTGCGGCAGCTTTAGCCCCCAACACCGATATCATAGGCGCTATTCATCGAGCACTCAGTCGCTGGTCCACCGCTGCGAATATTAGATTCGAAGAAGTCTCGTCGAAGGTGCAGTCCATCAGTCCGGTAAGCGGGGGCGATGGAATAAGCCTAATAACGATTGCGGAGACAGCCGAGAATCTGGCTATCTTCGGACGTGGCCACAACCCTGCACGCACTCGCGTGTTCTACGATCCGGAGACAGGAGAGATCGTCGAGGCCGACATTGCTATTAATCCGCATCCTATTGGCTCCGACGGCACACTGCTTCAGTTCTCAACCGACGGCACGCCGGGTACGTATGATCTTGAATCGACTCTGATGCACGAGATTGGCCATTTCCTGGGTGTGGATCATTCAAACGTAATTGGCTCTACCATGCAGGCTCATCAGGGCGTTAATGGAGTCTACAAACTGCCCGCCTTTACCGAGCGCACGTTAAGCGAAGACGATCGGGCCAAAGTGCTTAGCCTATACGGATCTTCGGATGGTCTGAGTGTGATCGAGGGGAAGCTGACTAACAGCTCGTTGGGAGGTTACCCAGTTCCTTTGCAAGGGGCCCATGTTTGGGTTGAGGAGAGTGGCGCCGGGCGCGTTGTTGCCAGTGGCATCACTTCAGCCAACGGCAACTATCGCATCGAGAGTATTCCCGCCGGTCAATATCGCGTGCTAACTGAGTATCTCGATGGTCCTGCGGCAACGGAAAGCTCCTCGGGCAGTGTGGCGTTGAATCTTGCGAACCCTGCCAATCCTAACCGCGCGCAACGGGCTTTTCGAAGCGTCGAACTCCGTAACCGGGTGCGTTTGCGCGCAAATGCAACTACCAGGATCAGCTTGGCCATGGTACCGCCGCAAAGTGGGCCACCCCTTCTTAAGCCTCGTCTCCTGGGGACGAATGGCGACCTTTCAGCAACGCCTTTGCCCGTGGAAGCTGGCAAGAAATTTACCATCTACATAGGCGGCGATGGTGTGGATCAAGTGCCGATTAGTGGCGTCTCCGTAATGTCGCCTTTTATGACCATTGATCCAGACAGTCTGACACTGCAGCAATTCGGAACCTCGTTTCCGGTAATCGGATTTGATGTGACAGTTGCGGCCCATGCTTCCTTCGGCGATTACAGCATCCGGCTCCAGTCCAACTCCGGCGAAGTTGCCTATCTCCCAGGCGGGCTCACAATCGATCCGGGTGTTAACTCACCTTCAGCAAATCCGGGCGACGATGCGCGGTTCTTTGTCAATCAACACTATCGAGACTTTCTAGGCCGGGAACTTGTGCCGGTGCGCGCTAACAAATGGATAGATGAACTTGGCAATTGCGGGTTTGACGCTGACTGCGCTCCTGGTCGTCGCCTTGAGGTTTCTGCAGGTTTCGTTGAGGCCGAGTTTCTGGAGATCTGGTCTTTCATCTATCGCGTCTACAAAGCCGCTCTCGGCCGTCGCCCAACTCTTTCGGAATTCAATAGCGACCGGCTCCACATCGTGACTGATCCCGAGGGTCGTGAGAATAGCAAACTCGCTTTTGCGAAGGCCTTCGTTGTTCGTCAGGAATTTCTCGCTAAATACCCCACCGGGGTAAAAGTCGATCAATTTTTGGAGCAGTTGATGTCTTCGGTGATGCAAATCTCGGAAGTGGATCTCACTTCGGAGCGAGGGAATCTGGCGGGTTTGTACGATAGCACCATCACGGGACGAGCCGAGATCATTCAGAGACTGGCCGACCATCCGGCTCTCGCTAAAAGAGAGAGTTCGAAGGCCTTTGTATTGGCCCACTACTTTGGCTATCTCAGACGGGAGCCTGACGAGAATGGATACAACTTCTGGCTGAGTACACTCGATGATCGAACTGGATCCGACTCGCTCGCACACCGGGCGATGGTATGCGCCTTCATCACTTCCGCTGAATATCAATCCCGCTTTGGAATGTACGTCACTCGCAAAGGATGCTAGTTTAGTGTCTCAGAAACTCCTTTACCACGTCTGACCTTATCAATGATCTGTTGAGCGGTCGCGATCCAGACAAATGGTTTCGCTTAGTTGTTTTGCAGCGAGGTTGCTTAAGTGGCGCCACTCGATTACAGAACCGGGAGCGATAGCGACCGCACTCAACTACTACAAAAAGACTGCATGGGACAAGAAATCAAGACTGCGACTCGGAGCTGATTTATGTAAGAGTCGTTACCTCGGCGCTTGAGGGTACATCCTGTCTTCAATGATCTTGTATGTTGAGTGCGGTCGCTATCGCTTCCGGTCCTGTAATTGAGTGGAGTTGGTCACGTTCAATTGCGGGTGCGTGGAACTTGCGAGCAACGAATGATCTCCTAACCCTGGAATGCGGCAGCGTTTACTACAGTATCTTACCTGCCCTGCGTGCGGTGGCTCTCTTGAGTTGTCCGGCGTAACGGCCGGCGATGGTAGCCACGTATTGGAAGGCGAGCTGAACTGCGGCAACTGCGAGGCCCGGGTTCCCATTACTCGCGGCATCCCTCGGTTCGCAGCGCTTGAAAAACTTGATGCTGACAAGGCGGCGACCGCAGCGAACTTCGGCTGGCAGTGGCAGCACTTCACCCAGGAAGACCAAAAGTATGCAGATCAATTTCTGGGATGGATTTCTCCGGTTACTCCGGAGTTTTTCAATGAAAAGATCGTACTGGAAGGTGGTTGCGGCAAGGGACGGCACACCCAACTGGTTGCCGCTTGGGGCGCAAAGGAAGTAATCGGAGTCGATCTCAGCGCCGCTGTCGAAACAGCATTTGCCGCTACCCGGGGTCTGGACAACGCTCATATCATCCAGGCCGACATCTATCATTTGCCGATCCAGAAAAAGATCGACTACGCGTTTTCTGTCGGGGTGCTGCACCACCTGCCTGATGCGCATCGTGGTTTTCTGTCACTGGCTTCTAAGGTGAAGCCAGGAGGACATCTGTCTGCGTGGGTTTATGGCGCTGAGAACAATGAGTGGATCACCCGCTTGGTCAGCCCAATGCGAGAACGCTTGACCTCCCGCATCCATCCGCGCGCCCTTCTACATCTTTCAAGACTGCCCACAGCCTTTGTTTACCTCGCAACCAAGTTGATCTATCGACCGCTCAATCGCGTCGCAGGGGGCGTAGTGGGCCGCCACCTCTTCTACAATGATTACCTGATGGCTATCTCCGGTTTTGGGTGGAAGGAACAGCACACAATAGTGTTCGATCATCTCGTCGCACCGACCGCACACTACATCCCAGGCAGGGAATTCGAGCAATGGTGGCGCGACATTGAAGCCACTGAAGTTTCGATCCAGTGGCACAACAAGAATAGTTGGCGGGGCTTTGGCAGGGTTTAGCCTGGCCAGGTAGTGGTCCATTTGGGCTTTCGTGTGAGCGGTACCGGGGTCCCCAAGCAGGCAGCCCGCTTGCGGTGGTGGTAGCGAGTGGGAACATGCCTGAAAGGCATGAAGTTAATATTCGGGGGCCACGCCCCGGTAAGTGGTTTAAGTCCGACCCTGAAGGGGTCGCAGTCTCGACGGACACATCTCGAAGGTTGAATCTCTTTGTTTCGCACGGTGCGACCCCTTCAGGGTCGGGAAACTTTACGGGTTTTCCGGGGGCGTTGCCCCCGGCTACCGACTTCGTCCCCTTCAGGACGGAACGTTCAGTTTTTACTATTCACGATTCACGATTTACTATTCACGCGCGATGATTTCGGCTCAAACAGCAAGGCGCGCAGTGTGGCGACCACTCTGGGAGCTGCCCGGGCGCTTCGAGTTAATTCTCTCCCTCGCCCGGCGTGAACTTGTGGCGCGCTATCGCGGTTCAGTCTTGGGAATAATCTGGGCGCTACTCACTCCGATGGTAATGATCGCGATCTTCACGTTCATATTCGCCGGCATCTTTGGGGCCCGGTTTGGTGCCAACGGTTCGTCCTGGGATTACGCGCTTTATCTTTTTTGCGGACTGCTGCCCTGGACGATGTTTCAGGAGACCTTGGTGCAGTCCGCGACGACCATCGTTACACACTCAAATCTGGTAAAGAGAGTAGTCTTTCCTCTCGAGACTTTGTCGATCGCTCAGGCGCTGTCATCTCTCGGCAATCAGTTGTTCGGCACTCTTGTCCTTTTGATCGCCATCCTCATAATGCGTCAGGAGCTTCGCGTCTCGGTCTTTTGGTTGCCCGCATTGATTATTCCGCAATTACTATTTACGCTCGGCGGGGCGTGGCTGATCGCTTCCCTTGGTGTCTTCCTGCGTGACATCGCACAAGGAATATCACTCTTCCTGACGGCTTGGATGTTTCTTACTCCGATTATCTATCCGGAATCGATTGTGCCTCAGCGTTATCGCCTCTTCATCAACATCAATCCCTTCACCTCTCTGGTTAGAAGCTACCGGCGCATCTTGTTGGAAGGTGCACCGCCCGACTGGTCCGGCCTCGGCTACTTCACGGCCTTCGCGCTAGTCAGCTTTTTCTTTGGCTACTGGTGGTTCGCACGCACTCGTAAAAACTTTGCTGACGTGATCTGAACCACTCCGGCAGGAAGAGCGCACTTCTTACTCGCCGAGTTTCAGGAAAAATAATTCAATTCGGCACCACAAGAAAGTCTTGACAAAGGGAAGCAGCCGCCCAACTATATCGTGACTCGATATAGTTGAGACTCATATGGTGAAAGAAAAAAAGACTGCGTCTCAATCCGGAGCATCGCGGGATCCGATGGACTTCCTGCCGTTGACGCCGGCGATGTTTCACATTCTGCTCGCATTGGCGGACAGGGAGCGTCACGGTTACCGCATCATGCAAGAGGTTGAGGAGCGTACAGAAGGCAGCGTACATCTAGGGCCGGGCACTCTCTATGGGTCAATCAAGCGCATGCTGAGCGACGGCCTTGTCGAAGAGAGCGGTGAACGCCCGGACCCGGAGATGGACGACGAGCGCCGGCGCTACTACCGTCTGACTGATTTTGGATACCGCGTGGCGACGGCGGAGGCTGAACGACTAGCGCGGCTTGTAAAGAGCGCGCGTAGCAAGAAACTTCTTCACGAGTTTAGAGAAGTTACCAGATAACCCGCATGAACAAGAGAAGGCAGCTCAGCCGCTTACCCGTTTCCCAGCACTTTTACGCGTTGCTGTTGAAGGCTTATCCAGCGGAGTTTCGCCGTGAGTATGGACCACACATGGCCCAGGTGTTTCGCGACTGCAGCCGCGCTGCAGACAGCCACAAGAAGCCAGTTGTATTAATGCATTTCTGGCTCGTAACCGTCCTCGATCTGGCTAAAACAGCTCCGAAAGAACACCTAGACAATTTAAGAAAGGAGAAGTCTGTGATGAACAACTTGCGAAGAGATGTACTGGCGTTGTTTGGATGCATCGCAATAGTCGTGGTCGCACTCCTGCTCTTGAACTACGGACGTGCGCACCAAGTCTCGTCGATCCTACTGATTGGTTACGTCCTCGATGCCATAGTGGTAACCGGAGTGGTCGGTAACTTCATCGTCTTCCTGCTTGTGAAAACCACTAAGTTGAATCCGCTCAGAGCCGCGCTCTGGACGTTTCTCATCGTAAACGCCGTACCGGCGAATGCTCTGGCGGTTATTGGTAGCCGTATAGATCCCCAGTTCCGACTGGCGGCCACCATGATTGGTTACCTTGTAAGTTTTCTGTTCTGGTATGGCCTGCATTGGATGTGGGCGCAGAGCAAAGGCAACCAGCGGCTGGCAGAGGAGGGTGGGCAGTAAGTGTACCCAGTCGGGAATTTGCACACAGTCTCACCGCTCCCGGTTCTGTCACAGAGTGGCCCTTACGCTTCTCGATCTATGGGTTGGGGTTTCAATCCCTGACGAGCGTCACTATCGCGCGTTAGCACCACCACAACGCCCATCAACCACCAGAAGACCAGGGCGACTTCGCCATCGCCGAAGTTGTAGTTAACGAGTGAGCTCGCGAAAAAGCCGGCCATTGCCCCGGTCGCGCCGAGCAGCAGGCCGGCACGGTTTACGTCTGCCAAGTCTCTGAAGACCCGTTTCGCCCGAGTTGTCAGCAGCCAGAAGGTGGCCATGATCCAGAACCAGAAAGCGAGTGCGGGGAGACCGCGGTCAAAAGCCAGTTGCAATGGTGTGGAATGCAGGCCCAGCATTTCCTTGCCGGGAAAACCCCATTCATTCCAATGCAAGTGCATAGCATCCATTCCATGACCAAAAACCGGATGAAGCGCTATTCGCGACACTCCGATCTGCGCGACAGTCAGACGCAATGAAGCGCTGTCGTCTTGAAACCACAAGGCCTGTTCCGCGCGAGTTTGCCAAACGATAAACGCTCCCAGGGCCAGAACAAGCAACAACGCCGCTGGTACCAGGATACGCGCTTTTCCCCGCGCGGCTCGTATGGTCAGGACGCTAGCGCCCAGAGTAAAAGCCACCAGGACAGTTCTCATCGCCGTTAAGACAATCCCCAGCGCCATGAGAGCGCTGGCAGCAGCGGCCAACTTAAAACGAAGATTCGGGCCATGGTGCTTGAGATTTGCCAGTCCCAGCCCGAGAGCGAGTTGCGCGAGGATCTGCAGAATCTCAGAGAATGTTTCGTAGTGACGCGTCCAGCCCGAGGCGCGAAAGCGATGAGTTGGATTTCTGCCCGTTATTCCCGAAGGAGCTTCAAGCTGTTTCAATTGATCAGTGATCACCAGGCTAGTGCGTTCAACGTGCTCACCGCGCGTGATGACACTCACGCGCAGACTGGCTCCTGACGGAGCCGTCTTGATCGCTTTTTCGATTTCGTCGATCGAGTAAATTCGCTGCCCATTCATTCTCCAAACAGCATCACGGGGCTCAACGCTCATACGCAGAAGACTGTCGCTGGAGATGGTTTCGACAACCACCCCACGACCGCGGAGCAAATCGTAGATGCTATAAGTGCTGCCAGCAACCCCTGACAGGATCATGACACCCACCAAGAATACCGCGTTGCCTCTGGTCACAATTGCCTGGGTCAGATAGAAGAGAAAGACAACGCAAACAGATTGCAGTTTGGCGACGCTAATCTGCGGTTCTTCGGATAGACAAGACGATGCGATGGTCCATCCGAAAAAGAGCCAGATCGGTAAGTCTAGCTTCGTGTGTCGAAAACCAGCTTTTCCTGTAGCTATAGTACGAACCAGCCAGCCGCCACCAACTATCGCCAGTGCGATTTCTGCTCCGGCGATCGAATGTGGCGCAAATGCGGCATAAAGAACGAAACCTGCGGTAGCAACGCGGTGACCAAGAAGGGCGAGGGGTGGTTTGGTATCGACAGCGGGAGAGTGAAGTGCAGAGATCATTAATTAGCAATCCGACGCAACGTGGTAATCTGCCGGCTGTTCCATTAAGCGATAAATTGAAACGACTCAGTTAGCAGAAACCGCATCCAAACTCTTGAAAACGAACGGGTTGACACCTTCATTTACGCATGTTAGCGTATCTTCCGACTGTTTCGTCCTGGGAAATAGTCGCCCAACTTATAAGGCGATTACCCGTACGGGCTGTTCTCTCAACCCGCCGCTACGATTGACGCCGCTACCATATTTGATGATACATAATACTACCGATGGTTTTCGAAAAGGCTAAGGTTCTAAAAGCCGCTGAGAAATTCCTGTCACAGGGAAAGATCAACGCCGCGATAAAAGAGTATCGCCAGATAGTCGAAAATGACGAGGACGATCTGACGACGCTGAATATGCTCGGGGATCTTTGTGTGCGTGAGGGTCGAAACGAGGAGGCAATTTCCTGTTTCACTCGGATAGCGGAGCACTACCGGGAGCAGGAGTTCAACTTAAAAGCGATCGCCATGTACAAAAAGATCGAGCGACTCCAGCCGCGCGATCCGGCGATCGCCAGCAAGTTGGCGACACTGTACGCAATCGAGGGGTTGACTGCCGATGCCCGAGCTCAGTATCTGATTGTTGCAGACGCCTTCACCCGAGCCGGAAAGACGAAAGAAACTTTCGAAATCCTGCACAAGGTCGCCGACCTCGACCCACACAATACTGAGATTAGACTAAAGCTCGCCGAAGGTTATCTCAAAGAGAACCTCGGATCTGAAGCGACCCGTGCGTTTCTAAAGGCAGCAACTCGGCTATTCGATACCGGCCAGTTTGAAAAAGCCCTCAAAGCCTACTCCCGAGCCCTTGAGATTAGACCTAACGAAGACGCCGCTCTTAGAGGGGTGGTTTCCGCTCACGTCGCGTTAGGTTCAGCGGACGAGGCGGCGGAGCTGCTCGAGGGAATGCTCGGGGAACGACCGGACGATCCGGAGTTGCTTTCGTTGCTGGCGCGCACTTATATCGACGCGGAGAATGCAACGGGTGCTGAGCGCGTAATTGGCTCGATCGTCGCCCATGATGCTTCCAAGTACACTCGTTTCATTGAGGTGGCGCGGTTGCATCTGAACCTCGATCAGGTAAACGAGGCAACCAGAGTTTTGAGCAGTATCACTGAGCAGTTGCTGGCGGGTCGTGAGGAAAATGATCTGCAGGAACTTGTCCAGGAAGTGCTGGTCCGGAATCCGGAACACATCGAGGCTCTGCGATTGCTTGTCAGAATCCATTGGTGGCAGCGTGACATGGACCGTCTGCGGTTGGCTCTTGAGCGGCTCGCGGAAGCTGCCCAAGCGGCAGGACTCGATCAGGACGAACGTTATGCCCTCACGCAGCTCGCTCGCTTGGCGCCGGATGAGCAACGCTATGCTGAGCGACTCGACGCTTTGGGCGGTGCGGCCGGAGAGGCAGTCGAAGAAGTTGCCTTTGCTATGGAATCCTCCCTCAGTGACGTGCCTTCATTCGAAGACTTTGGCGCAGCAGACTACAACGAGGCGTCGACCGTAGCTACTGATGAAACCCTTCCAGCGGATCAGTTTGAGTGGAATTCAGTTTCCGAGGAGGCTGCGCCAGATCCTAGTTCGTCTTTCGCAGACCTCAACGAGGAAATGCCGGTTAGTTATGGAGTTGAGTCCTCCGTTGAAGGATTTGAATCAGGTAATGTCGCACTTGATGAAAGTTTGAGTGGGCCTGACGGGCCTGCGCAACCTGGTAGCGACAGCAGAAGCCCTGAGGCGATGCTGCGTCAGGAACTGGAAAGCGTAGATTTTTACATTACCCAAGGTTATGCCGACATTGCCGCCGACACACTTGATTTGATGGAGCGTCAATTCGGTTCCCACCCGGACATCGATGCTCGGCGTGAGCAACTACCGGGGCAATCCGCTGAAGTGTCGGTAGCCTCCGCCCCTCCCCGACAAACGTCCGGGCTTGGCGGTACCGAACAGGCGGCGGAAGAAGCGACGGACAGTGACCTCACTCTGGGCGGGATCGGCGAGATGGAAGCTGAGGCTGCCAAGGTCTTGTCTGCCTCCGATCTCGCTTTGTCCGACGGCACAAAAGGGATCGACGCTGGTTTGGCTGAGATCTTTGAAGAGTTTCGGGAGGCGGCTGAAGAAGAGCCCATCTCAAACGAGGACTACGAGACGCATTACAACATGGGCACAGCCTATAAAGAGATGGAACTCCTTGATGAAGCCATCCAGGAGTTTCAGACGGCCGCAAATCTGGCCAAGCCGAGCGACGGAACCTCACGTTATCTTCAGTGCTGTAACATGCTCGGTCATTGCTTTGTCAACAAGGGGATGCCGCGCGCGGCGGTGCTATGGTTCAAGAAAGGATTGGAAGCGCCCGGTCAGGCGGACGAGGAATATAAGGCGTTGCGTTATGAGCTTGGTTCGGCGTATCAGCAAATGGGTGAGATTAGTCGCGCGCTCGAGATTTTCACCGAAGTCTATGGCGTCGACGTCTCCTACCGCGGCGTTGCAGACAAGCTGCTAGAACTCCAGGCGCAAAAGCAGGAAGTCCACGAGCAAAAGAAAGTTAAGAAGAAGCGGAAGTAATCGAACGGAACTCGTTAATTGGAAATCGCAATCGTAAGAGCAAACCGCTTCGTGACCACCAACGCTTAATCGAGTAGCGATACTATACGGAGTTACGATTAACGATTTCCGGTACGAAGCATCATGTCGGCCAAGCTCAGCGTCATCTTCTACATTGTCCTCTGCCTGGAAATCGGCATTGTACTCACGCTGCTGCCCTGGATACCGCAGGGATTTCTCGGCTTGAGTGATTGGGGAAACAACTACTTCCTTCTGTACGCCGCGCGTAAGACCGGTTTCTATGGTTTGCAAAGTGTGGTTGCTTCGGGTTGGGTCCGGGGCGCAGTCACTGGTCTGGGCATCTTGAATCTGGGAATGGCGTTTTGGGAAATCTTCCACTTTAAGCAAACGCTCAACGCCTTGCGAGGAAATACCGCGCCTCCCATCGTTTCGCGAACAAATGCCACTACACCCGCAAAGGCCAATCACATACCTGATCACGAGCGGCGAGACGACCCCGCGAACAACGCCAGGGGATAAAGATTTCTCACGGCTTCTCAATCTAGTTGCCGCGGCAGTTGCGGCGCATGTCAATCTTATTCAACTCCGCGAAAAGAATCTGAGTACTCGTGTGCTCTACGATTTGGCGCTGCAGGCTGCAGAGATTACGTGCCGAAGCAACACGCGTTTATTGATTAACGATCGCGCAGATGTAGCGCGCTCAGCAGGCACTGCGGGAGTACACCTGACTGCCGGATCAATCGAGACGTCCGTCGTTCGCCGGACGTTTGGTGATGACTTTCTGATCGGCGTATCAACTCATTCACTGGAGGAAGCTCGAGCGGCTCGCGACGCCCGAGCCGACTTTGCTGTATTCGGGCCAGTGTTTGAAACAGCATCGAAGCGCGCCTACGGCGAACCGCTTGGGTTGGAGAAACTCGAACAAGCAGCCACCGCCTTGACGCAGTTTCCCCTTCTGGCACTGGGTGGCGTTACGTTGGACAATGCAGCCGGTTGTTTTCACGCCGGCGCCGCCGGGATTGCGGCAATTCGGCTGATGAACGATCCGCATCAGCTGGCGCGAATTGTGGCGGAGATTGGAGCAAGATTCAGGAACAGTAAGGATGATGGCCTCATCAGCAGGTAAATTGGTCCCCGTGGCGTTGACGATTGCCGGAATCGATCCATCGGGAGGAGCGGGCGTTATTGCAGACGTCAGAACCTTCGCGGCCTTTGGCTGCTTTTCCACTGCTGCCATCACGTCCCTCACGTTTCAGAATACGATCGGTGTTTTCGGCGCCCTGCATCAGACGCCGGAAACCGTGCGGGCACAGGTAATGCCGATCATTAAAGACTTCAATGTCAGCTGTGCAAAGACCGGAATGTTGCCGACCCGCGAAGTCATAGCTGAGGTGGCCCGGCTCTTTCGCGAGACGTCGTTGCCGGCTCCGGTTGTCGATCCAGTCATGCGCGCGACTTCAGGCGCCGATCTGATCAATGACGATGCGGTAAGTTGTTTGGTCGCCGATCTATTTCCTCTTGCGTTGGTGGTTACGCCGAACATACCGGAGGCTGAGCGACTCACGGGACTTGCTATTACCGACGAATCAGGAATGCGGAAGGCCGCCAGGATCATTCGCGAGATGGGTGCACGGGCCGTGCTCGTTAAAGGGGGACATCTGGCGAGTAAGCAGAAGGCCGAAACCAGGAGGCAGGAGGCAGACTGCAGACCGCAGCCGGAAGGGGGCAGGAGGCAGGAGACGCCGAGCGAAGGTAAGACAGCCGCGTTATGGGATAAAAAAGTGGACAGGATGCCCGCGATCCAAGGGGAGGCGATCGATGTGCTTGATAACGAAGGGCGAGTAACAACGTTTCGCGCTGCATTGATTGCCGGAGGAGAGGTTCATGGCTCCGGATGCACGTTGTCCGCTGCTATTGCAGCCTGCCTTGGCAACGGCCAGAATTTGGAAGAAGCGATTCAGACCGCCAAGAGCTTTGTCACCGAATCGATTCGCCGCTCACCACGATTGGGACACGGGGCCCGTCCGCTCTACAACGATACCCGTCACCTGACACCCGGCACCTGACCCCTCCTGGTCAGCCTTCAATGGTGACCTTTTCCATCTTCACTTCCGATGCTGGACGGTCGTTACGTCCCGTCTGCGATGTTGCGATTGCGTCCACTACATCCTGACCCTCAGTAACCCGACCGAAGATCGTATAGCTTGGCGGTAGCGCGTAGTCTGAGTGCATGATGAAGAATTGCGAGCCGTTCGTGTTTGGACCTGCATTCGCCATCGCCACTGTGCCCGCTTTATAACCGCGCTGGTAAACCGGGGAAGAGGAATTGATCTCGTCCTTGAAGCGACCGCCCCAGGCCGACTCGCCGCCGCTGCCAGTGCCGGTAGGATCACCACCCTGGATCATGAAACCCTTGATTACTCGGTGAAAGATGATTCCGTCGTAATAGCCGCGTTCCGCGAGGGTGATGAAGTTCTCGGTTGTTTTCGGAGCATCTGTCTCGAGCAGTTCGAAACGTATGGCGCCTTTATTGGTTTGAAGAACTGCAATCCGATTTGCCATTAACCTTCTCCTGTAAGCGAACTAATCTGTCCGCAGGTTGTTGTCGAGCTGAAAGTCTTAAGCTAAGAACCTACCACGAAGTGCGACAGTTTGATTTAGAGCCCGCGAAGCGTGGCGAAAGCATAAAGCCTGGGGCGTGAGCCCCAGGACATTCGCATTAGAGTTCCTAGCCCGCGAAGAGGGCGACAGCGGCAACAAAAAGAGACACCGTTGATGACATTAATGTACGAACAAGATCTTTGGATCCGCTGTCGCCCGCTCCGCGGGCTGGTTGAAATCTTACTTGATCCGTGACCTAGGGTTCCGCTTCGCTCACCCTAGGCTTTATGCTTTCGCCGGCTCCGCAGGCTCGTACATACGGCCACATCGTTGCTAACTATTGATCGGCAGATAGTCACTTTTCAATTCCATTGGTTGAAGAATAAATCTTTCAATTGCCCTCGCCACACCGTCCTCGTCATTTGTACCTGTTACATACAGACCTTCGATTTCGTGCAACGAGGCTTCCGCATTCTGCATTACTACGCCGGTTCCGGCGTAATGTAACATCTCCAGGTCGTTCAGGTTGTCACCTACAGCCATCACCTCTTCACGCGAGACACCCAGCTCGGCTGCTGCGGCAGCTACGCCAATACCTTTGGAAGCTTCCGGGTGAACGATGTCCAGCAGCGTGAAGTCTTGCTTCTGATACCTGGTGCTGAATATTTTTACCCCCGTTCCCAATTCTTCCAGTAAGACGCTTTCGAGCGCTTTCATCTTCGCGCAGCCACCAGAGAAAGCGAGATGAACGGGGTCGTGATCTAAAAACTCATCCAGCGACGCTACCTGGCGGACGGCCTCCTTGCCATTCTCACCGTGAATTCTTCGGGACCAATTGACGTATAGCTGCGCTGCATAATTGTCGCCGCTCAGGTGATCATAGACGAGGACGCCCAAGCCCTCATGGTCATCACTCAGCAAAGCATCGGCGCCTGCTGCTCGTCCGACTTCTAAAGCACTACGGGCAGCGGCTAGTGGAAGAGGCAAAACGGCCACTGTCTCGAGGGTGCGGGCGTGCTTGGTAAGAGCGCCGTTATGAGCAATTACCGGGACGTCAAGACCTAACTCCAGCGCGGTGGGACGTGCGTCGCGAAAGCGCCGCCCGGTGACGATGGCGACTCGAACACCGCGCTCTCGCACCTCTTCCAGGGCCCTGCGGTTACGTTCAGAAACTTGCCCACGCGAGTTAAGCAAAGTTCCGTCGAGATCCAGGGCAAGCAAACGTATCGGCATAAATGGGAAAAGCAAAGTTAAAGGAATCGACGCTAAAAGGCAAAAGCACGCTGCCGACAGGTAGTTTCAGATCCGTCGCCACTCAGTACGTGACGACTATCCAAGGCTAGCAAATTGCAGGTTGGGAAGGTGGGCAAAGCGAAGCGCGCCCCCGCTCCAGCGTAGCGTTATGACGTTATTTGCTTCAAGGTACGACGGATTGACTCAGGCACAGGAATTGAGGTGTCTTTTTGGTCTAGCTTTCTAGCCTGGCCAAAGGCGCTACGCTGGAGCGGGGGCGCGCTTCGCTTTGCCCACCTTCCCAACCTGCAAATTTCCTCACCTTGAATGGCCCTTTCAAGGTTGAGAGCTAAAGCCTCTGAGGTGCTGGGCTACTTTCAGTTGTCCGCCAAGCGGACTGATTGCATTGCCCATTACTCACCAACATCACTGGTCAGCCGCCTGTTTCATTATCTCCGCATGACCCTCGAGTATCTCGGTTGTTTGTTGCGGATTAGGCTGCAACGACCAATCGTCATGGTCGAACGTACCGCCCAGGACGATGCCATCTCGTCTCGGAAACATGTATCCCGATCCCGAGATGTAGCAGTAATCAACCTCCTGCTGCGGTAAGAGGACTTCCAGTTGACCGCGCACGGGAATCAGCTTCTGATCATCAAAAAGCATTCTTGAGCCCAGACCCGTGCAATTGAAGATTACCGGTTCCGGCAGCCGTGCAATCTCCTGGCGACTCCTGAATTCCTTAACGACGATTTTTCCTCCCGCAATATAGAAGTCGCGCAGGAGGGCTCGGAGGTACACGTGCGGCTCGATCATCATGGTGCTGAACTGGCGCGAGTATGGGAATCCGAAATAGCGTTTTGGATCCCGATGAACCTCGGTTTGAGGATACAGCTGCGCGCCGCCAAATAGTTCGCGCTCAAGAGATGCCTCGTTGCGGATAAGCTCTAAAGTGTCGGTCCAACGCACGCCGTAGTCTGGGCCAACTAGTTCCTGGAAGGCCCGATTGGAAATTTGACAGGCCAGTCGAAACTGATCTGAAAAGTTCGCGCTTACTTGCTGTGGGTCAAACGAGGACGTCGGATACCACAACGCTCCTGAGATATTTGACGTTGTATACGGCGGCAGGTCCTTCGAGTAGATGGTTACAGTGCCCGGGCCATCCTGAAAACGCTGTTGCAGCAGTCGCGCCGTCGATAGTCCGATGACGCCGCATCCAAGCACGGCGAAGCGGCGGTTTGTGCTTCGGGTACGGCGGGTCTGAACGAAATCGCGCGCGAGGTCCACAGCCAGCCACGACGTTCCCCACGACAGAGTTACGCCCGCGCCGCCGTGCCCATAGTTGTGCAGCAGGAGTTTTTGTCCCAACTGCTCCGCTTCGATCACGAAACCTTCAGAACGATATGGCCTCAGTCCAACCAGAGTACGAATCACACGGTTGCGAGCAACTTTGACTGGTGCAAAATGCTTTTGAGCCTCGAGTGCAGCGGCAAATGCGCGCGGAGACGATGAGCGCCCGGCCATCATGAGAGCGCTGGTTGCGACTGCGCCTCGGAGAAACCCGCGTCGGTCTATTTCATGTGTGGTCATTCTTTGAAACCAGACTTGCCGAAAGGCGAATACTAAATAGCTGGAAAAACTGGAAAAGCAGTAAATAGTAAATAGTGAATGGTAAATAGGAAAGAAAAAAAGGGCAGCAGTCGGCGGTAGAAGCAGTAGGCAGACGGCAGTAGGCTAGCTCGCCAAGAAATCAGAATGATAAGTACAAGCAACGGAGCGCTCAATACAGAACCGCGAGCGGTAGCGACCGGATCATAAATTCAACGTGCCTCTACCACGACTTCAACTTTCGGAAACCAAGACTAGGTTGAGTGTAGGACCCGGTCGCTACCGCTCGCGGTTCTGTATTGAGCGGCGTCAGTTCGACGTTCACAAATGCCGGTGCTCGTCCTTCTATAATGAGTTTTGACACAGCCTTGGAAGCCGCATCCTCGTTCGGGCGGCAACGCCATAGCGACGACCGCATAGTGCGGGTTATGGCGAGATTAACCAGGCGCTAGAGTACACGCGGAACTCGGTTCAGGCGTTTACCCTTTGAAGTTAATGTCAAGAAATTCCCCGTTCTCTAAAGGTTCCGTCGATGTCACCTCACATCTAGTTCCCAGCAAGTCAATTGTGTCCTTATGGGGAACGCCGCCGTAGGTCTCCTGGCAGGTAGAAACGAGTGCCCATCTTTTCCGGTTGTCGGGTGGGTGCTCGGGCATGATCTTTTCCAACAACTCGACGGCCGGCGTTCCGTTGTGGCTTCCGTGGTGACTAATTTTCAGGAAATGAACAGGCTCGAGTAGCTCGCGCTTGTTCATCTCTTTCCAGCTACGCACCTCCGCGTCTCCCGCGAACAGAAGTTTCCATCCCCTCCATTCCAGACAGAAGACGACGCTGGTGTTATTTTTTGCCTTATCAATCGCCAGGAGATTCTCTACATACCCACGTTGGCGCGCCTCGACCAATTGATAAAACGCCCCTGCATCAACTCCGGGAGGCGGGATTGGTGCGGACAATGAAGGTGGTGTCGCCGAATCGTTCCCGAGCGTGACGCTCAGGGCCATCGGTTTGAAGTGCCCGTAGTAAATGGACGTGTCTTCTTCCGGCGCCAGAATACTTAGCTTCGCTTCTCGGAATGGATGCTTGCCCTTCACATCCGTTTCCCGATGCACGTAAAAGGTCTTGTCCTTGGGCGCCAGCTTGCGAAGGTAATCTACATAGTCATCCGTGGTTTTTGAATCGTTATTATGCATCAGGGCACGGAACCAGGCATTCTCCTGGCTGGCAGCAGCAAGCTTCTCCGAAGCCTGCAGGTAACGGCCGATATCCTCGAACGTTTTCTTCTCTTTCTTCTTCTCTTTTTCAGCCTCCGGGAAGTTGTCGTAGTACTTGGGATGGGCCGAAGCGGTAAGCCACGAGTATCTAACCTTGAGTTCATCCTTCAAGATCTGATTCAGTTGCTGCTGCCGTTTCGTTGAGGCATACAACAAGCCCTGAACGTGGTCCATGTGCTCGTGCGTCATGATATAAAGATCAAGTGGATCGCCATCGAGTTCTTTGAGAATGTTGTTGATGACCGGCTCAAAAACAGTATCAAGGCCGCCCTGGTTCTTGCCTCCCAGCGCGTTTCCTATGTCAATCAGGATATGCCGCTTCTTAGCGACGCCGGCTGAAGTCTTGTCAGGAACAGAGACGAGTATGGCATCCCCAAAACGAACGTTGTAAGCACGCACGCGCAGTTTATCCATTGTTGCCTCCTCCGATGATATGAAGCATTCGTGCGGCGCCACGAATGCGCATTAAGTTATCCATCGTCTCGGCGGTAACAACTGAAGCGAGTTGTTTGCCATCTGGCCCACCAACCTGATCGGCCAACTGCAACACTCCGCCGTCGATCAAACGCTCCAGCATTAAGTCACGGTCGGCTTTTTGTTGTTGGCGGTCGAGTTTTCGCTGTTTCTTGCTGGCTGACGGACGTTCGCTAAAGTCAGACGTGACAATCGCCCTGACCCTCTTCGTCTGCCAGTCAATTGCGAGGGTAGTACCGACGGTAATCTGACGCTCTTCGGGAAAGAACTGACCCAGATGATTGGGTTCCTTGTAATCCCAGGAGACTTTGAAAATCAGCTCCCGAATGTAGTCCTGCTGTTCCGCCCCGCGGACATACCTCTTATTGGCATCTAGTCGTGGCCGCACGCGGAAATGTATTCCTTCGGGGATGCCGAGGAACTTGCGATTGTTGTTTGCAAATTCATAGGCTGCCCAGTCACTGTCGGCGAGCGTTTGCAAATCAATGTTGGCTAACTCCCGCGCTGCGAAATTCGTTTCCACTTTCAGGGCATCCTCGCTGGAAACCATGTGCCTCTTGACGAACTCTTCACAGATCCACTGTCGTTGCTGTTTTTCATCAGGATGAGAAGCCTGGTCAGAGGCAATAATCGCGCGGCCATAATCTGCGAATGAAACTTCGCCAGGCGGCAAGTAGTCCAGCGCCCGGAAAATCATTCGTTTGAATCTTTCCGCGGCTGCCCATATCGCGGTATCCAAATCAAACTGTGGTTTGCCGGCTGGATCTTTCTTCTGTTTATTGCTTTCGAAGATCTTCACCAGAACACTATAAAAAGCTCCTGACAATACTTCGCTGAGATCATGAGGTTCATAGCGGGCCACACGATTAGGCTTTCCAAATGCATCTTTACTCTCGTCCTTGGGATCGAGGGTCCTCTCATTAAATAACGAACGAAGAGATTCAGACTCCGGATCGCGAGCACGTCCGAATTCCTCAGCCACGCGGCTGAAAGCAGTTCTCCCTTTAAGATCGCCGCCGGTTTGTTGGAGCACAGCTCGGCGAAGGCTATCGCTTCGCAGAGCCATCGCCAGAGCGGTCAAATCGGCGATTGCCTCGTGCAGAGCTAAGGCTTGCGGGGAAATGCAATTGTAGAGATCTGGGGAGATGCCATCCAGGATGGCGTGTCCGGTCTCATGGCAAACGATATCGTGCGAGAGGCTGGTAAAAACGGGCTTGTCTGGATTGGTTTCGGGTTGGAAATAAAAAAACTGAAGGCTGTGAGTTTCTCGTTCGTAGAAAGCGTTTGCCCACTCACCCGCGCGGGGGATAACAAGTAACTGCGGCCCGTTAAAGGCCCAGGTTAGAGGACGCCCCAGCGTGTCCGCTTCCTCAAACATGTACATGGTCTTGAGGATGGTAGCGAAGACACTCACCTGATTGAAATCAAGCGAGTTTAGGTCGTTCTGATTCTTAATGGCATAACGCGCGACGTCTCCTCCGTTCGCGGGACGCTGAAAAGGCACGCCCGGCGACAGCTCACCAGTTTCGGAGTCAAAGTTGAGAATAGCAACGCGCTTGGTTACGGGGCCGGGGAGAAAAAAGTCCTCGCGATGTTCCCTTAAATACTCAACCGGCTCGATTCCTTTCATCTGGGTGGTTAATTGGTCCTCAATCAAAAGCGGGAACTCTACTTTCATCACGCCTCCTTGTTTCTCGCGCTATATCTGGATTGAAGCAACTCGGTACAGTGCCAAACGGCACCATTTCTTAAGCCTTGGTCTATGAATTTCGCCGCCCCTGGAAATTAACTAGAAGGAGCGGCGCGAAGCGATTGAGCGGTTATCATGACGAACTCACTCGATGCGTGAGAAAGCAGGCGCGAGGCGTGAGCCAGTCGGTGGCGAGGACAGCCGCATAGTAAATCGTAAATCGTGAATAGTAAATAGCTGGAAAAAAGCAATCCGAGTAGGGAGTCGAACGGTGGTGTCCTGATTTGAGAGTTGATTTGGTGGAAAACAATCGATCCACGAAACCACACGAACGAACACGAAAATTGTTAGTGATATTTCGTGGTAGTTAGTGGATCGTTTTTGATTTCCGCGCTACCTCACGGATCTGCAGGTGAAAAAAATTGAAATTCGGGCACTACCACGTCGAGGGCTGGATTCCGACCAGGTGCCAAAGTGCGTTAACATTCACATAATTTTTGCTTCGAGGGGCAGCTTTAGTTCAAGCTTCCCTTGGTTCATATATGCTCAAAGAGCAGAGGTGTCGGGTAATTACTCCATCTGGCATGGGATAACCGAGAGCGATCAGGCGGTTTTATCAGCCAAAACTTTCTAATTTCGAGAGAAAGGTCCCTAATTAGTGAACATTACGCAGCTTGATTGCGCCGCCTGCGGGCTTAAGCACGAGGCACAACGCTTGCACAACCTTTGCCTCGAATGCGGTAAGCCGCTGTTGGTCCGTTACGATCTGCGACGGGCAGGACGCAGTTTGACAAAAGAATCTCTCATCGGGCGTAGAGCCGATATGTGGCGGTATCGTGAGGTCTTGCCGGTCGAGAGCGACGAAAACATCGTGACGCTCAGCGAAGGCTGGACGCCCTTACTTCGCACTGAGCGTCTGGGACAGAAACTGGGTCTGCGCAACCTGTACATCAAAGATGAGTCGCAGAATCCTACTCAGAGTTTCAAAGCCCGCGGCATGACCGCCGCTGTGTCAATGGCCAAAGAACTTGGAGCTCGGAAACTGGCGGTGCCTTCAGCGGGTAACGCGGCCGGGGCCCTGGCAGCTTACTCGGCACGCGCCGGATTGGAGTGCTTCATCTTTATGCCCAGGGACACGCCGCGCGCGAACGTTGTCGAATGCGAACAAACGGGCGCGCATGTGACCTTGATGGACGGCTTGATTACAGACTGTGGAGCGGAAGTGGGCCGGCGAAAAGAGGCTGAAGGTTGGTTTGATGTTTCGACCCTCAAGGAACCGTATCGCATCGAAGGAAAAAAGACGTTGGGTTACGAAATCGCTGAACAGTTTGATTGGACCCTTCCTGACGTAATCGTTTATCCGACCGGAGGGGGCACGGGACTGATTGGAATGTGGAAAGCGTTCGACGAGATGCAAAAGATGGGGTGGATAGGGCCAGAGCGTCCCCGGATGGTCACTGTCCAAGCCGCTGGTTGCGCGCCGATTGTGCGCGCGTTTGAGGAAGGGAAACGTTTTGCGGAAGAATTCCCCAACGCTGCGACGGTAGCGTCGGGTCTACGCGTGCCGCGGGCAATTGGCGATTTTTTAATACTCGATGCCCTGCGTGAGTCAGGGGGAACGGCCATCGCTGTTACTGATGAGGAGTTGATCGCCGCAACTCGTGAGATTGGCGCCGCAGAGGGCTTGTTTTGTGCTCCCGAAGGCGCCGCCTGTTTGCCTGCGCTAAGGAAGATGATCGAGGAAGGACAAGTGAAACCCGACGAACGGGTGGTCCTGTTTAATACTGGCGGGGGTGTGAAGTACCTGGAGAGCTTTTCTTGAGAAGGAGTCGATAGCTCACAAAGGTGGTTCACGCAAAGGCGCAAAGGGGGCAAAGGCTCAAAGATATGAGATGTCGCAGCGATGAACCGGTTTGCAAGAGGTTTTCTTTGCGTCTTTGCGTGAACCCGCCTTCGTCTGCCTATGTGTTGAGAATTGGAGCCTGAACCATTAAGTCACCTAATTGTTTTGGAGGAATACGTTTCGTGAAATATCTGCTTTTGTTTGTTTTAACAACTATCCTGCTGAATTCGACGCTCGCTGTCGGACAAGGGAAGGATGCCACTGCCAGTGAAACTGAATCGTCGCGCCTGGAAGATCTCCGGCGGACGGGACTGGAAGCACTCTACAATCTTGACTACGAGAAATCGCGAAGAGATTTCACCGAGATCACCCGGCTCTATCCAGATCATCCCGCCGGCCCGCAGTTGTTGGCAGCCCGCCTATGGGCCAAGACGCTTTATCAGTCTCGTCGTCTGCAGGCGTCACTCTACAGTTCAGAGTCGTTCTACACCAAAGGCGATGACAAAGTTGATCCGAAAATCGTGGCGGAGTTTCGCAATTTAACGCGCGAGTCAAAGAGACTGGCGGACGCGCGGCTGAAGAAAGATCCTCGCGATATCGAAGCGCTTAACTTTCTGGCGGCGATTGCCGGGTTAAAGGCATCTTTCGAAGAAGCGGTCGAGCGGCGGCATTTCGCAGCGCTCAGAGACGGTTCCGAAGCAGTCGACCGTCATCGCGAAGTCCTAAGGCTTGATCCCACCTACGTAGATGCCGAGTTGACGATCGGACTCTATGACTACGTGCTGGGATCTCTGCCCTTGCCGGTGCGGTTGCTGGCTGGAGTCGCCGGCGCGCGAGGATCGAAGAAGCGTGGCCTCGCAGCCCTCGAGCGGGTGGCGAAGGAAGGACGCTGGTCGCGCGATGATGCCAAGTCGGTGTTGATTCTGCTCTACACGCGCGAGAAGCGCTATCAGGATGTCTTGGCCCTTGCGCGCGAACTGAGGTCAAAGTATCCGCGCAATTATTTGTACAGATTAGAGGCGGCTGATGCTCTCGTCGCTCAGGCAGCGGTGGAACGGAAGGCAAATAATGCAGCGGGCGCGGCCAAGGCTGAACAAGAGGCGTTCAGCACTTTCGAGGATTTGTTGAGCGACCGATCTTTGCGTGACACAGTTTCGCACGCTCTGGATCTGGTGCACTTCAAGTATGGTGAAGTCCTGCTCACGGCTGGACAGGGCGGCCGAGCAGCGCGCGAGTTTCTGGCAGCCACCAAAGTGGAGCGCGCGGAACCGGCATTAGTGACCATGTCTCACCTCTATGCGGCGCGGTCGTTTGATTTGGCTGGTAAGCGCGACGACGCGTTGGCCCAGTACCGGCAAGTGTTGACGCGTCCCGACATTTTTGACGCGCACGATGGAGCGAAGAAGGGACTACGAGAACCCTTTAAGATGGAAACCGCGAAGCAAAATGGGGAGTCGGCCGTAGGCAGCAGGCAGTAGGCAGGCTGATCGCAGTTTTAATTGCGCGCCAAGTATTCAGACAAGCGATCTCAGACGAATAAACCTATGCGAAGTAATGGTAAAGAAGGCTCCGGACAGACACGGCCGCGCCGGTTGCTCCTGTGCCTTGATGGGGTGCCGCATGAAGTAATTGAGACGGCCAGGCGGCGCGGTCTCTTTGACAGTTTTGGTGCGCCTTCGCGGCTCCTGTCTCCTTTCCCCACGATGACCAACATCGCACTCTCGTCCATGCTGGGGGCCACTCCGCCACTCGGTTATGAGAGTCTTTATTTCGACAAGACCGCTCGTGAGCTGCGCGGCGGCATTAGCAAGTACCTCGGCTGGCGCACGCCTGACAAAATTCCTTCGTCGTACATGGACGAGCTCGATTATCAGGAACCGCTCGCTTTTGAGTTTCTCGTTTATGTAGCGCCAGAGAAAGTTTGGCGCACGGACATGCAGCGCTTTCGCGAGCGTTTTGGTGCGGCGCCCCAAACGCGCGACTATTTTGCCTTTCTCAAAGGCACAGATGGCCTGCTCCACATTCGCGGTCCGGAGCGTTTGGCGGTAGCCCTGGAATCGCTCGACAAGATCCTGCGAGAGATTCAAACCACTTGCGGGGGGGAAACTGAGATAGTGCTTTTTTCAGATCACGGGATGAATCTGCGCGAGAACCATCGTATCCATCTTAAAACACACTTACGAAGCCGAGGCTTTGCGCTCAGCAACAGCTTTTCTGAAAGATCTCGCGACACCCTCGCGATTCCAGCATTTGGGCTTTGCGGCTACGCGGCAATATATTGTGGAGATGAAGAAAGGATCGCGGACGTCGCGAATTCTCTGGTCGAGTTGCAAGGTGTGGATTTTTCGATTTACAAAGACGGTAAAGATGCCATCGCGGTTACCGGAGCGAAAGGCGTTGCTCGGGTGGACCTAAAACAGACAAAGGGCGAGACTAGCTTTCGCTACCTGACTTCGGACGGCGACCCTTTGCAGCTTCATCCAATTCTCGAAATGCTGAATCAAGCAGGGAAGCTGGATGAGGCAGGATTTGCCTCTGACAAGGATTGGCTCGAAAATACCGCGAATCACATTTACCCCGATCCGCTGGCTAATCTCTACACGTCACTGCACACCCAGCGCGTGAGACACACGGCCGATATCCTGGTTAGTCTACGCGATGGCTACTATTATGGTTGGTCTCCCTTCGCTCGCCTTACTCGACTTGCAGCAACCCACGGCAATGCGCTTCGTCCCAGTTCGAATGCTTTCCTAATGAGCACCCACCGCACACTCCCTCCCTACGTTCGCGCCGATGATGCGCAACCACTGTTAAGAGGCTAGAAGCTAAACCTCTATGCGGCCTGCGTCTTGCGGAAAGGCTCTCAGGGGTGACTCAATATTACAGAATCGGGAGAACGCGCTAGCGACCGCACTCAACTAGCGCCGGAGGCGCGGCAGAAGGTAGCCAGGTGCAAGCGCTTGGCGCGCCGCCCCTGGATTAAGTCGATAACACGACCGCCCTGAAAGGGCGTAAGGAATTGCGCACTCATGTAGCGCGCTCGACTACGACGCCATGTTTGGCGTGCTTGCTGCGCCCTCAGGGCGAAGTTGTGTTTGTAGGACTTGATCCAGGGGCAGCGCGCAAAGCGCTTGCCCTGGCTACCCTCTGCCGCGCCTCCGGCGCTAGTTGAGTTTTGATCAAACTGCCCGGTACAGAGTTTCAGCGTCGCTTGACGCCTCACAGCTTAACCACGTAAAACCGTACCAATGACGGAATTCATGTCTCAGAACACAACGCCGGCGGTGGAGACTTTCGATCTGGTGCGGCAGTTTGGCGACTTCACCGCCGTCGATCGCCTCAACTTGCATGTGCGGCGGGGTAGTTTTTTTGGTTTTCTTGGTCCCAACGGTGCTGGCAAGTCTACAACTATAAAAATGCTGACCGGTTTGCTGGGTCCCACAGGGGGAAAGATTCGTGTCCTGGGCCGCGACCTGGAATGGGAAGCGCTCGAAGTAAAAAGAAGAATCGGTGTGGTGCCGGAAGATCTCAACCTCTTCGAGCGACTGACAGGGGCCGAGATGCTTGCCTTCACGGGCCGGATGTACGGTTTACAAAAAAGTGAGATTGCCGAGCGGGCCCCGGAACTGCTCGAACTCATGGAATTGGAATCGGAGCCAAAAAAACTGATTGTCGAATACTCGCATGGCATGAAGAAGAAGCTGTCACTCGCGTGCTCTTTGATCCATCGCCCGGAAATCCTGTTCCTCGATGAGCCCTTTGAAGGCGTGGACGCGATCGCCTCCCGCACGTTGAAGGATCTGCTCTCGCGACTTACAGAACGTGGACTGACTGTTTTTCTCACGTCCCACGTGCTGGAGATCGTTGAGCGGCTGTGTAGCGATATCGCAATCATCTCTCAAGGCAAGCTGCTCGCGGCGGGCTCTCTTGATGAGCTGAAAAAAGGAATCCCGGTCGAGGGGGATGGGGACCTGAGGCGACCGGTTTCCCTCGAAGAATACTTTATTCACATCGTCGGCGGCACTCGCATTTCGGGCGAGGAAGAAGTGCTGCAGTGGTTAGGGTAAAGATCAAAGCAGATAGCGCGCGCCGATCAACACATTGACTCGGACGCACAATGACGTAGTCCTATGTTCTCAAAGGCTTCAGCCCGCCGGTTATGGTGAGCGTGTTGCTGATAACTATGTATTTGGTTATATCCTGAGATATGCCACGATCACGCAGGCTTAGGAATGCGTTCCTTGTCTTTTCCTTTGTCTTTCTGGCACTTGGCCTTTGGGCCTTTTGGATCGAACCCGCTTGGCTCACAACACATAGCTTCACTGTGCAGGTACCTCAGTGGTGGCCCGAACACCATGGCCTGAAGGTCGCCGTCCTCACGGATTTACATGTCGGCTCTCCACATAACGGAATAGAGAAACTTAAGCAAGTAGTGGCCCGCACCAACTATGAGCATCCAGACCTCGTGGTGATTCTCGGTGATTTAGTCATTCAAGAAGTTGTTGGCGGCCACTTTATTGAGCCAGAACCAATTGCAGAAGTATTGAAACGCTTGAAAGCACCCCTCGGCGTGATTGCAGTTCTGGGGAACCACGACTGGTGGTACGACGGGCCTCGGATAGAGAAAGCTCTAAGAGGTGCGGGCATCGTGGTCTTGGAGAATAATGCCCACCTCGTTCAGTATAAGGGAAAATCCTTTTGGGTGGTGGGGATCGCTGATTTGTGGACCAGGAAACCTGACATTGAGGGAGGCTTACATCAAGTCGAAGTCAATGACCCCGTGCTCTTAATCACTCACAACCCGGACATTTTCCCCGATATCCCGCAGCGTGTGAGTCTCACGCTTGCCGGGCACACGCATGGCGGGCAGGTGAATCTGCCCGTCGCAGGGCGTTTGGTGGTGCCTTCGAAGTATGGGCAGCGGTATGCGATGGGTCATATAGTTGAAGACGGGCGGCATCTGTTTGTGGGAGGTGGAGTCGGTACCAGTATCTTGCCGGTAAGATTTCGCGTCCCGCCGGAAGTAGTAATTATAACGCTTCGTAATTAACGCGCCGCGCGGCATAACGCCATGCAATCGATCCGGGCGCAGATCGTTCGCGGTATGGGCTCTAAAATCGGGGAAACCGAGTTGAGGATCTCACAAGTTTATTTTAAGGAGATCGCGCATGAAGAAAATACTTTTGGTCGCGCTTCTTGTCGGTACGATATCCGCCTGCGCACAAACAGAGGTTCGCCCGACCACCGGTGGCGACTCAAGCCTGCAGGCGTTCTTGCCTCAATGGGAGGAGGCTCAATCCCGTTTCATCACTGGTGATCCCACATTGTGGAAGGAGAATGCCTCGCAACGCGAAGACGCCACGATACTGGGGGCGTTTGGCGGCTTTGAAAAGGGCTGGAACCAGGTAGGCCCGCGTTACGATTGGGCGTCGTCGCAATACAAAGACAGCGGGGCCAAGATGAAGGTCGAATACCTTGGTACTGGAGTCAGTGGAGACCTGGGTTTCACCGTGGCGATTGAGCGACAAGAAGAAGTCCGTTTGGGCGGTCAGCAGAGCCCGACTCAGCGAGCTTTGCGGGTTACGCAGATCTTTAGAAAGGAAGGAAGCGCCTGGAAACTCCTTCATCGTCACGCCGATCCACTTATGGAAAAGAAGGCACCTTCCGCGGTTCCGCCGAAGTAATGTCTGAAGCTGCTGGATAGGACGGCTTGACCGCTTGCTTGCGTAGGTCAACGGCGCTGCCTTAAAGAGCTGGAGTCGGATAATCACCCTCAGCCGCTGCGATCTTACGCAGTCCCCTTTATGGTCTCCGCGACGATAAAGTCCACCACGTCTTCGAAGCGCCCGTCGCGTGTGTACTCTTCGCGCTGACGAGCAGCCCCAGTGCCTCGATCTAAGACTTCGTGGACCTGCGCCGCGACTTCATCCCACTCGTCGTACTCTTCAAGAGAAGGTCGTAGATAAGACAGAAACTCTTCCACTAACTCGCCTGCCGGGATGGCTCGCCCCGCACGCACGTCAACCAGTTCCTCTTCCAGCCCGAAGCGGGCCGCCCTCCACTTGGCGGCGCGGAGGATTTCGGGGCGAACGTCTCGGAACTCGTCACCCCGCAAAGCTTCCGCCGCGCATGTTCGCGCCAGCGCGCGCGCGAGACCAGCGATCATCACCGCCTCGCCCACCGTCAGGCACACGTCCGTGACGCGGAACTCCATCGTCTCGAAACGAGCCGACGGTCGCACGTCCCAGTAAATCTTCGTCGCGTCCGAGATGCTTTTCGTGGCGACGAGGTCTGCGACGAGTTGGTCGTAATCGGCGCGAGAGGCGAAGACCTGCGGCGTACCGGTCATCGGCCAGCGCCGCCACATTGCTGTGCGAAAACTCGCGTAGCCGGTGTCCACTCCGAGCCAGAAAGGTGAGTTCGCGGCGAGGGCAAGCAACGGTGCGAGCCACAGGCGCGACCGGTTCATCACCTTAATGGCCGTCTCGCGGTCGTTGATGCCAACGTGGACGTGACAGCCGAAGATCAGTTGTTCGCGCGCGAGTTGTCTGTAGTCGGCCGCGATATCGAGGTAGCGGTCTTTCGGCGTCAACGTTTGATCGTCCCAATGGGAGAACGGGTGTGTGCCCGCTGCGGCGATCCGGCTCCCCTCCTGCTCGGCGGCGCTGATTACTTCGCGCCGCAGGCGTGTGAGTTCGGCGCGCACGTCCGAAAGCGAGCGGCAGATGGGCGTTCCGATCTCAATCTGCGAGAGGTATAACTCCGGCGTCACCTGGTCGCCGACCGCCTCACGCGCCTTCGACAGAATACGCTTCCCGCGCGAGCGCAACTCGCGCGTGTCGGGATGGATAATCTGATATTCTTCTTCAACACCTATTGTGAAATCTTCTCCGGCTGACATTTTTGCTACTCCGTGTGCTGCTTCCTCGTCTTCCTCATGACCGAACAAACCGAAACGCGCCCGTTTTTCCGACGTATCTTTTCTTGAACTTTCATCCACGCGCACAATTGGTTAGATGGGCTTTAGTTGCTCCCTATGGTAGCCTAACTTGCCTATGCAGCGCTGCCCTAATTGCCATCAGACATACACGGATGCGACACTCAAGTTCTGCCGTGAAGATGGAACGCTCCTTCAGAACGCTGATTCGTTTCCGACCGAATTTACAGACACTCTGGTTCTCTCCATCCACGCACTAGCGATGGCGCCCCGAAGCGGCTTCTCCAACGTGAATCCACACGAGTCAAAGGAACCACCTTGCCGATTAACACGGCTAAGAACCTGAGGACTGCCGGCGCAAATGGAAGTCATCCCACACCAAGCGCAGAATTCATCGCTAGCCAGATGAAACGGCATCGGCTGGTTTTACCGCACCAGTCGGTTTTGCTGCTAGCGGCGGTCGTTTTTGGGCTACTGCTTATGGAAAAATCGCTTGCTGTCGGGCACCCGGCACCATGTCAATTGAGTCAATTGCCGTACTACCATTGCCAACGAAAATCGGAAACAGCGAGCTGATTATCAGCAGAAGTTGGCGAAAAACTACACGGCGAATACTTCAACGCATACTGTCATCGCGGGTGCCTTCCTGATTGCGATTACGCCACCTGGGAGTTACTAATCTCGGTCGAGGCGCCCGCTTTATAACATTAGGGTTCACTTTCTTGTATCCAAAGACAGATGATCGAACAGTCAATCTCCCATTACCACATCGTTAAAAAGCTCGGCGCGGGCGGGATGGGCGAGGTTTATCTGGCAGAAGACGGACAACTCGGTCGCCAAGTCGCTCTGAAACTCCTGCCTTCGGACGTCGCTTCCGATGAAGGGCGGATGCGGCGCTTCATCCAAGAAGCCAGAGCCGCCTCCGCTCTTAATCATCCGAACATCCTCACTGTTTATGAATTCGGAGAGGCGGAGTCCATCTATTTCATTGCGACGGAATTTATTGACGGTGTTACGCTGCGCAAGCGTATGGAGCGTGAGCCGATGAAGGTGAGCGACGCGCTTGATGTCGCGGTGCAAGCGACAGAAGCTCTGGCGGCAGCCCATGAGGCCGACATCGTACATCGGGACGTTAAACCTGAGAACATCATGCTGCGCGCGGACGGCTACATAAAGTGTTGGACTTCGGCCTGGCGAAGCTCACGGAGCAGCGAGCCTCTCAGACAGATGCGCCGACGCTGATGATGACGGATGCGGGCGTGGTGTTGGGCACTGCCAGATATATGTCGCCGGAGCAGGCGCGAGGACTTCCCATTGATCAGCGTACAGACATCTGGAGCTTAGGCGTCGTGCTTTACGAAATGGTGACGGGGCGCGCTCCATTTGAAGGCACAACTACCACCGATATAATTGTTTCGATACTGGAGCGGGAACCCCTACCGCTTGCACAAGTCTCACGGAACATTCCGGCGGAACTTCAACGAATCGTCACAAAGGCGCTCGCAAAAAAGCAAGAGGAACGCTATCAAACGGCGAATGACTTGGCCGCCGATCTGAAAAGACTCAAACGTGATTTCGAAGCGGGAGCGTCGAGCGTGCCGGCGCAATCCATGCCGCTCGTGCGGACTTCGCGAGGGGTCTTCGCGCGAGCGTGGTTCAATGCGCTCTTGGGGGTTTTTGTGCTAGGCCTATTGGTGGCTGGCTATCTCTTTCGCGGGCGCTTCTTTTCCGAAGAAGCGCCCATGGCTTCTGCCGAACAAATTACGCTGGCCGTGTTGCCTTTTCGCATCTTGAACAAAGAGGCCGAAGACATAAGCTTTCTCAGTCTCGGCTTTCCCGACGCGATCATCACGCGCCTGGCAAATGTCCGGCAGATTCGTCTGCGCCCGACCAGCGCCATCTTGCGCTACGAGAATCAAAATGTGGACGCACAAGAAGCCGGGCGCGCACTTTCTAGCGACTATGTCGTGATGGGAACGGTGCAGAAAGCGGAGGAGCGCTTGCGCGTCAGCGTGCAGCTGCTGCGGGCGAGCGATGGGGCGCCAATTTGGGGTGGACAATATGATGAGCCGCGCGCAAACCTCTTAGATTTGCAAGATTCTATCGCCGGACAAGTGGCAACGGCGCTTAAGATTAAAATGACCGCCGCGGAGCAGGAGCGCCTCCTTCGTCGCTACACCGGGAATGCTGCGGCATACGAATCATACTTGCAGGGACGCTCGCACCTTTCGCGCTCGACGCAGGAAGAGGCGCTGGCGGCAATAGAGAAGTTTGAGAATGCGCTGCGGCTTGATCCCAACTATGCGCCAGCGTACGCGGGGCTAGCCAGAGCCGCCGCCGAAATGCACCTACGATTCGCTCCCGAACGGGAAGTCACGAGTTGGGGCGAGCGCGCTGAGCGTGAAGCACGCCGCGCCTTGGCATTGGATACAAACCTCGCCGAAACGCATCTGGCGCTGGCCGCCGTCTATGGAAAAACGGATTTCAATTGGGAGGGAACGATTGAAGAGAGCAGGCGAGCATTGGAACTCAATCCCAATCTCGACTTGCCTTACGCATACCGCGCACGTGCCTTGTATCATCTGGGATTACTGGAACCGGCTGATCGGGATTTACGTGCAGGGTTAGAAATCAATACCGAAAATCGAATAGAATCGAATAGAATCGAATTGCTGCGAACGCAGGGCATTGTTGCTTTGTTTAATGGCGAATATGCTCAAGCATCGTCATTGCTGGAAGAAGCGCAGCGCTTAAACGGCCAGCCGTTGTTTGATGTGTATCTGGCTCAAGCTCATTACTATCAGGGTGGAGCGGCACACGCCGAGGGATTGTTGGGCGAATTGCGTCGTTCTTCTTCTGCCTCTGCTGTGGCGAGAGCGGAAGCGACCTTGGCAAGCTTTCTCGCCGCGCGGGGAAGTCGAGCGCAAGCAGAGGAGTCGCTACGCGCTGTCATCGCGGGGGGTTACATGGATCATCACGCAGCTTACAGTGTGGGCGCGGCTTACGCACAACTTGGTCAGCGCGGTGAGGCATTGCTGTGGTTGCGGAAGGCCGCGGTTACTGGCTTTCCATGCTATCCGTGGTACGAACGTGATCCGCTCTTGCAGCCGCTAGGCGGCGACCCGGAGTTTCAGCGTTTCATGGCGGGGTTGCAGAAATCCTTGGAATCGGCGAAAGCTCGGTATACGCCGTAAACGGAATGGGACTTCGGTAGGCATGTGACGCATGAATTGTAGAGGAATGCGGAACACAGGTATATAAACCACAAGTCATTCGAGCCGCCCGCCCGATAGCGTCCCTTTCATGTTTTCCTTCCGATAAGGTGGCATGCCATTCGCTGGCGGCGGCCAATTCCAGCGTTAGGAGTCTTCTCAATTTCCACATGCAAGGAGAACTGTCATGTTCCACTATGAGTATCAGCTTGAGCACATCTTCTCATTTGGCGTGGCACTCGAGAGCCCTCCAGAAGCCATTGGACCAGTGGCCGAGGGCATTCGGGTCAATTTCTACTGTCAAGGCGGTGAGGTGACAGGCCCAAAACTGCAGGGGCGCTGCCGCTCCGTTGGGGGTGACTGGCTCACGATTCGCACGGACGGTGGCGATTCTTGATGTCCGCACCACCCTTGAAAGCCATGATGGGGCACTGATTGCCATCAGCTACTCCGGGGTCGCAGACTTAGGGAACGACGGCTATCAGCGTTTTCTTGAGGGGAACCTCCCGGCGCGCCTTAACCTCCATGTGGTGCCCCGGTGTCAAACAGCACATCCTGGATATCTCTGGCTCAATCGGGTGCAGTGCTTAGGGATTGGGGAAGTCGACTTCGGGCGCTCGTACGTGAGCTATGATGTCTATGCAGTGCGCTAGTTTGTCGTGCTCTCGGGAGTCCGGCCACTTCTAACAAGTGCTTTGCAGCTAACGCCTCAACTAATCGGAAGAAACCTAAATGAGGTTATTTGTGAAATTCGGCGCCCTGTTTTTCTCCACACTCTTAATCGCTCTTCTCGCAACCCCGGTTTCGTCACAAGAGATCTCGAAGGAGTTGATGACTTCAAACGGGAAGAAGCGAGCTTACTATCTATTCGTACCCGCAAAACTTAACCCGGCTGCACCGTCACCATTGATCGTGATGCTTCACGGTTCTGGACGCAATGGTCTCTCACTTGTCGAGAAGTGGAAGGACCTGGCAAAGAAAGAAAAGGTCATCCTGGTTGGGCCCGACGCTTCAGACTCGCAGAATTGGAGAATACCTGAGGACGGACCCGATTTTGTGCACGAACTCGTTGAGGCGCTGAAAGCCAGGTATCCTGTTAATGCGCGCCGAGTCTATTTGTTCGGGCACTCCGCAGGTGCCGGACAGGCCCTTTACCTCTCCCTCCTTGAGTCTGAGTATTTCGCCGCCACGGCAATCCATGCTGGAGCGCTGCACGGTTCCCAGGATAATCAACTCATTGAGAGAGCAAAGCGCAAGATCCCGATCGCGATTTTCGTGGGGACGAATGACAGTTTCTTTCCCTTGCCGGTGGTCCGAGCCACCCGTGATGCCCTGAACGCCAAAGGCTTTAACTCAGAACTCACGGAAATAAAAGGTCACACGCATTGGTATTATGACAAAGCACCCGAGATCAATCGAAGCGCCTGGGAGTTTTTAAAGAGATATGAACTCACCGGGGAGCCGCTCTACGAGGAATACCAGTTCAATAGGTGATCGAAACGCAGCTCTTCTAACAAGCATCCAACAGCCGGATCCTCAGTCTCTGATCGATAACTTCGCCGCACGACCCAACGAACGCCATTCCTAAGGTAGGAGGGAATTACAGCATGGACCTGGCTTTGGAAAGAACCCGACTGCTTCAGCGCGATGCCGAGTGGGCAGCCGCGGCTTCCGAGGGACGCGACCTTGAACTCGTTCTTTCGTTCTGGACCGATGATGCAGTGGTACTGGCGCCTGGTCTCCCGGCTGTCGTCGGCAAGGATGCGCTGCGTCAATACGTGCAGGGCAGCATGGAAATCCCCGGGTTCAGGATCACCTGGACATCCACCGACGTCACCTTCTCACCGGATGGAAACCTCGCGTACCTTTTCAGCCGAAATGAAGTCACGTCGAACACCCCGAACGGCACGCCCAGTACTACTGAGGGTCGAGCAGTCACGATCTGGCGTCGAGAAGCCGATGGCGAATGGCGTTGTGCCGTGGACATATGGAATGCGGACTCGGCCACCTAACGCCGGTGCCTCCAGAGCGTCTCTTATATAATTCGAGAAGCAATTGGCGGGAAAACGTTCTGTTTACATTCGCAATGTTCGAACTCGTGATTTCGTTCGGTTTGGCTGCATGGCGGGCGGAGCGTGGCAGATCTGGTATGGCAGGCAAATAGAAAGGTGATGGTGATATTGTTCGTGGTGGCGGGACCTACTGTGATCGGAAGCGCGGTTAGGACTCTCGATTGAAAATAAGGAATTGGATGTGCAAAATGAATTGTAGGGGGCGTCCCTCCCAAGAAACTCCCGACGGCGGAGGGTAACTAAGCTCAATCGTGAGTATAAGTTAGAGAAAGAGGGGCGAAATCGCCGAAAATGGTTCCACAGGAGTTTCTTTTGGACATCTGCAGGTGGTAGCGCCTGCTCCGAAACTCCGTGGGCGCCCCGGAATCGCGGTCGCAAGAGGCGCCCACGGAGGGGCGCCCCTACAATCAAGTCGCTAGCCCAGAACATTCGGAGGGTGTCAAGATGAAAATAATGAAATCAATTCTCGTCCTGCTCTTGCTCACTACTGCATCAGTTGTGGCGCAACAAGAGGTTCACCCCATCAGAAACTTCATTCGCATCAACGACGAGTTCTGTACCGGCGCTCAACCAAGACTCGAGCATTTGGAGCGGTTGAAAGCGGACGGCGTTAAGGCGATCATGAACCTACGGCCACCGAGCGAACACCGCGCCGCCGAAGAAGAAGCAAAGGCCAAAGAATTGGGTCTACGCTACTTCAATATTCCAGTCGTCTTTGGCGAGCCTAAAGAGGAACAGGCTACAGAGTTCTTGAAGATCACTGATGACCCGAAGAACCGGCCCGCCTTTATTCACTGCGCCGCGTCCATACGCGTAGGAGCATTTTGGATGATCCGCAGGGTATTGCGAGACGGTTGGAAAGTGGAGGCGGCGGAAGAAGAGGCGGAGAAGATCGGGCTGCGGGAAAGCCCACATTTGAACGAGTTCGCTCGCAAGTACATCGAGAAACATCGGAATTAACTACATGAAAACTTTGCGGCACTACTTTCGACCACTACTACTGGTCCTGGGGGCGGTCACCGGCGTTTTCTCATCTACGAGTCTGCCGGCGCAATCCACGGCGGATGCGCAGTCCAAAAGCATAAAAGCGCTGGTGGGCGGAACGCTCATCGATGGTTTTGGCAGTAAGCCAATTCGCAACAGCGTAGTCATCATCGACGGAGAGAGAATCAAAGCGGTAGGGCAGGTTGGTCTGCTGGCAATCCCATCAGGCGCTGAAATCATTTCCACCGAAGGCATGTCAGTCTTGCCGGGTTTATGGGACATGCATGTCCACCTGATGATTAATGGCCACAGCGATTATGCTCACTGGGACAAGACCTATCCGCCGCAGATGGAATCCGTCATCATGCCATCTTCAGCCAGGCAACTGCTTCTCGCTGGGGTGACCAGTGCTCGCGATCTGGGAGCACCATTGAAGCCGATTCTGGCGGTTCGCGATCGGATTAAGAAAGGTAAGCTTCCCGGACCAACGCTCTATGTGTCCGGTCCGTTTATTCAGCACGAACCATATCCGGGCACCGAGTATGTTCGTTGGGGCGTGAAAGGGACGGACGATGCGCGCTCCAAGGTGCGCACCCTGGCTGAAGCCGGAGTCGACTTGATCAAACTGATCGATCAGGATCAGATGACGATGGATGAGCTTCAGGCCGTCGTGGATGAGGCACACAAGCACAAGCTCACCGTCGTCGCCCATTCTCATCGTCCTGAGGAAATCCGCCGTGGGCTGCAAGTGGGAGTGGATTGCTTCGAGCATACCGGCCTGGCGACGGCGCCTGAGTATCCACCGGATATTATCGCGATGATTCGAGAGCGCACCGCGAAGATGAGCCTTGGCCCATTATTTTGGACGCCAACAGTTCAGGGCCTGCTTAATTACGAAAACGTACGAGACAATCCGGAACAACTCGATGATCCATCGTGGCAATTGGGTCTGCCCGCGTCGATCGTTGCGGACATCAAAGCTTCGCTGCGAAATCCTGACCGCCTTGGTTACTACCAGATCACTCCCGCCCGCCGGCCTACGTTGAACCGGAAGATTCAGCAACTTTCTGAGTCTGGCGTCGTGCTTTTGATTGGCACCGACAGCGGTATCCCAATGAACTTTCACAGTCAGACCACCTGGCGGGAGCTCGATGCCTGGGTAAATGAATTCAAAATTGACCCTATGGTCGCGATTCGTGGTGCGACCTACTGGCCATCAGTGATGATGAGAGTCTCGGATCAGGTTGGAACGGTCAGTGAGGGAAAATATGCTGACATCATCGCGGTGCGCGGCGATGTGCTGCTACATATCAATCTACTACAGGACGTTGATATCGTGATCAAGCATGGCCGGCAGTATGAGTAACCAAACTGTTTCGCCACCGGCCTAAGCTTGCTACTGTCACCGCGGCTTGTGCGAGTTGGGAGTGCAAAGAAGCAAGATCCATGAGCGCGACTACCGCCGAAATGAATGAACTCAAGGTCCGTCTAAAGGCGACATGGATGGCCGGCGACTACGGGCATTTCGCCAAGTATCTAGAGCCCAGCGCACTAGAGTTCCTTTCCGACCTTAAGGTAGCACCTGGCACCCGGATTCTGGATGTAGCCTGGGGTGCGAGTCAGATCGCTATTCCGGCAGCACGCGCCGGAGCGAAAGTAACTGGGATCGACATTGCCGCAAATCTGATCGAGCAGGCGCGCGCACGCGCTCGGACGGAAAAATGTACAGGTTCAGTTCGACGAAGGCAACGCAGAAGCACTTCCTTATGAGGATGGAGCGTTCGATTTGGTAGTCAGTTTGATCGGCGCCATTTTTGCTCCACGCCCCGAACGAGTCGCTGCGGAATTGTTGCGCTTGTGCCGCTCCGGAGGGCGAATCGTGATGGCGAATTGGACGCCCGAGGGGCCACGTTGGTCAGATGTTCAAGATTAGCGGCAAGTACGCTCCGCCGCCTGCGCTGATGGGTCCGCCGATGAAATGGGGTGAAGGGGTCACAGTGAACGAGCGGCTAGGCCATGGTCTATCTAGATTGAAGACCACCAGGCGAATGTTTTCGCTGAACTATCCGTTCTCTCCGGCGGAAGTGGTTGAGTTTTTTCGAGTCTACTACGGTCCGGCAAATCGAGCCTTTGCCGCACTCGATGAGGAAGCGCAGAGCAGGTTGCGGTTAGACTTGGAACGACTTTGGACCGAGAACAATCGTGCAGCCGACGGTTCGACTCAGATCGAGGCTGAATATCTTGAAGTAGACGGGATTCGTAGTTGAACAAGCTGAGGGAAATGCGGCTACCGGGACGACGGTTTTCCAAGGCGGGAAATGGGTTAACTTCTTCGGAAACTGCCGTTGAAAAGAGCTCCTTCTTCGACGACAAGAGCTGGCGCTGTTACAGTCCCGGTTACGCTTGCGGTGCGGCCCAGCACGAGTTCTTTGCTGGCCTTGATATCGCCTTCAACAGTCCCATTTATCTTCGCCACGGCAACATCTATTACTGCCTCGGTAACTTGAGCGCCGTTACTAACGACTAGGGTGCCGTCCGCAGAACTCACGCTCCCTGAGAAGTTCCCATCAATGCGCAGCATCGATTTAAAGCGCACTTCGCCGGTAAACTTCAAGACATCGCCGACGAAGCCGAGCCAATTGTCTTTCGGACCCGTCCGCTGGGGAGGTTCCTCGCTGGGGGATACTGCCTGACTACTCATCGCTTCGTCCTTCTTTCAATTCTCTTGAATAAATTGAGCTGCCGCGTAGGAGTGCCGTTGTCGTCTCTGGCCCCTCGGAATCAGGGAGAAATGAAGAATTTCTTAAGTGCTTGGCACTATACCACCCGGGACGTTGTTTAGATAGTGCGATTAGATTGCCGTTCGAAGGCAGCTGCAGCGGTGATAGAATGCGCGGCCGTAGTCACATCACATCTGAACGAGGTCGAATCATCATGCCGGTCAACTTAACAACGGGGTCCACCAGCGGCAATGGGTTGGCCTGTATATTGATAGTACTGGCTCTGATTACAAAAGAAGGTGCGCTCGAATCATTGATAAAAAGATAGAAGTTAACAGGCGAGACTATCTCAAAGAAATCGTTGAAGATTTTGTTGAACATCTGGATGAGTCTGGCTACGCCTGAGAAGTAGTTCAAGCCTTCAAAAAAGCTTCAAAGTAAGCGAGGAGTCACCAGGCGGCCACCTAACAGGTTGCGCAACCGGACGGGCAAATAGAAGTCTCTTCTCAGTAGCGTGGTGGGGACGCTGGAGTTTGAATTTATGGAGAATCTAGGAAACCGGTCGGCAGATTTCGCTGCTGTTCCGTCACTCGTACGCTCATTGCTGACGGGTAGTCTTGGATTTGGTTCCGTGAGTTTGTGCGTGTTCAGCACAGTCGCCTTCGCCGAAGGGTGGATGTACAAACATCTCGGGTTGTTCGGCGCTTACCTTGCCTGGACCGTTCTCTTTATCCTGTTGGGTGGTGGAGTCCTGGCCCCGCTGGTGGTCCGCCGCTGGCAGATGCCGAGGTTCTACCTGCTCTTCGCTGCTGCCTTCTTCGCATACGCCGCCGGTTGGGTTGGCGCGTATTTCATCTTGCGAGGCGTCGTGGGCGAATGGATCGGCTCGCTCGCGGGCTCTCTCCTGATGGGCTTAGTTCTCGCCGTTGGGTTCGGCGTAGCACGCTCCGCGTTCAGCTTGTCGGCCATGTTGTTCGTAGCAAACTCACTCGGTTACTTTCTCGGCTCGGCGGTTAACGATTCCCTTGGAGGGAAAGCCGGAATGCTTCTATGGGGGTTGATTTTCGGTCTGTGCCTGGGGGCCGGACTCGGAGCGGTCTTACACCTCGCTCAGGCCCGAGGCGCGCGAACGCGTTAACGCCGAAGGCAGAAATGGTCGAGTTGTTGATGAGCAGCGGCGAAATCTTAACCAAACTAACGATCTGGCTGACCATCACGAGCTACGCCGCCGGGGCCTCCGCCTTTGCCCTCTCCCGGCAAAGATCTAAGTGGGATTCGGTGGCAAGGCTGGCATGGACTGTTGCCTGCATTGGTCTGCTCGCGCACGTGGCATTCGCTTACCAATTTTACTACCGGTGGAGTCAGACGGCTGCCTACCGCGACACCGCCCGTCAGACCGCCGATGTAGTCGGTCTCGACTGGGGTGGCGGGCTTTACATCAACTACGCACTTCTTACTGCCTGGGTAATGGATGTGAGCTGGTGGTGGTGGCGTGGACACGACGCCTACCGCCGCCGTCCTTGGCCGCTGGTAGTTGCCTGGCATGGGTTCTTGATTCTCATCGTTTTTAACGCCACCGTCGTTTTTGAAACGGGCTTGGCACGCTGGCTGGGGCTGGGCGTTTCTCTTGGCCTGGGCTTCGTGTGGTGGTTCACCGCCGGTAAAACTCGCCGCGCGCGGGGCGCGGTAAGTATCCGCTGACGGTTACAGAGGATTGAACGCATGAATTCGTTGCGCGCTGAGATACCCCGCTCGACAACCGGCCCTTTCGTCCTCCCGTTCTATTACGGGTGGGTGAACGTTGCGGTGGCCGCCCTGGCAATGGTGGGAACTCTGCCGGGTCGGACACAAGGCCTGGGCCTAATTACCGAACCGCTACTTGCCGATCTCCAGATCGATCGAGTGTTCTTCGCCCGCATGAACGTCTGGGCCACGCTCATCGGCGCGTTTTTTTGCCTAGGCATCGGACGCTTAATTGATCGCTTTGGCAGCCGAGTTGTTCTCGCGATTGTGACCGTGGCGCTCGGTGCCGTCGTGCTGCTAATGAGCGGCGCGAAGGGGGTGGTGCCACTAGCTTTGTTGATAACGCTCACTCGGGGCCTGGGGCAGAGCGCGCTTTCGGTCATCAGCATAACCATCGTCGGCCAATGGTTCGTGCGTCGGCTCAGCCTGGCGATGGGCGTCTATACGATTGTGCTGAGCGTCGGCTTTATGTTGGCCTTTCCCATCGTCGGTGCGATGGTAATCAACTACGGCTGGCGCTCGGCATGGACCGCAGTCGGCCTTGCGGTGCTGCTGGGCCTCGCACCTCTCGGCTGGCTGCTCGTTCGGCGGTCGCCAGAAGCGTGCCGCCTCTCACCAGACGGCGAACTCTCCATAGAGGAACACGTCGCTGAAGCCGCGCTTGGCCACACGCTTTGGCAAGCCCTGGCAACGCCCGCCTTTTGGATCTTCGGCTTAGCCAGTGCGGTTTACGGCCTGACGGCTTCCGGCATCGCTTTGTTCAACGAATCGATTCTCGCTGAAAGGGGCTTCGACGCTTCCACCTATCACCGCAGTCTGGTCATTGTTGCACTGACCGCCCTGCTCGGGAACTTCCTGGGAGGTTGGCTGACGTCCAAGTGGTCGATGAAGGGCCTCTTGGCGTTAGCCATGGGCCTCCTGGCGGGTTCGCTGATAGCTTTGCCCCACGTTAGCACTAAGGCGCACGTAGCGGCCTACGCGTTCGTCATGGGGCTGGCTGGCGGTTTCGTTATTGTCATTTTCTTCACCTTCTGGAGCCGCGCCTACGGTCGCGCGCACCTCGGCAAAATTCAGGGCGTGGCCCAGTCACTCACCGTGCTCGCCTCGGCGGTTGGTCCGCTGCTGCTGGCGGAATGCGTGACCCGGACGGGCTCCTACGGTGCGATGTTCTATACGCTGGCGGCGATCGTTGCAGTGTTGGGGCTGGCGGCGTTGTTCGTTACGCTCCCGGATAAATCAACCGAGATACTCGATTCCGGCTGACGAGATAAAGTCAATCGAAGCTCAGCGTTGGTAGCGTCATGTTTTCAAGTGTCCACGCGGATCATAGCGAAGCTCTGGGCAAACGATCCACGAAATCCACACGAAATGCCACTAAATTATTCGTGTTGGTTCGTGTGATTTCGTGGATCGTCCTCTGTAAAACTAGAAATATGACACTCATTTCAACACATTCACGATCAACTGCGAACGATAGGGCCCAGACCTGTAAATGCGTTGGGTGGCTTTCTGAAAGTCAGCCGCAGTGGCTTTGTAAATATCCACGAACTTTTGCGGGTTGCGATCTACCAGTGGGAACCAGGTGCTTTGAATCTGGACCATAATCTTGTGGCCCTTTGAGGAACGAATGGTTCACGTCGGGCATGGTGAATTCGACCTTAGTGACCACGTTGGGAATCACGGCCTCGGGTTTTCAACGCTATTTCTAACGTCGCGCCGAGCGTCAACAAGATCACGAATCCCGTAGTTGCGTTGCGGATCAACAACATAAAGCGTGGCAGCGGACCGGAATCACTATTTCTCTCATCGACAACTTGCCGCACGATGCAATTGCCGCCAAGGTTGAGATCGTGTTTACTTATCACCTATGGCCACATTTTCCCAAACACATACACGGTCACCTCCGGCTGTGGCTTGGCGGCCGCGCCAGCGAGCCGCTTGATGTCCGTCCAGTCGCCGCGCACCGTGCCGTCGAAGAAGGCTCGAACCCAGGCGCGTGTGTTTGCTACAGTTTTGAGCTTTCCAGGACGGGCATCGGGCATCATTGAGCCGTCCCAGAATGGCTCGTCGGAGAAATCGATGTGCGTGATCGCAGGCCGGTCGATGTACACGCGCATCGCGCCGCCGGTCACCGCTCTCAGCTTTCGATCCCAGCTCGCCATGATCCGCTGAATCTCCGCGTCGTACTCCGCGCGCGTCCGCTGCGCTCGTTGAAGCTGCTCGTCGGTGGGCGGCGGGGGGAGTGTCTTCTGAATCCAGAGAAACGGCGGCGAACCACTAACTTCTTCACCTTTGACGGGTTGGAAAGGATATTCATCCTAAGTACCGTCAATGTTGATCCCGCCGCGCACGCGATCATCGAGGAGCCGCACAGTGCCCGCCGCTTGGCCGCCGCGCGAGTGGCCGAACACGCCGACGCCGCGCTGGAGGTCGAGTCGCCGCGCGAAGGGGCCGTTCCCGCGGTCGAGTGCGGTGAGTTGGTCGATCACGAAGCTCACGTCCCGCGACCAGTGGATGATGCGCTCCTGATAAAAGCGCAGATTCTCCTCACGGTTGCGCGGTTGAGGCCAGCCTCGTTCCGCAGGCGGGAGGTTGCCGAGCGCCCATCGGGGAAGCGAATGGCGCGCGCGTGTACGGTGGATCGATGGCGGCGACGACCCAGCCGTGGCTTGCGAGGTCTTCGAGGAGTACATGGCATGTCAGCGCCTTCATCCCGCCGCCGGGCGCGAAGATGATCACGGGATACCTTGCATTGCCACGCGGTAGCGCAGCATTCTCGTGGCTGAACGCACGCATCGCCGTGATTCGCCCCAGCATCTCGTCGTTCCACGGGCCGCGCATGGCGTCGGCGTCTGGAATGTAGGAAGCGCGCGCTCCCGAGGCTTTCGCGTCAGTCGGGTAAAAGAGATGCACCATCAGTTCACGCTTGTCGTCGGGTGCGCTCGTCTCCAACTCGGCGCGCGCGGCATCCTTCCAATGAAAGCTCATCCGCCCGGTCTTGTGGGGGCCGGTGGAGGCGGGCAGCGCCTCTGCCTGAGCAGCAGCTTGCTTGAAGTCGTCAGCTTGGCTGCAAGCGACACTCACCAGCAATACGAGGGCTAACCTTGTCCGTCGCTTCGTAACGCTGATCAACTTCGAAGTGCTTTTCATGCCAATCTCCTTTCGATTGAGAAAAGGTCAGTCTGCCCTCGGTTAAGCGATTGCCTTCACCCGTAATTGTTTCGGGCATTGCGTGGTCGGTCCGCTGGGTCGCTCCCTTTCACCCTCTTCTTCTAATCGCAGTTCGGAACGCCAATCCAACAAGGGTATTGGTCAATTACGAAGCTGATTGTTAGTATTGCAATAAAGATGAAAAGCGCGGCGGCAATGAAGAGATTGATGGGATTTGCCGTCAAGCCGTTACCTGCCCGCAGGTTTCGCACAACAGGCACGAGGCTGACAATAAAGCCTAACGGTAACAGCAAAAGTGCGCCGATTTCAAAAATCCTACCCAAAGTGTTGATCCGGTAGCCGTCCGCTTCCGTCGTTAATGTTTTGAAGAAACCGCTCAACGGCTCAATGTCATATACCACTATCAACAGCAGAAGTGCCAAGGGCATCGCCAATAGAAACCCGATGATTGCCGCTGATTTGTTGTTTGAAATAACATTTTCCATGGTTTCCCCTCTTTTGATTTCCGATAAATTTTCTTTCACGATGCCTGCGGAAGTTTCCATAAACATCCAAAGCACGAAGCCGAACAATCCTTGCCCTTTCTGTCGTTTTCGTTCGTTGCAGAGGTCATTGAACGTTTGCTCCATCGACTCCCCAAGCTGCTCCCGGAATGCTCGTGGATAGAGGCCGAGGAGTTTCTTGTAGAGCGCACGAGCCGTTTCCTGCTCATACGTCATACGCAAAGGTTTTCGGTAAGAGTTTCCATTCTTGCGCCAACGTGACGAGATGCTTATAGCGCTCAAGTTCTGCCGCGAGTGCCTGTATGCCAACGCCCGTAATCTGGTAGTAGATGCGCCGCTCGTCATCCATTTCGGGATCAATCCGCTTGTCGCTCTCTTTTACCAATCCAGCATCGAGCATTCGCTTGAGCGAGCCGTAGAGCGTTC
>Ga0136617_10000259_pt1 | contig 42973 bp, 38 predicted proteins | sample AntDrymUQ3222106_2_FD_129672 | JGI IMG/M metagenome (GOLD analysis project Ga0136617, IMG submission 129672) | Polar desert sand microbial communities from Dry Valleys, Antarctica - metaG UQ322 (21.06) | ecosystem: Environmental > Terrestrial > Soil > Desert | place: Antarctica: Dry Valley... | reverse complement strand
CGGGTTGGAACTTAATGAATCAAGAACGAGGCCCAACGGGAATGGCCTAGGCGTTCGGTCCGGGCAGGCGCATCGGCAGCCGGACGTTCGGCAGAAGAGCGTCGATCTCGAAACGGCGCTCCTCGAGCCACTCGGGAAGCTGCAATGACTGCCCGAGTTTTTCGATCGGCTCGTCGATCGTAAAGCCGGGAGGATCTGTCGCGATCTCGAATAGAATTCCGCCTGGCTCACGGAAATAGACCGATCGGAAGTAGACGCGGTCGAGCTGGGGGCTGACGTTGTAGCCGAGCTGTACCAGTTCCTCCCGGACGCTTGCCTGCGAGGCGGCATCCGGAGCGCGGAACGCGATGTGGTGTACCGTGCCCGCTCCCATAACTCCCGGCCACAGTCCAGGGACGCATCTCAGATCCACGATCGAGCCGATCCCGCCGTTCACGGATCCGTACCTGAAGATGCTCGCCTGCTCGCGCATCGGGCGGAATCCAAGCGTGTCGGTGAGAAGCTTGCCGGTCAGGTCGCAGCTCTCCTGCCATAGTGTCACCGAGTAGACACCGCGAATCGAATGCTCCAGCGGAACTCCAAAACCGGACCATCCCTCCGCCGCCTCGGCCGCAGGGTGTGCTACGAGCTCGCCGAGGAATCCGTCGGAATCGCGAAAGCCGATGATGCGCTCGTCATCGAAGCGCGACTTCGGGTGCTCGAACTCTACCTGATACCTGATGAACCGCTCGATCCAGAACCCGACAGCGCTAGGCAGAATGGCGAAGGATGTTACCGCTGCCTGTCCGGCTCCCTGACGGCCGCGTCGCGCCTCCGGCCAGGGGAAAAACGTAAGGATGCTTCCCGGAGATCCGATTCCGTTCCCGAAGTAGAAGTGGTAAGTCGTTGGGTCATCGAAGTTGACGGTGCGTTTCAGCAGGCGAAGTCCGAGGACGCCGGCGTAGAAGTCGAGGTTCTTCTGGGGGTCGCTGGCGATCGCCGTGATGTGGTGAATGCCGGGGGAGAGTAGCGTCACTGCTGGATCGGGTGCGTGGTCGGTGGATGGGGGATCAAGGACTGCAAGTTATTAACTGCCCCGGTTATGGGTTACCGGTTGCGGGTTACGGGTTTCCGGTTGCGCGGAATCGGGTTCTGATAGCGCAATCCCCACGATGGCCTAGCTTTTCCGCATCGTCTAAAGGAGACGCGCGACATTGCAGTACAGACAGCTCGATGAGCAAAGGATTCTTCAGACGCTGGAAAGATTGCGTGACAGGATTGCCGAGCGGTTTCCGGAATCCGGTCTTCGTCAGGTGGCCAATGAGCTGCTGGCAGTAGGGGCTGAAGTCTCGGACTGCGTGGATTATCTCCGCAAGCCGAATTGGGGGCTTCGGATAGCGACAGGCGCCGCTGTGATTGCACTCGCAACCCTGCTTGTACTCGTTGCATACATGGCTGCGCCGGAGACTCCTGTGACGACCCAGGTGGGAGGCTGGAAGGAGCTTGTGCCACTGATCGAGTCCGGGGTGAATGACATCGTATTCGCCGGCATCGCCGTGTTCTTTCTGCTGACGATAGAGACGAGAATGAAACGGCGCCGAGCACTTGGCGTCCTGCATCAGCTGCGCAGTCTGGCGCACGTCGTTGACATGCATCAGCTCACCAAGGATCCCGAGCGACTCCTCTCGCCCGAGCCCGACACATCCTCATCCCCCGTGAGGACGATGACGCCGTCGGAACTCGGCAGGTACCTGGACTACTGCAGCGAGCTGTTGTCGGTGACGAGCAAGCTCTCCGCTCTGCTGGTACAATATTTCAACGACGAGGTAGTGCTAGGCGCAGTGAACGAAGTGGAGACGCTGACCACGGGCCTGTCGGGAAAGATCTGGCAGAAAATCAGAATGCTCGGAATTGTCGCGGCTCCGGGCGCAAACCGCGTCTAGGGAGCCGGATCGGGCAAAGGCCCTTCGAATGCGAATTCAGCGACGGGCTTTCTCGCGCTCGGCTTTTCCCTCTTGCGATTGTAATCGTCGAGCTGGTTTGCGTCGCCGTATTTCCCGATGGCAATCGCCGCCATGATCTCGTAGACGTCTCTGGGTGCATTGAGGACTTCGTGCGCCATGTCGACGTCGAATCCGGCCATGGCGTGTGCGTAAAGACCGAGCTTGCGAGCTTCGAGGGCGAGAGAAAGCCATGATGACCCCGCATCGAACTGGGCGTGTCTATTGGGCTTCCCCGATTTCGTCATCATCCTTCGCGTCATCACGAAGGCCAGCATCGGGGCATGCTGCGCCCAGATCTGATTGAACTTGTCCAGAATGGGGACGAACCGGGCGCGCTGTTCGTCAGTGGTTGCGTAGACGTAAGTCCACGGTTGCTCGTTGCTCGAAGAAGGCGCCCACCTGGCCGCTTCGAGCAGCGACTTGATCGTGGCTTCGCTCAATGGTTCCGAGGAGAACGCCCGAGGAGACCATCGATCGGGGAACTGCGAATCTACCTGTGCGTCCGGGGTGCGTTCGTTGATAATCTGCGGACCTTCGAACATCAACAACAGTCTAGGCGCCTTTGGGGTTTTTCGGTGTTCGTTTCTCGGAGCTCGTGCGAGGGTCTCCTCCCTCGCCGCCATACCCGCTCTTGTGCTCGGTGGAGCGAGTCTCGGTCGGATCGACAGCGTTCGGCGTACCGGAGTGAGTTTCCGATGCACGCTTCACGGGGTCGCCATCATCCTTGTTCATCTGTTCCTTAGTGTCTCTGGCTGGCATACATTTACGCCTCTGTTTGAGCTAAAGTAAGAGAAGGCAATGCACATGCCGCGATCAGGACAATAGCCTTTGGGTGAGAAGAATCCTTCCGCGACGAAGTCGCGGTTCAAAAGCCTCAGTGACCCGGAGACTCTTTCGAGGTTTGCCCAGAATCTCGGCGAAGGCATCTACATCACTAGTGAAGACGGCGAGATCCTGGACGCCAATCCGGCTTTTCTGGAGATCTTCGGTGTAGCTACGCTCGAGGAGCTGCAGAGCTACCGCGTCAGTGATTTCATAGGCGCGGGGATAAGAAAACGCGAAGTCGAGCTGCTGGAGCAGGCCGGCTCGATCCGCAACCGTGAGCTGAGGATTACGCGGCCCGACGGGGAAATCCGAACGGTCCTCGACACGTGGTACAGCCACAAGGATCCGGAGACACAGGAAACCGTGTTTCACGGCATCGTGTTCGATATCACTTCCCGGAAAGCGCTCGAGACGCAGCTACTCGAGCACAGCATTCGTGACCCGCTCACTGGGTGCTACAACCGACGGTACCTGTCAGCTTTGTACAACGCGCAGCGGCAGACGCAGTCGAGATGGGGCTGTATCTACGTCGATGTCGATCACTTCAAGCAGTACAACGACATACACGGCCACGCGGCCGGTGACACCGTTCTGATGAGGATGAGCCGGTTTCTGATGCGGCACGTGAGAGCGGAAGAGCCAGTGATACGGATGGGCGGAGACGAGTTTCTCGTCGCCCTGTTCGACACCTCGCTCTACGAAACCGAGATGATAGCCCGGAGGCTAGAGGCGGCCGGCCAGGAAAGCGGGCCGGTGTCGTTCACGATCGGCTGGGCTGCGCGGCAGGATGAAGAGAATCTGGAGGAGACTGTCAACCGGGCGGATCGTCAGCTGATCCAGGTGCGGGTAGTGACGAGACCTGGCAGTTATACGCGGCGAACTCCCCCCGAATCCCCGGTGGAGGGGTAGGCCAAAGAACACCGGCTGGTTCCGGTGTGCAAGCGGAGAGCGTGCGCACGTCTTATGGGCAGCTAAAACCCCGAGACGACAATGCGACTGCTCCTGACTCTGATGGCGACGACCCTGCTGACTACCACCATTTCCGCACAGGGATGGGTGGTGCCGCGACCGTGCGTACGACTCTGTCCGGCCCATGGCCCTTGCCGGCCCTGCGGTCAGGCGGGCCCCGCCGTGGTTCGGCAATCGAGCGAGATTCGCGCCGACCTCGACGACCGTGTTCTCAGGTACGAGGTCACCGAAACGTTTGTGAACCGCGGCAGCGGGCTGGGAGAAGCTGACTATGTCTTCCCGTTGCCCAAGGGCGCCGCATTCCAGGACCTCAAGCTCTCGATCAACGGTGAGCTGGTGGCGGGAGAGATGATGAACGCCGACAAGGCGCGCGGAATCTACGAGCAGATCGTGAGGCAGCAGCGCGATCCGGCTCTGGTCGAATGGATGGGCTACGGAATGCTGCGGGCCAGGATATTTCCGATTGCGCCGGGAGAGCGAAAGAAGGTAGTGGTACGCTTTCAGATGGTGGCGGAGCGTGAGGGTGATGCCCTGCGCATCGACTACTTCAGAGGAAAAGGGGTACGTGACGCGGAACCTCGTCTCGCCCGAGCGGGCCGGTCCGATGACGACTTCGATACCGATGCAGCGTCCCGGGGATCGTTTGCCCTGACCTATCCTTCGTCGAATATATATGGGAGCCCATACTCTCCGACGCATTCGCTCGACGTCAGATCTCGTGGTGCGCGTCGAGAGGTAGGCGTGCGCGGGAATGCTGCCGCGATCACGCTGCTCCTGCCGGTGCGGCGAAGCTCGGAGCCGTCGATATCGGTACTCGCTCACGCACCGCGGGGTGAGGATGGATTTGCACTGATTACGGTTACTCCGCCGTTGACGGCCTCGCGCATCACCGCCCGGGACGTCACCCTCGTGCTCGACGTATCGGGGTCGATGGCGGGGGTGAAAATCCGGCAGGCACGGGCAGCGGGCAAACAGGTGCTGGCAACGTTGAGTCCGTCGGACAGGTTCAAGCTGATCGATTTCTCGACGGATGTTCGCACGTTCCGCGATGACTTCGTGCGGGCAACCCCGGAGAACCTCCGCCAGGCGTCGCAATATCTGGAATCCCTCGATGCGTCGGGATCGACCAATATCTCCGGCGCGCTCGACGAAGCACTGCAAGGCAACTCGGCGATGGGAAGGCTGGGGCTCGTGCTGTTCGTGACCGACGGAGAGCCCACTGTGGGTGACCGCGACCCCGAGACGATTGCCACGCGTGTTGCGCGTCGCCGAGGTGACCGGCGAATCTTTTCCTTTGGAGTCGGGGCTGATCTGAATGTGGCTCTGGTCGAGCGTTTGGCGGTTGAAGGACGGGGCACCGCCCATTTCGTCCGGCCCGAAGAGTCGGTAGAGCGAGCTGTATCGATAGTCGCCAGCCGACTCACGAGCCCGGTCGTAACCGATGTCCGAGTCAGCGCGGATGGTGTACGGTTGATCAAGCGTCACCCGTCGGAGGCAGCGGATATTTTCACCGGGCAGGATTACGTGCTTCTCGCAAGGTACGATGGCAGCGGTACGGCGCAGGTCAGATTCGATGGGCAAAGTGCCGCCGGTCCGGTATCGTGGACAACGCGGGCGGTATTCCCTGCATCGTCACAAGAGAACTCGTTCATCGCGCGCCTGTGGGCGACCCAGCGTGTGGGATACCTGAGCGCGCAAAAACGGAAGGGCGGAGGAACGAGCGAGCTCGACGACGAGATACGCGAGCTGGGTGAGCGCTACGCTATTCCGACCGAGTTCACTTCCTACCTGGTTCTTGAACCGGGAATGCGTCTGAACGACCTCGCAGCGACCGGAGCAACGGCCGGAGCAGCGAACAGCGTGATCCGCACGGAGAGAACCGCGATGGCTCCTCATGCCGCAGCGCCGTCGGCCTCGAAACGATCGTTCGAAGCAGCGCGCGCCGCCGCCGTCCAGCGATCCGCGAAAAGTCTTGCTGAAACCGACGAAGCGGAGCTGAGTAAATCGGCAGGTATGAAACGGATAGGAGAACGTTCATTCGCGCTTCGCAATGGAACCTGGGTGGATTCGCGACGTACCGACTCGATGCGGGTAGTAAAGATCCGCCCCTTCTCCGAGGCTTACTTCAAGCTGCTCGATCTCATTCCCGATCTGCGTGAGCCGTTCGCACTTAGCGACAAGGTGCTTGTCGCCGGTAAGCAGGTCGCCATCGAAGTGACAGCCGACGGCGCCGAGACGCTCAGCGGTTCGGACCTGTCCTCGATACAATCGCGCTGGTAAGCAATTGAGCGACGTCGACCGGCTGTTTCGAACCTACAACGCCGCACTTGTGAGATACCTCACACGGCGGCTCGGCGATCGCGACTGGGCGGAAGAAGTAGCGCAGGAGACTTTTGTTCGCGCACTGCGACAGGAGATCATTACAAATGAGCGGGCATGGCTGTTTACGGTGGCGACAAATCTGGTGAGAGACGAGGCGCGGAAGGACGCGCGCCGGAGGCGCCATCTCTCTCTGCTGGCGGAGCAGGAGCGCGAATCCTCGTTCGAGCCGGAGACGACCTCACTGGAGCGGGCGCAGGAGGCCGCTCTCGCTCGAAAGGCAGTCGACGCGCTCGCCGAACGCGACCGGCTCTCGCTGCTGATGAGGGAAGAGGGCCTGGATTACTCGGAGATCGCGGAAGCGCTCGAGCTGTCGCCGGGGTCAGTCGGAACGACGCTGTCGCGAGCACGCCGCCGGCTGGTGGAAAGTTACGAGTCGCTCCAGCGGGAGCGCGATGAACGGGAGAAGCATGCAGCATCCTGACGAGGGAATGATTCACGCGTTGCTCGATGGGGAGCTCAACGCGGAAATGGCTGGAGAGATCGAGCGGCACGCCGCACAGTGTGCGGAATGCGCTGCGGCGATCGCTGAAGCGAGGGGCCTGGTTGCTGCCTCGTCGCGGATACTCACAGCGCTGGACGATGTTCCGGCGGGTGTGGTTCCGAAGAGAGCGGTGAAACGCGCGTGGTATTCCCGTAACGATGTTCGTGCCGCTGCGGCATTCCTGCTGGTGGCGGGGGCGTCGCTGGTGTTGGGAAGGGCTTGGAACGAAACGTCTTCGCCGGCAAAGATGTCTCGAGCGGTCAGTGAGAGCGACGCGATGATGGCGCCTGCGGAAACGATCGGAACTACAACGGCATTGCCCATTGTCTCCGCTGATTCGTTCTCTGCTGTAGAGGCAGACCGGCAGATCGCACCTGAACGCGCGCGGGCTGCAACAGGGCTTGCGCAGGAGCCGGTTCCGCAATCCCGTTCCCCGGTTCAAGGAAGCGGCCCGAGACGACAGAACGCCGCGTTGGCGGAAACCGCTCTCGCCGCGAAGAGCGCGCCAAAGGACGAATCGAATGCCGAAGTCCTTGCTGGAGCCCGAGCAGCGGAGCGAAAAGAATCCCCACGCGAGCGTGAGGGTTTAACCCGGCAGCAACGCCCCGTTCAATCAGACAACTCCAAGCCATTCGCAATTGCGCGGGATGCACCGCAACAGACCCCAGTGGCTACCGCACCTGCTAGCTATGCGGATGCTGGCAAAAGGACCGAGACTGCGACGGCAACCGCTAGTCCGCCTGCCGCTGCCGCGCCGGCCGCGGCCAGCAGAATACAGCGTGCGGCTGCCACAACGCTCAACGACGCTCTCATTGTCAAGGGCGTCGCGACATTCGATGAGGCCCGCAACGATACGCCGCCGAGGTTGATTCGAGCAGACAGCAGCGATGTTTCGAGAAGAATCAGTGTTTATCGGGTATCAGCCGGAGTGGAAGTGACTCTTGTGGAGCTACAACCGGTTGCGGCCTTCCGAACGAAGGGAGGCACTGCGGAAGCGCAACGTGGAGTTGGTAGTACCGGAGCGAAAAAGGCCACAACACAGCCAGTGGCGCCTCCCGCGCTGCTGCCGGAATCGCCCGGATCGACTCCGACAATCCTGCGCCCAGCGCGAATCAACACCGTGTCGTGGAGTGACCAGATCACCGGCAAGCTATACATGCTTTCCGGCCCCCTGTCGCTCGCGCAACTGGAGGCACTCAAGCCGAGAGTCGTTCCTCAGAGCCGCTGAAGAAAAAGATCTGGCACACCAACCGACCGCCCTGCACTTTCAGGGGCGATCGTCGTGGTACGCCACAACCTCATTCCGCCGAGAGCGGAGGAATCATGAAACGAATTCCGGTCCTCGCCGTCCTGCTGTTGTTTGCGCCGGTCCTTGGCGCGCAGTCGGACCTGCCCATTCACAGCCGCAAGCTGGCCAACGGACTCGAGGTCATCGTCATCGAGAACCGTGCAGTTCCCCTGGTGACCGTCGAGATCGACGTGAAGAACGGTGCGTATACGGAGACCCCCGAATACGACGGGCTGTCGCATCTCTACGAGCACATGTTCTTCAAGGCGAACCGGACGATTCCGTCGCAGGAGATGTATCTCCGGCGCACTAACCAGCTTGGCGCAGTGTGGAACGGTACGACTAGTGAAGAGCGCGTGAACTACTACGTGACTGTCGGCGTGGACAGCCTGTTGCCCGCGCTGCAGTTCATCGAGGATGCAATACGATACCCTCTCTTCAACCAGGACGAATTGGTAAGAGAGCGTCCGGTTGTCCTGGGCGAGTTCGACAGGAACGAGGCGAATCCGTTCTTTCACCTCTTTCGCGGTGTCGACACCCTGCTGTGGACTCCCGGCTACTACTCGCGAAAGAACGTGATCGGCAACCGCGATATCATCGTCACGGCCACACAGGCCAAGATGAACACAATCAAGGACCGTTACTACGTTCCCAACAACAGCGCGCTGATTCTCGCCGGCGACATAACCCCGGAGCGTGGGTTCCGTCTGGCCGAACAGATATTCGGCGACTGGCCAAAAGGGGCTGATCCATTCGCCACGCCGGTGGCGAATCCACCGGCACTGACTTCGAGCAAACGGGTCATAGTCGAGCGTCCGGTGCAGGGCGCGACGTTCTACATCACGTGGCACGGCCCGAGTGTCACCGCGGATCCGGCAGCAACATACGCTGCGGACGTTCTCGCCACGGTAGTGGCGAACCCCACGAGCAAGTTCTACAAGCGTCTGGTGGAAAGCGGGCTGACGTACGGCGCCAACCTCAACTACTACACGCTCGCTCACACGGGCCCGATCTCCGTGTTCGCGCAACTGGCCGCCGACAAGATCCCGGAGGCGCAGCGCGCGATCATGGAAGAAGTGGGCAAGCTGACCGATGAGAACTACATCACGCAGGAAGAGCTCGCTGCAGCGCAACGACAGCTCGGAATACAGGCTCTCTATCAGCGCGAGCAGGCGTCGGAATACGCACACACTGTCGGCTTCTGGTGGGCAGTGGCAGGGCTGGACTACTACAGGAGCTATGTGCCCAACATGCAGCGTGTAACACGCGCTGACATCGCGAAGTATGCGCGTACCTACATCGCCGGCAAGCCGCATGTCACGGGCCTGCTGATAAGTCCAGAGGAGCGCGCACGATTGAAGCTGACTCCTGAATCACTGCTGCTCACGGGGGCTGCACAATGAAAAGACTACTGATAGTAGCGTTGCCCGTTGTTGTCTGTGCGGGGGCGGCTGGAGCTCAGAGCGCACCGGTAGTCTCGAAGTTCGAGGTGGCAGGCATTCCGGTGATCTTCAAGCCGATACGCGCGAACGATGTCGTTGCTGCCCGTCTCTATATTCGCGGTGGAAGTGCGAACCTCACAGCCAACAACGCCGGCATCGAGAGCCTGATGCTCAGCTCGGTGACAGAAGGCACCGTGAAATACAAGAAAGACGCATTCACCGCTCTGGCCACATCGACTGGCACGGCAATCGGCGCTGATGTGAACGTCGATTACTCAGTGTTGACGCTGCAGGCGGTGAGGCAGCACTGGACCGAGGCATGGGATCTGTTCACCGAAGCAGCGCTGAGGCCGACGTTTCCCGCCGCCGAGCTGGAGATCGTGCGCGGACAGCTGGTGAATGCGGCAAAGCGACGCACTGACGATCCCGACACCCATCTGAACCTTCTTGCCGACAGTCTGCTCTACGCGGGACACGCCTACTCGATGCTGCCAGCCGGAACCGCGGCCTCCCTCGGCGGGATCACACGAGATGCGCTTGCAACGTGGCATCGCGAGCGAATGGCGAAGGAAAATCTCTTGATCGTCGTCGTGGGTAACGTAAGCCGCGCCGATCTCGAAGCAGGCATCCGTACCGCGTTCGGAAGTCTGCCCGCGAAAGGCCGCTCTGCCGGACGGCTCGCCGCGCTCGGAGAAATCACCCCGGAGCTCCTGGTGGTGAAGAGAGATTTGCCGACGAACTACATCACCGGATTCTTTGGCGCCCCGTCACTCAGTGACCGGGACTACGTTGCATTCCGCGTCGCCACTGACGTTCTGGGAAACCGGCTGTTCGAGGAAGTGCGCACCAAGCGCAACATGACATACGCGGTGGCCGCGGGGCTGGAGACCAGGACAGCGAACCGTGGACGACTCTACGTCACTGCGGTAGACCCTGATACGACACTGAAGGTGATTTTTTCGGAGGTTAAGCGGCTTCAGAACGAGGCAGTTCCGACGGAACGACTGGCGGAAACAGCGAACTCGTCGCTCACGAATTATCTGATTCGTCAGGAAACAAACATGGGGCAGGCCGCAGCGCTCGGTCTGTGGGAGCTCGTTGGCGGCGGGTGGCAGAACTACGATCGATTCATTCGAGGGTACAGGCAGGTGACGCCGGCCGATGTGCAGCGCGTTGCGCGGAAGTACATGCACAAGGCGCGATTCGCGGTGATCGGCGACCCCGCGAAGGTCACACGATCGCTGGTGCTTTCATTCTAGGACGGGCGTTCGGCGAGTAACTCTCTGTTGATCACTACGCCGGCTGACATTTCAGCCGGCAGGATCGAGTATGCGCTTTATCTCGGCGCGTGCGTCGATGATGTGGAGTCGGGTTGTCCGGTCAGCAGCGCGACCCGCGGCGGCGCGTAGCGTCAGGTCCAGCTCGAGAAGCTCACCGCGCATGAGAGCGCGGACATCGCTGCCTGGTCCGATCGATGAGGCCCTGCGGCGCCGGCTTGGCGGGCCCGAGCTGATTACGATAGCTGGTGATAGATTGAGCTTTCCATCGGCCTGCGCGAGATACGCGCGCTGGAGTGCGCGTCGAAAGGGATCGATTCGTACGCGTCCGTTGCCGAGCTCGCCCCAGATGCCACGTCGAACGTCGCCAAGAAATTCGGTGACGGGATAGGCGATGTGTCCCGCAACAGGAATCGCCTCGTATTCGGCAAGCCTGTCGAGCCGCGTATTGTCAAGCAAGCCACCGAGAATACGCGTTTGCGCCGATCCGAGCCGGCGGAGCGTTCCCTCCGGCTCGATGCGCCGCAACACGCGCGGGTCGATGAAGTAGGAAGGCGTCTGAAATGCATTTGCATTGACGAAGCGAACAGCTGCGCGCTGGCGTTCACGCGTCAATGGTGTGAAGCGGGGCCCGGGCTGTCCGCCGTACTTCTCGCGAGACTCGGAGCCGCCGACGATGTTGACGACGTGCTCCATCTCGGTACTCCACTGGTCGAGCAACCGCTCATAGAGCTCCGCCAGCTCGGTGTTGTCCTCGTCTTTTCGCACGGTTGCAGAAAGCAGGTTCGACATCACCCGCTTGATGTTATCAATGCCGGATGCAGTCGACTTCACCGCGTCGGCATCGCCAACCGCTTCACTTTCGTCGCCCGGATCGGCGTCACGGTTTCCCGACGTCGTGAACCGATACCACGGGACCGTGTCCTGCAGCTCGGCCAGAGTATTCAGCGACGGGCGTTCCTCTTCGGGCGAACGCGCTCCGCGCACCAGCGCGTATCCCCACTTGAGGGCAAACACGTCATAAGGACCAACGCGCGGAACGAGGTCGGCCGGTGCGATTCGATCTTCAGGCTGCGCGACATAGTTGAAACGCGCATAGTCCATCACGGTGGGAGTGTGTCCCATCCGCCGCACCCACGTGGCGCTCCTCACGCTGTCGGCGGGGTACGTCGAGCTCGCCTTCAAGTTGTGCTGGAGTCCGAGCGTGTGACCGACCTCGTGGGCGATGACATACTGCAGAAGGCGCCCTGTCAACGAGTCTGGGAAGGGCAGCCGCTGCGCGCGTGGATCGAGAGGCGAAACCTGCGTGAAGTACCAGTTGCGAAGGAGATTGAGAACGTTGTGAAAGATTCGCATGGAGCCATTGAGAATCTCTCCGCTGCGAGGGTCGTGAATGCGCGGTCCCTCGGCGTTCTCGATGCTGGACGGCAACCACCGTACAACAGTGTGCCGAATGTCGTCCGGCGACCAATCCGGATCTTCGGTGGCGGTCGGCGCTTCCCGCGCGATGATGGCACGGCGGAAACCCGCTGACGCAAACGCAGGCTGCCATTCCTCGATTCCCTTTCTGATCCACGGTATCCACTGCTTCGGCGTCGCAGGATCGACGTAGTAGACAATCGGTCTGACCGGATCGGACAGGGCCGAGTCGGGAAATTTCTTTTCCAGCCGCCAGCGAGTGATGTAGGAACGCGTTGCCGATCGATGCTCCTGCGACCCGAAATCAGTTTGCCTTACCTCGAAGAATCCCACACGCTTGTCCGACAGGCGCTGCGCCATCGGCCGCGCGGGAAGACGCACCATGCTCCAGTGCGCGAGAACGCTCTGCGCCGGAACTGGGCCGAGCCCGCGCTGCGAATCGGGTGGGTAGTCGGGGGTCGATGTCTGGGTCGCCTCTACTTCGACATTGTCGGGAAACGCACTCACTTTCTCGATGAACGACCGCTTCTCGTCGAACGACCCGCGCGCTCCGACGAACTCGGCGACGTTCGTCGTATAGAGAGACGTGACATCGACCACCGCCCCGCTGTCGGCACCGTACGAGCGCACCTGGAAGGTGGCGATGATAGGAGGATAGCTGGCTTGTGAGACGGCTCGGTATACAGGGAGCGTCGAGTCGGCGGTGATCTCGAAGCTCGTGCTGCGGAGAAGGACGCGATTGCCTTGTCGCTCCCAACGCAATACGCGCCGGGTGAACTCGTCGCCGCCGTAGCTCGTGCCGGTACCAGCCCGCGCAAATCGACCGACGAGAAGCATGTCACGGTTCAGCTCACGGCGCGGAATCTCGAAGTAGAGCGTGTCGCCGATACGGTGTGTTAGGAACATCCCGCGCCGGGTCTGGGCGGCGCTTGTCACGACTTTGTCGTACGGTTTGAGTCCCGCCGCTTCATCCGCCTTCGCGATACTATCAGATCGCAACTGAGCGGGTGTCCGCCGAGCAGGGGCAGGAGGGGGTTGCGAGCGCAGGAAACATCCCTGCGCAACCGCCAGCAATGCGCAGGTCAGGACGTACCGAAAAGGCACTGTGAGTAGTCGAATGGTTGAAAGAGAAGCTATTCCGGAGCGGGAGATCTACCGCCTTGCGCGACGGCCATTCCCATCGTGTGATACCCCTTGTCGACGTAGATGGTCGTGCCGGTGATGCCGCTGCCGAGAGAGCTCGACAGAAATGCGGCGGTCACTCCGACTTCTTCGGCAGTCAGCGGCTCCGTCAGAGGTGAATTCTCGGCGCAGTAGGAAACCATCTTCTCGATGATACCGATGGCGCTCGCCGCGCGGGAGGCGAAAGGTCCCGCGGATATCGTGTTCACGCGAATGCCGTACTTGCGTCCGGCCTCGTAGGCGAGCGTGCGAGTATCACTTTCCAACGCAGCTTTTGCTGACGACATACCTCCACCATAACCAGGAATCACTTTCTCACTCGCCATGTAGGTGAGCGACAGAAAGGATCCGCCCGGACGCATCAGCGGAGCGAAGCGGCTTACCATCGAGACCAGCGAGTATGCGCTAGTGCCGACCGCGATCAGGTAACCGGCGCGACTCGTCTCGAGCAGCGGCTTCTTCACTTCCGGACCGTTGGCGAGAGAATGAATGACGATGTCGAGTGACTGTTCTCCGAAATCGTCGCGCACGCGGGAGGCTACGCCTTCAATGGAAAAATCACCGACATCCTTGTAGCGCTTGCTGGTGCGAATGTCGTCGGGCGCATCGGCGAGCGTGTCGAAAGCCGCGTCGAGCGGATAGATCTTCTCGAAGCTCATCAACTCGCCGTTCGAAAGGCGGCGCGACTCGTCCATCTTGCCGCGCTCGAGCAGGTTCATGAAGATGTTGAGTGCGGGCGGCCAGGTTCCCACAGAAACACTGGCGCCTGCTTCGGTCAGCGCCTTGGCGATGGCGAAGCCGAATCCGCCATCGTCAGCGACTCCCGCGACGAGCGCGCGGCGGGCGGAGAGGTCGATATTGAGCATCGTGAGGATATGTCCCAATCATCAGGGAGCGGCAAGGGGATGGTAGTATGATAAGCGTTACTCATCACCCGCAGAGTTCGGCACCCACACGAACCGGTTCACGCCCCTGATGGCATTCGCCGCACGATTGACAGCGTTGTTGCTCCTGACAGGAGCCGGTGCGGGCGCGCAAACAAGAGACACGATCAACGCGCGTGGACCTGTCTTCACGGGAACCGACGCGATTCTGATTGGCGGGTTCACGCTTGCGACAGCTGCCGCGGCGCCGTTGGACAAATCCCTGACGCGCCAGTTTAGACAACCGGCCCGCCAGTCCAACAGGCTGCTGCACGGATCCGCGACGGGCTTTCGTGTATTCGGTCACCCTGGCGCCCTGATTGCCGGAGCGGCCCTATACGTGGTTGGCCGTATCGATGGGCAACGCAGGGTAGAAGACCTCGGCCTGCACAGTGTCGAGGCACTGCTGTTCTCCGCCGCGATAACAGGCGGCATCAAAACGCTGTCCGGTCGCGCCCGGCCGTATGTCGACCCTTCCAACTCGACGAGCTTCGTGCTCGGAAGGGGACTGCGGAGCGATGACTATCGGTCGTTTCCCTCGGGCCACGCGACGATGGCGTTTGCGTTCGCGTCGATCGTATCCAGCGAGACGGTACGATGGTGGCCAGGATCGAGATGGATCGTCGGACCGATCATGTACAGCGGCGCGACGTTGACGGGGGTCTCCCGCATGTACGACAGCCAGCATTGGGCGAGCGACGTCCTCGCCGGTGCGGCGATCGGTACTTTGACGGGACTCAAGGTGTATCGCTACCAGCATTCACACCCCGGCAACAAGCTCGACAAGACTTTTCTGCGGGCAGGGGTCGAGATCTCGAACACCGGCGCGTGGCTGCCGCTTCTCTCGGTCGGCGCGAAATAGCCATTGCAACAGAATGGAATCTTCGTGATCGCCGAGGTAGGCGGTGCTGCCGGCGAGACGATTCGCCGGATCAACGAGAAGTACGATCCGCGGCTAGCGCGGTACAAAGCGCCACACGTGACTATTACCGGCTCATCGGGAGTCGGCCCGATTGCAGGGTCTGTCACAGCTGACGAGATCAGAGAGAAATTCCTTCCGGTAACTTCGACTACCGTGCCGCTCGAGCTGTCGTTCGCCGCACCGATGCGGTTCATGCAGACGGAGATCATCGTTCTGCCACTCGATCCGCACGGGGCGTTGCGAGCGCTTCACGACCGTCTCGCGACCAGCGGGCTTCAGTTTCAGCAGGCGCGGTTCACGTTCACACCGCATTGCACTCTCAGCCTGTATCCGACACTGACGCGCGAAGCGGAAAAAGAGCTGCTGTCGGTGCGAGTTCGCGACCCTGTAGTGATCGATCGAATTTCAGTGCATCAGTCATTCGATCCGCAGCCGCCAAGAAAACTTCTCGAACTGGCATTGACGGGTGAACCTGACAGGGATTGAGAAGGCCTGGCGGGCCAGCTGGATGCGCGCGATTGCGCGCGCTCTTCCCGGGCCGCGAGTGGTTCCGGCCGCCTGGAGCGCTCGCGACCGCCGAACTCTCTTCGTCAGGTACGAGCGCATCGGCGACATGATCATGGCCACCGGGATCATCCGCGTTCTGGCCGGCGTCGCAGCCGGGAAAACGGTCGATGTACTGGCGAATCCCACGACGGCGCCGGTGCTGGAAGGCAATCCGCACGTGAGGCGAGTGTTGACCCTCGACCGCAAGTCGTGGAAGAGCTACGCGGCGGTCGGAAAGCAGCTCAAGGCCGAAGGGTATGAGGTCATCGTGGACGGGCGGATCAACAATCCACCGATCTTCACGTCGACTCCCTTGCTGATGCTGCGCTCCGGCGCGAGCTACAGGGTTGGAGTGGGCGGAGCCAACAACGATCTCGTGTATAACGTTCGAGTGCCGGCCTACGATCGTTCGACTCCGTACATCGAAGGCTCGAAGGCATTGGCAATCCCGTTCGGCATCGACCCCGCGACGGTGGACTGGCAGCCGGAAATATTTCTGAGAGAAGACGAGCGAGAAGAAGCGCGTGGACACTGGAACGCTGCGATGAGTGCCGCCCAGTCGGGCCTGTCTTCCGGGGAAGAGAAGGGAGAACAATGGGCGGGCTCATCCCACCGTCCCGTTCAGAGCAAACTGCTGGTCAATCTCTCCGCATCCGAGCCCAAGCGACGGTGGCAGGACGCGAACTTCATCGAAGTGCTGTCGAGCATACGGGACCGCGCGCGGTCGATGCCGATCATAGTCATTGGATTGCCCTCAGAACGGGCGTCGATCCAACGGGTTGCGGGCGCGATACGCGGGCATGCCGCGGACACACCGCGACTACGTCAGGCGCTGGCATTGGTCGGAACATCGGATATGGTGTTCACGCCGGACACGAGTATCTCACATGCAGCGTCCGCTTTCCGGAAGCCGGCTGTCGTACTGCTCAAGCGCGATCACCACCCCTATGCGCCCTATAACATTCCGGGCGAAAACGTTTTCTGGGACGGGAACGAAATTCATTCTCTGCCGTCTAACAGGGTACTGGGTGCCGTGGAGCGTCTTCTGGCGCAACACGGCAGGCAGGCGTAAGGCATTCAACACGTTCGTTCGGGAAACCAGAATGACATCGAGATCAATACGCGTGGCCTGTGCCGCAGCTGGAATTGCGTTCTGCCCGGTGCTGGCCGAAGCCCAGCACGTGCACGGCAAAGACAGCGCCGCACATCACGCCACGATACCAGCCGAAGTCACCGACGCTGAAGCTACGGCGGCTGACCGAAGCATGAGCGGCAACGGCACCATGAACAGCGGCGACATGAAAGCGATGGCAGCGCACATGGAGATGACACCGCGACGTGCCGCGAATCGCGCAGACTCAGACCGCGCAGCAATGCTGGTGACACAGCTGCGTTCGGCGATCGGCCAGTATCGCGATGTAACAGTCGCCGAAGCGGATGGGTTCAAGCAGTTCGCGCCGCAACTCAAGAATCAGCGCGTGTATCACTTCACCAACTACAGGTGGGCACTGGGGAACGAGTTTCGATTCAATCCCGAAAAGCCGACGTCATTGCTGTACAGCCGCGACAAGGCGGGAAAGTTCGTGCTCGTGGGCGCGATGTACACTGCACCCAAGCGGTACGGTGCCGACGATCTCGACAAGCGGGTCCCGTTGAGTGTGGCGCAGTGGCACAAGCACGTGAACTGGTGTCTGCCAGGTGGGAGGCAGGCCGAGCGGTGGAAGGAGACAATGAACGGGCGTCCAGTGTTCGGGCCGCTCGGTGTCTCGACACGCAAGGAATGCGATGCTGCCGGAGGCCGGTTCCGCGACGAAGTGTTCGGATGGATGGTCCACGCCAACGTGTTCGCCGGCGATGACCCGAAGGTCATCTGGGGCGACGACCACCAGATGACGGGCGACGAAATGGGGGAGCACAAGCACTAGCTAGCGCGTCGTGTCCCCGGTCGTTTAGCCGGCCGGCTCCGACGCCGTGCGGCGGGGAGCGCTCTCCAGTGAGAGCAGCGTCTTCTTGTGGAAGAGACTGTTCTCATCGTTGATGAGCCCGAGCTCTATCACGCGGTCGACTATCCATCCTTCCGTCATGAGAAGGCGCGGCTGCTGTATGTCCGAGGGAAGGTCGAAGACCATAGTGGCCAGTGTCTCTTCGTGAGTCACTTTCGCCTCGGATGGAAGCGGCCCCGGACGCGACTCCGATCCGGCGAAGGCAGCCTCGGCAACTGCTGAACGCGAGTATTCCCTGCCCGAAGCATCTACCACCTTTGCGACTGGACGGTAGAGCGTCATGTCGATGTTGGGGTTCTTCGCGCTGTTGTGCAGTTGCAGCGTGACGATGTGAAAGACGCCCTTTGCCTGCATCGATCCATTACTCGTTGCAATGGAGGTTGACGTCTCGGTGCGCTCGACGGACATGCCCAGGTGACAATCGAGATAGAAGCCACAGAACCACTTGGTCTCACCGGCGGCGAGTGTCTGCTCTCTGCTCGACGCGGAGGCGGCGATCACCCCGGCGCCGTAGGAAGCCGCGAGGATGGCGGCTCCGCTGAGGATCGTCCGGGCCACTGCCGATCTTCGCCGGCGCGAGGCGATGAACGCGATGGCGCAGGCGGTGATGATGGCCATGGCGACGAGCAGAAGGAGAATCGCGTTTGCGCCGCCGACGAGAGCATTCATTGCACTACTCCTGAAGTGAGAAAATCCGGTAATCGCGCCTGAAAGGAGCGCTCCACGCTCTCAGGATATACCGTCTCCTCATTTTCGTCAAGTACTTTGCAATGCAGAGTCACCGTCGTCCGTTACCGTAGACGTGCGGACGGGACTTATGCCGCTACGGTTTCCAGACCGGCCTGAGATTGTCGAGCGAGCGGGCGCTGATCTGGAAAATCTTCGTTCGGTCGAGCGTCATGACGAAGATGTTCTGACGTGACGTACCCTGAATGATCGCGGTGAAAGCGAGGCGGGTGCCATCCGCGGACCATTTGCCGAATCCGGCAACCATGTTGGCCGGAGACAATCGCACCGGCGTGCCGCCTGACGCCGATATCACGTACATGCCGAACGTGCCGAGTCGGACGGCAGTGAAGGTGATGAGATTGCCGTTGGGCGACCACTCGGGCTCGAAATCGTCCTGGTCCGTCGTATTGGAAGTAATTCTCGAGATCTCGCTGCCGTTGACATTCGCGACGTAGAGCGAGCTCCCGATTCCGTTGAAATAGTTGTGTCCGCTCATCGCCAGTCGAGTCCCATCGGGCGACCAGTTCGCATACTCCTCGGCGACATTGGGAGAATTGGTGAGGTTGCGAAGGCCCGACCCGTCGGCGTTCACGACATAGATGTCGCTCAGTACGGCCCGCGTTGGAGCATAGACGAAGGCGAGCTTGCTTCCGTCCGGCGCCCACCACCCGCCGTACACCGTGTCGCCCGCGGGAGGGGTTACGATGACTGCGTTGCTTCCATCGGGATTCGTGACGACGAGGCGCCCCTCGCGATAGGAATTGCGCTTGGTCCAGTTCGGCGACCACTGAACCAGACCGCGCTCGACTACGACGTCGTTGGACCCGTCTGTATTGACGATGTGGGAAGTGAAGTCTCCCGTCTCGGGGGGAAACCGAATGAAGGCGAGCCGGTTCCCGTCAGGCGACCAGCCATCGAACTGTTCGTGATCGGGGTTGGTCGTCACTCGCTGAACCCCGGCGGGGCCGACGACAAAAACATCGAGCGCGCCTCCCCGTGTGCCGGTGAAAGCCAGCGTACCCCCGGAGTATTGATCAACGCTTTGAATGATCTCCGTAGCGACGACGCGCACCGTCATCTCGCCCTTACTGCCCCCGGACTCGGCAGAGATCTGCGTTGTTCCTACACCGACAGCGGTAACAGTCCCGTTCGCGGAAACCGAGGCAACGCTCGTATTCGACGATCTCCAGGTAATTGCGCCGGCAACGGCTGACCCCCCGCCACTGTTCCGGACGACTGCCGATGCCTGGAAGGTTTCGGAGACCAGAAGAGAGGCTATCGGAGCGGCCACATCGATCGAGGCTATCGAATTGTCGGGACCTTTCGGGCCGGTTCCGTCGGTGCACGACAGGGACGACACGGCGACCGCAAGAGCAAATGCTCGAATGCAGGTACTCGATAGACAGCGATTGAGCATCGTTTAATATAGAATGCGCAGAGGGCTTCGCCACACAGAGGCCGCAAGCGATGCCGAGAGCAGAGACGCAGACGCAGAGAGGTACAGACGCAGACGCAGAGAGGAAAGACTCAGACGCAAAGGGGCAAAGACTCAGACACAGAGAGGCAAAGATCCGTCAACTGGAATGGGACCGAGCTCTGTCCTCAGCCGCAGAGCACACTTCCTCCGTTGACGTTCAGCACTTCGCCCGTGATATGCCGCGCGAAACGCGAGCAGAGGAAGAGTATCGGCAGCGCAATATCGTCGGCGGATGCGATGCGGCCCAACGGAATCGACTCGATAACACGATCAACGCCTGTTTTCGCGATTGCGTCCTCGACCATCTGCGTATCGACCCACCCGGGCGCGACGCAATTGACGGTTATCTGCCGAGGGCCAAGCTCGACGGCGAGTGATTTGGCGAATGAGATTACGGCGCCCTTGCTGGCGGCGTAGTCGGCGTGTCCTGCCTCGCCCCGTTGTCCTGCAGTGCTGGAAACGAGGACGATGCGGCCTCCATCCGAGAGAGCGCGTATCGCCGCCTGTGTCGTGAGAAAGATGGAGTCGATGTTCTGCCGGATGGTCTGCCGCCACTGCTCCTCTTTTATCTCGCGAAAAGGGACGTCATCCGGTGGCCAGATGCCCGCATTGCCGACGAATATGTCCAGGCCTCCGAGCTCAGTGACCGCCGTTTCGACCAGACGCTGCGCATCGCCGGGGTGAGCCACATCTGCCGCGCACGCAATTGCCCGGACGCCTGCGACGCGGGCCGCAGCAACGACGGCTTCCACGTCGGCGATGCGATTTCGATAGCCAGCTACAACATCGACGCCGGCGGCGGCCAGCGCCCTGACGGTTGCGGCGCCGATTCCTCGCGAGGCGCCGGTGACGAGCGCTCGCTTGCCGTGCAGCTCCATCTCGAGGATGTGGGGTGACATCCCCAAAGAATAACCAGCCCAGCACGAGTGGGTGACAGGTCGCTATGTTTTTCCGAATGCGCATCAGATTTCTGGCAACACTCATAATTCCGTTGATTTCGGGAGCCTGCACCCCTGGAGTTCAGGCTGGCGGCGGGGCAGCGTCTCGTGACTCGTCCACTCTCACCGCTCGATTCGAACCGGCCGGAGGCAGGCAGCGCGAAGTGCAGCCCGCCCAGGGAGAGCGGCATTTCTCGACCGTCCGCCAGATCACGTTCGGCGGCGAAAACGCGGAAGCGTATTTCAGTGCCGACGGCCAATGGCTCACGCTGCAGAGCACGCGAGACAACCGAACCTGCGATCAGCAGTACGTCATGCGCATCGACGGCTCCGGTGTGAAACGTGTCTCCGACGGCCGCGGCAAAACGACGTGCGGCTGGTTCTTCCCGTGGGGTGACCGGCTCTTCTTCTCTTCATCGTCGGCTCACGATTTAGCCTGTCCTCCGCGGCCTGACCCGTCAAAGGGTTACATCTGGCCGCTGGACCGCTATGACATCTACTCCGTGAATCGCGATGGCAGTGGCCTCAAGCGGATCACGAACTACGACGTTTACACTGCAGAGGGGGTGCTCTCACCGGACGGCACGCGCATCGTGTTCACGTCGCTAAAGGATGGCGACCTCGACATCTATACGATGAACGTGGATGGGAGCGACGTGCGGCGTCTGACGAATACGCCCGGGTATGATGGTGGTGCCTGGTGGTCCCCCGACGGCAGGCGAATAGTCTATCGGGCGAACCACCCGACCGATTCGACTGAACTCCGCGCCTATCGCGACCTGCTAGGCCAGCGACTGGTGCGTCCGAGTCGCGTCGAACTGTTCACGATGAACGCGGATGGCTCGGATCAGCGACAGATAACCCGTCTCGGCGGCGCGAATTTCGGACCTTCGTGGAGCCCCGACGGAAGGAAGATCATCTTCTCCTCCAACTACAAGAGCCCTCGCAGCGGCAATTTCGACCTCTATCTCGTGAATTCCGATGGCAGCGGTCTTGAGCAGGTGACTTTCGACGGCACATTCGATGGATTCCCGATGTTCAGCCCCGACGGAAAGAAGGTGGTGTGGGCGTCGAACCGCGGGGCGGTGAAGGAAGGTGAGACAAACCTTTTCGTTGCCGACTGGGTGAACTGAGCGGCAGGCCGGAAGGGCGGATTCGCCCTCCGGGAAAGGGCCACACGTGCCGGCCGCCCATTTTTTCCCCTTGACAACACGAATTAGCAAACACGTATTAGCAGGGTGCAGAAACGCGCGCCCTCAACCCGAGTCACCACCCGTGACGTAGCCGAACGAGCCGGAGTGTCACAGCCCACCGTCTCGCTGGTGCTGAGCCGGAACCCCACGGCCCGCATTTCCGTCGAGACGCGAGCCCGGATCATCAAGGCCGCCGAGGAGCTGAGGTATAGCCCCAATCTCGTCGCGCGAAGTCTGGTGCGCAGCCGCTCATACGCCCTCGGCATCATCGTTCCCGACTTTCGCAATCCCTTCTTCGCCGACGTGGTAAGCAGCGCTGAACGCGTGGCTGCCCAGGAAGGATATGCGGTGCTGCTATGCGAAGCCGGCGAAGGAAACGCCGCGAAATACCTCGATGCGCTGCACGCTCGAATCATCGACGGAGTGATCATCGACGCGGTCGGCGCAGCTTCGGTTCACGCCGACCTCCTCGATCGAACAAACGTCGTGTTGATCGATCAGATCGCTGGAAGGTGGCCGGGAATTGCCACCGACGCAGAGAGCGCTGGGGCGCAGGCAGCCGATCACCTGATCGGCCTGGGCCACCGCCGTATTGCGTTCATTGGACCAGCGATCGACGCGCATTCGTTCCGGATGCGTGAGCGCGGCTTCTGGAAACGGCTCGACGCGAATGGGCTCTCACTGCCATCCGAGTATCTCGCCCGCGGGAACGCAACGGCACAGGAAGGACGCAACGCCATGCGCTCGCTGCTCAGCCTCGATCCGAGGCCGACCGCAGTGTTCTGCGCCAACGACGTGATCGCAATTGGCGCATTGAAGGCAGCGCTCGCTGCGGGACTGCGAGTGCCCGAAGACATATCCGTCGTCGGGTGCGACGATATAGAGCTCTGTCAGCTCGTGACACCGGAGCTGACAACCGTGAAAGTGCCCGCTCGCGAGCTCGGCGGGCGCGCAGCGCGACTCCTCATTCGCACGATCGAGGGAAAAGGATCGGGGAAGAGACTGAGTCGCTTGCTGCCAGTCGAGCTAGTACAGCGGGGAACGACCGGCCCCGTCCCGGAGGCGGCCCCGTGACCACGCGTCACGCGACGATCACTGGCACGGGGAGCTATGTGCCGGAGCGCGTCGTCACGAACGCGGAGCTCTCCGAGCGGCTTGGCGAAAACATCGACCCGTTCGTGTCAGGAGTACTCGGCATTCGCGAGCGGAGGTTCTGCGCTCCGAATGAATCCACTGCTGACCTCGCCGAAGCTGCCGGTTGTCGCGCGATCGAGAGTGCCGGGTTAGGGCCGAATGACATCGACCTGCTGATCATTTCCACCGACACGCCAGAGTACATCTCGCCGGCGACGGCATCCGTCGTCCACGGCCGGCTTGGACTTCTGCGAACGGCGGGTGCATTCGACGTCAACGCCGGATGCGCGGGTTTCGTCACCGCACTCGACACTGCATGGAAGTACATCGTCTCTGATGAACGGTACCGCCGCGTGCTGGTGGTCGGCGCATACGCGATGTCGAAGTTTCTCGACCCCACCGACAAAAAGACATCGACGATCTTTGCGGACGGCGCCGGCGCAGTAGTCCTCGAGCGCTCAAACGAGAGCGGTATTCTCGCGTCGGAGCTCTACGCCGACGGAAAGCTCGCCTCAGGCATGGGAGTGTTTGCGGGCGGCACCGCAGAGCCAATCACCGCCGACGTTCTTTCAGACGGATACCGCAATCATCTGAGGTTCGTGCAGAAGTATCCCGCGTCGGTGAACGAAGAGGGCTGGCCGCGAATCGCGCGCGCGGTACTCGACCGTGCTGGGAGCCGAGTGGAGAAGGTGGACCTGTGGCTGTGGACACAGGTGAATCTGTCCACCATCCGCATCGTGATGCACGAGCTCGGCGAGCCGATGGAAAAGGCGCACACGGTAATGGGCAAGTGGGGCTATACCGGCTCAGCTTGTCTGCCGATGGCTCTCGATGATGCCGTTCACGAGGGAAGACTCGAGCAGGGTTCGCTTGTCGTGCTCACTGCGTCAGGTGCGGGGCTGGCGATGGGGTGTCTCGCGCTGCGATGGAATCCCGGGGCAAAGGCGGCATGAATACACGCGCCAGCAGTGAACGGAAGCTTGCGACCCAATCGCGCCGGAACGGATAGCGATGCCGACTTTCGAATCGCTCGTCGCAGGCGCTGAGGCTACCCTCGATACAACGGTATCAGCGCGGCATGTCGAGCTGTTCGCGGAAGCAACTGGCGACAGGAATCCCGTGCACCTCGATGAAGAGGTCGCTGCGCGCTCGCAGTTTGGCGGTCGAATCGCGCACGGCATGCTGACGGCGGGTTTTGTTTCTGCGGCGATCGCGTCGAAACTTCCCGGCCCCGGATCCATCTACCTGTCACAAACGCTTCGGTTCACGCGACCGGTACGAATTGGAGATACGATCACGGTCACGCTCGTCGTCGTGGAAGTGATAGCCGACAAGCGCCGTGTGCGGATAGCCACGACGTGCACCAATCAGAACGGAGAGAAAGTACTGGACGGAGAAGCCACCGTGATGGTGCCCGGTGAGCGTGCACCCCCAGGGAGGCTGACCATGTGACCTCGACGGCTGAACGTGAGCCGAGTCCGCCATCAACGCTTCATATCTTACCCACCCATTGGAGAATCCAATGCTGAAAATCAGTAACCGATCAGTTCTACAATCGTTCATGTTCGTTGCAGGAATCGTCGCCATGCTCGCGGCGCAGCCCAGTGTTGCAGCCGCGCAGGGCGGGCGCATCGTCGGAACCGTTACCGGCGTGGACAGCCGTCCGATTTCCGACGCCCAGGTTGTACTCGTCAACACTTCTTATCGCGCCGTGACGGATGCCATCGGCGGTTTTGCCATCACCGGCGTTCCGATTGGCCGATACGAGCTGCGTGTACAGCGTATCGGCGAGCAGCCGCGTACTGCCGTTGTCGATGTCACACCCGGTGCGGACACACGCGCCGACGTGCAGCTGACGCGCGCACCCCTCGAGCTGGGCGGCGTGGTCGTATCCGCGTCGCGTCGTGCCGAGAAGATTACGGATGCGCCGGCGACGGTGACGCGAATCGAGGCAACGGCAATCGACAACTCCGCCGGTGGCAATGGATTCGCGGCAGCGCTCAAAGGCGCGAAGGGTCTCGACTTCCTCCAGATCGGAATGACCGCAATCGCCGTCAACGCCCGGGGGTTCAACTCATCGTTCAACAACCGCATGCTGCTGATGGAAGACGGCCGTATCTCGGTTCTTCCAGAGAGCGGACTTCCACTCGGGCCAATGTCGGCGATCCCAAAAATCGATCTGGCCTCCGCGGAAGTTCTCGTGGGCCCGGGCTCGGCGCTCTACGGTCCGGATGCCTCCAACGGCGTGATCACGCTTTCGACTCGCGATCCCCGTGCATTCCCCGGCCTCAGTGTAGAGTTGACGGGCGGCAACCACAGCTATCGCGATGTGCAAGGTCGCTACGGCTGGTCGATGGGGAACTTCGGAGCGAAAATCTCCGGGGAGTATCAGGAAGCCAACGACTTCGAGAGCTACCTGAACTATGGTCCCGTCGCTCCGCGCACGACGCGCACGCCGGAAATAGGCACGAGCTGGAACACGAGCGTCAAGCGCGGCAATGGCGCACTGATCTGGTACGGCAGTCCTGGCCGTCTGGAGTTCAGCGGGGGGTATTCCACCGTCGACGGCGTGGGACAGACGAGCGCCGGGCGTAACCAGCTCGACGACTACAATGCCGGCCACCTTCAGGCGAAGTTCACCAACCCGCGGGTGTACGCAAACGTCTACCGCGTCAAGACAGGGAGCGGCACCACTTACGCGATCAACGCATTCTCGCAGAACAAGCTCGCCTTTCCAACGCTGACTGACGATTCCGTCAAGAGAATATCGAGCTTTCCAGGCGGCGGCACTCTGAGCGCCGCGGAGATACAAGGCAACTATGAGCTGCTGGGGACGCGCTTCATCGCCGGCGGACAGTATCGTCGCGACAATGTAACGAGCGAGCGGGTGTGGCTGACCGATCGGCTCACCGGAGAGAACCTCGACATCAGCCAGCGCGGTGTTTATGCGCAGACCGAAACTCCGATTGGCCGGATGCTTCGCCTGGTGCTCGCGACTCGCTACGACGATCATGACAGATACGAGGAGCAGTTCAGCCCCAAGGGAGCGCTGCTCTTCACCCCCGTCGAGAATCAGACGTTGAGGGTGACGGTGAACCGGGCGTACAAGTCACCTTCGACCCTTCAGACGGACTTTTACTATCCAGACTTCGCCCGGCTAGGCCCGGGACTTGGCGTCGGTGTTCTGGGCAACCAGGGACTCACCGTCCGGAACGCCGCCGGCACGATCGAGCAGACCTACGATCCGATTCGCCCCGAGGTCAACACCACAGTGGAGCTTGGCTACAAGGGCATCATCGCCAACAAGCTGTTCGTGGACGTGACAGGCTATCAGTCCAAGTTCAAGGATTTTCTCACGCCTCTCACAACGCTGAACAACCTGTTCCGAGCGGCAGCGGCGGGTGGACCGACATACGTTCACCTGGCGAATGGTGACCGGTTCGTGGGTACCAACAACTCGCAGCAAGTAACGCTGAGCTATCTCAACATTGGCGACGCGACGATGCTGGGAACCGATGTCGGGCTGAGATATCTGCTCACTTCGCGCATCGGCGCGGACTTGAGCTACAGCTTCGTGCAGCTCAAGCCAATCAACATCCTGCCGACGCAGACCGCGCTTCGGGATGCAACGGCCCTCAATTCACCGAAGCACAAAGGCACATTCACCCTCGACTGGAACGAGATCCCGGCGAATTGGTGGGGAAGCTTCGTGACACGTACGGTGACGCGATATGATTTCCGGTCGGGCGCGATCAACACCGGGCGGATCGCGGGATTTACCGCTCATGACTTCAATATCGGCTATCGCCTGCCGGTAGAGGGGATGCAGATCAAGGCATCGGTGCAGAACCTGTTCACGTGTTCGTCGGGCAGGTACGAGCTGCCGTCCACGGTTGCTCCTCCGGGCGTTTACAACTCGGAGAGAAAGTGTGGATTCGGTGTGAAGCACACCGAGCTGATCAACATGCCGGAAATCGGCACGATGGTATTCGTGGGACTTCGCTGGGCGTTCAACCCGGTGGGCCCACGTTGATGGATTTCCTTCTTCTCGCTGCGCTCGCGGTCGCCAGCACGGGGCCCGCGAGTGCGGAGGGAAGTGATCCGGGCCGTGATCAAAGCGCATCGGCCGGCGATACTGCCGCCGGTGGCACTTTCACGCTCGGCACATATGACGGTCCGGAAGGAAGTCGTCGATACAAGCTCTTCAAAGCCGAGATGCAGAGCGCTGCGCGACGCGGACGCGCAGAGAAAGGCAAGGGCAGAAGCCTGATAGTCATGTTGCATGGCTGCACACAGGATCCGGATGATCTTGCGCGCGGCACCCGGATGAACGAGCTCGCTGAGCGCGACGGATTCCTCGTGCTGTATCCGGAGCAGCCGGTGACGGCGCATCCGCTCAAGTGCTGGACATGGTACGACGCGGCGCAGCAGAAACGGGGACAGGGCGAGCCCGCGATCATCGCCGCAATGACTTTGAAGATCGCGAAAGAAAACGGAGTCGATCCGAAGCGGATTTACCTTGTGGGACTCTCCGCCGGAGCGGCGATGGCGGCGATCCTGGGCGCTACGTATCCGGATATTTATCGGGCCATCGCTCTACATTCGGGAATCGCATACGGGCTGGCGACCGCAGTACCTCAGGCACTCGAAGCGATGCGCACTCCCAAAGGAGATGCTGTCAAGCTGGGCACTGCTGTCGTTGCCGCGATGGGCGAACGCCGCCGGGTAGTGCCAGTGCTCATCATCCAGGGCACTACCGACGCGTCCGTGAATGAGGCGAATGCCCGGCTTCTGGCTCAGCAATGGGCTAATGCCAACGGGATCACCGGCGCAGCTCAGGAAATTCAGCAGATGGGAAAGCCGCCGGCATATCCAGTCGCGCGATCGATGTTTCGTGTGAAAGAAACAACGGTCGTCGAGCTGTGGATGGTTCAGGGTCTGGGTCATGCCTGGTCCGGTGGGTCGAAGGCAGGAACGTACACGGACGACAAAGGGCCGGATGCAAGCAGAGCCATCGTCAAGTTTATCGGCGAGACGGAGAAAAACCGGCGATGACGCCTGGGTACGGCGATCCGATTCGGTGGTGGGCACGATTCTCTCCGGAGCGGATCGCCGTCGTGGACACCAAGGCCGACGAGCGGGTTACCTACGCCGAGCTCGATGAACGAAGTGATCGATGGGCGTCGATGCTCGAGAAGGAGATGAAACTCCGGCGAGGCGAGCGATTGGCCGTACTGATGGGCAACCGTGGAGAATTCGCCGAGTTGTTCTTCGCATGCGTGCGGCTGGGAGCTGCACTCGTGCCGCTCAACTGGCGGCTGTCTCCGTCCGAGCTGGGTGTGATACTGGCTGATTGTTCACCGGCACTGGTGATTGGCGAAGGATCGTTCCGCGGTCTTGCGGAAGCCGCAGAGAAATCGGCGGGACTGAGAATACGGTGGCTCGATGTGGACGAAGGCGGCGGCAAGAATCGGAAACAAGCGGCGACCTCCCCCGCGACGCATTGCAGTGTCGACGGCGAAGATCCAGCGATGGTCATCTACACATCGGGCAGTACTGGCCGGCCGAAGGGCGCAGTTCTTCCGCATCGCCAGCTTCTCTACAACGCGATCGCCACAACGACCGCATGGGAGCTTGGCCCCGGCGACATTGCGCCCATCACCACGCCGTTCTTTCACACCGGTGGCTGGCATGTGTTCGCGACGCCTCTCTGGCTGAGGGGCGGGTGTGTCGTGATGATGGACCAGTTCGACCCGAAGACTTTCATCGGCGACATTGCCCGCGAGAACTGTACGGTGGCGTTGACAGTTCCCACTCAGCTGCTGATGCTGACGGAGTCGCCGCAGTGGGGCGATGAAATTCCCTCACTCAGATGGCTCATCTCCGGCGGTGCTCCCTGTCCGCTGCCCCTGGCCGAGCGAGTGCGAGGCGGTGGTTATGTGCTTCGGGAGGGATATGGGTTGACCGAGTGCGGCCCCAACTGTTTTGCGATGTCGAGCGATGAAGCAAGGGAGCGGCCCGGAAGCGTGGGCCGGTCCGTGCCGTTTCTCGAAATGCGTCTGGCCGATGAATCGCTGAACGATGTCGCAGATGACGAGCCTGGCGAGTTGCTGCTGCGTGGTCCGCAGGTTTTCAGCGGATACCTGAATGATCCGGGTCGCACTGGTGAAGTGTTGACGGCTGATGGATGGCTCCGAACCGGTGATCTCGCGCGACGCGATGGTGCGGGAGCGTATTACATCTGCGGGCGTCGCAAGGAGATGTTCATCTCCGGTGGCGAGAATGTGTTCCCGGGGGAAGTGGAAGCTGCGTTGACTGATTGTCCCGGCATTGCGGAAGTCGTGGTGGTCGGTGTTGCCGACCCTCTGTGGGGAGAGGTTGGGCGCGCGTTCGTTGTAGCGCGAAACGGCACAACGATTACCGATGACGATGTGCTGAGCCACGCCCGCTCGCGACTCGGTAGATACAAAATTCCAAAATCAGTAGTAATGCTGGCGGACATGCCGCGACTCGGTTCCGGCAAGCCAGACCGCCGGGCACTGTCGGAGATGGCATGCTGAAAACTAGAGGCTCACGGTCAACTCCGACACGAGAAGCGGCGGCTGTTCCCGCTGCGCGCGGATCGACAATCATGGCGACGCTCGAATTTCTATCCGCGGAAAAGGGACAGCCGCTGGTTCAGCGCGTGCTGTCGAGTATGTCGAAGGAAGACCGCAATCGGATTGCGACAGTGGTTGCAACCGAAGAGCTGCCACTCGATCTGCCGTCGCGATTGTGGCGCGCTGTCGATGCGGAAATCGGCCAGGAAGATCCCGGGTGGGTGGAGCGGGCCGGCGCTTTCGCCATCGAGCTGCGCGGCGTGCAGTCGTACGGTGGAATCCTCAAGAAGACCACGCCTGTAGAGTTTCTCACTCAGAACGTGTCACTGTTCAAGCTCTACTACCATGGCGGTGATATCAAAGTCGTCGAGCAGCAAAAAAACCAGGCGACGCTGAGACTTGTGGGCTTCGAGTCCGGCGACAGGGATCAGCTCTTCTGCCGCCGGCAAACGGGCGGTCTCGAGCAGGCTCTCTCCATTTCCGGAGGGAAGAGCGCCAGGGTGCGGCACGTGAGATGTGCCGTAGAGGGCGACGCGTTCTGCGAATGGGATGTCAGGTGGGAGTAGAGGCGAACCTGTTGAACTCCAGATAGCAACCTGTGCCGACGCAGCGCGTGCGCGACATGGACGTCTACTACGAGATCACCGGCAGCGGCGACCCGGTGCTTCTCATCCACGGCCTTGGCTCGCGTACAGAGGACTGGGAAGAGCAGGTCCCTGCGCTCGCGCAACACTTCCGAGTTATCACGTATGACGTAAGGGGACATGGTCGCAGCTCCCGGCCTTCGGGACCGTACTCGCTAAAGGAGTTTGCGGCAGATGCGGCGGGGCTGCTCAAGGCGCTGCATGTCGGACCCGTTCATATCGTTGGCCTGTCAATGGGCGGCATGATCGCGTTCCAGCTTATGGCGGACCATCCGAAACTGGTCAGGAGCGCAGTGATCGTGAACAGCGGCCCGGCGCTCGTACCGCAGAACGGCGCGCAAAGACGTGCGCTGATGCAACGCAAATTCCTCGTGCGGCTGCTGGGTCCGCGCGGGTGGGCCAAGCTGCTGTCGAAGAAGCTGTTTCCCCGGCCCGAACACGCATCGAAGCGCGAGACGTTCATCAAGCGCATGAGCGAAAACGACAGGCGGGCATACACTGCCGCACAGAACGCACTCATTGGATGGAGTGTCCTCGACCGTGTTGCGTCGATGAGTCATCCGACTCTCGTTCTATCCTCGGATCAGGACTACACCCCGGTCGCAGTTAAGGAAGCGTATGCTGCGCTCATGCCAAACGCGCGAGTGGAAGTTCTAGCGAACTCGCGTCATGCGGCGCCGATGGAGAACCCGCAGCAGTTCAATCGGGCCGTACTCCAGTTTCTTCAGCAGCAGGGCAGCGGCTGATGAACGTCGGCACGCTGCTGCCGCGACATGCGCGACTGACGCCGGACAAAACGGCATTTGTGTTCGAAGAGATGCGTCTCACATTCGCCGAGCTGGAAGAGCGGGTGAACCGGTTGGCGAACGCGATTCTGTCGCTTGGGCTCAGAAAGGGCGACAAGATGGCGGTGGTGCTGGCGAATTCGCCGGAGCTGTATTTCAGCTATCTGGCGACTGCGAAGATCGGCGTAGTCGTCGTGCCGCTGAGCCCGCTGCTGCGTGGACCCGGTCTCGTGTCGCTGCTGCGAGACTCGGATGCGTCGATGGTGATATCGTCCATCGATCTTGCAACGGAGCTCGATAGTGTCAAACATGAGCTGGATTCGATTCCGTCGACCAACTATGTGGTCACCGATGACGCTCCGAGGACGGGCTATGTCTCATATGCGGAACTGACTGCATCGCAGACCGCCGAGCCACCGCCGGCGATCGATATCGACGGAAGTGATCCCTTCAACATCATCTACAGCAGCGGAACGACGGGTGCGCCGAAGGGCATCGTGCACACGCACGATGTGCGCGCGATGTATTGCACGCTCTTTTCGGCCTCTTATCGGATGACTCCCGAGAGTGTGGTTCTGCACGCCGGTTCGCTCGTTTTCAACGGCGCGCTGGTTACGCTCTTTCCGGCCCTGTTTCTTGGCGCGAAGTACGTGCTGCAGCGGAAGTACGATACGTCCGCATTCATCGAGGCCGTGGGGAAGGAGGGCGCGACTCACGTTATGCTGGTGCCGTCCCAACTCATTGCGATGATGGGCTCGCCGGATTTCTCAAAGGAGAAACTGGCGTCGCTGGAGATGATTTGCACTGTTGGGGCGCCGCTTCACCAGGAGCATAAGGACCGGCTGTCGCGCACGCTGCCCGATATCTGCTACGAGCTGTACGGTCTGACGGAAGGCTTCGTCACCATTCTCGACAAGAGCGACTACGCCGGGAAGCCGGGGTCTGTCGGGCCGCCGGTTCATTTCTGCGACATGCGCATCGTCGGCGAGGACGGTCGAGATCTGCCGCCGCGCGAGGTAGGGGAGATCGTCGGACGCGGGCCGATTCTCATGCCTGGATACTACAAGCGTCCCGATCTGACGGATCAGGCGATCCGGGACGGCTGGCTGTTCACCGGTGACATGGGTTACGCGGACGAGGACGGCTACCTCTACCTGGTGGACCGCAAGAAAGACCTGATCATCTCGGGCGGAGTGAATGTCTTTCCAAAGGACATAGAGGAAGTGCTGGTGCAGCACCCCGCTGTGCGTGAGGCCGCGGTGTTCGGCATTCCTGACGAGAAGTGGGGCGAAGCACCGCTGGCTGCGGTCATCCTGTCGTCGGCCAACGCGGTGAATGCGGAGGAGTTACGCGATTGGACGAACAAGCGGGTTGCCGCGCGTTACCAGCAGGTGCGCGAAGTAGTGATCATGGAAGATTTTCCGCGCAGCACGGCGGGCAAGACACTGAAGCGCATCATGCGCGACGATTACTGGGCGGGTCGCAAGACGTTGATTTGAGTTTCATCCTTCACTCCCATCTCCCGCACCCTGCGAGGTGCATCGGCAACTAGACTGGGAATCAGGCCGGCCTCCGGAAGTCCCGCCCAGTACTTCTTCGGCATCTCCGATCGCATTGCTCTGAGCTTGAGGCGCGCGGGGTTGAACACGCTGGCGTAGTAGGTCCGCCACAGGGTTTCCAGCTCGTCACCTGCTGGTGCATCCGAGCGCTTAAGCGCCGGCCCTTTCGCAAGCTCTTCGCGATTCCAGTGCAGCGAGCCATCGGGAGTGAGGATGGACCAGCACATGGATGCGAATCGCCGGGCGAAGAAAGGCGCCACGCGATCGAGAATGAAATGCGCCGGCGTGAACCACGCAACGTAACGCGCGTCGGCTTCATCATCGCTGCCTACACGCCGGAACCGCACGAATGCCTTCATCTTGTGCTCGTCGCGGCGTATTGCCGATTCCATCGCGTACATGCGATGGACTTCGCGGTCGACTACTATCCCAAGCAGCGATCGCTCGCCATGGGTGATGCGCCACAGGACACTGTAGAGCAGCGTCCACCGCGCGGAATCGCGAAAGCAGGAAATACATTCCGCGAGACGAAGGAATTCTTTCGGTACCGACAAGGGAGGATCGGCCCGTCGATCCTCGGATACTCTGATCGAATCTTCCGACTCGGCCGACTGTGCATCTGCGAGTGACGGTAATTTCAGTGAAGCCTGCGTTGAAATCGCCAGCAGAGACGGCTGAGGATCGGATTGCGCTCCCCACGCAATCTGGTCAGGCGGAACGTTCGCGTACAGCATCGCACGCGCCGCCGCACGCCAGCCGGCATATGTCCCATCAAACTCCGCGTTCACCACTGGATCGCTGCCTACAGCTCGCCGCTCACCGCGGAGCGACGCACGCCGAAAAGGTCTATCTGCGCATCCCTCGGCGAAATGCGATCGCGAAGCGCCAGGGCGTCGAGCGCAAACACGTGCGGGTTGTGATCCGCCGTGATGACGAATGGCAGCGCCCGCTTCACATTCAGCTTGAGAGTGACCAGGTCGTCGAGGCGGATGCGATGCAGACGGCGAATGGACAGAATGCGGCGCACGTTTCGAACGCCGAGCCCCGGGATGCGAAGGAGATCGGACTTGGGAGCGCGGTTGAGATCGACAGGAAATGATTCGCGGTGTGCCAATGCCCACGACAGTTTGGGATCGATCGCCAGGTCAAGATTGGGAGAATTGGGAGTCGTGAGCTCATGCGCCTCGAACCCGTAGAAGCGAACGAGCCAGTCGGCCTGATACAACCGGTGCTCGCGCAGCAGCGGCGGAGCGATCGGCGGCAAAATCTCCGACGACGAAGGGATGGGGCTGAACGCAGAATAGTAGACACGGCGAAGGCGCTGCTGTTTGTAGAGACTGGTGGCGGTGTTCAGAATCGTAGCATCAGTGGAGGCATCAGCGCCGATGATCATCTGAGTGCTCTGGCCGGCGCGAGCGAATACCGGGGGCTTGCTCCTGTCAGGCGCGTCCCTTTTCTTCGACGCCGCACCCTCCTCTCGCGATTCACTGATCCGCTCGGCGATACGGTTCATCGAGCGGCGGATCGTGACAAGCTGTTTTTCCGGCGCGAGATCGTCGAGGGCTTTCTGAGTCGGCAGCTCGACGTTGATACTGAGGCGGTCGGCCCAGCGTCCCGCCTCGTCGATCAGCTCCTGAGAGGCTTCGGGAATTGTCTTGAGATGGATATATCCCTGAAATCCGTGTTCGACCCGGAGAGTTTTCGCGACCCGTACGAGATGCTCCATCGTGTAGTCGCTGCTCTGAATGATGCCGGAACTGAGGAACAGCCCTTCTATATAGTTGCGGCGGTAGAAGTCGAGGGTGATGCGGATGACCTCGTCTACCGAAAATCTCGCGCGCCGGACGGTGCTGGAGCGCCGGTTGACGCAATATGAGCAGTCGTAAACGCAGTAGTTGGTGAGGAGGACCTTGAGCAGGGAGACGCAGCGGCCGTCTGGGGTGTAGCTGTGGCAGATGCCGATTCCGTCGGTCGAGCCGAGGCCTTTTTTGCCGCCCATTCGCCCTCGCGAGCCGCTGCTGGCGCACGATGCGTCGTATTTTGCTGCATCAGCGAGGATGGCGAGTTTCTCTTCGATCTCCATGTACCGAAGATAAGCCGAAGAAGATCTGGATGGTAGGCGGCGGCCGCTGCCAAGCTTCACCTTATCATCTGGGTAAAGAGGCTCGTAGAAGGGCTAACGCGCGGATGGCACGGATGGAACGGATGAGGGACGGGGATGTAACCGAGACGGCAAAATAGTAATAAATAGTTACTAATTCACAGTCAGGGTGATTCTAGGATTCTGTGGGTTTCGAGAATGAATGCGAAATGGAACGCGAGTGGCAGGGCCAACGTAGGGGACACATCTAACTCGCGGACGCGAGCGGAGAGGCGAATGGAATCATTGCCGAGGACGACGATGACGACCGAAGAGCATAAGGTGAAGGGAAAGGATCTTTTGAAGCGGGTGAAGGAAATCATTCACCAGGGCAACATCAGGCGGATCACGATCAAGAACGGGCAGGGCAAGTCACTGCTCGAGATTCCGTTGACGATCGGAATCGTCGGGGTAGCGTTGCTGCCGGTGTGGGCCGCGATCGGAGCGATTGCGGCGCTCGCTGCGGACTATACGCTGGTGGTCGAGAAGGAATAGAGACGCAGAGGGCTGCGCCACGCAGAATGCGCAGAGGCGCAGAGATCCGATTTGACGCTCAGGCGCTGGTGGCCCTCTCCCGAATTGCTTGGGCGAGGCCCTCCCTCGCGCTGGGATAGGCAGGCTTCCAGTTTGTCGCTGCGCGGAGCTTTGCGTTCGAGATCCGTTGAGAGCGGGAAAGTGTCTCTCCCAGCGATCCCATCAGGCGGGCGACGATCGACGGGAGAAATCGCGGCGGCTTGACGCCCAGCTCGCCGGCGATGATGTCGAACATTTCGCGGCGGCGAACGGGCTCATCGTCCACGACGTTGTAAACGCCTCTCGGCGCATCAAGTACTGCAGCGACTGCTGAGGCTGCGTCGTCGTGTGACACGGATGAAATAAATCCTTCGGGACGAAAGCTAGGCGCCATCCCGCGGCGAACCGAGTTGACCATGTCGACTGTGAATCCGCTGTCAGACCCGTAGAAGAATCCAAACCGCAAAATGATCGCTCGGCCCCCGTGCGTTGCGAATCGCTCAGCCGCCGATTCGGCGTGCTTGACCGCCATGCTGTACCGCACCGGCTGTATCGGGACAGTTTCGTCGATCCACTTATCTCCGCTATCCGGGTAGACAGGTGCGAAAGATTCCTGGATGAAGAGATGGGCTCCAGTGGCAATCGCTCCATCGACGAGATTGGCGGCGCCATAGCGGCGGACGCGATCGTTCTCGAGCCATGCCCACGGGAGCATCGCGCGAGTTCCGGTGGGTATATGCGTGGCGAGATTGAGAACGGCATCGTGACCCGCGACAGTGTCGCGAATGTTATCACGATCGAACACGTCGGCCTCGACTGCGACTGCTCCCTGCCGCTCGAGCTGCAACCGCTTTTCCCGGCTGCGTGCGATACCGGTTACCGAGTGGCCCGCCTGGAGCAGCAGCGGGATCGCGCGACGTCCGATTGCGCCGGTCGCGCCCGCTACGAAAATGCGCATCGGCTTTGTATTGCCGCAGACTCAGCGGCGACGAGCCGCGGGGGTGCGAGCGGGGGCAGGCCTGGTCTGCTTCAGAATCCAGTCGATCACCGTCGGGAAGAAGTTGTGTGCGTATCCACGCGTGCCTTCGAGGTCGCGCGCAGTCAACGTTCTGGCCTGCCAGAAATCGTGATCGACTCCCGGCAGAATCTTCACAGTCACGTTTCGGTTGCCGGCACGCCGAAGCGCATCCTGCAGCAGCGCCGCGTTCTCGCGGGAGTTAACGCGAATATCGTTACTACCGTATAGCGCGAGTACGGGCACGGTGAGCTTTGCGAGTACCGGCGCCGGATCTACGTACTCGAGGGTATCTCCCAGCACTTCCGCGGCGCTCGCCGGTTTCCGTACAAAGCGTCCCCACGAGTCTTCACGCGCGCGTCTGGTAGATGCCGCGAGCGAATCGTAAGGCGCCTGACGACGAACGACGCGCCAGTAGAGATTCTGGTGCTCGCGTGCCTTGCGCAAATCGTCATCCGATGCGCCGACGAATCGCATCGAGCTCAGCACTTCGTCATTCGTCTGGTCCTGATAGTTCTTTGCGGATCCAGCTGCGATTACGGCGAACGCAACGTCACCGCTGCTGCGCGTTGCTGCGAGTTGTGCATGCCATCCGCCCTGACTGTGTCCGTACACACCGACCTTCTCGCGCGCTATGTCGGAACGCCGCTGAAGGAACCGGACGCCGGCGACTGCATCGTCGGCGAAGTCGGTGAACTTCGACGTGCGCCTGTTACCCGTAGACCTGCCGACACCGCGCTTGTCATAGATCAGCGCAGCGACGCCTGCGTTGGCGAGGAAGTAGGGAAGTCCCGAGAAGTAAGTGCGCCGCTGCGCTGCTGCTCCGTGAATGAGAACCACCGCGGGATGCGGCCCCGCGCCTTTCGGCTTGATGAGAGTCCCGGAGAGTTTCACGGGACCGTTGTCGAAGGCGACATCCTCGGTGGTGTAGGTATCGAGCCGACCCGCCCCTGCGTGGGTCATTGCTCCATCGTGCCATAGTAACACCAGTGGGGCAGATGCAGAACTCGAGTGCGTATCGAGGTGTGATGAAGCAGGGACAGGGCTGAGAGACGTCGCACCTCTCACGAATTTTCCGCCGGCCATCGGGAACAGCAGCCCTGCGATTCCAGTGCGTGAATCCACGTAGCCGGTAGCGCCGCCGAGCTCGCTCAATGGGCCCACCCAGACGACGTGACCGGATTCGAGCTCGTAGAGTCCGGACAGTCGGGCGAATCCGGCGCTGTCCACGTTCGCTCCGCGGATCAGGTGCGCTGCGCTCGAGTCATTACCCTGGCGGAACCTGCCGGAAATAGAGCCCCGTGCAACGGTGCCTTCGATGGTCGCCTTGCCATCGTCGTCAGACCAGGCGATGTGCACTTTGCCGCCAGACCACCGGCTTTCGGTAAGTGGCATCGGCTTTGAGCCGGCGACGTTCGGATACTCCATCGTGCCGGTCGATCTACCCGGTCCGCTCAACGTCAGTCTAACTGAGCGACCACCGCTCGCGAGAATGGTTCCGACCCAGACATCGCCGGCGGGTTGGACGTTGGAGGTGCTCGTTTCGCGAGCAGCCGGCGATGAACAGGCGACCAGCAGCGTGGCAATCAAGACTGCGACCGAGCTACCGAGCGGGGGAGTCACGGTACATCAAAATGCATAGAGCGCGCCCGTCCAACCAGTACGGGGCCTTTGTTGTGTGTCATATATTGAACGCGCCCTAACAGCCAATGCCGATTGACTGAGCCCAACCTCCACGACCAGCTCCAGACTTCACTCGGATCGACCTGCACCATCCAGCGAGAGCTCGGCGGTGGCGGCATGAGCCGCGTGTTCGTGGCGCGCGACGAATCACTCGGCCGAGATATTGTGATCAAGCTGCTGCCTCACGAGCTCGCGGCGGAGCTGTCGGTCGAGAGATTCACTCGCGAGATCAAGCTCGCCGCCGCGCTACAGCATCCTCACGTGTTACCGGTGCTGTCGGCCGGTGTGACAAACGGTCTTCCGTATTACACGATGCCGTTCGTGCGGGGCGAGTCACTGCGCGCGAGCATGACCAAGGGTCTGATGCCAATGGATGCGGCGCTCGGCGTGCTGCGCGATGTGGCGAGGGCGCTGAGCTGCGCGCGCATGGAGAGGGCATAGTTCATCGCGACATCAAGCCCGAGAACATTCTGCTCTCGAGTGGCAGTGTGGCCCTGGAGCAGCTTCAGTTAGGCGGCAACTTGAGGAAAGTTCTCAGGTTTCCGCCCATGATGGCGTCCCTGTGAGGTTGAAGATTGGAATTGTTCTCGAGCATTGAGGCGAAGATCTGAGCGTATTGGCTGGATCGGCTCTCTTTCTCGATCAGATGCCAGTCACTTCCGAAGCAGCACTTTGTGGCGAAATAGGGATACTTCAACACGACGGACTCCAGGCGGTCCGCGAATCGCTTGAGCCCCTTCTTCGAAAGAATTCCATCGAAGTATCCGAATTCGCAATACACGTTCGGATACGTGCAAAGGCCGACTACGTTGCCAGCCCATGACTTTTGAAAAGACTCGAACGTCCCGGTTAGCCACGAGTCCTGGCCGCCAGCGTGTCCGAAGCACAGACGCAAGTCCACCAGCGCGGGGTCGGCGAGCACCCTTTCCCACCCCGCCGGATCCGAAAACAGGCCAGTCTTCTTTCGTGCCTCCATACCCCCTGGATTGCAGTGCGTGAAAATCGGAACGTCCATATCAGTGTCAGCGCATAATTCGAACAGGTCTCTGTTTCTCCTATTCACTACTTCAGGAGCCGGACCATTCGGGAGATCCGATTCGATATTGCCGATGGGTCTATATCCATTCGGCGGGTAAAACTTGACTCCGGAAAACCCTGCTGTGATTGCATCGCTTACAATTTTCAGCCCGTCTTCGCGGAACGGGCAGAAGGCAACAAACCCAATCAAGCGGGGTGGCTTGTTCGCCAGCGCAAGCATTCGCGTTTCGCGCTCCTCACGATCATAGAGTACGCGTTCCGAGGGATAATGACGCTCCATATCCATCATATGGTGGACACGGAACTCGAGGTTCGGCGGCTGTCTGAAGAAATGACGGGATGCCGCTTCGATTCGCGACTCATGGACGAGCAGGTGTAACAGCCAGCGGAGAAGGGACCAGGGCGATACGCTCCTGGACCCTGATGAAGGCGGCCCAGTCTCGATAGTGCCTAGCTCTTTGTGAGCCCGAGTCAGAAGCAGCCGCAAGAGTTCGCGATCGGTAACTCTCGCACTGGTGCCCGTCTCGACGAGCTTGTCACGGATCCGCCGGAGGTCAGGACGTAGCGAGGCAATGTCCTGCTCGGGGATAAGGCGGACTACGTCTACGATGAGCTTCGTGGGGGTCCGGCGAGACTCGGTCTCGACTAGCTCGTTACCGAGCATTTCGTAAAGCTGCAGTCGTTCCAGGTCGGAGGACGAGAGATCCTTCGGTTTCGTGGCTCCGGGCCAGTCCTTCTCCACCTCCTGTTCAAAGAACGTGGCCAGCACCTCTGCAAGCTCTTTGGGCCAGCCACGGCTAAGGACGATTCCCTCGATCGGGACAAAGCCGGCATTGAACATGTGCGTGTGGCAATCGCCGTCAGCAGACATTTCCATTCTGTTTAAAAGGCGGGACGAATCTGGCAGCGGATTGGCGGGAGCCACAAGCCGGGCTGCTGGACTCCTCCGGGTTCCCCTAAGGGGCCGTTCTCTTAATTTCAGGTCAGCAAACGCACCGCAACTCAAGCAGCGAGAACGAATCAGTGGCACCTCAGTTCATCTATGTAATGAAGGATTTGCGCAAAGTCGTTCCGCCCTCGCGGGAGATTCTGCGTGGCATCTGGCTCTCTTTCTATCCCGGCGCGAAGATCGGCGTGCTCGGCGGCAACGGTGCGGGTAAGTCGACGCTGCTCAAGATCATGGCCGGCGTCGATCATGATTTTCAGGGTGAGGCCTGGCCGCACCAGGGAACTCGCATCGGATTTCTGTCACAGGTGCCGGAGCTCGACGCGACGAAGAACGTGCAGGAGAACGTCGAAGTCGCGGTGAAGGCGCAGCGCGATCTGCTGAAGCAGTTCGAGGAGATCTCGAACAAGTTCGCCGAGCCGATGACCGACGACGAGATGGAGAAGCTGCTGGAGAAGCAGGGTCGGGTGCAGGAGAGGATCGACGCCGCGAACCTGTGGGAGCTGGACCGGAAGATCGAGATTGCGATGGATGCGTTGCGTTTGCCGCCGGCTGATGCGGAGATCGAGAATCTTTCCGGGGGCGAGAAGCGCCGCGTTGCGCTCTGTCGCACGCTGCTCGAGGAGCCGGACATGCTGCTGCTCGACGAGCCGACGAACCATCTCGATGCGGAGTCCGTCGCCTGGCTCGAGAGATATCTTGCCGAATTTCCGGGGACCGTCGTGGCGGTAACGCACGATCGGTATTTCCTGGACAACGTGGCGAAGTGGATTCTCGAGCTCGACCACGGGTACGGGATTCCGTGGGAGGGCAACTACACGTCGTGGCTCGAGCAGAAAAAGAACCGGCTCGCTACGGAGGAGAAGCAGCAGTCAGCGCGGCAGCGGACGCTGGAGCACGAGCTCGAGTGGGTGAGGATGGCGCCGCGTGCGCGTCAGGCTAAGTCGAAAGCGCGGCTGCAGAAGTATGAAGAGCTCGCGAGTGAGAAGCAGGAAGACCGAATAGCGCAGAATGAGATCGTGATTCCGCCGGCTCCGCGGCTTGGGAATGATGTCGTGATTGCCGACGGGCTGGCGAAGGCGTATGGGGACAAGGTGTTGTTCGACTCGTTGTCGTTCGCGTTGCCGCGCGGTGGGATTGTCGGGGTGATTGGGCCGAACGGTGCGGGTAAGACGACTCTGTTCAGGATGATTGTCGGTGAGGAGAAGGCGGATTCTGGATCATTGAAGGTTGGTGAAACAGTGCAGCTCGCCTATGTAGATCAGGGGCGTGAGCTCGACTCAGCCAAGACCGTATATGACGAGGTGTGCGGTGGGCAGGACGTGATTCAGGTGGGAAAGCGGGAGATCAATACGCGTGGGTATCTGTCGAGCTTCAACTTCAAGGGAGCGGATCAGCAAAAGTCCGTCGCGAAGTTGTCTGGTGGTGAAAGGAACCGGCTGCATCTCGCGAAGCTGTTGAAGTCGGGTGGGAATTTGTTGCTACTGGACGAGCCGACAAATGATCTGGATGTCGATACGCTGCGAGCACTTGAGGATGCGTTGCTGGATTTCTCGGGGTGCGCAGTGGTGATTTCGCACGATCGGTGGTTTCTTGATCGTATCGCTACGCATATTCTGGCGTTCGAAGGGGAGTCCGAGGTGGTCTGGTTCGAAGGGAACTACCAGGCTTACATCGAGGATCTTAAGAAGCGGAAGGGGGCGGATGCTGACCAGCCGCATAGGATCAAGTACAAGGCGCTGGTGAGAGGGTAGAGCTCCTTCGGCCTTGGTGAAGCGATGCAAGTACCTGTTTGCATCGTAATGATGGTGATTTGCGTAAGTGTCAGGACAGTTTGAGCGTATGCCCTTGCCGCCTGTTCCGATCGCTCACCTTCAACCCAAGGCTGAGCCGGACCGGAAGTATCGCCTGATGGAGAGGGTGCGCGTCGCGATGCGTGAAAGGCGTTTCAGTCGGCGCACGGAAGAAGCGTATTCCGGGTGGATTCGACGCTACATCCTCTTTCACGGTAGACGGCACCTGTCGGACCTCGACGAGACAGATGTCGTCTCCTTCTTATCAGACCTCGCGGTGCGTCAAGGTGTAGCTGCCTCGACGCAGAACCAGGCCTTGGCTGCGATCAATTTCCTATATGGAACAGTGTTACGGCGGCCGCTCGAGAAGGCGCTGGATATTGCTCCCGCTCGTCGTCCACGGCGGTTACCGGTTGTGCTATCCCTGTCGGAGGTACGCGCTATCGTCGAGCGGCTGCACGATCCGGATCGGCTCGTCGTCGCACTACTCTATGGTAGTGGGCTCCGCATTCTGGAATGTGTTTAGTTGCGCGTAAAAGACATTGATATCGAGCGGCGTGAGATCACGATTCGCTGCGGCAAGGGAGGGAAGGACCGGCGTACTCCTCTCGCCGAGTCTTCGGTAGAGGATGCGAAGCGGGTGCTCCGCGCGTCTTACAAAACCTGGAAAGAGGACCGGCGTCAGAGGATTCGCGTGACAGGCGTTGACGGCGCACTCGCCAGAAAGATCCCGAATGCGGACCAGGACTGGTCATGGTTCTATCTGTTTCCGGCGACGCGGACATTCGTCGATTCAGCGGGAGTCAGGCGCCGCCATCATCTTCATGAGACCCAGGTTCAGCGTGCGGTTCGTCAGGCTGCGACTGATGCAAAGTTGACCAAGCGGGTTACGTGTCACTCCTTTCGGCATTCCTTTGCGACACACCTTCTCGAAAACGGCGCGGACATTCGCACGATTCAGGAGCTGCCAGGGCATTCGGATGTGCGGACGATGGTGTACACGCATGTTCTGGATCGAGGCGGGTTAGGCGTAAAGAGTCCGGCGGATCGCCTCTGACCGGGCGGCAGGGTGTTCACGCCGATGCTCCATTAGAACTTTAGAGGTCACCGAAATTAGACAGCGAGTCTTTGCAGTCTAATCGCTTG
>Ga0136617_10000258_pt1 | contig 42997 bp, 40 predicted proteins | sample AntDrymUQ3222106_2_FD_129672 | JGI IMG/M metagenome (GOLD analysis project Ga0136617, IMG submission 129672) | Polar desert sand microbial communities from Dry Valleys, Antarctica - metaG UQ322 (21.06) | ecosystem: Environmental > Terrestrial > Soil > Desert | place: Antarctica: Dry Valley... | reverse complement strand
TCGTCCACACCGGCGATCGCGACGAGTACGACCGCTTCAACCTCCGCCTGCTGAGCGGCCAGGACGCCGAGGTGACCTACCGGCTGGTCGGGCTCGACGGCGTCACGCGCATCCTGTGGGACCGTGCCCGCCCCCGCCGTGGCGGCGACGGCAGCGTGCTGGTGCGGGGCATCGTGTCCGACATCACCCGGCGTGAGGAGGCCGACACGCGCCTGGCCGAGGTGAACGCGCGCTTCGCGCGCCTGCTCGACGTCACCGGCGAGCACGTCTATCTGGCGCTGGCGCATCCGGACGGGCGGATCGAGGAGCTGTTCCAGGGCCCCGGCGCGGACCGCCTGCTGGGGGGAGCCGAGCCCGACGCAGAGATGGAGAACTGGGACGCCGCGATCCATCCCGACGATCGGGCCGCCTACGCCGAGTTCAACGCCGCGCTCGCCATGGGAGCGGCAAGCGACGTCGAGTACCGGCTGCGCGGCGCCGACGGTCGCACGCGCTGGGTGCACGACCGCGCTGCGACCCGTCGGAGCGCCGACGGGGCGGTCGAGATCAGCGGCATCGTCTGCGACGTGACGGAGCGGCGGCAGATGCGGGCCGAGCTGGCGCAGGCGCACGCCGCGCTTTCGCGCGTGGTGGAGGCGATGGACGGTCATCTCTACACGCTCCGCGTGGACCCGGACGGGCAAGCCCGGACCGTGTATCGCGGACCGAACCGGGAGGCGCTGGCCGGCGGCCCACTCACCGGCGGCGCCGAGGACGACCGCGTGTGGGAATCGCTCCTGCACCCGGACGATCGGGCGCAGTGGCGGTCGGCGATCGCGGGTCTGCACGACGGCAAGCCGATCCAGATCGAGTATCGAGTCATCGGCCTGGATGGCCGCGAGCGCACGGTGCTCGACTCGGTGCGTCCGCGACGGGAGGCGGACGGGACCCTCTTCTATGACGGCGTGACGCGCGACGTCACCGAGCGCCAGCGGTTGGAGAGCGACCTGCATCGGGCCCACGGCGCGGCTGAGCTGCGGGCACGGACCGACGAGTTGACCGGGGCCTTCAACCGGCGTCACTTCGCGGAGACGATGGCGGGCGCGCTCGCCGCGGAGGCGGAGGGGTGCGCGCTGCTCATGCTCGACGCTGACCACTTCAAGCAGGTCAATGACGTCCATGGTCACGTCGTCGGCGACGGCGTCCTGGTCGAGCTCGCGCGCCGGCTCGCGAGCGGCCTGCGACCCACCGACTGCCTCGCGCGCTGGGGCGGTGAGGAGTTCGCCGTGCTCCTGCACGGGGTCGACTCCGACGAGGAGCTCGATCGCCTGGCTCAACGGCTGCGAACGGTCGTCTCGCGGGCGCCGGTCAGCGCCGAGGGCGTCAGCGTCAGGCTGACCGTCTCGATCGGCGCCGCGCGCGCGAGCAGCGAGCTCGCGACGCTCGACGCGCTGGTCGAGGCGGCCGATCGCTGCCTCTACATCGCCAAGCGGCAGGGCCGCGATCGCGTTTCGCTCGTCCCGGACCTCCTCCCCAGCGACGCTCCTGCCGGCGAGCCGGAGGCGGTGCAGCTGGCACGCACGCTCGCCCTCACCGCGGGTCTCCGCGAGGGCATGCCCGAGGAACACGCCTCGCGGGTGGCCGCGCTCGCGACGCAGATCGCCGACCGGATGGCGCTGCCGGTCGGCATCGCCCAGCGCTGCGCGCTCGGCGGCTGGCTCCATGACGTCGGCAAGGTGGCGATCCCCGCCCGCATCCTCGACAAGCCCGGCCCGCTCGACGAAGCCGAGTGGACCGTCATGCGAACCCATCCCATCGTCGGCGAGGACATCGTGCGCCGGGTCGGCGCACTGCGCGACGCGGCTGCGGCCGTGCGCAACCACCATGAGCGCTACGACGGCGGCGGGTACCCGGACCGGCTGGCCGGCGAGGCGATCCCGATCGAGGCGCGCATCGTCGCCGCGGCCGATGCCTACGCCGCGATGACGTCCGACCGGGTCTACTCGCCCGCCCGCGAGCCGGGCGAGGCGGCGGCGGAGCTGCGCCGGAGCGCCGGGTCCCACCTGGATCCGGACGTCGTGACCGCGCTGCTGGCTGTGCTCGGCCTGCACTCGCCGGCCGCGCTCCGCATCGCCTAGTCACGCCGGGGGCCGCCTCGCTTAGCATCCACGCGATGCCGCACGTGCACCTCCGCGAGCCGCTCAAGCGGCTGGCCGGCAACCGCTCCGAGCACGCGCTCGAGGGTGCGACGGTCGGGGAGGTGCTGCTGGCGCTCGAGCGGGCTCAGCCCGCGCTCGACGGCTGGATCCTCGACGAGCGCGACGTCCTGCGGCGCCACATCAACGTGTTCGTCAACGGCGAGCTCGGTGGGCCTGACACGCAGCTGGGCGCCGGGGACCGCCTCGACATACTGCCGGCGATCTCGGGAGGATGAGCGCCACATGACCGAACTTCTCGTGGGGACCAAGAAGGGCCTGTTCGTCCTCGAGGGCGAGCCGGGCGCGCCGTTCGAGGTGACGACACGGGCGTTCGCCGGCGAGCCGGTCGAGAACGCGCTGCGCGATCCGCGCTCCGGCCGCCTGCTGGCGTCCGTGACCTCCGCCTTCTACGGGCCGAAGCTCTGGTACACGGACGACCCGGCCGGGGAGTGGGAGCAGGCGCAGGGCGTTGCGCTGCCCGAGGGCGGCGACGCTGCGCTCGAGCGGATCTGGGTGATCGTGGCGGGCGAGGCCGACGGCACGATCTATGCGGGCGGCGACCCTGGCGTGCTGTTCGAGAGCCGGGACGGCGGCGAGAGCTTCGCGCTCAATCGCGGGCTGTGGGAGCACCCGACGCGGCCGAAGTGGACACCGGGCGGCGGCGGCCTGTGCCTGCACTCGATCGCGACCTGGCCGGACGAGCCGGACCGCATCGCGGTGGCGATCTCGGCCGCCGGGGTGTGGCTGAGCGACGATCGCGGCGAGACGTGGCGCAAGGGCAATGCCGGTCTGAAGCCGAACTACGTGCCGGAGGACATGCCCGAGGACGAGGTCGGCCTGTGCGTGCACCGGCTGCGGCGCGCGCCCACGCGGCCGGAGCGGATCTTCATGCAGTTCCACGGCGGCGTCTACCGCTCCGACGACGCGGGCGAGTCGTGGCACGACATCGCACCCGGGCTGCCGTCCGACTTCGGCTTCCCGCTCGCGATCGACCCGGCCGATCCCGACAGCGCCTACGTGATCCCGCTGGTCGCCGACATGGACCGCGTGACGCCGGAGGGGCGGGTGCGGGTCTATGAGACGCGCGACGCCGGCGCGACCTGGACGCCGCGGGGCAACGGGCTGCCGCCCGAGCACGCCTATCTGACGATTCTCCGCGAGGCGTTCGACTGGGCCGGCGAGGGCGAGGCGCTCGAGCTCTACTTCGGGGCGACCTCGGGCGGCGTGTTCGGATCGGGCGACGCCGGGGCAAGTTGGTTCGACGCGGCGACGCACCTGCCGCCCGTGCTATCTGTCACCGCTGCCTAGAACCGGAAGAGGAAGACCATGAGTCAAGAGGCCGTCCTCCCGGACGCCGGAGCAAGGGACCTCGCCGCCGCCGCGGCCGCGCTGCGCTCGCGGCTGCCCGAGCCGCTCGCCGCGCTCGCCGCCATCGCCTACAACTACCGCTGGTCGTGGACCCCCGGCGGACCGGAGCTGTTCGCCTCGATCGACGAGGAGCGCTGGGAGCTGTGCCTCGGCAACCCGGTCCGCGCGCTCGAGGAGGCGCATCCGGACCGGCTGGCCGAGCTCGCCGCGGACGCTGACTTCCTCGGGGGTGTGGCGACGCTCGAGGCGGCCGTCAACGCCGAGAGCGCAGGGCCGATCACCGCGGCGGGCGTCACCGCCGAGCATCCGGTCGCGTTCTTCTGCGCGGAGTACGCGATCCACGGCTCGCTCCCGGTGTACTCCGGCGGCCTGGGCGTGCTCGCCGGCGACATCCTCAAGGAGGCCTCCGATCGCAGGCTGCCGCTCGTGGCGATCGGCCTCATGTACCGCCACGGCTACTTCCGCCAGCGCATCGACGGCTCCGGCTGGCAGCACGAGTACTGGGTCGACACCGATCCCGCCCGCGTCCCGGCCGCACTCGTCACCGGCGAGGACGGTGAGCCGCTGACCGTCACCGTCCCCGTCGGCGAGCGCGAGGTCGTGGCCCAGCTCTGGCGTGTGGACGTCGGGCGCGTCCCGCTCCTGCTGCTCGACGCCAACCGGCCCGAGAACAGCGTGGCCGACCGCTGGATCACCTCGCGTCTCTACGTCGGCGACCCCGACGTGCGGCTGTGGCAGTACGCCCTGCTCGGCGTCGGCGGCGTGCGGGCACTCAACGCGCTCGGCATCGACCCGGCGGTCGTGCACCTGAACGAGGGCCACGCCGCGCTGGCCGGCCTCGAGCTCGCGCGCACCGCCCGCGCCGACGCCGGCGTCGGAGCCGAGGAGGCGCTCGCCGCCGCGCGCGAGCGCACGGTCTTCACCACCCACACGCCGGTCCCGGCCGGCAACGACAGCTATCCCGCCGACCAGATGGCCGGGATCCTGGAGACCCTCGCGGGCGAGCTGGGGGTCGAACTCGACTCGCTCGTGTGCCGCGGCCGCACCCATCCCGACGAGGTGTTCGAGCCGTTCGGCGTCACGCAGTTCGCGCTGCGCTCGAGCCGTGCTGCCAACGGCGTCAGCGCGCGCCACGGCGAGGTCGCCCGCGAGATGTGGCAGGACCTCTGGCCCGACCGCGGGGTCGACGACGTGCCGATCACGCACGTGACCAACGGCGTCCACATCCCGACCTGGATCGGCGCGCCGATGCGCGAGCTGCTGGACCGCCATCTCCGTGAGGACTGGGCCGACCGCGCCACCGATCCCGCGACCTGGGACGCGGTCGGCACGCTGCCGGCGGAGGAGCTGTGGGCGGCGCGCTCGGCCCAGCGGCGGGCGCTGATCAAGCTGGTGCGCGAGCGCAGCGTCACCGACCGCCTCGGGCGCGGCGACACCCCGGAGTACGTCCGGGCCGCCGCCGAGGGCCTGGATCCGGAGGCGCTCACGATCGGCTTTGCCCGCCGCGTGGCGACCTACAAGCGGCTCGACCTGCTGCTCAGCGCCGTCGACCGCGCGCTTGCCCTGCTCGGCGACGCCGAGCGCCCGGTCCAGCTGATCCTCGCCGGCAAGGCGCACCCCAAGGACGACGACGGCAAGCGGCTGGTCCAGCGCCTGTTCGAGATGAAGTCCCACCCCGAGGTCGCCCGCCGCGTGGTCTATCTCGACGACTACGACTTCCGGCTCGGCGCCGCGATGACCCGCGGCTGCGACGTCTGGGTCAACGTCCCGCGCCCGCCGCTCGAGGCGAGCGGGACGAGCGGCATCAAGTCCGCGATCAACGCGGGGCTGCAGCTGTCCGTGCTCGACGGCTGGTGGCCCGAGGCCTACGACGGCTCCAACGGCTGGGCGATCAGCGGCGAGGTCGACCACGACCATGGCGCGCAGGACTGGCGCCACGCCGCCGAGCTCTACCGGCTGGTCACCGACGAGGTCATCCCCGCGTTCTACGACCGCGATGCCGGCGGCCTGCCGCAGGCATGGCTGCAGATGGTGCGGGCCTGCCTGCGGACCTGCGGCCCGCGCTTCGGCGCCGGGCGCATGATCGAGGACTACGCCGCGCAGATCTACCCGCCGGCGCCGTAGCGCGCGGATGCGCAGGCAGCAGCATCGGGGGCTGACGCTCGACCGCCGTACCCAGGTCATGGGCGCGGTCGCGGTCGCCGGCGTGGTCGGCGCGGGCGCGGTCGAGCTCGCGCGCGTCTGGCGCCGCGGCTCGGCGCCGCTGCCGGCGGAGACCGACGACTTGCTGGAGGCGGCGGGCACCGCGACGCTCGAGACGCTCGCGGTCGTGCGCGAGGGCTACCGTGCGACCTCCACGCGCGAGAACGCGGTCTTCAACCTGCTCGTCTCGTTCACGACCACCTTCGGGGTCACGCGCGCCTCGACCGCGCTGATCCGCTCGGGCAAGGGCTACGGCGTCTTCCGCAACCTCACGATCGCCGACCGCCGCGTGCACCACTTCGTCCCCGGCATCGCGCTCGCGCTCGCCGCCGGCGGGACGTCGATCTCGGTCCGCCGCAAGGCGCTCGATCGCTGGCTCGCGCTGCCGTTCGGCGCCGGCGCGGCGCTGATCCTCGACGAGGCCGCGCTGCTGCTCGAGCTCGACGACGTCTACTGGACCGAGAAGGGCGTGCTCTCGCTGCAGGTGTCCTTCGGCACGATCTCGCTGCTGGCCGCGGTCGCCCTTGCGGTGCGGCTGCTGCGCCGCGGCGAGAACTCGGTCGGGATCGCGCCGCCGCCGTGATCCCGGTCAGGACCGTACGGCTGCGGTAGCCTCGGCGCCGATGACGAACCTCGCTTCCCTGGATGGCAGCATCGGCCCGGTCGAAGAGCTGCGCATCGCCGTGACCGACGAGGGCCTGCTGCGCGGCGACGGCGCGTTCGAGGTCATGCGGCTCTATGGCGGCCGCCCGTTCGCCCGCTCCGACCACGACGCCCGGCTGCGCCACACCTGCGAGGGCCTGCGGCTGGAGGCGGACCACGACGCGCTGAGCGGCGAGCTCGACGCCCTGCTCGAGGCCGCCGGCCCGGTCGACGCCCTCCTGCGCGTCGTCCTGACCCGCGGCGGGCGGCGGATCGCGATCGTCGAGCCGCTGCCGGCCCGCCCGCCGGTCGCGCGCGTGGCGACGATCCCATACGCGCCCAACCGCATCCTCGACGGCCTCAAGACGCTCTCCTACGCCGGCAACATGCTCGCGGGCCGGCTCGCGAAGGAGCAGGGGTTCGACGAGGGCCTGTTCGTCACCCCCCACGGGCGCGTACTCGAGGGCGCGACCTGGACGTTCTTCTGGGTCGCGGGCGGCACGCTGTGCACGCCGCCGCTCGAGGACCGCATCCTCGCCTCCATCACGCGCGCGCGGCTGCTCGAGGAGTGCGTGGTCAGCGAGCGCCCGTGCACGCTCGACGACGTGCGGGCGGCCGAGGAGGCATTCATCGCCTCCTCGGTGCGCGAGGTGATGCCGATCGCGGCCGTCGACGACATCGAGCTGCCGTCGGCGCCCGGGCCCTTGACCCGCGACGCGCATGCCCGCTTCCAGCAGCGCGTCGAGCGCGAGCTGGCCGCCGCGGCCGTCTGAGCGTTCCCGGGCCCGTGCGGGTGCTGACCGTGGTCGGGAACCGGCCGCAGTTCATCAAGGCGGCGGCGGTATCCCATCGGCTGCGGGAGACCGAGGAGGAGGTGCTGGTCCACACCGGCCAGCACTACGACGAGGAGCTCTCCCAGGTCTTCTTCACCGAGCTCGGCCTCCCGCGCCCCGAGCACCAGCTCGACCTCGGCGGCGGCTCGAACACGGCCCAGACCGCGCGCATGCTCGAGGCGCTCGAGGCTCTGCTCGCCCGCGACCGCCCCGACCTTGTGCTCGTCTACGGCGACACGAACTCGACGCTCGCCGGCGCGCTGGCGGCGGCCCAGGCCGGCATCCCGGTCGCCCACGTGGAGGCCGGGATGCGCTCGTTCGACCGCGCCATGCCGGAGGAGCTCAACCGCGTGCTCACCGACCACGCCTCGTCGCTGCTGCTGTGCTCCTCGGAGACCGCGGCGGAGCATCTGCGCGCCGAGCGGATCGCCGGGCACGTGGTGGTCGTGGGCGACGTGATGGTGGACATCGCGCTGCTGCTCGGCCCGCGCGCCGCCGCCCGCCCCGAGGTGCTCGAGGCGCACGCCGTCGAGGCCGGCCGCTTCCTGCTCGTCACCGCCCACCGCGCGGGCAACGTCGACGACCCGGAGCGGCTCGCACGGCTCGTCGCCCTGCTCGAGGCCCTGCCCGAGCCCGCCGTGCTGCCCCTGCACCCCCGCACCGCCGCGCGGCTGGACGCCTCCGGGCTGCGGGCGCGGCTCGACGCGGCTCCCCACCTGCGGCTCTCACCATCGCTCGGCTACCTCGAGTTCACCGCGCTGCTGCGCAACGCCCGTGCGGTGCTGACGGACTCGGGCGGCGTGCAGAAGGAGGCCTACCTCGCGGCGGTGCCGTGCGTGACGCTGCGCTCGACCACTGAGTGGACGGAGACGGTCGACGCGGGCTGGAACGTGCTCGTCGACCTCGACGCCGACGCGGCGCTGGCCGCGCTGCAGCGGCGCCCACCCGCCGAGCGCCCGCCGCTCTACGGCGACGGGCGGGCGGGCGAGCGCGTCGTGGCCGCCCTTAGGATGGGCGCGTGACGATCCGAGTGGGCGTCGCGGGCCTCGGATACTGGGGCCCGAACCTGGCGCGGAACTTCGCCGGCCTGCCCGGCTGCGAGCTGACCTGGGGCTGTGACGCCTCCGAGGCGGCGCGCGAGCGCCTCGCCGGCACGTTCCCGCACGCGCGCTTCACGGCCGACCTCGGCGACCTGCTCGGCGACCCCGAGCTCGACGCCGTCGTGCTCGCCACGCCGGTGCCGACGCACGGCACGCTCGCCGCCCAGGTGCTCCGGGCTGGCAAGCACTGCTTCGTCGAGAAGCCGCTCGCGCAGTCCGTCGCCGACGCCGAGCTGGCGGTCGCGGCGGCGGAGGAGAGCGGCCGCATCCTGATGGTCGGCCACCTGCTCCAGTACCACCCGGGTATCGCCAAGCTCAAGGAGATCGCGGACTCGGGCGATCTCGGCGACATCCATTACATCTACTCCAACCGCCTCAACCTCGGCCAGATCCGCGCCGACGAGAACGCGCTGTGGTCGCTCGGGGCGCATGACGTCTCGGTCCTGCTGCACCTCGCCGAAGAGGAGCCCTCCGAGCTCGACGCCCGCGGCGAGTCCTACATGCGCGAGGGCATCGAGGACGTGGTGTTCGGCTACCTGCGCTTCCCGTCCGGGCTGGCGGCCCACCTGCACCTTTCGTGGCTCGACCCGCACAAGGAGCGGCGCTTCACCGTCGTCGGCTCGCGCCGGATGGCAACCTTCGACGACATGGACCTCGAGCGCAAGGTGACCGTCTACGACAAGGGCTTCGACGAGAGCACGGCGTCCTACGGCGAGTACATCACCCGCACGGGGGACATCTGGAGCCCGCAGATCCCCAACCGGGAGCCGCTGCGGATCGAATGCGAGCACTTTGTCGAGTGCGTGCGCGAGGGCCGCACGCCGGTCTCGGACGGGCGCAGTGGGCTGAGGGTGGTGCGCGTGCTGGAGGGGCTGCAGGCGCGTCTCGACGCGACGCGGAGGGAGCAGGGTGCAGCCCTCTGACCTCGCGCCGGGGCTGTACCTCGGCGCCGGCGTGCAGCTCGGGGACGGCCTCCAGATCGGGGTGCACGTCGTCATCCACCCAGGCACCGTGGTGGGCGACGGCTGCGTGATCCAGGACCACGCCGTGCTCGGCAAGCCGCCCAAGCTCGCGCGGCACTCGAGCGCGCCGCGCGAGGCGCCCGCGCCGCTCGTGCTCGGCGGCGGCGCCGTGGTCTGCTGCGGCGCGATCGTGTTCGCCGGCGCGGAGCTCGCCGCCGACGTGATCGTCGGCGACCAGGCGTTCGTCCGTGAGCGCGCCCTGATCGGCGCGGGCACCGTCATCGGGCGCGGGACGAGCGTCGACAATGACGTGACGATCGCGGCGCGGGTGCGGGTCCAGACTGACGTCTACCTGACGGCCGGGACGCTGATCGAGGAGGACGTCTTCGTCGGCCCGGGCGTCACGACGACCAACGACTCGACGATGGCCCGCCACGCCCCCGACGAGCCGCTCGACGGCCCGACGCTGCGCCGGGCGTGCCGCATCGGCGGCGGCGTCGTGCTCTGCCCCGGGGTCGAGGTCGGCGAGGAGGCGTTCGTGGCCGCCGGCGCCGTCGTCGCGCGCGACGTGCCCGCGCGCGCGTTGGTCATGGGCGTGCCGGCCCGCGTCGTGCGCGAGGTCGAGGACCGTGACCTCGTCGAGCGCTGGCGTTAGAGTCGCCTCCATGACCGAGCGACCCAGCGACTCCGGCGGTCTCTCCTCCGGCGATCCCCTCGGCGGCGGCGGTGACCCCGAGCCCCCTCGCCACGAGTCCGGCCTCCCCGGCGCGCCGCCCGCGCCCGAGCGCCCCAGCACCGCTCCCGGCTACGGCTCGCCTCCGCCCCCGGGCGCCGGTGGCCCGGTCGCGACGCCCGCGTACGGCGGGGTGATGGGCCGCTACGTGCTCGCGACCTGGCTCTCGCGCGTTGGCGCGCAGCTGATCGACGGCCTCATCATCGGCGTCGGCGCGCTCATCCTCTTCCTGCCGATCGGGGCGGCGCTCGGCATCGCCGGGGCGTCGGACAGCGACACCGGCATCGGCGCCGCGATCGTCGGCCTGCTGTTCTGGATCCTCTGCGTGACGATCATCGCCATCCTCTACGCGCCGATCCTGATGGCGCGGACGAACGGCAAGACGCTCGGGCGCATGGTCATGAACATCAGGGTGGTGCGGACGTCGGGCGAGCCGGTCACGTTCGGGTTCGCCATGCTGCGCGAGGTCGCCGTCAAAGCGATCGGCTTCGGGATCGCCGGCTCCTTCACGTTCGGGCTCGCGAACCTGCTCGACTCGCTGTGGCCGCTGTGGGACGAGGAGAACCGTGCGCTGCACGACTTCATCGTCAGCACGCGCGTGGTGAAGGACTAAGCGGCGACGACGCGGCTGCCGGCGGAGGTCTCGCGGCCGGCCTCGGTCCAGATGACCTGATCGCGCGCCGGGCCGACGCCGATCAGCGCGATCGGCACGCCGATGAAGTCCGCCAGGAACGCGAGGTAGTCGCGCGCGTTCTGGGGCAGGTCGGCCTCGTCGCGCACCTCGGTGATGTCCTCGTCCCAGCCCGGCAGCTCCTCGTACTCGCCGACGGCCTGGTGCAGGACGGTCTGGTGGTACGGGTAGGTGGAGAAGCGCGCCTCCTCGGCGCCGCGGTAGGCGGTGCAGACGCACAGCGGCCCGAGGCCGGTGAGGACGTCGAGCTTCGTGACCGCGAGCGCGGTCATCGTGTTCAGGCGGGCGGCGTAGCGCAGCGCGACGAGGTCGATCCAGCCGACACGGCGAGCGCGGCCGGTGGTCGTGCCGTACTCGCCGCCCGCCTCGCGCAGCGTGTCGGCAAGCTCGCCGTCGAGCTCGGTCGGGAACGGGCCGGCGCCGACGCGGGTGGCGTAGGCCTTCGTGATGCCCCAGATCTCATCGATGTCCTTCGGCCCGGCGCCGGTGCCGGTGCAGGCCGAGCCCGCGACCGGGTTGGAGGAGGTGACGAAGGGATAGGTGCCGTGGTCGATGTCGAGCATCGTGGCCTGCGCGCCTTCGAAGAGGACGTCGCCGCCGTTGTCGAGCGCGTCCCAGGTGAGGCGGGCGGTGTCGGCGATGTACTGCTCGATGCGGTGCCCGTAGGTGAGGTAGGCGTCGGTCATCGACTGCAGGTCGAGCTCCGGCGCCTTGGCGAACGGGCGCAGCGAGAGCCGCTTGGGCTCCATCGCCAGCACGATCTTCTTCTTCAGGATCTTCTCGTCGAGCAGGTCCTGCACCCGGATGCCCAGGCGCGCGGCCTTGTCGGCGTAGCACGGGCCGATGCCGCGGCGCGTGGTGCCGATCTGGAGCTTGCCCAGCCGCGCCTCGCCCGCCGAGTCGAGCATCAGGTGGTAGGGCATGATCAGGTGCGCGTTGGCGCTGATGCGCAGCCCGGAGAGGTCGATGCCACGGGCGCGCAGGTTGTCGAGCTCGCCGGTGAGCACCTTCGGGTCGATCACAACGCCGTTGCCGATCGCGCACAGCTTGCCGGGGTAGAGGATCCCGGACGGGATCAGGTGGAAGGCCCACTTCTCGCCGTCGCGCACGATCGTGTGGCCGGCGTTGTTGCCGCCCTGGAAGCGGATCACGAGATCGACGTTCTCGGCCAGGAGGTCGATGACCTTGCCCTTGCCCTCGTCGCCCCACTGGGCGCCCACGATCACCGTGCCGGCCATGCGTGAGTGAGTCTACGAAGCGAGCGGACGCGCTCTCGGCGCGCCGTAGGGAAGCGGCTCGTCGTCCGCGAAGGGGTCCTGCAGCGAGACGCGCTGATCGGTGCCGCACAGCATCAGCGGATCGCCGCACATCTCGATGATCCGCGAGACCGTCCGCTCCCCGATCTGCTCGCGCAGCCTCGGCGGGTCGAGGTTCGTGGTCAGCACGATCGCGCGGCCGTCCTCGTAGCGGGTGTTGACGATCGTGTAGAGCTGCTCGAGCACCCACGGCGAGCTCTGCTCGGCGCCGACGTCGTCGACGTGCAGCAGCTCGACGGCGGCGAGGCGGTCCAGCAGCTGGCTCAGCGACGTTTCCGAGTCCTCGTGGAAGGTCTCGCGCAGGAGGCCGAGCAGGCGCGGGAGCGAGTAGATGGCGACCGAGTGCCCGTGGCGCAGTGCCTCGGCCGAGATCAGCATCGCGAGCGTGGTCTTGCCGGTGCCGACATCACCCTGGAACCAGATCCCCCGACCTTCGTGGAGCCGCTGCTCGAGCGAGTCGACGTAGCGGCGGACGTCGCGGACCACGTGCTGCTCGATCTGCGTGACCGGTGCGCGGTCGAACGAGACGCCCTGGTAGCGCCGCGGGATCACCCCGGCGAGCTTGCGCGCCTTGCGCCGCGCGAGCCGGCGCGGCCGGCACGTGCAGTCGCGCGCGCGGCGGGTGTCGTCGTCGTAGAGGAAGCCGGAGCCGTCGCAGCGGCCGTCGGGACAGGTCGCCAAAGCTAGTAGTGCTCCTCGCCCACATAGGACATGAAGCGCGGGTACTCGGCCTGGAACGTGAGCCTGACCGTGGAGAGCCCGCCGTTGCGGTGCTTGGCGATGTGGACCTCGGCGAGCCCCTCCGCCTCGGAGTCCTCGTCGTAGTACTCGTCGCGGTAGATGAACATGACGAGGTCGGCGTCCTGCTCGATCGCGCCGGACTCGCGGAGGTCGGAGAGCATCGGGCGCTTGTCCGAGCGCTGCTCGACGCCGCGGTTGAGCTGCGAGAGCGCGATCACCGGCACCTCGAGCTCGCGCGCCAGCGTCTTGAGGCCGCGCGAGATCTGGCCCACCTGCTCCGCGCGATTGTCCGACTGGCCGGTCGCGCGCATCAGCTGCAGGTAGTCGATCAGCACGAGCCCGAGGCCGTCGGCCTGCTGCTGGGCCAGCCGCCGCGTCTTCGCGCGCACGTCGAGCACCGACAGGTCGGAGGAGTCGTCGATGAACAGCGACGACTCCGCCAGCCGGTTGCTCGCCGCGAGGATCTTGCCCCAGCGCGCCGGCGGGACCTTGCCCTTGCGCAGGTCGTCGCCCTTGATCGAGGCCTGCGACGCGATGAAGCGCTGCGCCAGCTCGGACTCCGACATCTCGAGCGAGAACAGCGCGACGGCCTTCTCGCTGTTGAGGGCCGCGTACTCCGCGAAGTTGGCCATAAGCGCCGATTTGCCCATTCCCGGGCGTGCGGCGAGGACGATCAGGTTGCCGGCCTGAAAGCCGCCGGTGATGCGATCGAGGTCCTCGAAGCCCGACGGCGTGCCGGTGACCGACAGGCCCTCGGCGGAGAGCTGCTCGAGCTTGTCGAGCTCTGTGGAGAGCAGGTCGTTGATCGCGCGGAAGTCCTTGCGGCGGTCCTCGTGGGCGACCTCGAGGATCGAGCGCTCGGCGAGGTCGACCAGCTCGCGCGGCGACGCCTCGTGGGAGTGCACGCGCGCCTGGATCTCGTACGAGGCGTGCAGCAGCCGCCGCAGCATCGCGTTCTCGCGCACGATCCGCGCGTACTGGCGGACGTTGCCGACGGCGGGCACCGAGCCGGCGAGCAGGTCCACGGCGGCGCGGCCGCCGACGCGGTCGAGCAGGCCGCTCTGCTTGAGGTGCTCGACGAGCGTGAGCGCGTCGACCGGCTCGCCCACTGTGTGGAGGTCGAGCATCGCCTTGAAGATCAGGCCGTGGGCCTCGCGGTAGAAGTCCTCGGGTTGGAGGCGCTCGTCGATGATCAGCGCCGGCAGCGCGGTGTCCGACAGCAGCACGGCGCCGAGCACGGACTGCTCGGCTTCGAGGTTCTGGGGCGGCGCGGCTGCGGAGCCTCCGTTGCGGTCGGCAATGGCCATCGGGGCGATCGAGTCTAGGTCGGCCCGCCGACGCTTCGGGTGCGCTCCGCACAAACTCCCGCGTCTTTGGGCAGAGTTGTTGCAGACGGCGTGCGATCAGTTTCACGCTGCCGGGTCGTCTGCACTCCGAGAGCCCAACACCATCCTCAGTGAGGAGGACCCGAACATGCTCGAGCGCCTGAATCCCTTCATCGGCGAGTGGGATCTGGAGCCGTCGTTCCCAACGCTGCCCGACGCGCACGGGCGGACCGTGTTCGAGTGGGCGCTGGACGGGCGCTTCCTCGTTCAGCGCACCGAGATCTCGGTGCCGGAGGCGCCGAACAGCATCTGCCTCATCGGCGTCGACCCCCGCGGCGGAGCGTTCGCCCAGCACTACTTCGACACGCGCGGCGTCATCCGCGTCTACGACATGACCTTCGAGGACGGCGTCTGGGCGCTCCAGCGGGACTCGCCCGACTTCTCGGACCTCAGCTTCTGGCAGCGCTACCGGGGCAGCTTCAGCGACGACGGCGCGACGATCGACGGCTACTGGGAGGCGTCCCGCGACGAGGGCGCGACCTGGGAGAAGGACTTCGACCTCGTCTACCGGAGGGTCGCCTAGCGGGCGACCCGTGCGGCGGTGGCTACTTCTCTTCGACGACCATCGTCTTGATAGTGGCGGTGACGTCTTCGGCGACCTCGACGACCACCATGCGGGTCCCGACGGTCTTGATCGGCTCGTCGAGGTGGACCTTGCGCTTGTCGAGCTTGATGCCGCGGGCCTCGCGGATCGCGTCGACGATGTCCTGTGTGGTCACGGAGCCGAACAGGCGGCCGTCGTCACCGGCCTGGTGGGTGATCGTGAGCACCGTCTTGTTGAGCAGCTCGGCGTTGTCGCGGGCCTTGGAGGTGGCCTCCTCCAGCGCCCTATCGGCCTGGACCTGGCGGCGCTGCGCGGCCGCGATCGAGCCCTTGGTGGCGGGCTCCGCGAGCTTACGCGGGATCAGGTAGTTGCGCAGGTAGCCCTTCGAAACGTCGATGACCGTCCCGCGGCCGCCCAGCGTCTCGTGGTCCTGCAGCATGATCGCCTGGGGCATCGGGCTCTCCCTAGCGGTCGCGGTCGCGATCGCGATCGCGGTCACCGCGCCCGCCGCGCTCGTCACGAGACTCGCGCGTGTCGCCCACATACGGGAGCAGGGCCACCTCGCGCGCACGCTTGACCGCCGTGGCGATCTGGTTCTGGTGCCGGCGGCACGCGCCCGTGATGCGGCGTGAGCGGATTTTGCCGCGGTCCGAGATGAACTTGCGAAGCGACGCGATGTCCTTGTAGTCGACGTGCTCGACCTTGTCGCGGCAGTACTGGCACGACTTCCGGCGACCGGAGCCGGGCCCACCCTTCTTGTCACGCCGGCGCGTCGGCCGGCTGCGCTGCTTTGCCACTTGAAGACCTTTCGTGTGCTGCGAGTCACGGGGCGCCCGTGGGGCGCACGAAGCCGCCGCGCGCGGAGCGCGGGAGTGCCATTGTGGCAGACGCGCAGCGACGCGCCCGGAGTGGAACGCAAAGCGGCCCCGGAGCTGTGCTCCGGGGCCGGAGGGTGCGGCGCGGCCGAGCCGCCTAGAAGGGAATGTCGTCGTCGGCGGGGGCGGCGCCTGCGGGCGCGGCCACGGGCTGGAAGTCGCTGTTGTTGACCGGGACGTCGGACTGCGGCGTGAAGCCGTTGCCGCCGCCGCCCTGGCCCTCTTCGCGACTGCCCAGGAACTGCACCGAGTCGGCGATGATCTCGACGTTCTGGCGCTTCGTGCCGTCCTGTGCCTGCCACTCGCGCCACTCCAGGCGCCCGTTCAGCGCGACGGGGCGGCCCTTGCTGAGGAAGCGCGCGCAGTTCTCGCCCTGAGCGCCCCAGACGGTCACGTCGAAGTAGTTCGCCTTGTCTTCCCACTCGCCGGACTGGCCCTTGCGGCGGGTGTTCGAGGCGATCCGCAGCGAGCAGACGGACATGCCGCTCGGCAGGGACCGCAGCTCGGGATCCCGCGTGAGGTTGCCCGTGAGGGCGACGACATTGATGTTGGTGGCGGCCACGGCGTGGCTCCTTTCGAAGACTTCTCTCGACTCTCGGACGCCGAGTCTAGATTGGGGTCCGGACCCTCAAGCCACCGTGCCGCAAGTTGCGGCGAAATCGTCGCGAAGTGGTGACGAAATGGGGCTAGGACTCGTCAGGCTCGCCCGCAGGGACGGCCACAGCGGCCGCGGCGCCCATCTCGGGCGGCGGGGGCGTGCCCGCGCGGAGCTTGATGATGCGGAAGCGCAGGACACCGTCCGTGATCTTCAGCGTGTGGTCGAGCCGCTCGAGGAGGTCGACGCCGCCGTGGAACTGGAACAGGTGGTAGTCCGCGTCCGGGCGCTTGTGGATCTCGTAGACCGTCGGGCGCACGCCCCAGTCGTGGCGGCCGACGATGTCGCCAGACTTCTCGATCGCGGACTGGACGTTGTCCAGGATCTCTGTGCGGCGCTCCTCGTCGGCCTGCGTGTCGAGCAGGAGGACGAGGTCGTAGACGGGGGGTTCGGTCGCCATGCGGCGGACGATGCTAGCAACGCGGGGGCGAGTGGACGGGGCGTCCCGCCTAGCCCCTGGCATGCGAGGCAAGCGGCCGGGGCGGGTGCGGTGGGGCAGCGCCGGCCGGGTGGCGGTGGTCCTCGGACTTCTCGGTCTCGCGATCGCGTGGCCCCGCCTCGCCCCCCCGCCACCGCGGCTCCCGAGCGACACGGGGATCCCCGTCGCGCCACCGGAGCCGCCCGCCGCGGTCGCGCGCGAGGGGTCGGCGGGAGGACGGGCGGAGCGGGCCCGGGCCGAACGGGGGCGGCGGGCGGAGCGGAGACGGGCGGCGGACCGGAGACGGATGGTGGAGCGGAGACAGCCGGCGCAACGGCGCCGCGAGGACGTGGTGCGGCGGCGCGCGGAGCGGCGGCGTGAGGCGGAGCGGCGGCGGCGTGAGGCGGAGCGGCGGCGGCGGGCGGAGCGGCGTGAGGCGGAGCGGCGGCGGCGGGCGGAGCGGCGGCGTGAGGCGGAGCGCCTGGCGAACACGAAGCGTCGTCCTCAGCGGCCCGCGGTGCCGAGTCCGCCCGAGACCCCGCTGCCACCCGCCCCGGCGGCACCGCCGACGTTCCGCCCGCGCGATCCCGCGACGACCGAGTTCTCCTTCGAACGTGGGTGAGTGCCGAGCGAACGTCAACGGCGGCTGGGTAGGGGTGGGGTGCGAAGCGGCCCGGCGGCCACGAGTGTCACCTCGATGGCGGTATGCGCCATCGAGACGACATTCGTCGCCTCACGGCGGCTCGCTCCCTCCTCCTACCCAGCCGCCGTTGACGTTCGCGCTCTAGCTGCTCGTCGCCGCCATGCCGCGTGCCTTCTTGCGGATGTCAGCGATCTGGTCGTCGATCCAGTCGCCGGGATCGCGGGAGGTCACGATCTCCTTGAGCCCGGTCGCCCGCCGTGCGCGCTCCTCGCCGGACATCGTCAGGGCGGTGTAGATCGCGTCGGCGAGCTCCTGGACGTCGAACGGGTTGACGCTCAGCGAGAACTCCCCGAGCTCCTCGTGCGCGCCGGTGTTCTCGCTCAGGATCGAGACGCCGTCGCGCTCGTTGACGAGCGGCCCCTCCTTCGCCACGAGGTTCATGCCGTCGAACATGGCGTTGACCATCATCACGTCGTAGTGCTTGTAGTTGGAGATCGCCTCCTCGAGATCGTCGCGGAGCTTGAGGTCGATCGGCATCCAATCAGGCGTCCCATGGCGGTGGTTGACGACAGCGACGAGCGCCTCGATGCGCTCGAGGTACTCGGCGTACTCGGGCACGTCGGTCCGTGACGGCATCAGCTGCGCCGTGAAGGTGATGCGCTCGGCGAACTCGGGGTGCTGCTCGAGGAAGATGTCGAAGCCGGTGAAGCCGCGCAGCACGTTCTTGGAGAGGTCGGCGCGGTCGACGCGCAGGATCGAGAACTCCCGCCGGCGCTTGAGCAGCTTCTCCTCGAACTCGCCGACGCGGTCGCTCGCCGCGGTCGACCGCGTCGCCTCGTAGTCGATCGGCAGGGGGTACGCGCGCACCCACACGTCCCGGTCCTCAAGGTGCACGACGCCAGACTCCATGTCGACGTCGAGGTCCATCAGGTCGCGGCAACACTGCAGGAAGTTGCGCTGGTAGGAGCGCGTGTGAAAGCCGACGATGTCGTTGGCGAGGACCCCGTTGAAGATCTGGCTGCGGATGTCCTTCGGCAGCACCCGCCAGGCGTCGGGCTGCGTCCACGGGATGTGGATGAAGTGGTGCAGGAAGACGTCGGGGCGCTCGCGCCGGATCATGCCCGGCAGCGTGTAGAAGTGGTAGTCGTGGACCATCACGACGGGCTCCTCGTCGTCCTCGATCTCCTCGAGCACCGCCCGCGCGAGGTCCTGATTGACGGCGTTGTAGCCGTGCTCGAAGGCGTCGACCTCCTGACGGCGGATGTCCGGCGCGTTGCTCTGGTCCCACAGGTAGTGCTGGATGAACCACAGCATCGGGTTGGCGATGACGCTGTAGAAGGCGTCGTAGGCCTCGGTGTCGGACTCCACGAAGCGCACGCTGAACTTGCCGCCGTGCGGCGCGTCGATCTCGAAGGAGTGGTCGTCGTGCTCGCGTGAGACCTCGACGTCGGCGTCGGTCATCGCCGAGGCGATCCAGATCGCGTCGCGGTGGGAGGCGAGCCCGGTCAGGGCGGTCACGAGGCCGCCGGTGCCGCGCTTGACCGAGCCGTCCTCCTGGAACGTGACGGGCCCCCGGTTGGAGACCAGGACGAGCGGCCGCTCGCGATCGGGCATCTACAACACCTCCTGGAAGATCTTCAGGTAGTCGCGCAGGTATCGCGGGGTCAGGAAATGCTCGCGCACGTGCTCCTTGCCGCGGCGGCCGAGCGCCTTGCCGAGCGCCGGGTCCTCGAGGATCTCCAGTGAGCGCTGCGCGCACGCCTCGACGGTCGAGACGAGGAAGCCCGACTCGCCGTCCTGCACCTGCAGCGGGATGCCGCCGACGTCGCCGCCGATGAACGGGCGTCCCTTCCACAGCGCCTCCGACACGGTCAGGCCGAAGCCCTCGCGCGTCGACTTCTGGATCACGACGTCGGCGAGCGATTGGAACGCATTGACCTCGATGTTGCCGACGTTGTTGAAGTTGTTGAGGATGTGGATGTCCGGATCGCCGTCGGCGTGGGCGAGGGTGGAGTTGTAGAAGTCCCAGCCCTCGGGATCGTCGGAGGCCATCGAGCCGACGAGCGCGAGCTGGACGTCGGCGCGCTCCGCCTTGACGATCCGGTAGGCGTCGATCACGCCGAGCGGATCCTTCCACGGGTCGAAGCGCGAGACCTGGCACATCATCGGCCGGCTCGTGTCGATCCCGAACTGCTTGCACACGAAGGTCGCGTCCTCGAGCGAGAGCGCCATGTTCTTCGGCGCGAGCGGGTCGATCGCGGGCGGCACGATGTGGACACCGCCGTCCATCCCCTGCGGCACGTAGTCGGCGACGTGGAACAGCGAGGCCGGATAGCGCTGGATGTAGGGGAGCAGCCGCTCCATCGTCGCCGGGTTCGGGGTCGAGACGTCGATGTGGCAGCGCCACACCCATGCCTTCGCCTTCTCGGGCGCGAGCGCGAGCATCGCGGCCGGCTGCGGGTCGTGCACGAGGCAGATGTCCCACCCGCGTGAGAGCTCGCGCGCGTTCATCTCGTTGTACTGGAACCAGGTCGCCCACTGCTCCTCGGTGAGGTCCTGCGGCGCGCCCTGAAGCGCGTTGTGCATCAGCTTCGTGGAGTTGAAGAACTCCTCGCGTCCGTAGATGACCTCCCACTCGACCTCGAGCCCGACGTCGCGCATCAGCGGGATCAGCGTGTAGAGGATCTCCGACACGCCGCCGCCGAAGGCGGTGGCGCTCAGCTGGACGACCCGCTTGCCCTTGAGCGGCTCCGCCAGCTCGCGGATCTCCTCCACGAGCGGCCGGCCGACGATATGGGTGTAGTCCGCCAGGCTCTTGTGGGCCAGTGCGACGGGCTGAAGCACGTCCAGACCTTCCTAGTCAGGGTTGAGGCGGGGCCACGATATCCGACGCGCGCAGCCGCTCCATGCCCCGTTCCACGGTGTCGAGCAGCATCGCGTGCAGCGCGGACGAGGCCGCGGCCACGCAGGAGATGTGGAAGTCGGGATCGGAGCCCAGCAGCCGGTAGGGACCCAGCGGCCGCCCCGCCGCGTCCGAGATCACCGCGCCGCCCTCGGCCAGGCACAGCGCCGCCGCGGCGAGGTCGTAGGGCGAGTTGTTGACGACCGAGCCGCCGCCGACGCGCGCGAACTCCTGTCGCATCCCGGGTATCTCCGCGACCATCCGCGCACCCGGCTCGACGTAGGCGTCGAGCTGGCCGGTGAGGATGCGCGTGAGGTCAAAGGTGGCCGAGCCGAGGTCGAAGACGCCCCCGCCGAGCGAGGACATGTCGATCAGGTCGCCGATCACCTCGACGACCGCGCGGGCGGGCCGGCGCGTGAAGCCGTAGACCCAGAACAGCCGCTCGAGGTCGGTGTTCTCGCTCAGCGCGAGCGGGCGCGACGCGCGGCACCCCTCGCCCCGCTGCGCGGCGAACCACTCGCCACTCTTGATCTCGACGACGCAGCCGGCGACGACGTCGCCCATCGTCGGCTCGCCCTCGCCCAGCGGCGCGAGCGCGACGCTCGTGCAGGCGGCCTCGAGGCCGGCGAGCGCGGGGCGCGTCCCGTCGATCGGGTCGACGATGAGGACGAACTCCGGAGCGGCCTCCCCGGGCGCGACCATCCCGCGGTCCTCGGAGTAGAAGGCCATCTGCGGCGCGTTGGCGACGACCCAGCCGGCGAGGAACTCCTCGGCCTCGGCGTCGATCGCGAACGTCACGTCGCCGCCCACGCTCTCGCGCGCGTGTGCGCGACCGTCCGCCGCGCCGAGGCGCGGGAGCACGATCTCGCGCAGCGCGTGCGCGAGATCGAAGACGACGCCTCTCACCCGGCAGGCTCGGGGCGCGCGGAAAGAGGGCGCTCGGCGAGCTCGAGCTCGACCTTGCGCTTGTCGCCGTCACGCCATAGCTCGACGGTCACCTTCTGGCCGGGGTCGAAGAGCTGGACGGCCTCGGAGAGGTCGTCGGCGTCGCGGATCGGGCGGTCGTCGAGGCGGGTGATGATGTCCCCGCCCTCGGTGAACGCGCGGTCCTGGAAGCGGACCTCGCTCTTGCCGCCGCGCAGCCCGGCCTCCTCGCCGGGACCGTCGCTCTGCACGCCCTGGAGCCACGCGCCCTGCTTGACCGGGAGGTCGAAGCGCTCGACGAGCTGCGGGTAGAGCGGCACCGACTGGACGCCGAGGTAGGCGTAGCGGACCTTGCCCTCCTCGCGCAGGCCGGCGAGCGAGCGCGACACGACGTCGGCGGGCACCGCGAAGCCCACGCCCTCGCCGCCGCCGGAGCGCGACTTGATCTGCTGGTTGACGCCGATCACGCGCCCGCGCCCGTCCACCAGCGGGCCACCGGAGTTGCCGGGGTTGATGGCCGCGTCGGTCTGGATCGCGCCGGAGATCTTGAAGTCGGTCAGCGAGTCGATCGCGCGGTCGATCGCCGACACGACCCCGACCGAGAGCGACTGCTTCTCGCCGAACGGCGAGCCGATGGCGGCGACCGGCGTGCCGACCTCCACGGCGTCGCTCTTGGCGATCGGCAGCGGGCGCAGGGTGAGGCCCTTGGGGTCGACCTCGAGCAGCGCGATGTCGGCGTTCGGGTCGTGGCCGACGATCTTGGCCTCGACCTGATTGCCGTCGGCGAACTCGACGTAGACCTGGCTGGCGCGGCGGATCTGGGTGCCCTCGCCGGTCGTGACCACGTGCGCGTTGGTCGCGATCTCGCCGCTGCCGGAGACGACGAAGCCCGAGCCGACGCCGCCCGAGCCCTCGTCGTTCTGACCGCCGAGGATCGAGTCGAGGCCCTCGCCCCCGAACAGCGAGATCACCGTCACCACGCCGGCCGCCTCGTTGCGGTAGATCGCGCGCGGGTCGAAGCCGGTGCGGCGCTCGCCGCCGCCGTCGCCCGCGGAGTGCTCGAGCACCTCGACGCGCGTGGTCGGCGCCGGGGTCGCGTCGGCCGAGTCGCTCTTGTCGTCGCCACCGCCGCAGCCGCCGAGCAGCCCGGCGCAGGCCAGCAATGCGAGGACGCGTCTCATGTCACCGGGAGCGTGAGCGAGAACGTGGTGGTGCCCGGCACGGAGTGGACGGACAGCTCGCCGTCCATGCGCTCGGCGAGCTCGCGCGCGATCGCCAGGCCGAGGCCGGCGCCCTGCGCGCGGTCGGAGGAGGTGAAGAAGGGCTCGAAGATGTGGGGCATGGTCTGGCGGCGGATGCCGAGGCCCGAGTCGGAGACCTCGAGGCGTACCTGCCCGTTGTCGCGCGCCGCCGAAACGACGACACCAGTTCCCGAGGGCGTGTGGATCAGCGCGTTGTCCAGCAGGATACGAACCACCTGCGCGACTCGCTCCGGGTCGCACTCGATCTCCAGGGGGTCGGGATCGAGCCGGACGCGCAGATCGGACCCGTGGCGGGCCGCGGCGGGGGTGAACTCGCCGGCGACGTCACGGGCGAGCTGGTGGACGTCGGTGGGCTCGGTGCGCAGCTCGAGCACCCCGGCCTCGAGGCGCGAGAGGTCGAGCAGCTCGCCGGCGAGCTTGGTCAGCCGCTCGACCTGCCCGCGCACCTGGTCGAGGAACTGCCGCCGCGTCGGCTCGTCGAGCTCCTCGTCCGCGAGCAGCTCGAGGAAGCCGCCGAGCGAGAACAGCGGCGTGCGCAGCTCGTGCGAGGCCTGGGCGATGAACTGCTTGCGCGCGTGGTCGAGCCGCGCGAGCTGGCCCGACATCTCGTCGAAGGCGGCGCCGAGCTGGCCCAGCTCGTCGTCGGAGTCTGGCTGGATGCGGTCCGAGAAGTCACCGGAGGCGACCTTGCGCACCGCGCGCTCGAGGCGCTTGACGCGCAGCGACAGTGCGCGCGCCACGAGATAGCCGCCGAGCACGGCGATCAGGAACGCGACCCCGCCGGCGACCAGGATGCGGCGGCGGATCAGCGACACGTTCGCCTGCACGTCGGTCAGCGCGTCGGCGTACACGGCGACGCCGCGGACCTCGCCGTCCTGGATCAGCGGCTGCGCCACGAGCGCCTGGCGGCCGAGCCGCGTCGGCTCGGTGGCGCGCGCGATCTCGCGCGTGCCGAGCGCCGCCTCGGCCACCGACTGCAGGTCCTCGATCTCGACGCCGCCCGCGTCGGAGTCGGCGAGCACGAACAGCGAGTCCTCGGTGCCCTTGACGATCCCGAGCACGCTGACCTCGGCGCTCGCGCGGGTTGCGACGAGGGAGACCTCGCGGGCGAGTTGGGGCTGCGGCGCGTCGGAGCCGACGAGCCGCTGCAACGGCGGCGAGTAGCGGCGCGCGTCGGCCGCGAGGTTGTCGAGCTTCTGGTCGCGCAGGCGGCCCTCGAGCTGCGGCGCGACGGCGAAGTAGATGATCGCGATCGCGCACAGAACGATCAGGCCGAAGATCAGCGCCAGCCGGTTGCGCAGCGACCGGATCCGCACCGGCCTACTCCTCGTCGCGGAAGCGGTAGCCCACGCCGCGCACCGTGAAGACGTACTCGGGCTCCTTGGCGTCCGCCTCGAGCTTCTCGCGCAGGTGGCGGATGTGCACGTCGACGGTGCGCGGGTCGCGGTAGGCCGAGTCGCCCCAGATGCGCGTGAGCAGCATGTCGCGCGTGAACACGCGGCCGGGGCTGGAGGCGAGCGCGCTGAGGATCTCGAACTCCACGAACGTGGTCGGCACGACCTCGCCGCGCAGCGTCACCGCGCGCTTGGCCGGGTCGATGCGCAGCCCGCGCACCTCGAGCGGCACGTCGTCCTCCAGGTGCGCCCTCGCCATCCCGGCCCGCCGCAGCGCGGCCTTCACGCGGGAGCGGAACTCGCGCATCGAGAACGGCTTGGTGATGTAGTCGTCCGCGCCGAGCTCGAGTCCGAGCACCTTGTCGATCTCCTCGGACTTCGCGGTCAGCATGATGATCGGGACCGCCGAGCGCGCGCGCAGCCGCTTGCACACCTCGAGGCCGTCGACCTTCGGCAGCATCAGGTCGAGCACGACGAGGTCGAAGGGCTGCTCGGAGAAGCGCGTGAGCGCCTCCTGGCCGTCGGACGCCGCGACCACCTCGTAGCCGTCTCGCTGGAGCGGAAACGAGAGCAAGGTCTGAATCGGCTGCTCGTCGTCGACGAGCAGGATGCGCGGCGCGCGTTCTGACACGGTCAGGACAGCGTACGGCGCGGCAGTGCGGATACCCTCGAGCTGTGCCCGACGTGAGGGTCTACCGGGCGGCGTTCGTCCCGGCCGTGATTGCAGTGTTCATCGCCGCCTTCTCGCTCGCCGACCGCCCCGCCGCGATCACGACCCCGTTCGCCCCGGCGGGCTTCACCGGCTCGCGTGCGTTCGACTCGCTGCAGGAGCTCGGCGAGGCGTTCCCGGAGCGCCCGGCCGGCTCGGACGCCGATCGCGCGCTCGCGGACCGCATCGCCGAGACGTTCCGCGCCAGCGGCCTGCGGGTCAGCCGCAGCACGGAGAGCGGGCGCACGGTCGACGGGCCGGCCGAGCTCGAGACGGTCGTCGGGGTGCGGCCCGGGCTCTCGAGCCGCCGGATCGTCGTGATGGCGCATCGCGACGCACGCGGCTCGCCCGCGCTCGCCGAGCTGTCGGGCACGGCGGCGCTGCTCGAGCTCGCGCGCGTGTTCAAGGTCCGCGACCTCTCGTCCACGCTTGTGCTCGTGTCGACCTCGGGCGGCAGCGCGGGCGGCGCCGGGGCGCACGCGTTCGCCGAGAGCGCCGCCGGCGACCCGGTCGACGCCGCGATCGTGCTCGGCGACATCGCGAGCCGTCGCATCCACAAGCCCTGGATCGTGCCCTGGTCCAACGATCGCGACGCCGCGCCGATGGGGCTGCGCCGCACGCTTGAGAGCGCGGTCCGGCGGGAGGTCGGTGCGCAGGCGGGCGGCTCGCGCGCGATCGGCCAGTGGGCGCGGCGGGCGCTGCCGCTGACGGTCTCCGAGCAGGGCGAGGCGGCGCGTGGCGGCCTGCCCGCCGTCCTGCTCCAGGCGTCCGGCGAGCGCGGGCCGGGCCCGCGCGCGACGGTGTCGGAGACCCGGCTCGACGCCTTCGGCCGCGCGGCGACGCGTACCGTCATCGCGCTCGACGCCCGCGTCTCGCGCAGCGACGAGGAGGGCCCGTTCGCAGCCGAGGGCGGCGGCATCATCACGGTCCGCCGGCTGCTGCCCGACTGGGCGATCCGGCTGCTCGTCGGCTCGCTCCTGCTGCCGCCGCTGCTGGCGGCGGTCGACGCGTTCTTCGGCGCACGGCGGCGGCGGCTGCCGGTGCTGCGCTGGATCGGCTGGGTGGGGGCCGCGATCCTGCCGTTCCTGCTGGCGTGGGCGTGGATCCGGCTGCTTGGGCTGACCGGCGCGCTCGACGTGCCGCGCGGCCCCGTCCTGCCCGAGGCGCTGCCGCTGGAGGGGAGGCGGATCGTGGCGCTGGCGTCGGCTCCGCTCGTGCTCGCGCTTGCCTGGCTCGGCCCGCGGCGCGCGCTGGTGTCGCGGCTGCGGCTCCCGGCCACGGTCTCGGCCGGTGGTGCCGCGGCTGCGCTCGGGCTGGCGATCAATGCGCTCGCGACGATCGTGTGGGTGTTCAACCCGCTCGCCGCGGCGCTGCTCGTGCCGGCCGCCCACGGTTGGCTGTTCGCGACTGCGCCCGGTACCTCGACGTCGAGCCGGGTCCGCGCCGCGCTGGTGCTGATCGGGCTCGCGCTCCCGGCGCTGATGACGGTCCACTACGCGCTCGCGCTCGACCTCGGGCCGCTCGGCCTCGCCTGGCTCGCGTTCCTGATCACCGCGGGCGGGCACATCTCACCGCTCGCTGCGATCGTTCTGTCGGTGCTCGCCGGCTGCCTCTGCGGCGTCGTGGCCGTCGTGCGCACCCGTCGGCGCGTGGTCAAGGAGGACGAGCCCGAGCCGATCCGCACCCGCGGCCCGCTCGGGTACGCCGGGCCGGGGTCGCTGGGCGGAACGGAGTCGGCGCTGCGAAGGTAACGCCACACTGTGGGGGTGCGCCGCTTCCTGCGACCCCTCTCGGCTCTGCTGCTCGTCGTCGGCGGGCTGCTGCTGATCGACGCGGTGGTGACGCTCGTGTGGCAGGAGCCGGTGTCGGCGCTGTACTCGCGGCTGCAGCAGTCAAAGCTCGACGACAAGCTCGCCACCCTCGAGGGCACCGAGCCGACCGCCGGGGACCGCAAGGTGCTGTCGCGGCTCGGGTCCCTCGACCGGCGGCTCGCCTACGCGGCGCGCACGCTCAACCGGCGCGCGGAGGACGGCGATCCGGTGGCGCGCATCCGCATGCCGTCGATCGGCGTCTCGTCGGTCGTGGTCGCGGGCACGGACACGGCCAGCCTGCGCCTTGGCCCGGGCCACTACCCGGGAACGCCGCTGCCGGGCACGCGCGGAACCGTGGCGATCGCCGGGCACCGCACGACCTACGGCGCGCCGTTCCGCAAGCTCGACAAGCTCGCGCGCGGCGATCGCGTCGAGGTGCGGATGCCCTACGGGACGTTCTCCTACGAGGTGCAGCGCACCCGCATCGTCCTCCCGACCGCCACCCAGGTGACGCGGAAGGTCGCGTATGACCAGCTGGTCCTCACGGCCTGCCACCCGCTGTATTCGGCGGCGAAGCGGATCGTGGTGTTCGCCCGGCTCGTCGACGCCCGCCCCAAGGGCAGCCGCCTTGCCTGAGCGCCCGCAGCGCGAATCGGGCGACGACCCCATGAACGGTCGTCGAACTGTCGTCGATGAAGCTCATGCGATGACACCTGCACTCCGATACTCCAGGCAAGACGAGCTCACAGAGCTCCTATCCAAGGCGGCGGGACGGTTCGGACGCGAGGTCCGCGTCATCGCCTGCCCGGACCCAGAGCAGGCCGAATCCCGAAAGCTGGAAGTGGAAAACATGCGAACGCGGCTGAAGAAGAGCGGCTATGACGTGGACCCGCGCCTGGTCGCGGCGGCGATCCTCGAGCGCCTGACCGCCGGCGGCGTCTCGCCGACCGAGGCCAAGCGCACGATCTGACCTGCGCGCGGCGGCCGCTCAGCCGCCGCCGTGCTCCCAGCCGCGCCAGCGCTCCGCGCCCGGCGGGGCTCCCTTCCAGGTGACGTCCGCCGGACCCTCCACGACCTGGCCGACCCATGTGACTCCGACGGCCTCGGCCGCCGCGCGCCCGCCGGGCGGCACGCAGACGCACAGCTCGTAGTCCTCGCCGCCGGTCGCGGCGAGCTCTACGGGATCGGCCCCCAGCGCGGACGCGACCTCGCGCACGCCCGGCGCGACCGGCAGCGCGGCGGCGTCGAGCTCGATCCGCACCCCGCTCGCCTGCGCGAGCCGCTGGGCGTCCGAGGCCAGTCCGTCAGAGAGATCCAGCATCGCGCTGGCGCCTGCGGCCGCCAGCGCTTGGCCCTCGGCGAGCCGGGGCTGCGGGCGCAGGTGGCGGCGCACGAGCGCCTCGTCGCCGGGTGCGCGCCCCTCCAGCACGGCCAGGCCGGCCGCCGCGGCGCCGAGCGACCCCGTGACGCCGACGCAGTCGCCGGGCCGGGCGCCGTCGCGGCCCACGAGCTCCTCGGGGGTATCGGCCCATCCGACCACGGTCACCGCGACCATCAGCGCCGGCCCGCTCGCGAGATCGCCGCCGGCGATCGTCGTGCCGGTGGCGCGCGCCAGCGCCTCCGCGCCGCGGTGCAGCGCCAGCACGCTTGCCTCGCCGAGCGCCGGCGGCAGCACGACGCACAGGTACGCCTCGCCGGGGGCCGCGCCCATCGCGGCGAGGTCGGACAGCGCCCCCGCCAGCGCGCGGTGCCCGACGTCCTCGGGGTCGCAGCGCGGGCCGAGTCGGAAATGCGTGCCCTCCACCATCGCGTCGACCGACGTGACGGCGAGGGGGCCGGCGCGCACGACGGCGGCGTCGTCGCCCAGCCAGCGGATGACGCGCGACCCGGGGCGGCGCTGGAGTGCCGCCCCGATCGCGTCGATCAGCGCGAGCTCACCGATGCCGGTAGACGATCCGCGCGCGGTCGAGGTCGTACGGCGAGACTTCGACGCGCACCCGATCCCCCGGCAGGATCCGGATGCGGAACCGTCGCATCTTCCCGGCGACATGCCCGAGGACGACGTGGCCGTTGTCGAGCTGCACCCGGAACATCGCGTTCGGGAGCGCCTCGATGACCTCGCCTTCGAACTCGACCTTCTCTTCCTTGGGCAATTAGACGACCCTGACGTTCGTCGCCTGGGGGCCCTTGCCGGACTCACCCAGCTCGTACTCGACCTTCGCACCCTCGGCGAGCGTGCGGAAGCCATCGCCCGAGATACCCGAGAAGTGGACGAAGGCGTCCTTCCCTCCGTCATCTGGGGTGATGAACCCGAAGCCCTTCTCGTCGCTGAACCACTTCACGACACCAGTTGCCATACAACAACACCTCCTCACTCTGACTATCCATATGCGCGAGGTGGTGCTGCCGGGCACTGCCTTCCCGCATGCTCAACCCGCCTAGAGGGCGGACAACGGCAGGTTTATACCAGGCCCGGGCGCGTCAGCCGTCAGGTGCCTCGGCGCCGCCGCCCTCCTCGCCCTCGGCGGTCGGGCCCTGCGGCGCGGACTCGTAGAGGTCAGGGTTGAAGCCCTTCTCCTGGGCCTTGTCCTTCTTGCCGCCGTCCGGCTCCGGGGTCGTGGGCGCCGCGGGCGCGATGGCGTTGCCACCGCCGTCGAACTGCGAGTCGCTCGAGTACGAGTCGCCGGTGTTGCGGCCGCCCCCGCGCGCGTACTTGCCGAAGAAGGGCGTGAAGTTCGCCGGCGTCTTGGCGGGCTTGAACGCGCCGCAGAACTTGCCCTTGACCGACTTCATGTAGTCGCCCCAGATCTCGGCCGGGAAGGTGCCGCCGGCGACGGACCCGCCGTGGTACTCCGTCTTCATCTGCACTTGCGCGTCCGGGTAGCCGACCCAGGTCGCGGTCGATAGGCGCGGGGTGAAGCCGACGAACCACGCGTCATTGAACTCGTCGGTCGTGCCGGTCTTGCCGCCCGCCGGGCAGCCGATGGCCGCCTTCCCGCCGGTGCCGCCCAGGATGTTCTTTTCCAGGATCCGGGTCGCCTCGGCGGTGACCCAGTCCTCGAACGCCTTCGTGCGCTTGACCTTGAAGCGCCGCGGCAGGTCGGACTTGCCGTCCGGGAAGGTGATCTTCTTGATCGCGGTCGGCCGGTTGCGATAGCCGCCGGAGGCGATCGTCGCGAACGCGTTGGCCATCTCGAGCGGGGAGACCCCGAGCGTGAGGCCGCCGAGCGACTCGGCGGGATAGCCGTCGAGCTTCGTGCGGATGCCCATGTCGTAGGCCGTCTTCTTGACCTCGGGCGGCCCGAGGTCGAGCGCGAGCTGCATGTAGACGGTGTTGTCGGACTTCAGCGTCGCCTGCTCGAGGCTCATCGAGCCCCCGTAGGAGCCGTCGTAGGTCTTGGTCTCGATCGGCCCCCAGGCCGGGTCGTTGAACTTCAGCGGCTTCGAGACGTAACTGGTCGACTGCGGGTCGACCCCCTTCCGGAGGGCGGTCATCAGCGTCATGATCTTGAACACCGAGCCGGGCTGGCGGTGGCCCTGGGCGGCGAGGTTGAACTTCGACTTGCCGTAGTCCGCCGAAGACGCCATCGCCTTGATCCAGCCGTTCTTGGGGTCGATCGTGACGATCGCCGAGGACGGGCCGATGCCGGCCAGCCGCCCGTTGATCGCGGCGCGCGCCCTGACCTGCTTCTTGAGGTCGATCGTCGTGTCGACGCGCAGGCCGCCCTGGCGGACGGTCTTGATGCCGTACTCCTTGATCAGCTCGTCCTTGACGTAGTCGAAGAAGAAGGACTCGCGGCGGCTGGTGAAGTAGCGCGAGGGGTTGACGCCGAGGCCGCGCTTCATCGCTCTGCGGGCGGCCTCGGGCGTGACCATCCCGAGCTCGGCCATCTTGGACAGCACCTCGTTGCGGCGCGCCTCGGCCTTCTCGGGCGCGCGCACGGGCGAGTAGGTGCTGGGCGCCTGCGGCAGGCCGGCGAGCAGCGCGGCCTCGTGCAGCCTCAGCCGCTCCACGGGCTTGCCGAAGTAGACGCGCGAGGCGGCCTGCGCGCCGACCGCGGTCTGGCCGCCGAGCGTGCCGAACGGCACGGTGTTGAGGTACTTGTCGAGGATCCATTCCTTCGTGTGCTCGTTCTCGAGCTCCTCGGCGAGCTTGGCCTCGCGGATCTTGCGCTGGTAGGTGCGCTCCCGGGTGATGTAGAGGTTGCGGACCAGCTGCATCGTGATCGTCGAGCCGCCCTGCACCGTCTTCTGGCTCGAGAGGTTCTTGACCGCCGCGCGCACGATGCCCGGGTAGTCGACGCCCTTGTGCTTGTAGTAGCGCTCGTCCTCGATCGCGACCGTCGCGTCCTTGAGCGCCTTCGGGATGCGATTGCCCGCGACGGGGCGGCGCAGCTCGTTGGACTGGATGAAGCCCAGCCGCGTGCCGTCGGCGGCGCGGACCTCGGACTGCGAGCCGAGCTCACGCGGCTTGAGCGACTCCAGCGGTGGTGCGGAGGCGGCGATCGAGATCACGTAGCCGACGGCGGACAGGCCGGCCAGGGCGACGAGCACCAGCACCACCAGGATGGCGAGGAAGGCCTTGTTCCGAGGGCGACCGCGGCCGCGGTGATGTCGCCTGTTGCGTTGCGACCGGCTCATGCTGCAAACGCGCTCTCCATAAGGCGCGAACCTCTCAGTGTAGCCCTGCGAGGGATTCGGCTAGCTGGACTCGATCCCTTGTTCGCCGCCCTCGAGCAGCCCTTCTGAACGGAGCCTTGCCAGGCACAGGGCCCGCAGCTTGGCCTGGCGCGGGCCGCGCTCGGGCGGCGGCACCGGATCGCCGGCGATCTCGATGCGCACGCCGTCGGGCGTGATCTCGGCGACCGTGACGTCGCTCTCGGTCTCGTCGGCGAGCGCCGCGACGGCACGCTCGACGTCGGCGCCGGGAGCGAGCCAGACCGACACGTCGAGCGCGATCCGGTCCGAGCCGAGCGTGTCGTTGCGCAGGATCCCGGCCGCGAGGCGCTCGTTGGGGATCACCACGCGCACGTCGCCGGGGGTGCGCAGCACGGTGAAGTTCAGCCGCACGTCCTCGACGACGCCGTACTGCCCCTCGAAGGTCACCCAGTCCCCGACGCGCAGCGGCTGGGTGATCGCGAGCATGATCCCGGCGACGACGTTGGCGAGCGTCTGGCGTGCGGCGAAGCCGATGATGGCGGCGGCGATCGCGCCCGAGGCGAGCACGCTCGTCGCCAGCTTCGACAGCCCGGTGAACTGCGACAGCGCGACGGCGATGCCGATCAGCAGGATCGACGCGTAGATCAGCCGCCGGATGAAGCGCAGGCGCGTATCGAGCACCGGCGTGACCTGCCCGCGCGTGACCGCCTCGGCGAACGAGCGGCCGCGGCGCGCGAAGGCGCGGTCGAGCAGCGTCGCGACCACGACCGCCAGCACGATCGAGAGCACGGCGGTGACGACGTCGGCGTTGTCGGTCCAGAAGCTGGCGAGGGGGAGCCATACAGTGCTCGCCGGCATGGGCGCGCACCCTAGACGAGCCGTCACGATCGACGCGCTCGGCACGCTGCTCGAGCTCGTGCCGCCCGCACCGCGGCTGCGGCTCGGGCTGCGCGAGCGCTTCGGGCTCGAGGTCTCCGAGGCCGACGCGGCGCTCGCCATGCGCGCCGAGATCGCCTTCTACCGCGCGCACCTGCACCTCGGCCGCGATCAGGCCGGCCTCGACGGGCTGCGGCGGCGCTGCGCGGAGGTGCTGCGCGACACGCTCGCGGCGCCTGGGCTCGAGCTCGGCGCGCTGACCGAGGTGCTGCTGGCGGCGATCCGCTTCGAGCCCTTCCCCGACGCCGTGCCGGCGCTGCGCGACCTGCGGGCGGCCGGGCTGCGGCTGGTGGCGGCCTCGAACTGGGACGTCTCGCTGCATGAGCAGCTCGAGCGCACGGGACTGCGCCCGCTGCTCGACGGCGCCGTGTCCTCCGCCGAGGCCGGCGCCGCCAAGCCCGACCCGGCGCTCCTCGTGCGCGCGCTCGCGATCGCTGGCGCCGAGCCGGGCCACGCCTGGCACGTCGGCGACGACCTCGAGGCCGACGTCGGCGCCGCGCGGGCGGCGGGGGTGCGGCCGGTGCTGATCGTCCGCGAGGGCCCCGTCGCGGCGCCGGCCGGCGTCGCGGCGATCGCCTCGCTCGCGGAGCTGCTGACGCTGTGTGCGTAGAGTGAAGGTGCAGCGATGACGAGCGTTCCGCCTCCCTCTCAGCCCCCCGCGTCGCTGCACACGCACCCCGAGGTGCCCGCCGGGGTGGTCCCCGCGCCGCGCCCGCCGGTCGCCGACGACGACGCCCGCGGCCCCGCCGCCGGCCTGGGCGCCGTCCCCGCGTGGGCACCGCTCGCCGCGATGATCGCGGCCTTCATCGTCGCCACGCTCGCCTACCTGGTGATCGCGGCCGGGATCGAGGCGGGCGGCGGCAACGTCTCCACCGGCGGGCCGCCCGGGCTCGTGATCTCCGCGACGCTGGTCCAGGATGTCGCGCTGATCGTCGCCGCGCTGTTCTTCGCCTCGATCTGGGCGCGCGGCCTGACGCCGGCGTCGTTCGGGCTCACCCGCGTCGCGATCGGGCCGGCTGCCGGCTGGACCGCGCTCGCCTTCGTCGCCTTCTGGGTCCTGACCGCGATCTACATCTCGCTCGTCGGCCAGCCCGATCAGCAGGAGCTCACGCGCGACCTGCGCGAGGAGGAGTCGCTGTCGGCGCTGATCGGCTACGGCGTGCTGCTGGCCTTCGTGGCGCCCCTCGCCGAGGAGGTGTTCTTCCGCGGCTTCGTGTTCGGCGTGCTGCGCGAGAAGATCGGCGTCGCGTGGGGGGCGGTCGCGACCGGGCTCGTGTTCGGCATCGTGCACGTCGCCGGCTCGCCGATCGAGACGGTCGGGGTGCTGATCATCCTCGGCACGCTGCTGTGCGTGCTCTACGTCAAGACCGGCTCGCTGCTGCCCTGCATCGCCCTGCACGCGATCAACAACGCGATCTCCTTCGCCGCGACCAAGTCGCTGCCGTGGACCGCGGGCGTGGCGATCGTGCTCGCGAGCACCGGTGCTGCCGTCGCGATCGCGGCGGCCGTCACGAACCGCCCCGCGCTGTTCAGCCGTCCCTAGAGATCGTCTGCACGTGCGAGACGAGCTCGCCGCCGAGCTCGACGTGGAGCAGGAAGCCGGGCGGCTCGGGGCGGAAGTCGAACGCCTGCCCGCCGATCTCGAGCCGGGCCTGCAGGTTCGTGCTCGGCGCGGTGACGACGCCGCAGCCGCCGAGCGAGGCGAAGGCGGTCCGGTGCACGTGGCCCGCGACGACGCGGCGGACGTCCGGGAAGCGCGCGAGCAGGTCGCCGAGCGCGGCGCGCTGCTCGGCGGGCAGGCCGATCGCGTCGAGCACCGGGATCCCGGTGAGCAGCGGCGGGTGGTGCATCGCGACCACGACCGGCCGCCCGCGCGTGGCCTCGAGCTGCGCCTCCAGCCAGTCGAGGTCGAGCGCGCCCTCCAGCCGCCCGGGCAGCGACGTGTGGCACGCCACCAGCGCCAGCTCCCCGACCTCGGCGACGTAGCGCGCCGGCGTCCCGAACGCCTCGCTCAGCGCGTCGGGGTCGTCGTGGTTGCCGGCCAGGACGTGCACGGGCATCGGCAGCGGCGCGAGCAGCTTGCGCGCCAGCGCGTACTCGACCGGATCGCCCCGCTCGCCGACGTCGCCGCTCACCAGCACGGCGTCCGGGGCGGGGTGCAGGTCGAGCACCGCCGCGACGGCGGTCTCGAGCGCTCGTGCCGCGCCGCGATCGTCGGCGCCGGCGCGCAGGTGCGGGTCGCTGAGCTGGGCGAGCGACGTCACGCGGAGCGGACCCCCAGCGGCTCGGCCGACTCGGCGACGAGCCGCTCGACGACCCGCGCCATCCCGCCCTCGGCATGGGCCGCGCGCATACGCTGCGCGCCGTTGCCGTCGCACAGGATCCGCTCGACCTCTTCCAGCGCGGCCTCCGCGCCGACGGCGACCGCGCCGGGCCGGGCGCGGTCGACGGCGGCGGCGGCGAGCGCCCGGATCGGCCGCAGCGCGCCGTCGTGCCAGACGGTCGCGTCGAGCCCGTCACGGCCGGCGCGGAAGGACGACTCCACGAGCACCTCGCGCGGGATCTCCTCGGCGTCCTCGGTCGCCTCCGCGGCGGCGATCGCGAGCCCGTGCACGAGCGCGGCCAGCCCGCAGACCGAGCCGAGGCGCGCCTGCGCATCCATCGCGCGCACCTCGAGCGTCCCGAGCTTCGGGTGCGGGCGGATGTCCCACCACAGGAACGTGTAGTCGGCCACCCCGGCGGCGGCCACGACCGCGCTCATCGTCGCCTCGTAGTCCGCCCAGCCGGCGAAGGCGCGCGGGATGTCGGCGCGGGGGTAGCCGCGGAACAGCTGCGCCCGCGCGGTCGCGAAACCGGAGTCGATGCCGTGCCAGTACGGCGAGTGCGCGGCGAGCGCCTGCAGGACGGGCAGCTCGGCGCGCATGCGGTTGCAGGCGCGGATCGTCGTCTCGGGATCCGGCATCCCGACGTGGATGTGCAGCGCGCACGTCGGTGTGCGCCGCAGCAGCCCGCGCATCTGGTCGCCGATCTCGCGGTAGCGCTCCGACACGACGTGCGGCGCCTCCCCGAACGGCCCCGCGGGATGGATGCCCGCGCCGATCGGCGTGCCGCCCTTCGCGCGCACCTCGGCGCGGAGCGCCTCGAGCGTGCGGGTGCCGTCGATGGCATTGCGGCTGATCGGCGACGCCGACTCGACCAGGGCCTCGTAGACGTCGTGCATCAACGTGCCGGCCGGCGAGTCGAGCTCCGGGACGAGCCCGCTCGAGACGTGTGCGAGCTCGCCCGTGCCCGCGTCGACCAGCAGCAGCTCCTCCTCGACGCCGAGGGCGTAGGGCGCCGCTCGGCCGAAGCGATGGTCCATCGGGTCGGGATCATAGGATCGCCGGCACCCGTGCACCCCCGGACCACCCTCCACGACGAGCTCCGCCGCCACGCGCTGATCGTCGGCGAGGTCACGCTGACGTCCGGGCGCACGGCGCAGTACTACGTCGACGCGAAGCGAGCGATCCTGCGCCCCGCCGGCTTCCGCGCGCTCGCCGAGCTCGTCGCGGGGCACGCGGCGCGGCTGCGCGCGACCGCCGTCGGCGGCCTCACCATGGGCGCCGACGCACCGGCCTGCGCGGCGCTCGCGGGCGGCGCCGAGGTGAAGGCGTTCTTCGTCCGCAAGGAGACGAAGGCGCACGGCCTCCAGCGCCGCATCGAGGGGCCCGACCTCGAGCCCGGCGAGCGCTGCCTGGTCGTCGAGGACGTCGTGACCACCGGCGGCTCGACGGTCCAGGCGATCGAGGCGGTCCGCGGGGCGGGCTACGAGGTCTGCGGCGTCGTTGCGATCCTCGACCGGCTCGCGGGCGGTGGCGAGGCGATCGCCGCGGCGAGCGGTGGCGCGCCGTATGAGGCGCTCGCCACGATCGACGACATCTATCCGGAGCGGCCTGATCGGGGCGGCGCTTAGCTCGGAGCGTTCGCGGTGGTGCGGGGCGGACGTCAACGGCGGCTGGGTGGGAGAAGGGGTGCGGGCCGCCGCGGCAGGGATTCGGCCGGGTGTGCTCCCTTGGTGGGAATTATTGCGACGGAGGGAGCACACCCGGCCCCGCAGGAGCGCAGCGGCAATTCACACCCTCGCCTCAATGCCGCCGTTGACGTTCGCCCAGCGCCACCGCCACCGCCGAGCACAACACGCCAAACGCCGCCAGCTCCGCAGCCACCGGCGCCAGGATCCCCACCTCCGCCACGCCCTCGACGCGCACCCGCAGCGCCTTCGCGGCACGCCGACCCCGCCGCCGCGCCCCGATGCCGTTCGCCCACCGCGTCAGCCCGCCCAGCAACAGCCCCAGCAGGAGGCCGCCGAGGAGCAGGACCGTGGGCACGGGGAAGCCCTCGACCTCGGGCGTCGGCACGGCGTCCTGGAGCTGGAGGTAGCCGAGGACGGCAAGCGCGACGAGCCACAGCGCGCCGGCGGCGGCCGCGAGCGCGAGCCCTCGCTGCAGCACCGCGAAGACGCTCCACCAGCGCGGCGTGCGGGCCGGCAGCTCCGTCCCGGCTACCGCCCGGTCGAGGCGGTCGGGCAGCTCGTCCTCGGCGCCGGTGGCGGCGGCCCGCACCAGCCCGGGCCAGGGGTCGGTGAGGCCCTCCGCCGCTCGAGCGGCGAGCGTGCGGCTCGCCGCGCTGACCTCGGCGCGCTGCACGCCGGACGCGCCGGGCAGCGACGTGCGCTGCGCCGCGTCGGGGCGGTCCCCGAGATGCAGGCGGCGCAGGGGATCGGGACGCAGGCGGCGCGCCCAGCGGATCAGCGGCCAGCCCGTGGCGAGCGCGCCGCGACGGCGGTGGGCGCGCTCGACGGCGCGCACGACCGCGGGGACCCCGGCCGCCTCCTCCAGCGCGGCGAGCAGCCGGACGCGGTCGGCCCGCGCGACCCCCGCCGCCTTGCCGCCGCAGCCCGCCGCGAGCCCGTCCGCCGCGCTCCCGACGTCGGCGCGGAGGCGCGCCACGGCCGCCTCGCGGGCTTCCACGCGCTGCGCGAGCACCTGGCGCAGGTCCGCCAGCCCGTCGCCCGTGCGGGCGGAGGCGGCGAGCATCGGCACGCCGTCGAGCCCGTCCTCCCGCAGCAGCCGCGCCATGTCGGCCCGGCACGCCCTGAGCGCCGCGGCGTCGAGCAGGTCGGCCTGGTTGAGGACCACGAGCATCGTCTCGCGGTGGCTCGCCAGCGGGCGCAGGTAGCGCTCGTGCAGTGATGCGTCCGCGTACTTCTGCGGATCGACGATCCACACCACGAGGTCGGCGAGCTCGAGCACCCGGTCGACCTCAACGCGGTGCGCGGTCTCCACTGAGTCGAAGTCGGGGAGGTCGAGCAGCACGAGCCCGTCGAGGCCGTCGCTCGCGATGCGGTGGCGCCGCGGCACCTCGAGCCAGTCCAGCAGCGGCCCGGCGCCGTCCCCCCAGACCGCCGCCGTGGCCGTCGCGGTCGTCGGCCGCCGCCGGCCCGCCGTGACGAGCTCCGCGCTGGCGAGTGCGTTGAAGAGCGACGACTTCCCCGCCCCGGTCGGGCCCGCGAGCGCGACGATCGTGTCCTCGACCCCCAGGCCGAGCCGGCGCCCGGCGCGCGCGACGACGCTGCGGGCGGCGTCCACCCGCGCCGGATCGAGGCGCCCGTCGGCCAGGTCCACCGCCTCCGCCAGAGCGCTCAGGCGGAAGTCGAGCGCAGCGCTCACCGCGCCTGCTCGAACGCTCGCAGGGCGTCCGCAAGCCGCGCGCGAGCGGCGGGATCAGGCGCCACAGGCTCGAGCAGGCGCGAGAAGCGCGACCGCTCCGCGGCGAGCAGCTCTCGCACCCGCGCCATCAGGTCCTCACGGGCGCGTGCGGCGAGCGTGCGCACGGCCTGGTCGCCGAAGATCGCCTCCAGCACGCGCTGGCCGACCGCCGAGGTCCCGCCGGCGACCGCGATCTCCGCGCCGGTGAGCCCGCCCGTCTGCGCGAAGACGGCGATCATCACGGTGAGCCCTGCGCCGTTGACGCCGAGCGAGGCCAGGCGGGCCGTCGTGCGCTTGCCCGCCCCCTCCTCCTGCACGAGCTCGAAGACATGCCCCTGCCACGCGCGCACGGCGGCCTCCGTGCGCCCGCTCAGCTCGCTCGAGACGGCGTCGATGCGGGGCGCGTCCTCCAGCAGCACGCGCCCGGCGGGATGGCCACGCCAGCTCCCGGCGGCGCGCTCCGCGGCCCGGTCGGCGGCGGACGCCACCACCGCGTCGACGCCGGTGCCGACCGCGGCCTTCAGCTCGTCGTCGCGGGTCGGGTTGCCGGTCACCAGCGCGCGGACGCGGTCCCGCAGCCGGCCGACCCCGCGCTCGAGCGCGCGCATGAAGTCGCCCGTCCCGACGACCTCCTGCCAGCGGGCGAGCACCTCCCCGCGGAGCAGCGCGCCGCTGCGGACGGTCTCGTCGACCTCCTCGACCGCGCTCGCGTAGGCCCGCTCGGCGTCCTCGCGCAGCGCTTCGGCGGCCGCGAGCTGCTCGTCGAGCGCCTCCCCGACGACGCGGACGCGCGGCGCCACGGAGTTCAGCGCGCCCTCGAGCGTCCGGCGGACGAGGTCGCCGCGCGCCTGCGCGTCGGCGGCGAGCGCGTCGAGCCAGGCCTGCACGGGGGCGAGCGCCGCCGCGGGCAGCAGGCCGTCCTGCGGCAGGGTCTCCTCGACCACCAGCAGCTCCGTCTCGCCCAGCCCGCGCTCGGCGAGCATCTGGCGCAGGTGCACGGGCACCTCGTCCACGGCGTCGGCCGGCACGCGGTTGAGGACGAGCGAGACCGTCGTGCCGCGGTCGCGCGCGGCGTGCAGCATGTCCCACGGGACCGCGTCGGCGTAGCGGGCAGCGGTGGTCACGAACAGCCACGAGTCCGCGGCGGCGAGCAGCTGCCCGGCCAGCGCGCGGTTGGCCGCGACGACCGAGTCGATGTCGGGCGCGTCGAGGAGCGCGAGCCCCGGCGGCAACGCCGGCGTCGGGACCAGTTCCAGGCCACCCGGATCCGCCCTCCCCCCGCTCGTGCGTGCGAGCCCGGGGAGGATGCGCTCGTCCTCGAACCACCGAACGTCCTCGGGATGGCAGACGAGCACGGGGGCGCGCGTGGTGGGGCGCAGCACCCCGGCGGCGCTCACCGGTGCGCCGACGAGCGAGTTGACCAGTGTCGACTTGCCCGCCCCCGTCGACCCGCCGACGACCATCAACAGCGGGGCGTCCATCTGCGCCAAGCGAGGCAGCAGGTAGTCCTCGACCTGAGCCGTGAGCTCGTCGCGCACGCGGCGGCCCGCGGGCGCCGCGGGCGTCTCGAGCGCGAGCGTCACGGCGGCCAGCTCGTCGCGCAGTTCGATCAGGGGCGATGCGTCCACGCCGGAGAGCCTTCCCGCTCCGGCCCGTACCGACGCCGATCGCAACGCCGGTCGTCATGCTTCGCCTGTGTCCACCGCACGGAGCCCGACCGCGCTCCTGCCGGCGCCCGTCGCCCGGACGGTCGGCTTCACGCTGCTCGCCACCCTCGGCGTCGTCGAGTGGGCGCGCATGGTCGGCGGAGCCGGGCTCCTCGACGCGCTGCCGTGGGTGCTGGCCGCGGTTCTCGCGGGCGAGACGGTGGGCGCCGCCGGCACGCTCGCCCCGCGTCTCCGCGCGCCCGCCGCGGCGCTCGCGGCCGCCCTCGGGTTCGTGCTCGCCGCGCTGGCCTCGGGGCTCGAGCCGCGTCTGCTCGCGCCTGCGCACTGGTCGGAGCTGGGCGCCGGCGTCGGTCGCGGCCTGGAGGCGCTGAGCGGCGTCACGCTGCCCTACGCCGGCGTCGACCCGTGGCCTGACGTGACGCTGCGCCTCGGCGGCGCACTGCTCGTGATGCTTGCCGCCCTGCTCGCCGCGTGGCCGCGCGAGCAGGGTCGCGGCTTCCCGTTCTTCGCCCTCGCGGTGCTGCTCGTGCTCGTGGCGACGCCCGTCACCGCGATCGGATCGCCGCGTTCGCTGGTGCTCGGGGCTGCGCTCGCGGCGCTGACGGTCAGCTTCCTGTGGCTCGAGCGACTGCCGCTGCGGCCCGGGCTCGGGGTCGCCGTGCTCGCCGGGGTGGCGCTCGCGGGAGCGCTGCCGCTGAGCGTGGCGGCAGACCGTGGTGGCCCATGGTTCGACTACACCAGCTGGGCCGAGGGGCTCGGCACGCCACCGTCGGTGCGCTTCGACTGGAACCATTCCTACGGCCCGCTGAGCTGGCGCCGGGAGGGGCGCGAGATGCTGCGCATCCGCTCGACGCGGCCGCGGTACTGGAAGCTCGAGAATCTCGAGGACTTCGACGGCGAGCGCTGGGTCAGGCGCGGCGCCCCCGACCAGTTCGGCCCCGGCGCGGAGGCGGACCTCGACGAGGATTCGGCCGAGCACCCGCAATGGGACGGCCAGGCGCGCGTCACCGTCCGCGGCCTGCGCGGCGACCTGTTCGCGGGCGCCGGGACGACGCTCGCGATCGACGCCGGCTCGCGGAGGGCGACACCCACGTTCTCGCCCGGGACCTGGCAGGCCGACGAGGAGCTCGCGGCAGGCGATTCCTACCGCGCGTACTTCCATGCGCCACGGCCGAACCAGCTCGAGCTCGCCGCCGCCTCGGCCGGCTCACGCGGCCAGCAGGGCGATGCGCTCACGCTCACGCTGCCGCTCCTCGAACCCGAGCTGCCCGCCCCCGGCGAGCGGAGCCGGCCGATCACCGCGGTCAAGCTCCAGGTGTCGCCGTTCTCGGTCGCGGCGCCGCCGCTGGCCGAGAACGAGCGCCGCGGCACGACCGAGCCGGGCCTCCTCGCGCTGCAGAACTCGTCGTACCTGCGAGCGTGGCGGCTGGCGCAGCGGCTCAAGCGCGGTGCCCGCAGCCCTTACGACTTCGCGCGCCGCATCGACATTCATCTCGAGCGCAGCTTCCGCTACGACGAGCGGCCGGCGCCCGTGCCGGAGGGCATGCCGCCGCTCGAGCACTTCCTGTTCGAGGGCAAGGCCGGCTACTGCCAGCACTTCTCGGGCGCCATGGCGCTGCTGCTGCGCATGGGCGGCGTGCCGGCGCGCGTGGCGACCGGCTTCTCGCCCGGCGGCTTCCGCCGCCGCCAGGGCGAGTGGGTGGTGCGCGACCGCGACGCGCACTCGTGGGTCGAGGGCTGGTTCGACGGCATCGGCTGGGTGACGTTCGACCCGACGCCGAGCGCGACTCCCGCCCGCTCGCTGATCGCCTCGATCAGCGCGCCCAACCCGTCGCAGGCGAGCGACACGGCGGATGACGCCGCGGTCGGCCCGCGCCCCACGCGCAACCCCGGCGGCACGCGCGGTGAGCTCGACCAGCCCGCCTCGGGCGGGAAGGCGGCGGACATCGCAGACGGTGGCGGCCCTGCGCCATGGATCTACGCCGCCGGCGGCCTCGCACTGCTCGCCGTCGCGGCCGCGCTCGTGCTGTGGCGCCGGCGGCGCCGGAGCGTTGACCCGCTGGCCCCGGCGGACCGTGCGATCGCCGACCTCATGGTGGCGCTGCGCCGCGCCGGGCGCCCGGTCCCGCCGGGGACGACGCTGACCGAGCTCGAGCGGCGGCTCGGCGGCGCCGGCTACCTGTCCGCGCTGCGGTCCACCCGCTACGGGCCGACCGCGAGCGCTCCCACACTCGACCAGCGGCGCGCGTTCCGCCGCGAGCTCGCCTCGGGGCTCGGCTGGCGCGGGCGCGTGCGCGCGTGGTGGGCGCTGCCGCCGGCGCGGCGCTGACCGGGCATGCGACGCAACTCCTCACTGCTATGGATGGTGACCGTGTTCCTCGCGGGGTCGGTGCTGTTCGGCTCGCTGCGCCGCGCGACGGAGGACTCGAGCACCGCGGTCACGGTGGCGGTCCAGGTGGGCGCCCTGGTCGTGGTCATCGCCGTGGTCGTGCTCGTCGCTCGCCGGTTGCGCTGAGCGCCCACGCGAGCGACGCGACCCACGCTCCGTAGTACAACCCCTTCTGCCGGCGAGAGCGTTGGCGCCACCAGCGGTCAACTGCACGAAAAGGGAGGCAGCTGCTGAAGGAAGGCGTCTGCTGCAGCCTCGCCCAAAGACGACGGATATCCCCGCACGTGATCAGTATTGCGGAGGACGCTTCCGCCTTGAGCCACGAGTGAGAGCGTGCACCTGCAGCGCCCCGACCTGGATTCGAACCAGGGGCCTACTCCTTAGGAGGGAGTCGCTCTATCCAGCTGAGCTATCGGGGCCGGCGTGCAGGCATCGTAGTCGCGGCGGCGAAACGAACCGCTCGGTATGCCTTAACCGGGGTGCTGCGGCACCGACCTAGTACCTTCCCTGCCTCTGAAGAGGGGTCAAACTGACGCTGTACCACCGAGCATGAGGGCTCGCGCATGGGCACGAGCATAGGCCCGACCGAGTTCGCCGGCGCAGAGGGTGTGGTCGAGGAGACCGGCACCGTCGACGGCAAGCAGGTCACGGCGCTTTCACCGTTGCAGCTGTTCTGGCGGCGGCTTCGTCGCGACAAGGTCGCGATGGTTGCGCTCGGGATCGTCGTGCTCGCGATCCTCGTCGCGATCTTCGCGCCGTTGATCGTCAAGGTCGTCGGCGCGCCCGAACCCAACGTGCAGAACTCCGATCTGCTCGACGACTTCGGCTCGCCCTCCGGGCCGACCGCGGAGAATTGGCTCGGCGTCGACCAGCGTGGCCGCGATGTGCTCGCGCGCGTGGTCTACGGCACGCGGGTCTCGCTGCTGGTCGCCTTCATCTCGACGGCGATCATCGTCCTCGTCGGCGTCGTGCTCGGGCTGGTCGCCGGCTACTACCGCGGCATCACCGACTCGCTGCTGACGCGCACCATGGACGTCATGCTCGCCTTCCCCGTGCTGCTGCTGGCGATCGGCCTCGGCGTCGCGTGCGCCGACGGTTGCCTCAGCAACACGATCAAGCCGGGCCTCTCGGTGGTCGTCACTGTCATCGCCCTCTCGCTGTGGCCGTACATGGCGCGCATCGTGCGCGGCCAGGTGCTGTCGCTGCGGGAGAAGGAGTTCGTGGAGGCGGCGCGCTCCCTCGGCGCCTCCAACTCGCGGATCATCTTCCGCGAGATCCTCCCCAACCTCGTCGCGCCGATCATCGTTTACGG
>Ga0136617_10000257_pt1 | contig 43143 bp, 37 predicted proteins | sample AntDrymUQ3222106_2_FD_129672 | JGI IMG/M metagenome (GOLD analysis project Ga0136617, IMG submission 129672) | Polar desert sand microbial communities from Dry Valleys, Antarctica - metaG UQ322 (21.06) | ecosystem: Environmental > Terrestrial > Soil > Desert | place: Antarctica: Dry Valley... | reverse complement strand
GGGTGACGGCGTCGGGTCCGTGGGGTTCTGCCTCGGCGGCGGCCTGTCGGTGTGGGCGGCCACGCTGAACCCGAAGGTCGACGCCGTGGTCACCTACTACTACGTGATGCCCCACGGCAAGCCGGACTTCTCGAAGATCGATGCCCCGGTTCTCGGCCACTTCGGCACGGCCGACGACTTCGTGCCGGTGGATGACGCCAAGGGGCTGGAGGCGGAGATCGCCGAGGCATCGGGGCAGCCCGTGGAGTTCGAGTTCTACGAGGGCGCGGGCCACGCATTCGCCAACGACCACAACCGGCTGGGCACCTACGACAAGGACGCCGCCGACCGCTCCTGGCAGCGAACGGTGGAGTTCCTGCGCTCGAACCTGGCGTGACCGAGCGCATGCTCCGCTGCGGAGCGGCGCTGCTCTGCGCCGCCGCGCTGGCCGCGGGCTGCGGGGGCGACGACGAAGAGCCGCGAGGGGACACCGGGGCCCAGCCCGCCCCCGAGAGCACGACGCCGGACACTTCCACGGGCAGCGCCCCGTCCGACGAGGACCGTCTCGAGGGCGGCGACGGGGGAGGGGCCGAGCCCACTCCCGATGAGTCACCCGAGGGTGGCGCGCGCACAAGCCCGGAGGACGAGCCCGGCGGCGCCGGCGACGAGATCCCAGCGCGCTCTCAGGCATTGATCACAGGCCGCGACGGGCGACTCTCGCCGCGGCGGGTGTTCGTGCCCCCCTTCATATCCGTGCGCGTGGAGCTGCGCTCCGCCGATGGCGCGCAGTACACCCTGCGCGGCGGGGGACAGGCGCTCACCGCGGGCGGGCGCGTGGAAACCGTCACCGCTGATTTCGACGGCCTGCGGCCGGGCCGCCGGCTGGTGCTCGGCGGTGCGTCGGGCACGGTGACGGTCGAGGCGTCGGCCGAGCCGGGGCCTTAGCCGCCCAGGCGTGGCCTCTGCTCAGCTGGGCGCTCTCGGCAATTGCACCGTGGCACCTCGCGACGGGACAAAGGTGATCACGCGGCGCTGCATCCGCTCGGGCCGTGGGTCGGGAGCGTGAAGTTCGCAGCGCTCGAGGATCGTTCTCATCACCACTCTCATCTCGTAGGCGGCGAATGCGGCGCCCAGACAGCGCCGCACCCCGCCGCCGAACGGAAGCCACGCGCGGCTTGCGGGCGGGCCCTCCTCGAAGCGCTCGGGGCGAAAGTGGTGAGGGTTGGGGTGCAGGTCGGGCCGGTTGTGAACCAGGTAGGCCGACAGGCCGACCATCCAGCCGGCGGGCACGGTGTAGCCCGCCAGCTCCATCGGCTGGGTGAGCACGCGCATGGCGGAGAAGGTGACCACGGGGCGCGTCCGCTGGGACTCCTTGATCGTGCAGTCAAGGTAGGTGTCGTCTCCCGCCGGCAACTCCTCGCGCAGGCGGGCGTGCACCGCGGGGTGTCGTAGCACGCGCTCGAAGGTCCATGAGAGTTGCGTGGCCGTGGTCTCGTGGCCCGCGACGAGCAGGGTGATCAGTTCGTCGCGCAGGTCTCGGTCCTCCATCGCCCTGCCCTGCTCGTCGCGCACCTGGAGCAGCAGCGACAGCACGTCGACGCGCTCCCGCAGGTCGGTCGCATGCCGGCGCTCGCGGATCTCCCGGAAGAGCAGCTCATCGACCACCTCGCGCGCGCGCAGGAACCGGCCCCAAGGGCTCAGGGGGCCGAGGTCATGCTGTACCCAGGGCAGCATCATCGTGCGCTCTCCGAGGTCCAGCAGCCGGTTGAGCTGGGCCTCCAACTCCCCCAGGCGCTCAGGGTCGTCGATCCCGAATACGGCGCGAGCGATCACTCTCAGCGTGATTCGCCGCATCGCACCAAGTAGCTGGAACGGCTCGCCGGTGGGCCATCGTGCCGTCTCCGCCTCGGTGACCTCGCGGATCAGCTCCCCGTAGACGCGTACGCGCTCACCGTGGAACGCCGGGAGCATGAGCTTGCGCTCACGCATGTGCTCGGCCTCGTCCAGAGCGAACAGAGAGCGCACTCCCATAAGCGGCGTGAGGAACCGGTTGCCCTCGCCAGCGTGCGAGACGGCGGGGTCGGCGGCCAACAGGCGCTTGATCTCGCCGACGTCGCTGAGCACCACCAGGCGCTCCAGGGGCGGGGTGCGCAGCGTGAAGGCGTCGCCGAAGCGGCGGCGGCACTGCTCGAGCAGCCACGGCTCTGCCACGAGCATCGCCAGCGCGTGCCCCAGGGCCGTACCGCGCGGGCCCGGCGGAGGCCGGCCAGACACTTCAGGCGTGGCCGGCGCGGTTGCGGGTCGAGCGACGGCGCTCATGGCCCGGTCACCTTAGTGCCAAGATTCACGCCACTCGCCCAGGCGAGCACGACTGTTCGGCGCATGCCTCTCTCCTACAACCCATTCGACGAAGCCTTCCGCGCGGATCCTTATCCGACCTATCGTCGGCTCAGGGAATCGGATCCCGTGCATCGCAGCCCACTCGGATTCTGGGCGCTCGCCCGCTACGAGGATGTACGCGGCGTCCAGCGTGACGGTTCGCTTGCCTTCTTCCCGCCCGCTGTGGTCGAGGCGTTGCACGCCGCCATCGGCGGCGGCTCCTCCGACGCCCACGCCGTGGTGGCGCGCTGGCTGCTCTTCACCGCCGGCGAGGACCATCGCCGATTTCGGGGCCTGCTCAATCCCTACTTCGGTCCGCGGGCTCTGCGGAAGGTCAGGCGCCTGGCCGAGACCGAAGTGGATCGCCTGCTCGGTCGTCTGCCGCCGCGCGGGACGGCTGACCTGCTCGATGTGGTGTTCAGACCGCTTCCCGTCTACGTCTTCTGCGCCTGGTTGGGTCTTCCCATCGAGGATCGAGATCGCTGTCACCGCTGGGCCGAGGCAATCGGCCGCGTGGTGGTCTCGGTCCCGACGCCGGAGATGGTCAGCGAGATGAGCGACACGGTGCTGGAGTGCGACGGGTACTTCCGCGAGAAGATCGCCGAGCGTCGCCGGGATCCCGGTGACGACCTCCTCTCGCTCCTCCTCTCCGCTGAGCACGAGGGTCGGCCCGTGACAGACGACGAGTTGCTCGCGAGCGTCGTCTTCCTGCTCGGCACGACTTACGAGACCACCGCGAACATGCTCGCCAACACCGTCCTGGCGTTGCTGCGACACCCGGACCAGCTCCAGATGCTGCGATCGGACCCCTCGCTGGTGGCGACTGCCATCGAGGAGCTGATCCGCTATGACCCGCCGCTCCAGTTCCACGGGCGGTTTGCGGTTGGGCCGTTCGAGGTCGACGGCATCGAGGTGCCGGCGGGCTCCCGCGTGGTGGCTCTGATCGGCGCGGCCAATCGCGATCCGGCGCAGTTTCCCGAACCAGACGACCTCGACGTCCTGCGAACCGATGTGCGCTCACTGTCGTTTTCCGGTGGTGCCCACTACTGCCTCGGAGCGGGCGTCGCGAGGCTCGAGATAGAGGTCGCGCTCACGATGCTGCTGGACAGCTTCGACGGGATCGATGCGGCGCCGGGCGATCTTCGCTGGCGGGGCGAGCCGCTCGCGATCCGAGGCCTGGAGGCGCTGCCCGTCTCACTCGGCTGAGCGGAGAACGCTCAGACCCGCTCGAAGGCCACGCGCACGAGCGTGGCATGGCCGCGGTCGAAGTACTGGCGGCCCGCCCTGAAGTACCTCTCGTACATGGCCACCGTCGTCTCGCCCACCAGCTGCGTCGCCTCGGCGCGGTGGCCCTCTAGACGCCTGGCCCATTCGGCGAGCGTGCGTTCGTAGTGGCCAGGGTCCAGCCGAAGGACGCGCGGCTCGAACTTGTTCTCGCTGGACTGGAGCAGCTCCGCCAGCCGCGGCGAGTCGGTCTCCGGAAAGATCTTCTCGTAGATGAATCTCCCGTCCTCAAGCGCCTGCCGGTCCATGCGCGAGTTGCCCTTGGCGATCGCCTGCAGGGCGATCCGGCCGCCAGGCTTCAGCCAGCGGCGGCAGCGAGAGAAGAACTCCCGGTAGGCGTCGACCTTCTCGTCGCGTGACATGTCGATGTCGGCCAGATGCTCGAACGCCTCGATGCACACGATCGCGTCGTAGCGATCGCCGGGAGTGTGATCGGCGTAGTGCTCCAGTCGAGCTTCGACGCCGGGCGAGGCCGCTGCGGCCACGTGGCCGGCCTGGTCCTCGCTCAAGGTCAGGCCGGTCGCGCGCCCTGCTCCCCGCTCGATCAGCCGCTCCAGCATGCGACCCCAGCCACAGCCGATATCCAGCACGTGCTCGGCGCCGGCTGCGGCGGCATGCTCGATGGCCCAGTCGAGGCTGCGCAGCTGAGCGTCGTCCAGTGTGTCCTCCTCGCCACCCGACCAGAGTCCGGCCGAGTAGAGAAGCGGCTGTCCGAGCCAGAGCTTGTAGAACTCCTGACCTCGGTCGTAGTGCCGCTGTATCGCCGCGGCGCTCGAGCCAGCGTAAGCCGGCTCGTTCGTCACTGGGCCATGCGCTTCGCGACCACGTCGACCGTGTCGCCGAAGGTCTCCACCCCGGCGAAGTCGTCGCCCGTGAGCTGAAGCTTGTAGTCCTCCTCGAAGATCTGGGCAAGCTCGATCAGATCGAGGGAGTCGACGTCCACATTCTCGAGACGGGTCTCGCGGGTGACTCCGTCGAGCTCGGCGCCGAGAGACTCTAGGATCTCCCGGATGCGCTGCTCCACGTCGATTGTCGGTTGCTTGGATTCCATGGCATGGCCACGGGCCGTGCCCGCGGCTCGCATCTTTACAGAGGTAGGCAAGACCATGTGTTGGTCGGTGCAGCATGTCGCCTGCGCCTGACACCGCCGCCGGCGAGCGGATCGAGGCACTCTTTCGTACGGAGCTGATCGGCGAAGCCGACCGCTGGGAGTCCGAGCGCCGCCTCCCTCCCAAGGTCTTCGAGCGTCTCGGGCAGATTGGAGCCTTCCGGGCTCGCTGGCCGGCGCCCTCGACGCTCGGTGACATCGAAGTCGCCATTGGGCTCGCCCGCGAATGCGCGCTGGTCTCGCCGGGGGGCGCGGTTGCGCTCGGCCCGCACACCGACGGCTTCCTGCCGGCTCTCGCCCACTCGGAGTGGGGACGTGCGGTCGAGGAGGCGGCTTTCGAAGGCTCGGTCATAGGCGCGGTCGCCATCTCGGAGTCCACGAGCGGATCCGACGTCACCACGTGCGAGACGCTCGCCGAGCGCGATGGCGACGGATGGCGGATCACCGGTCACAAGCAGTACGTGTCGAACTTCCCGAGCGCAACCGACTGCCTCGTCTTCGCGCGAACGGATCGCAGAACGCCATTGCGTGACTTCAGCCTCTTCCTCGTTCCCACCGACCACGTCGGGGTCAAGTCCGAGCAGCACCGGCAGATCGGGGCCAACGCGTCGGGAACCTGCATGGTGCGTTTGGACGGCGTCCAGGTCGGCGAGGAGCGCCTCGTCGGGAAGGCCGGCTCGGGGCTTACGCGAATCCTAGGATTCCTGCGCCTCGAGCGGGTGTGGGCCAGCGCCGGCTCGGCAGCCATCGCAGAACTCTGTCTCGAGATGGCGCTGGGCTACGCCGGGGCTCGGCGGATCCAGGGCAAGGCTCTGCGCGACCACCAGGTCATCGCCCATCGCCTCGCTGACATGGACACGGCCGTCAAGGCCGCTCGGTTGATGGTGGCCGACCTTCTCGAGTGTGCGCGCACGGGGCGTCTATCCGCGCTCCAATCGGCACGGGCGAAGCTGTTCACGGGACAGGTCGCGTGGCAGGTGGCCGACCAGACGATGCAGATACTCGGCGGACGCGGCTATACGGCGGCGACGCCCTTCGAACGGATCTGGCGGGACCTCCGGGTCATCCGGATCGCCGGGGGGTCCGAAGAGGTTCTGCGCGAGCTGATCGCGCGCGGCTTGAGCACCGGGAAGCTGGGCGAGCACCCGGACGTGGTCGCTGTACGCGAGTCGGCAACCACGCCCGAGTACTACGTTCGGGGACCGGGAGAAGGTACGCTGGCGACCGATGACCCCTGAGCGCAGCACCGCCGTGGGTGGCGCGACGGCGACTGCGATCCGTCACCACTACGACATCGGGAACGACTTCTATGGACTCTGGCTCGACGAGCGCCTCGTGTACTCGTGCGCTCTGTGGGAAGACCACGACGACCTCGAGCAGGCTCAGGTGCGCAAGCTCGACTGGATGCTCGACGGAGCGCAGGCCCGGGGGACGGCCAACCTGCTCGACATAGGTTGTGGATGGGGGGCCCTGATGGGCCGCGCACTGGAGGGCGGCGTCGAACACACCGTGGGCCTGACGCTCAGCGACGAGCAGGCTCGCGCGGTGGCCGGCCTCGGTGACCCTCGGATGGAGGTCAGGGTCGAGCACTGGGCCGATCACACACCTCAAGCGCCCTACGACGCGATCATCTCGGTCGGCGCCTTCGAGCATTTCGCAGATCTCGGCATGCGTCGCGCGGAGAAGGTCGAGAGCTACCGCGAGTTCTTCTCGCGGTGTCGTCAATGGTTGCGCCCCGGTGGTCGGATGGCCCTCCAGACAGTTGCCAAGGGCAACGCGAGGAAGGACGTCCAGGCGGTCAAGGATGGCCAGTTCATCTACGAGCGCATCTTCCGCCAGACCGACATTCCATGGCTTTCGGAACTGCTGCAGGCGAGCGAGAACCGGTTCGAGCCGGTTGAGGTGCGACTCGACCCGGGTCACTACATCCGGACGCTGCAGGAGTGGCGCTCCAGGCTGAGCGCCAACCGCGAGAAGGCTGTCGAGATCGTCCCCGGCGAGGTGCTGGAGGACTACGAGCGGTATCTCGTGGTGGCCGAACGGTACTTCGCCCAGCAGCACGCCACTCTGGCCCGAGTCATCCTGCGCCGGGCCTAGAGCGGACAGCGTGCTCGAACAGACGATCTGGGAAGCCCTCGACGATCCAGGCGGCCCCGGGGACCTCAGGGCCTGGGAGGGGGGCGGCTTCAGGGAGCAGCGGTGGGCCGCCTGCTCTTCGGAGGCGCGGCGGCGAGCCGCCGGCCTGCGGGCCCTCGGAGTCGAGCGCGGGACGGTGGTCGGCTGTGTGCTCACTAACACCTTCGATGTGGGCGCATCGCTTGTCGGCGTGTGGTTCGCGGGCGGCACGGTCGCGTCGCTGCCCGTCCCTTCCCGCGGCTCCCAGTTGGCGGCCTACGGAGCGCTGCTCGCCAGCCTGTGCGAGCAAGGAGGCTGCCAGTTGCTGCTGGTCGAGGAGCGGTTTCGAGACGCCATCGAGGATGTCTGCCCGGCTGTCCGCGTGGTGTCCTACGAATCGCTCGCGTCGGACGCGGAGCTCGCTCCAGACCCTCCCGGGCCGGATCAGATCGCCTTCATCCAGTTCTCGTCGGGCAGCACCGGCACACCCCGAGGGTGCGCGCTCACCACCCGTGCGATCGAGTCGCAGATGAAGATGATCGCGGCCCACCTGGATGTCGATGCCGCCTCCGACCGAGTGGTGAGCTGGCTTCCCCTGTCGCACGACATGGGCCTCTTCGGCTGTTTCCTCGTCTCCTGGGCGCTGGGCGTGGAGCTCACCCTCGGCTCGCCCGAACGCTTCCTCGTCTCGCCCAAGACATGGATGCAGGATTGCGTGGATCGGCGCGCGACGATCACGGCCGGCCCCGGCTTCGGGCTGGCTCTCGCGCTCCGTGCGGCACGAAGGTCGCTGCCGTCGGGGCACGTTCCGCTGCGCGCTTGGATTCTGGGATCCGATCGCATCGACTGGGACACGCTGACCTCCGCGATAGGGGCCTTCGATGAGCTCGGCATCGGTGAAAGCGCGTTCATGCCGGCTTACGGATTGGCCGAGGCGACCCTGGCGGTCACGATGACTCCCCTGGGTGCCCCAATAAAGCTCTTCGAGGCGGACCGCGGGGCGCTCTTCCGGGGCGACCTCGAGCGCCCCGAATCCAGCACGTCCGCGGCCACGCTGGTCGGCTGTGGGAAGCCCCTGCCCGGCGTGGAGGTGCGCATCGCCGGTGACAGCCCGGTCGGTGAGATCTGCGTTCGCAGCCCGTGCGGGGCGACCGCCTATGTGGGCGATCCGGAGAAGACGGCCGAGACCTTCGTAGGCGGCGAGTTGCGCACCGGAGATCTGGGCGCGATGGTCGACGGCGAGCTCTACGTGATCGGGCGCGACGACGACATGCTGTCGATCGGCGGCCGCAACGTACACGCGGGCGAGATCGAGGCGCTGATAGGAAGGGAGACCGGAGCCAAGAGCGGGTCGTGCGCGCTCGTCGACCTGATCGACGGGGGCCAGACGCGCCTGGTGGCAATGATCGAGCCCGAGGAGGGATTCGACGAGCTTTCGCGACTTGCCCGGCGCATCGAGCGCGTGGTCGCCAACGCCGCTGCGGCGCGGATCGACGAATGTGTGTTCGTGCCGCGAAGAACCCTGCCGAAGACTCCAAGCGGCAAGATCCAGCGTTTCCGTTGCCGGGAGCTGTTGACTTCCGACGAGACGGAGCCCATCGCAAGAGTGCACAGCTAGGCGATCAGCCATTACGACGAGGGAGCGAGGTATCACCGCGTGAGCGAGATTGCGTTGACCGAGGACGATGCGGTGGCGGCTGCCAACCGCGTGATGAGCGAGCGGCGAGCCGACTGGGATCCCGTGGGCGCGGATACGCGCTTCGACGAGATAGGGCTCGACAGCCTGGATCTGGCCGAGCTGTTCATCGTTCTGGAGGACATGGCCCAGACCGAGCTCGACCCCGCATCGGCGGAAGGCCTCGAGCGGGTGGGGGACCTCGCCAAGCTGCGGCGCCTCTAGCTCACTCCGTTCCGTCGGTCACGCTGAGTACCACCTTTCCCAGGTTGCGCCGCTCCTGGAGGAAGCGGTGGGCGGCCGCGCCCTCTGCAAGCGGGTAGGCGGCGGCGATCACCGGCCGGATCGAGCCTGAGCCGATCCACGGCTGCAGCTCCCGCAGGTACTCCGCGGTCGACCCGAGGACGTCGCCGAGGCGCAGGAGGTTGAGGCCGATGACCGACTTGGACTCCAGCATCAGGCGCTGGGCGCTGAAGCGGGCGGTCGAGCGGACCATCTCGCGCACTCGTGCCGAATCACGGCGCTCACCCGCGACCAGGTCCGCAGAGCCGACGCACACGAGACGACCTCCGGCCCGCATCAGCGAGTAGCTCCGCAGGGGGCTTTGCCCCCCGAGGGTGTCCAGCACCAGATCGAACGGCTCTTCCTGTCCGAACATCGCGCGCAGCTCGCCCACGAGGTCGTCGCTGCGGGAGTCGACGACCCTCGTGAGTCCCATGCTCAGCAATGCATCGTGCTTCCAGCCGGACGCGATGCCGACGACCTCCGCCCCCGACGCCAGACCGATCTGAGCGGCCGCGATGCCCACTCCGCCTCCGGCGCTGTGCACGAGCAGTCGTTCGCCGGCCCGAATCGACCCGTACCTCACGAGCGCGGCATAGGCAGTCGTGTAGTTGCCTGGAAGGGCCGTCCCCTCGGCGTGGGTCCATCCATCGGGGAGGGGCTGCACCTCCGCCGCCGCCGTGCAGACGACCTCGGAGTAACCGCCGAATCGACAGGCTCCCATGACCTGGTCGCCCACCCCGAAGCGGGTCACGCTCGCTCCGGCTTCCACGATCTCGCCGCTGAACTCGTAGCCGATGATGCACGGTGGTGGGGGCGCGTCCGGATACAGGCCCAGGCGAGCGAGCACGTCGGCAAAGTTGACCCCGGCGCAGCGGACCGCCACGGCCACCTCGTCCGGGCCGGGCCGGGGGTCGGGACGATCGAGCAGCTGGAGGACCTCGGGAGGACCGTGCTCGGTCAGGACGAGGGCTTTCATGCGGGACCGCCGGGGCGCCGCCGCCGTTGCCGTTCTACTATGCGTGACGGATGGGCGGGCCAACCCAGAAGGACGAGCCGCTTGAGCTGCCGCCCCATCTCGAGGCCGGCGAGTACCGCCGGCTGATCGCGGACGCAACCGACGAGCGCATCGGCGCCGCAGTCGCCGCGAACCGGGGCGAGCTCTTGCACGAGCTGTTCCTGCGACGCATGCCCGAGCACTTCGATCCGGCCAAGGCCGAAGGCATCGATGCCACCCTCGAGTGGCGGGTGCTCGGTGGGGCGGACCTCCCCGCCGACCGGTTCCAGGTGTGCATACGGGGCGGGCACTGCACCGTCCAAGAAGGCGGTACGGAGAAGCCCGACGTGATCTTGGAGATCACCCCCGCCGCCCTTCTGAAGATGCTGGTGGGCCTGATCGAGCCCATCCGGCTGTTCACGCTCGGCAAGGTCAAGGTGGAGGGCGATCTCATGCTCGCCGCGCGTGCTCCCGGGTTCTTCCGCTTTCCCACCTAGCCAGCCGACCTTCACGGCGGGCCGCCACGGTCGTAGGCCTCGATCCTTGCGACGATGCGTCCGAGGAACGTCCCGACTTCCGCACCGCTGCCCGCGCGGTGGTCGAACGTGCATGACAGGAAGGCCATGTCTCTCACTACGATCTCCCCGCCGCGGACCACCGGCCGGGGCGACACGCGGTGAACTCCGAGGATGGCCACCTCGGGGGAGTTGAGCAGGGGAGTGGCAAAGAGGCCGCCCATCTGTCCACCGTTGGTGACCGTGAAAGTCGACCCCCCCAGTTGGGTCGCGGTGAGAGTCTGGGCGCGCGCAGCTCGGATGACCCCACGGATGCCGGCGGCCAGCTCGTCAAGGGACTGGTGCTCGACGCCGCGAAGGACCGGGACGACCAGTCCGCGGCGCGTCTCGACCGCGATGCCGAAGTCGCAATGGGGATGGACCTGAAGTTCGCCTCCGGTCCATGAGGCATTCAGCGATGGGTGCCTACCGAGGGCCTCCGCGACCATCTTCAAGACGAACGCAAAGCGCTCGTAGCCGGGCGCTTCTCGCCACAGCCCCGTGAAGTCGCACTCCTCGACGACCGTCACTGCCGGGATCGCTCCGTCCAGGTGATCGATCGCTCCCGAACCACTCGACTCAAGCTGCGCGCCGGTTTGCCCGTGGCTGCGCCCCGCCGCTACCTCGAGGTCGTGCTCGGTGATCGCGCCGCGGGCGCCGGTACCGACGATGCGGTCGACGTCGAGCCCGAGTGCGTTCGCCCTGTCGCGAACGAAGGGACTGGCCAGAGCGGTCTCGGGTCCCACCGGACGCGGCCTGCGCTCGGCGCGATCCGGAGTGCTCGCCTGCATCCCGGCCGTCGCATCTGCGCCCTCGATCGTGACCATCACCTCGCCCACCACGATCCTCTCGCCCGAGGTGGCCATGATCGAGTGGATTCGTCCCGCGACAGGGGAGGGAATCGAGACCGCCGCCTTGTCGGTCTCCACCTCGACCAGCAGCTGTCCTTCGCCGACCTCGTCGCCCGGCCCGACCAGCCAGGCGACCACCACCGCACCTTCGATGCTGTATCCGAGATCGGGGAGTCTGAGGTCGAGGATCACGGCTAGAGCTCCATCGTGCGCCGAGCCGCCGCGATGACGCGCTCCGGACTCGGAATGTATTTGTGCTCGAGCAGTGATGGCGGCGCGGGGCTGTCGTATCCGGTGACCCTCACGATCGGTCCCTTGATCGACGCGATGGCGTGCTCGGCCAGCAGAGCCGAGACCTCGGCCCCGACGCCCAGGGTGCGGGGCCCTTCGTGAACGACGACCGCGCGTCCGGTCTTGGCCACCGACGCGATCACGAGCTCCTCATCGAGTGGCTTCAGGGTGCGCAGGTCGATGACCTCGGCCTCCATTCCCTCTTCCGCGAGCGCTTGGGCCGCGACCTGTGCGACGGGCACCATCGCGCCGTAGGTGATGATCGTGACGGCGTCACCTCGGCGGGCTATGCGCGCGGTGCCCAGGGTAAGGCAGTGGTCGCCTTCGGGGACGGGATCCTGGGCAACGCGATAGAGCGCCTTCGGCTCCAGGAAGACCACGGGATCGGGCGAGCGAATGGCGGCGGCGAGCAGTCCCTTGGCGTCCGCCGCGCTCGAGGGCACGGCCACCTTGAGCCCCGGGGCGTGGACGAAGTAGGCCTCTGGAGAGTCGGAATGCAACTCGGGCGCGCCGACGCCGCCGCCGTAGGGGATCCTCACCACGAGCGGCATGGCCGCTCGCCCCGAGGTCCGCTGGCGATACCGCCCGACGTGGGTGATGAGCTGGTCGAGGGCCGGATAGCAGAAGCCATCGAACTGGATCTCGCACACGGGCCGCCAGCCCGCCAGCGCCAGACCGACGGCCGTGCCGAGCATCCCCGCCTCGGAGACCGGCGTGTCGAAGCACCGATCGCCCCCGAACCGCTCCTGGATGCCCGCTGTGGCGCGGAAAACCCCGCCGAGGCGTCCAACGTCCTGGCCGAGCACCATGACGCGCTGGTCGCGCTCCATCTCCTGGTGCAGCGCATGGTTGACTGCTTCGACGAGGGACCGGGCCTGGGTCAGCGTCGCTCCTCTTGGAAGGCTTGCCCGCTGCTCTCGATCGTGGCGGCAGGCTCCGCGTACACCGAGCCGAGTATCGCCCCCGGGAGTGGGTCCTCCAAAGCTTCCGCCTCCTGCATGGCCGTCCTCGTGATCGATCGCGCTTCGTCGTGATACCGCTGACGGGTGTCCTCGTCGAGGAGATCCCGATCCTGCAGCTCCTGCTCGTAGCGCGCGAGGCAGTCCTTCGAGCGCTCCCGCTCGACGGCTTCCTGGTCCATGTAGAGGCTCGGGTCATCGACGGCGGCGTGCGCCCCCGTCCGGACCGTCACGGCTTCGATCAAGGTCGGGCCGCCCCCGTCCCGGGCCCGCGCCAGCGCCTCGGCGGTGGCGTCGCGCACGGCGAGGACATCGTGGCCATCCACCCGGACCCCCGGCATGCCGTACCCCTCCGCCTTGGCCGCCAGCGTGGCGGCGGCGCTCTGGCGGCTCACCGGAGTGGAGATCGCCCAGCCGTTGTTGTTGCACATCAGCACCACCGGCGCCTTGGTCAGCGCCGCGTAGTTGGCACCCTCGTGGAACGCTCCCTCGGAGGTCGCTCCGTCACCGAAGTAGACGATCGTGCAATGCGGGAGCCCGGCGAGGCGCGTGCCCCACGCATAGCCCACGGCGTGCGACACGTGGCTGCCGACCGGAATCGAGGGCGGGGCCACGTTGTGGCTCCACGGATCCCACCATCCACCCGGGTGGCCGCGCTCCATCGCGAGCACCGTGGCCGCGGGAACACCGCGCAGGATCGAGGCCGAGGTCTCGCGGTAGGACGGGAACACCCAGTCCTCGGCCTCGAGGGCCCGCATCGACCCGGCGTAAACCGCCTCCAGCCCCCACGTGAGGGGTACGTTGCCGACCCTTCCCATGTGGGAGAAGCGCTTCCACTCCTCGTCGAAGACGCGCAGGAACACCATGTCCCGGTAGATCTCGAGCAGCTCCTGGCTCATCCGGACTCGACGCGCTCGATGAACCCCTGGATGCTCTGCTGGAAGGCGCGATTGTCCTCGAGATAGACGTTGTGCCCGACTCCTTCCAGGTACGCGAGCTCAGCGTCGCCGATCAGGTCGCGCGTCTCCCGAAGTCCGCTCGGGGTCGAGAGGGCGTCGTCATCGCCGGCGAGGATCAACGTGGGACATTCGATCGCCGTCAGGTCGGGGGCAAACCCGGCTTGGGCATCCGACATGCCTCGCAGGTTCTCCCCCACGTCGCGGTCGGCGTTGACGGCGACGAAGCGCTGACGGAATCCCCACCGCCCCGCGCGCCCGGAGAACTTCACGGCCCGGTCGGAGTAGGTGAGCATGAACAGCTGGTCGAACAGTGCGCCGAGTCCACCGCTCTCGAGGTGGTCGACGAAGTTCTGGAAGATGAGCTGCCGCCGCATGGAGCCGGTCGGATTCACGACCGGTGCGGCGAGCACGAGTCCGCTGATCAGGTCCGAGCTGCCGGCTGCGAACTCCGCGCAGATCTGACAGCCGATGGAGTGACCGACCACGTAGGGTCGCTCGTAGGGCAGCGCCTCGATCAGGGATTTCAGGTCGGCCGCGTGTGCATCGATGCCCGCCGGGCCCGCCGCCGAGGCACCCTGGTTGCGAAGGTCGTACATCACGAGCCGGTTGTGCTTGGCCAGATCCGTCGTGAATCGACGCCAGCCCGCCCCTGGCACGAACGGGTTGTTCACCAGGATGACCGTCGGCCCATCCGATCCGAGCACCGTGAAGGCGATATCGACTCCGTCCTGCGTCTCGTGGACGTCGAACACGAAGTCGTGGCCGTCGACCCTGCTGTGGATCTGCCGTCCGGCCTTCACAGCGGCGACGGCCCAGCCGGCGCCCAGGCGCCGCGCCATCGCTCCGGCGCGCCGGGACGAGTGGGGCCGCCCGTCCGAGAGCGGGTCGAGGCGATGCGGACAGGCGCCATGGGGCGTGGCAGCGTACCCGATCATCCGCGGCCTGAGGGGGGGCTCGGGGGCTCGGCGGTCCGGTAGGATCGCGCGCTATGCCGACGGAGGCGGGCAGCGCGGACGCCGGGACCGCCTTCAGCGAACACCACGGGCGCTTCCGTGAGCGCCTTCGCGAGCATGCGACACGCTGGGGCCCCGATTCGGTCGATCTATGGGAGCGCCAGGGCCACCTTCCCCGGGAGATCTTCGCGGGGCTCGGTCAGGCCGGCTTCTTTCGCGAGCGGTGGGCAGACGGGCGAACCAGCGGTTTGCCTCACGCGATCGTGATGGCGGAGGAGCTCGCTCTCGTCTGCAGCGGCTTGAGCCTTGGGGCCACCCTCCACACCGAGACGTTCCTTTCCACGCTCACCTGGCTGGCTCGCGGAGAGGCGCAGGAGGAACTGGTCGAGTCGGCGCTCGAGGGCGATGCCGTGGGCTGCTTCGCGCTGACGGAGCCGTCCGGCGGCTCGGACATCGCGAACGTCCGAACGGTGGCACGCCGCGAGGAGGGGGGCTGGCGAATCCAGGGCGAGAAGCGCTACATATCGAACGCCAAGGCCGCCACGCACGCAATCGTCGTCGCGCGCGACGACGACGCCCGGGCGCATGCCGACCTCTGTCTGTTCCTGGTCGACCTCGCGCACGAAGGGGTCGAGCTCGTGGGCACGTATCCGACGCTGGGCGTACATGCATGCGACACGGCTCACCTGCGCTTGGATCTGCGGCTACCCGCCGAAGGACTGCTCGGCGCCGTGGGTGGCGGCATGATCTACATCCACCACGCCCTGCAGCTCGAGCGGATATCGATCTCGGCTCAACTCCTGGCGGCGTCTCGTGCTTCGCTGGGCCTGGCCGTGGCCCACGCCCGCGAGCGGCGCATCGCGGACCACCGGGTGCTCGACTTCCAGGCGCTGCGGCATCGGCTGGCCGACGCGCAGACCGAGCTGTGGGCCTCCGAGGCCTTCCTGCATCGGGTGGTGATCGAGACGGTGGCGGGCCGGTCCACCGCGCGCCAGGCGGCGGCGCTCAAGCTCAAGTGCGCGAAGACTGCCGCGCAGGTGGTGGACGAATCGCTCCAGGTGCTCGGTGGTCGCGGCTTCACGGCGAACTATCCCGTGGAACGCTTCTGGCGTGACATCCGTGTCGCGCGCATCGGCGCAGGCACCGACGAGCTGATGCGGGAGCTCGTGGCGTCGGGCATCGACCGACCGGACCGGCACTACGAGGCGTGGCGCGAGCGCCTCGACGAGGCCGATCTGGCAATCCCGTGGAGCGATTGAGCATTCCGTTGGATCGAGGCGCGAGCTTGGCCGTGCTCTTCCCCGGCCAGGGGAGCCAGACCGAAGACATGGGCGAGTTCGCGGCGCGGCTTCGGCCCGACCTCGTGGCGATGGCGGTCGAGCTGATCGGGGTCGATCCGTTCGAGCACATCGAGGAGGGAACCCGCTTCGTCCAGCCGGCTGTCTTCTGTGCGAGCTTGGCCGGGTGGGAGTCGATCAAGGACAGTCAGCCCGACTACGCGGCCGGCCATTCGCTGGGTGAGCTCGCAGCCCTCGTCGCGGCGGGCGCCCTCGCGACCGAGGATGGGCTGCGCCTGGTGGTCGCGCGGGGCGATCTCTGCCAGCGGTGCATCGATGCCGCGGGTGACAGCGGCGGCATGCTCGCGGTGATGGCGGCCCGGGACGTGGCGGGTCCGCTGGCCGAGGAGTTCGGCCTCTCCCTCGCAAACGACAACGGGCCGACCCAGATCGTCCTTTCAGGAGCCACCGCCGCCCTGGACGCGGCCAGGCGAGCGGCGGCGGACCGGGGCGTGCGCGCGCTGCCGCTGGCCGTGAAGGGGCGGTTTCACTCCCCCGCGATGGCACCCGTCGTCCCCGGCTTCCGGGCCGTCCTGGGTGAGATCCCGTTCGGCCGCCCAAGCTTCCCGGTGCTCTCCTCAACCACCGCGGCGGTGTTCGAGGACATACCGAACACGCTCGCCGAAGGGATCGTGCGTCCGGTGCGGTGGTCCGAGACGGTCGGAACGCTTCACCGGATGGGAGTTCGGCGGTTCGTCGAGACGGGACCTGGCACGAAGCTGGGCAAGCTGCTCAAACGGTCACTCGATGGTGTGGAGGTGGTGCGCCGCGACCTCCTGCGGGCCGAGGTGCCCGGCGATGGCAGCTGAGGCCGGCCGGGGCTGCGCACTGGTCACCGGCGGGTCGGGGGGGATCGGCGCCGCCACGGCGCGCAGGCTGGCCGGAGAAGGCTGGCCGGTGGGGGTGGCCTACCACCAAGGCGCCGCGGAGGCGGAGGGGGTCGTCCGCGAAATCCAGGAGCTCGGCGGGCGTGCGATGGCGGTGGCCGCCGACGTGAGGCTGCCCGAGGCGCCTGAAATGTTGTTCGGGCCGCTCGAGGAGGAGTTCGGCCGGGTGCTCGTACTGGTCAACAACGCCGGGGCGCGCAGCGACGCACTGGCCCCCCAGATGACAGACGAGGCGTGGAGCGACTCGCTGGAGATCAACCTCTCGGCCGCCTTCCGCATGACCCGGCGAGCCATCGGGCCGATGCTTCGCGCCCGTTTCGGTCGCATCGTGAACGTGGCGTCGGTGGTGGGCCTTCGGGCCAACCCGGGCCAGGCCAACTACGCCGCCGCCAAGGGGGGGCTGATCGCCCTCACCAGGACCGTCGCGGCCGAGGTGGCCCGCCGGTCGATAACCGTCAACGCAGTGGCCCCCGGGTTGATCGATACCGCGATGACCGCGGACGTCCCGCGGGGCCTGATCGATTCGGTGCCGGCACGACGGGTGGGAACCCCGGAGGACGTGGCCGCGTGCATCGGCTTCCTGGCCTCCGATGAGGCCGCGTATGTGACCGGCGCGACGCTCGTGGTGGACGGAGGCCTGTCGGCATGACCCGGAGGGTGGTGATCACCGGAGTCGGGGCGGTGACTCCGCTGGGCGTCGGCGCTCCAATCCTGTACGAGCGCTGGGAAGCCGGCTGTTCGGGAATCGACGAGCGGTTCGGGCGATGCTCGGACTACGAGCCCGCCGATCACCTGACCACGAAGGAGATTCGACGCGCCGACCGCTACACCCAGCTCGCCGTGGTGGCCGCTCGCGAGGCGGTGGGCGATGCCGGCTGGGATGGGGGGAGTCCGTACGACCCCGAACGGGTGGGGAGCATCATCGGGACGGGGATCGGGGGGCTGTCTTCGATTGCCGACCAGCGCACGCTGATCCGGGATCGCGGCAGCGAGAGCGTCTCCCCGCTCGCGGTGCCGAACATGATGGCCAACGCAGCCGCCGGGGTCATCGCGATGGACCACGTCCTGAAGGGTGAGTGCTACGCCGTGCTCTCCGCCTGCGCCTCAGGCGCCCACGCGATCGGAGCGGCGAAGCGCAGCATCGAGTACGGCAGCCTCGATGCGTGCGTGACCGGCGGCTCCGAGGCCGCCATCCATCCCTACGGCGTGACGATCCTGGGACAGATGGGCGCGACGTCCACCACGGGCCTTTCCTGCCCCTTCGACGCGCGGCGAGAGGGGTTCGTGATCGGCGAGGGCGCCGGCATCCTCGTGCTGGAGGAGGAGGAGGCCGCCCGCGCCCGAGGGGCGGACATCCTCGGACGGCTCGCGGGCTATGGGGCGACCGGCGACGCCTATCACGTGACCGTCCCGGAACCGACGGGCTCGGGGGCAGCCGCGGCCATCACGCTCGCGCTCGCCGAGGCGGAGATCGCGCCGGCCGACGTCGACTACGTGAACGCGCACGGCACATCCACCCCGCTCAACGATCGTTCGGAGACCGCCGCGATCAAGCTCGCGCTCGGCGATCACGCGATGGCCGTGCCGACGTCGTCGCTCAAGTCGGCCATCGGTCATCTCGTGGGCGCGGCGGGTGCGGTGGAGGCCGTTGCGACGCTGCTCGCGCTGCGCGAGGGGATGGCCCCACCCACGATCAACTACGAAGAGCCCGAGGAGGGCCTGGACCTGGACTACGTGCCCAACGTTTCCAAGCCCCTTCGGTCGGAGGCCAACGGCGGCGGCCGGATCGGGGTCACCAACTCCTTCGGCTTCGGGGGGCACAACGCGGTGCTGTGCCTGCGCGCCGCGGCCGCGAACGGCGGCGAGCGTGCATAGGGGCGTGGTGATCACGGGCGTCGGAGCCGTGACGCCCCTCGGGCTGGGAGCCGAGCAGATGCATCGCCGTTGGGTGGACGGGGTCTCCGGGATCGAGGACGGCTTCGGCCGCTGCGGCGAGTTCGAACCGGCGGATCATCTGACCTTGAAGGCGGTGCGCCGGACCGACCGCTTCACGCAGTTGGCGATCGTGGCCGCTCGCGAAGCCCTCACCCAGGCGGGCTGGGAGGACTCCTCCTTCGCGTCCAACCGGGTGGGCTGCGTCATCGGAACAGGCGTCGGGGGTCTCGGAACGCTCGAAGCGCAGCACGACGTGATGCTCGACCGGGGCGCCGAGCGAGTATCACCGCTCGCCGTTCCAATGATGATGTCCAACGCGGCAGCTGGTGTGGTTGCCATGGAGCATGAGCTGCGAGGACCGTGTTGGGCGGTGGCCTCGGCCTGCGCCTCGGGAGCAGATGCGATCGGCCAGGCGCTGCGGATGATCCGCGTCGGATCCGCGGACGCGTGCGTGGCCGGTGGTTCCGAGGCCGGCGTCACCCCGCTCTTCGTTGCCGCCTTCACCAAGCTCGGCGCACTTTCCCCGTCGGGCATCCCACGTCCGTTCGATGCGCGGCGAGACGGGTATGTCATGGCCGAGGGCGCGGGGATCGTCGTGCTCGAGGAGGAGCAAGCGGCGCGCGAGCGAGGTGCACAGGTGCTCGGCCGGGTGACCGGTTATGGGGCCACCGCCGATGCGCACCACCTCACCGCCCCCGATCCGACGGGAGGTGGCGCTGCGCGGGCGATGGGACTCGCCATGCGGGACGCCGGAATTGGGCCCGAAGACATCGACTACGTGAATGCGCACGGAACGGGCACGCCGCTCAACGACCGCGCGGAGACGGCGGCCATCAAGCTCGCGCTCGGGGACTCGGCGGCCCGCGTGCCGATCTCGTCCTTGAAGTCCGCGATAGGCCATCCGCTTGGCGCGTCGGGGGCTATCGAGGCGATCGCGACGCTGCTCGCGCTGCGAGACGGAATCGCTCCACCCACCCTGAACCACGACACCGCCGAGGACGGCCTCGACCTGGACTACGTCCCAGCCGTTGCGAAGCCGCTGAGCCGAGCGGGTGACGACGGCCGGCGGCCGATCGGGATCTCGAACGCATTCGGCTTCGGCGGACACAACGCCGTGCTGTGCATCGAGCCCGCATGAGTAGCTGCGGCGGGGACACATTGACGTCCGTTGGAAGCTACGCCGCCCTGGGCGACTCATTCACCGCCGGCGCGGAAGCCGTGGATGCCGTGCGTCCCTGGCCCGACGAGGTGGCGAAGTCGCTGGCACTCCTGCGCAGCGACTTCCGCTACGACAACCTCGGGCGTGCGGGCGCTCGGAGCGACGACATCGTGGCCTTCCAGCTCGACCGCGCCATCTACCTGAGGCCCGAGCTCATCTCCGTCGTGGCGGGAGCCAACGACGTGCTGCTCTCCACCCGGCCTGACATCGCCCTGTACACGGACAACCTCTCGCGGGTCCTGTCACGACTGGCGGTGGAGCTTCCCGACTCCAAGCTGATGACCGCCACCACCCCGAACTTCGGGAGGTTCCTGCTGCGGCATCCACGTTCGCGGCGCCGCCTGCAGGAGGGCCTCGAGGACATGAACGCCGCCACCCGGAGGGTCGCCGCGGAGCTCGGCGTAACGTGCATCGAACTCGCCGCGCACCCGCGGTCCCTGCGCCGCGAGAACTTCAGCGAGGACGCGATTCACCCCTCGGCGCAGGGACGGGACTTCGCCGCCCGGGTCGTCGCGCAGACCCTCGAGCAGTCACTCGGCATCAGAGTGCGACCCTCCGCCCAAACCGTCGGCTGATCGCGATGCTGAAGGACAGGCGACTGCTCATCACGGGAGTTCTCACGCGGCAGAGCATCGCCTACGCCGTGGCAGAGCAGGCGCAGCGGGCGGGTGCGGAGGTGGTGCTCACCAGCTTTGGCCGCGCACGGGCGATCACTGAGCGGGCGGCCAAGCAGCTTCCGCGAGTGCCCGACGTGCTCGAGCTGGATGTGAACGAGCCGGACCACTTCGTCGCCCTCGCCGATGAGCTTCGCGCCCGCTGGGGCGGCCTCGACGGGGCGGTGCACGCGATCGCCAACGCACCGCCGGATGCGCTCGGCGCAAGCTTCATCGAGACACCAGTCGAGAGTGCAACATCGGCCTTCGCGACCAGCGCGTACTCCTACAAGGCGCTATCGGTCGCGCTGCTGCCACTTCTCGAGCGGGATCAGGGCCCTTGGGGCAGCGTCGTGGGACTGGACTTCGACGCGTCCGTCGCGTGGCCGGGATACAACTGGATGGGGGTGGCCAAAGCGGCGCTGGAGTCCATCAACCGGTACCTGGCCCAGGAGCTCGGACCCCGCGGCGTGCGCGCCAACCTCGTCGCGGCCGGACCGCTCGAGACGCCCGCGAGGTCGGGCATCCCGGGCGCTCGTTCACTCAACGAGCAGTGGAACGCGAACGCTCCCCTCGGGTGGAACGTTCGCGACACGGCGCCGGTCGGTCGCGCCGTCTGCTTCCTTCTCTCGGAGTGGGCGGATGCGGTGACCGGCGAGATCTTGCACGCGGACGGGGGCTACCACGCGGTGGCGCCGATGAGCACCGGGGACGCGACCTAGGCCTTCGGGTGTACGATCGAACGCGCGTGGAGCCGTCGTACCGCATCCCTGTCGACGACCGGCCCAGCTTCGTCCCGATGGCACAGGAAGCGGGGATGTGGCCCTACTTCCGGCGCATCGACAGTAACGGCGGTGCGGTCGCGGTGATCGAGGGCAAGGAGCGGCTGATGTTCGGGTCGCGTGACTACCTGGGCCTGATGACGCACCCCCTCGTGAAGGAGGCGGCGCACAGCGCGATCGACGAGTACGGCACTGGCGTGATGGGCGCCAACGTCAACGGGACGACCGCCCTGCAACAAGAGCTCGAGGCAGAGATTGCCGACTGGTTCGGAACCGAGGGCACGCTCATCTTCAACAGCGGCTATCAGGCGAACATCGGCGCGCTCACCGGGATGGTCGGCAAGGGCGATCAGGTCATCTGTGACTCTGCGGAGCACGCCTCGATCATCGACGGGGCGACCCTCTCGGGCGCGGAGTTGAGGACCTACCGCCACGGCTCGCTCAAGCGCCTGGCGGCCCTCCTCGCGCAGGGGTCACAGCGTACGGGCGCCGCCCTGGTCGCCGTCGACGGAGTCTTCTCGAGCGACGGATCGGTGTGTGATCTGCGCACGATCGTCGACCTGTGCCGGGAGCACGGCGCCGAGCTGATCGTCGACGAGGCACATTCCCTGGGGGTGATCGGTGGTCGCGGCGCCGGAGCATGCGATCTGCTCGGAGTCGAAGATCAGGTCACGGTCCGCACGGGAACGTTCTCGAAGGCACTCGCGAGCTCCGGTGGTTTCGTCACGGGCCCGGTCGCCGTGCTGGACCGTATGCGCCTGAAGGCCCGGCCGCTGATGTTCAGCGCCGCGGCGGTTCCCGCTGCGCTGGGCGCCGCCCTGGCGGCGGTGAGGATCTGTCGCTCGACCGAGGGTCTCGAGCTGGCGGAACGTGTGCGCTCGCATGCGCGGCACCTGCGCGCGGGCCTGGACTCGCTCGGCTTGGACGTGGTCGGAGACGGGGCGGGCGATACGACGATCGTCGCGGTCAACGTTGGCGGGGAGGTTCAGGCGATGTCCCTCTGGAAGGAGCTCTTCGACGCCGGCGTCTTCGTGAACGCCGTGATGTACCCGGCCACGCGACCGGGCCGGGGTCTGGTGAGGCTGAACGTCATGGCTGCCCACGAGGTCAGCGACCTCGATGCGGCGCTGGGGACCTTCGAGCGGATTCTCAACGAAGCCGACCCCGGCTTCTTCACCCCCGGCGATCAGGGCTAGTTCACCGCCGCGTCAGGCTCGGCTGGGGGCTCGGTCCCGTACCTCCCCGGCGCGAGAACGCCCCGCGGGTCCAGCGCCTTCTTGATGCGGGCCACGGCCTCCCAGCTCCCGGTATGGGCGAGCGCCGGCATGCCGGCGTTGCCCACGCGCCACGGCGGGTAGCCCGCGGCGATGACCGCGTCGAGGAGCTCGTGATGACAGGCCTCAGCCCGCGCGGCCTCATCCGCATCGTCGCGATCGAACGCGATGTGGACAGGCAGGATGAGCATCCGCCCATTCAGCAGCGTGATGCTGATCAGGGCATCGAGACCGTGCCGGTGGCAGACCGACTCGACGATGTCCACCAGACGTTGCGCATCCGAGCCACGAGCCGGACAGGTGGGCACGACCCAGTAGATCCCGCAGCTGTTGGCAAAGGGATCCAGAGCGCCAGGATCGGTCAGCTCGCGCACCCTCCAGCGACATCCAGCCATCGCGTAGTCATTGGGAATGCCCCGGAGGTAGTCCAACGGCGCCTGCGCGCGCGAGATTTGCTCGGCGACCGTGCGCGCCGCGCCGATGCCCAGCCGTGCCAGCGGGCGGGCCACTCGCTCGACCCGGGCAAGCAGCTGGGGTGTGACGAAACGCAGGCTGCCCAGCCCCGACAACTCTCGCTTGAGCGTTCTCGAGTTGGCCCACACCACAGCTCGGCTGCCGTAGAAAGCCCCCGTGGCGTTCCAGGGTCCGACCGCGTGGCGTTCGCGCAGCTTCCGGCGAGCATCTGGACCGAGCGCCCCGGCGGCCTGCTCGACGGGGGACGGAGATTCGACAAAGGACGCCGCGCGCACGTCGTTGTACACGTGCACGGGATTCTGGAGAACGCCGGTGAGACGCAGGGGGCGAAGGCGCTCGATCACCTCTTCGAGGGAGCCGCCTTCGTTCAGCGTGAAGAAGAATGCCCGGAAATGCTCGGGTTCCGGCATGAGCCAGACACCCACTCGGGTGACGATGCCCATGTTCGACTGGCTGAAGAGGCCCTCCAGCGAGGGGCCCGGCCCGCCCTTGGACAGGTACGTGGTGGAGGACGGGGCGCTCTGGCCGAAGCCCGTCCCGATCACGCTTCCATCACCCAGCACAACTTCCATGCCGGCGACGTGGGCGAAGTGGTCACCGTAGGGGGTATGCCCCCAACCGCGCTCGACCGCGTTGGCCAGCACACTCGCGTCCGGTGTCGAGGCCGTGCAGGGCATCCAGAGGCGCGGCGCCGTTTCGCGCAGACATGCCGCGAGCTTGGCCTGAGAGACACCCGGCTCGACGACCGCGTAGGCGAGGTCGGGGTCCACGGAGATCACGCGATCCATGCCGGACATGTCCAGGATGACCTGTTCCTCGCGCATCGGGCTCGCATCGCCGAAGCCCCAGTTGCGCCCCCGGCTGACCGGGTAGAGGGGCACCCGGCGGCGGTTGGCGACCTCGACGGCGGCCACCACCTCGTCTCTGCTGTGCACTCGAACAACGCCGGCGGGGCGAGGCGCCGACCGGAAGAGCGTCCGGGCAAAGGGCGCGATGGCTGCCTCGTCGCTGCGCGCGGCGCTTTCACCGAGAGCGTCCCGCCAATCCTGCATGGCGGCCTCGATGCTCACGCTGGACGCGCTGCGCTCTGCGTGATGCTGGGACGCGGTGAACGGCGGCGGAGCACCACGCGGGTGCCGCGACTTGGCACCGACGTGATCGCCCTGCGCCCGAGCCCCTCGGGGCGGTCGCCAACGGCTGCGAGATCGCAGCGCTCCAATGTGGTGGCTATCACCGCCTTCATCTCGTGTGTGGCGAACGCGGCGCCCACGCATCGCCTCACGCCTCCGCCGAAGGGCAGCCAGGCGGATGGCGGCGGCGCACCCTCCTCGAAGCGTTCCGGGCGAAACGCGCCGGCATCCGAATACAGGTCGGACCGTCCGTGGATGAGCGTCATCGACGCCGCCAGGGTCGCCCCGGCCGGAACGGTGAACCCGCCGACCTCGATCGGGGCCTTTACCGTGCGAACCGCCGCCGTGAGCGGCGGCCTGGTCCTGAGCGTTTCCTTGATCACGGCGTCGAGGTACCCGTCCTGGCCCTCGGCCAACTCGGCCTTGAGCCGTGCCAGGACCGCCGGATGGCGCAGCAGCCGTTCGAACGCCCACGCAAGGCCTGAGGCCACGGTCTCGTGTCCGGCCACGAGAAGCGTGACGAGGTCATCGCGAAGCTGCCTGTCGGTCAGCGGCCGCCCGTCCTCGTCGCGCGCCTGCACAAGCAACGCGAGAACGTCCTGCCGGTCGCCGACCTCCGGGTCGGCTCGGCACCGCCGGACCTCTTCGTACACGACCTCGTCGACGGAGTCCTTCAGTCGCAGGAACCGGCCCCACGGCCCGCGTCCCCCGAGGTCGCGTTGCAGCGCCGGGAACATCACGGGGATCTGTCCGGCGTGGAGCAGTCGCGCCAGCCGTCGCTCGAGCTCCTCGTAGCGCGCGGCCTGCTCGATGCCGAAGACCGCGCGCATGATCACCCGCATCGTCACGGCCAGCATCGACTTGTGGAGCGAGAAGGGGGTGCCAAGCGGCCAGCGGTCGATGGCATCCTGGGTGATCTCTCGAAAGGTGTCGCCGTACACCCGCATGCGGTCGCCGTGAAACGGGGACAGGTACATCCGCCGGCGGTGTAGATACTCGTTCTCGTCCAGGAGGATCACCGAGTGCTCTCCCACGACCGGCTCGAGGATCTCGTGCGCCTCCCCGCCGTGGAGGACGGTCGCGTCGCCCGCGAAGATCCGTTTCGCCTCTGCCGGGTCGGCCACTACGACGAGCGGTTTGAACGGCCCCACGTTCGCCGCGAAGACGTCTCCATGGCGGCGCCGGCTGCGCTCGAGCCAGCTGCGCTCGGCGAACAGCGCCATCAAGGCGTGGTGCGGTCCCCGGAGCACGTGAAGCGGGCGTCCGGAGGCCATCGGCGGGGAGGTCAACTGACGTCGAGCTCGGCTTCGGCCGATCGGATTATCCGCTTGCCACGCTGCCGCGCCACTGCGTCGACGGTCGCGACGCCGTCCCTCATCTCTCTGATGCTGCCCGTCACCGCGATCTCGTGTTCCGGGACGGCGACGGCGCGGAAGTCGACCGAGAGACGTCGCAGCCGGCGCGGATCGTCGCCGGCACAGCCCAGGACCGCACGAGCAACCAGTGCCATCCCGTAGAGACCATGCAGGATGATCCCAGGGAAGTTCGCCTGCGTTGCCATCTCCCTGTCTATGTGGATCGGGTTGAAGTCTCCCGAGGCCCCGGCGTAGCGATAGGGCAGGTACTTGTCCGGCGTGACCCTCATCTCCTCGATGGTCGCGCCTTCCTGCAGCGGCTGCATCTCTGGCCAAACTAGCAACACTTCGTGGCGCGCGTCGGGCTCGAGAGCACGGGTTCGCGCAGGGACTGGTGGCGCGTCGGCGCGTGAGCTAGGGTGCCCACGCACCGCGCCTCCGCCATGACAGAAGAACCCGAGCCCGAGGGCCTGCCAGCCAAGTTCGAGCTCCTCGCACAGATGCGTGCGGCGGCTCTCGGCTCTGCGTCGGACCAGGCCGTGGAACGGCAGCGCGAGAAGGGCAAGCTCACCGCACGAGAGCGGATCGAGAAGCTGCTCGATCCGGGTTCCTTCGTCGAGCTCGACACGTTCGTCCGCAGCCGTCCGGCGGACCCGATGCCGGTCAACCGCCCCTGGGGCGACGCAGTGATCACGGGGCACGGCACCGTGGACGGCCGACCGGTCTGCGTCTACTCGCAGGACTTCACGGTGATGGGGGGCTCGCTTGGAGAAGCGGTGTCGCAGAAGGTCCGCAAGGTGATGGACCTCGCGCTCAAGGTGAGTTGCCCGGTGGTGGGCATCAACGACTCTGGCGGCGCACGCATCCAGGAGGGTGTCGCTTCCCTCGTGGCCTACGGGGAGATATTCGCCAAGACCGTCGAGAGCTCAGGAGTGGTTCCGCAGATCAGCGTGATCATGGGTCCCTGCGCGGGGGGCGCGGTCTACACGCCGGCATTGACGGACTTCGTCTTCATGGTCAAGGGGACCTCGCACATGTTCATCACCGGTCCCGAGGTGACGAGAGCCGTCACCGGAGAGGCGCCATCGCTCGAGGAGCTGGGCGGAGCGATGACGCACGCCACGAAGTCGGGGGTCGCCCACTTCGCGTCCGATGACGAGGAGTCCTGTCTCGATGACGTGCGCTGGCTCCTCTCGTTCCTGCCGCAGCACAATCTCAGCCGCCCGTCCCGCGTCAGCACCACGGATCCGCCCGACCGCCGGGACGAGACGCTCGATCGGATACTGCCCGAGAACCCCAGGGCCGGATACGACATGCGCTCGATCGTCTCCCGCGTGGTCGACGATGGCGAGTTCCTCGAGGTCCACGAGCATTTCGCGCGCAACCTCATCGTGGGGTTCGCGCGCCTCGACGGGCACGCGGTCGGCGTGCTGGGAAACCAGCCGCTGTACCTGGGCGGCGCGCTCGACTCCGATGCCTCCGTGAAAGGGGCGCGCTTCGTACGCCTATGCGACAACTACAACCTGCCGGTCATCTCCTTCTCCGATGTCCCGGGGTTGGTTCCCGGTACTCAGCAGGAGTGGGGGGGAATCATCCGGCACGGTGCCAAGCTGGTCTTCGCGCTCACCGAGGCGACCGTGCCACGGCTCACCGTGGTCACGCGAAAGGCCTATGGGGGGGCCTACATGGTCAGCGCGCGGGTGCTGAACGCCGACTACGCGATCGCATGGCCGGGCGCCGAGATCGCGGTGATGGGCGCCGACGCCGCCGTGAGCCTGGTGCATCGGCGCGCTCTCGCTGAGGCGGATGATCCGCAGCGCCTCCGCGACGAGCTCATGGACGAGTACGAGCTTCGCCACAGCAATCCCTACGCGGCGGCCGAACGCGGCTACCTGGACGACGTCGTGCAGCCGCGCGACACTCGGGCTCACCTCATCCGCGCGTTGACCGCCCTGCTCACCAAGAGCGTTCCGGCACCGAATCGCAAGCATGGGCACATTCCGCTGTGACGGTCCCGTCAGCCCACGCGCACGACGACCTTCCCGGTGAGGCCTCCGCGCTCGAGGAGCGCCTGCCCGTCGGCCACCTGCTCAAGCGCCACGACTTGCTCGACTAGGGGTCGCAGAAGGCCGCGCTCCACCAGCGAGCGGATCGCCTCGAGCCGCCTCCGTTGCGGCTCCAGTGCGACGAAGTGGAGGGTGAGGTTGCGCTCGAACGCCGCGCTGAGGTCGCCCTTGGCGTCCGCGATCGCCACACATCGCCCGTGCGGAGCAGTGGCCGTCACGCTGCGAGCGATCAGATCGCCGCCGGCGGTGTCCAGCACCACGTCCACCCCTCGCGCGCCGGTCTCCTCGCGCACCATCTCGGTGAAGTCGCCGTCGGCGTAGCTCACGGCACGCGCGGCGCCCAGCTCCACCACGCGCTCCAGCATCGCCCGGCCGCAGCTCACGAGCACGTGGGCGCCGGCGGCGCACGCGATCTGGAGGGCGAGGGCGCCCACTCCGCCGGCCCCGTGTACGAGCACCACCTCGCCGGGGCGCAGCCCGGCGCGGTCAATCAGGGCCTCCCAGGCAGTGCAGCCTCCCACCGGCAGCGCGGCGGCCTCCTCGTGGGAGAGGCCGGCGGGCTTGCGTGCAACCGTCGCCGCCCGCGCGGTGTGGAGCTCGGCGAGCGCGCCGCCGGAACCGCGCGGATCCGCGGCATAGAACACCTCGTCCCCGGGCCGGAGATCGGTCACCAGCTCGCCGGCCTCCACCACTTCGCCGGACACGTCGTAGCCGGTGACCAGCGGCGCCTCGAACCCGAGCAGGGCTCCGGCGCGACGCAGCTTGTAGTCGACGGGGTTCAGCGCGCACGCGCGCACGGCCACCAGCACCTCGTCCGGGCCGTGCGAAGGCTCGGGCTGGTCCATGAGCTCGAGGCTCTCCGCCCCGCCGAAGCGGGAGATGGCCATCGCTCGCACTTATGCGCCCTGCGCGCCTCCGCCCCGGGCCATGTACAGGTCCACGAGATCGTCCAGGGATTTGAGGCCCTGGAGGTCCTCACGCGCCACCTTCACACCGACCTCGCGCGACGAAGAGCCAACCAGTTCGAGGATGTCGAGGCTCTCGGCTCCGTAGTCGACGATCGGCTTGCTGGTGTCGATCTCCTTGCCTTCGAGTCCCTCGATCACATCCTTGGCGTGGGCCACCACTACCGCCGTGATCTCTTCCTTGTCCAAAGGTTCTCCTCTCGTCTTGGTCTTAGATTGCGGGCACAGCCCGCGCCAGGTCAGTCGCCCAGAAGCGGCGCCGCTGCCACGGGTAGCCGGGTAGTCGCAGGCGACGCACGTCCGCCCCGGCGTAGAAGGCGTGCCAGTCGATTTCAACTCCGGCGTGGTAGAGGGTCGCGAGGCTCTCGAGGGTCACCTCGAGATCGTCCCGGTCGTGAGCCATGGTGGGCAGCCGGCGCGCTCCCTCATCAGGTGGCAGGCATCTGCGACTCAGCTTGATCAGGGTCGAGCCGGGACCGGCCTCGAGGAAGACATTGCATCCGAGCCGCGCGAGCGAGTCCACGCCGTCCTTGAACTGCACCGGCTGTCGCATGTGACTCGCCCAGTAGGCGGCGTCCGGGCGATCCCCCGCCTCGAAGGGGCGCCCGGTGACGTTCGAGACGAAGGGCAGCCGCGGTGCGGCGAAGGACAGGCCGCTCGCGGCGCGCTCGAACTCCGGGAGGATGGGGTCGAGGAGCGGCGAATGGCCCGCTCCGCCCGTCCGCAGCGGCGCGATGAGCATCCCCCGCCCCTCAAGCGCCGCTCCCACGTCGGCCATTGCCGCGGCCGTACCGGAGATCACCACGTTGGAGGGCCCGTTCACGGCGGCCACCGAGGCGACGTCGCGGTACGGCTCGACCTCGGCCAGGACCTCGGCCGGATCGCCGATCACCGCGATCATCTCGCCCTCGCGGGCGGGCCCAGACCTTTCCTGCAGGCGCCCGCGCTCGGCGGTGAGCGCCAGCCCCTCGGCGAGGGTCAGGCAGCCCGCGACGCAGGCCGCCACGTACTCCCCGAGGCTGTGCCCGAGAACCGCGGCGGGCTGGATCCCCCATGCCATCCACATCGACGCCACCGCGTACTCGACGGCGAAGAGCACCGGCTGGTGCAGAGGGGCGCTGAGATCGGTGCCGGAGGCAGGGTCGAGGAGCGTCAGCAGCGGCTTGTCGAGCTCCCCGCGCAGCAGGTCTTCGCACCGCTCGATCGCCTCGATGAACGAGGGCTCGGTCCGGTGCAGAGAGTTGCCCATTCCTGCGTAGGCCGATCCCTGCCCAGGGAAGAGAAAGGCCACCCGCGGAGCCGGCGCGGCCTGGCTCGCGTCCTCCTCCGGTTCCTCGTGATTGGCGAGCTCGCGGAGCTGCTGCGCCACGGAGCTGCAGGTCCCCCCGGTCAGTGCCACGCGGTGGCGTTGGTGCGAACGGCCGGTGGCCGCGGAGAAGCACACCGAGGCCAGGTCGGGTTCGCTCTCGAGCACTTCGACGTAGCGCTGAGCGAGCTCGTTCAGAGCGCGGGGCTTGTGCGCGGACAGGCACAGCAGCTGGCTGGCGCGTGGGGCTTGGCGCGGCGCTCTCACCGGCGCCGGGGCCTCGCCCACCACCACGTGGGCGTTCGTTCCACCGGCACCGAACGCGCTGACGCCGGCCACCCGAGCCCCCCGGTCGAAGTCCCAGGCGGTGGTGGCGGACGGGATCGCCAGTCGCGTGCCCTCGAGGTCGATGAGCGGGTTGGGGGTCTCGAAGTTGATCTGGCCTGGGATCTCTCCCTGCTCGAGGACGAGCACCGCCTTCACCAGGCCGGCCACGCCTGCCGCCGGCTCGGTATGGCCGATGTTCGCCTTCGCGGCTCCGAGGTAGCAGCGCCTGCCGTCCGGGTCGGCGCCGCGGAACACGGCTGCCAGCGCCTCCACCTCCAGCGGATCCCCGAGATAGGTGCCGGTTCCGTGCGCCTCGAGGAATCCCACATCCTGCGGGCGGACCTCTGCCGCCAGGTGAGCGGCGTGGATGACCGCTTGCTGGGCCAGGCCGTTGGGCGCACCGAGTCCGTTGCTGCGCCCGTCGTTGTTCACCGCCGAGCCGCGAATGACGGCTCGCACCGAGTCGCCGTCGGCGACGGCGTCGGAGAGCCGCTTGAGCAGGACGGCACCGCACCCCTCAGAACGCACCGTTCCGTCGGCCGCCGCGTCGAAGGGCTTGCAGCGGCCGTCCGGCGCCATCACACCGGCCTGAGAGAAGGCGGCGGTGGTGTCGGGGATCAGGATCACGTTGACGCCGCCGGCGATCGCACAGTCCGACTCTCCCGAGAGCAGGCTCTGACATGCCTGATGGACCGCCACCAGCGACGACGAGCAAGCGCTGTCGAGCGCGAAGCTCGGACCGTTTGCGTTCAGCAGGTAGGAGACGCGGTTCGCCACCGTGGTCGCGGCGTTGCCGACGATGTCGCGCGGCGCGAGCACCTCGATGATCTTCATGTAGTCGAACGAGCTCACCCCCATGAAGACGCCGGTCTGGGTGAGCGACAGCGCCTCGGGAGCAATGCCGGCGTCGGCGAGCGCATCCCACACCACCTCCAGGGCGATTCGCTGCTGGGGGTCCATGCTGCGCGCCTCGCGGTTGCCGATCCCGAAGAAGGACGCGTCGAACTCGTCGACGTCATCGAGGAAGCCGCCCCAGCGCGTGACCATCTTGCCGGGCGTGCCGCCCTCGGGGTCGTAGTACTCCTCGACGTCCCATCGAGTCGAGGGCACCTCGCTGATCGCGTCGCGCCGGTCGCGCAGGAGTGCCCAGAACTCGCCGACGTCCCGCGCGCCGGGCAGCCGGCAGGCCATGCCGACTATCGCGATCGGCTCGTCGCGATCGCGTCTGCGCCGCCTTGGCTGTTCGCGGGTGGACGCACCGGTCAGGTAACCCACGACATCCCTGATGGTCGGATATGTGTAGAGCACCCCGGTGGGCAGCCTGCGCCCGACGCGCTGCTCGACCTCGGTCGCGATCGTCACGAGATCGGCCGAATCGAGCCCGAGCTCCGCAAGGGGGCGGGCGGCGTCAGCCTCCTCCAGGGGGAGCTCGGCGAGGTCGGCCACACGCTGGAGCAGCCATGCGGTGAGTGCCTCGGCCATTCCCGCCGGCGCGTGTTCGGCGGCGCTGGGGGCCTCGATCGCGGGCGTGTCCGCAGGGCGCCCGGCCCATTCTGACACGGTCGCCAGCCGGCCGGTGAGGAGAGCCTCCCGGCAGGCGGCGCGCGCGATCTTTCCGCTCGAGGTCTTGGTGAGCGTGCGTGGCTCCACGAGGACCACCGTGGTGGGCTTGATCCCGTGCTCGGCCGCAACGGCGCGGCGAACTCGCGCGATCACCTCTGCGGGATCGCTCATTCGTGAAGCGTCCACCTCGTGCAGGATCGCGAGCTGCTCCTCCTCCTCGCCGGCGTCGATCGAGAAGGCGGCGCCGCAGCCCGGGCGCAGCGACTCGTGCGCGTCCTCGACCGTCCACTCCACGTCCTGCGGGTAGACATTGCGGCCCCTGACGATGATCAGGTCCTTGAGCCGCCCGGTCACGTACAGGCGCTGGTGCTCATCCACGAAGCCGAGGTCTCCGGTGCGCAGGAAGGGCGCGGAATCATCGGTGGCGAGCAGCGCCCTGAAGGTCTCGCGGCTCTCCTCGGGCCTTCCCCAGTAGCCGCCGCATACGCTCGGCCCCGAGACCCAGAGCTCGCCCTCTTCGCCCTGCGGGCGCGGCATCCGCGTGCCGGGGTCGACCACCTCCACCCGCTGTCCCGTCAGCACCGAGCCGACGGCTACCGCGCGGCGGGCGCCGTCCTCGAGTTCGCGCACGGTCGCCACGCCCTCCTTCGGCGAGCTCGTGGAGACCACCAGCGTGGCCTCCGCGAGCCCGTAGCTCGGGCGCATCGCCTCCGCACGCAGGCCGGCCGGCGTGAAAGCCTTCGCGAAGCGATCGAGCGTACGCGGCCGGATGGGCTCGGCTCCGTTGCAGATCGAGCTCACCGAGCCCAGGTCGAGGGCTGCGCGCTCGGCCTCGTCGGACTTCGCCACGCACAGCTCGAAGGCGAAGTTGGGCGCTCCTGTGGTGGTGGCCCGGTGATGGCTGATCGCCTCCAGCCAATGCAGAGGCCGGCGCACGAACTCGAGGGGCGAGAGCAGAAGCGAAGGGAAGCCCGCGCACAGCGGCTCGAGCACGCCGAGGACCAGCCCGAGGTCGTGGAAGGTGGGCAGCCAGATGGCCGCCAGGGTCGATTCGTCGTGGCCCCAGCGGTCGGCAATCACGCCGGCGTTGTGGAGCACGTTTGCATGACTGACCATCACGCCCTTCGGTGTCCCCGTCGAGCCGGAGGTGTACTGCAGGTAGGCCACGGCATCGTCGCGCACATTCGGGAGCTCGCGGGGCTCGCGCTCGTCGAGGTCGTCGGTGGCCGTCCATTCGATTCCGGCCAGAGCCGGGTCGGACAGCGAACCCTTTTCGAGGGTGGACGCGGCGCTGAGGCCGAGGCGGGCGTTGCAGTCGCGGGCGATCGCCGTCAGGCGCTCGCTCCCGCGCGAGCGTCTCGCCTCCTCGGGCGTGTAGACCGGTACGGGAACCATTCCGGCTTGAAGCGCACCGAAGAAGGCGGCCACGAAGCCAAGCCCGGGAGGGTGGGCGAGCAGCACCCGGTCACCCGCCGCGCCGCCATCGAGCAGGTGCGACGCGATCCCGGCGGCTTGCCGGTCCAGCTCGCCGTAGGTGATCCACTCAACCGGAGCACCCTCGGATGCGAGGAACCCGTATACCCGCTGACCGGGACGCTGTGCCGCGTGGGCCCGCAGCGCCCCCTGCAATGTGCTGGGCCGGACCTCAGGAGCTGTCGTCATGCGCTCGGTGACGGGCACATCCTAAGGCCGGTGCTCGCGCGGTTGCGCGGGTGTCTCCCGACCGTCGAGCTCCGCCAGCAGGGGCGGCCCGTCGCCGAGCCAGACCGCGTCGACGAAGCGCGTCCAGTCCGCCTTCAGCACGAGCGCCTGACCCACGCCGGCGGCGATCAGCCGTTCCAGGCAGACCATGCCCTCCGACGGCGATATCGGCGCGAGGCCAAAGCGCTCGAGCACGCTCATCAGGCCGAGCCGCGCCGCTCCCCCGACCTCGCTCCAGGCGCCCCAGTTCACGGCGGTGGCCGGCAGGCCATCCGCGCGCCGGCGGGCGGCCAGCCCGTCGATGAAGTTGTTGGCGGCGCTGTAGTTGGACTGGCCGGGCGGGCCGATGAACGAGGCGCCCGAGGAGAACAGAACGAACAGGTCGAGCTCCGCCGACGCCGTCTGACGGTGAAGGTTCAGCGAACCGCGGACCTTCGGTGACAGTACGGTTTCGAACCGCTCGCCGGTCTGGCTCACGATGGGGGCGTCGTCGAGCGCCGCCGCCGAGTGGACCACGCCGCGCAGGTCGCACTCGCGGCCCGCGGCGGAGAGTGCGCGCGCAACATCGTCAGCGTCGGTCACATCGCCCTGAACCACCTCGACGGTTGCCCCCGTCCGACGCAGGGCCTCGACCTCCCTGAGCCCGTCGGCGTCCGGAGCCCGCCGCTGCATCAGCGCAAGCCGTCCGGCGCCGCGCTGGGCCATCCAGCGAGCCGTCGTAAGCCCCAGACCGCCCAAGCCGCCAACGATCAGATATCCACCGTCCTCGCGCATACTGACTTGAGGTGTGCTCGGCCTCGGCATCTCCAGCCGCGCGAGCCGGCACACGTACCGGTCGTGCCCCCGAAGCGCCACCTCCTCGGCGCCGGACTCGGACAGCAGTTCGTGCGCGAGCAGATCCACCTCCTGCTCGCCCGGCTCGGGATCGAGGTCGATGAGAGCTGTCCGCAGAGTGGGGTGTTCGAACGCGGCCGAACGCCCGAGCCCCCACATCGTGGTCTGCGCGGGCGCGACGCTGTCGCCCGCGGGCCTCACGGACTGGGCGCCGCGCGTCACGAGGAATAGGCGCGTCCTGCGCGCCACCTCGGTGCGGACGAGCGCCTGAACGAGGTACAGCGCACTGAGTAGGCCGGACGGCGACGGTTCCTCGGGCTCGCCGGACTGATCCGACGCCCACGCGTGGACCACCCCCCGCAGCCCTCCGCCGACCTGATCGATCAGGTCGTGGTGGTGGTCCGGACTCCGAGGATCGATGGTCGCCGTCGCGGGTCCGCGGCGAAAGGCCGCGCCCGGTCGCACGAACACAGGCTCGCCACCTGCCTCGGCCAGCAGCGTGCCCAGGCCTTTCAGCCCTCCCTCGTCATGCTCGAACAGGAGCCAAGTCCCACCGGCTGCCGAGGCGGTGCCCCGCGCCGCGCCGGCCCGCCTCCAGGCAGGCTGGTAGAAGAGATCCTCGTAGGGCTGCTCAACCATCGGGTCGTTTCGATCCGGCCGCGTGAATCCCCTTGATGGCGCCCACCAATTCGCCGTCGCCGGTCATCAGGCGCACTTCCCCGGTGGCTGCCCCGCCCGGGCTCGACGCTGGGACCGACAGCGCGTGGCTCCACAGCTCGGTGCCCGGGGGACGGTAGAGCGCCAACGATTCGAAGCGGATCGGCACCCACAGCCTCGACCGTGCCCCTTGCGGTTGCGCGAAGGAGCGGGTCCCGACCTGCAGGCAGGCGTCCAGCAGGGCCGGGTGGATCCGGTAGGCGCCCGCATCCCGAGCCGCCGGCTCGGGCAACTGCACCTGTCCGAGCGCCTCCCCCTCTCCGACCCAGACGACGCGGACCCCCCGAAAGGCCGGCCCGTACTCTCCGCCCCGGCGCGACACGGCGCCATAGTGCTCCTCGGAGCTGACCCGCACCGGACAGCGCTCCCGAATCTCCCCGAGCGCCTCGCCAGGCAGCGAGGCTGGTGAGAGGGACCGCACGGACCCGGTGGCGTGGAGCGCCTCCTCGCCATCCGCGGACACACTTGCCATGGACCAGGAGGCGCCCGCCGGGGAGGGGTCCAGCCGCATCGAAAGCTCGATCCTCGCGGCGGGCACCAGGAAGAGGGGCTGGTGGAACTGGACCCCCTCGACGGCCGGGAAGCCGTCATCCGGGGCGAGTGACAGCCCGATCTCCAGGTACGCGGCGCCCGCGAGTATCGGCCAGTCGAAGATGCAGTGGTCCAGCAGGTAGCCGACGCGGGAGAGGTCGAGGGCAGAGCTCCAGCTGCGGCCGGGAGGACCGCTGGTCGGCACGCTCGACAGCGGATGGACTGACCCTCCGCGATCGGCTCGTGTGGTCTCCACGATGACCCCCTCGCCCAAGGCAGGCAGCGTACCAGCGAGCTTGCCGGTTGACCCACCTCGCCGCGCCGCCCTACCATCGCAGCGGATGGGGCGACCTGCGGGAGCGGTGGAGGCGGACTCAGACCACGACGAGACCGTGCGGGCGAACCCCGCGATCGTGCGATTCAGCCAGGGCTCGGCGGCGGGTCCCCGGCTGGTCTGCTTCCCCTACGCCGGGGCGGGCGCGCTCGCATACCGGTCGTGGGCCGAGGGCCTTCCGGCCGAGGTGGCGGTGCTCGCTCTCCGCCCGCCCGGGCGCGAGTCACGGCTGTTCGAGCCGGCCAGCACCACCGTGGCCGCCCTCGTCGACGAAGCGGTGGCCGTCCTCGACGATCAGCTCTCGGCGCCGTTTGCGCTGTTCGGCCACAGCCTGGGTGCGCTGGTCGCCTTCGAGGTCGCGCGTGTCCTGTGCCAGCGCGGTGGCCCGCGACCGGCGCTGGTCGTGGTCGCGGGGCGCCGCGCGCCGCAGCTCGCGCGGCTGCAGAGCACCCTGCACGCGAAGGCCCCCCACGATGAGTTCGTGGCCGCTCTGCGGGAGCTCGAGGGCACCCCGCCGGAGGTGCTCGCAAACGAGGATCTGCTTCGGCTGCTGTTGCCCACCCTGCGAGCCGATCTCGCGGCGAGTCAGAGCTACGAGTACCACGCCGAGGCGCACCCACCGCTCGACTGCCGGCTCTTGGCCCTCAGTGGCCAGAGCGACCCACTCGCCGGAAGTGCCGCAATGGAGCCATGGCGTGAGCAGACCAGCGGCTCGTTCGAGTTGCAGACGCTTCCCGGCAAGCACTTCTTCCTGCATTCCTCGGAGGCCGTGCTGCTGCGCCTGCTCAGCCGCGAGCTGAGCGCCCTGGCGTGATGCCCGCCGCGTGCCACATTCAGCTCTGGGAGGTTCCCCTGGCCACGAGCGCCGGCCGGATCGCGATGTGCGAGGACCTCCTCTCGACCGACGAGCGCAAGTTCGCGGCGGCCCTTGGGTCTGACCGCCGGCGAAGGACCTTCACGGTCGCCCGGGGTGCACTGCGAGAGATACTGGCGGCCAAGCTCGGAGGTCGTCCCCGGGCCCTCCGCTTTCGCTACGGCTACCGCGGCAAGCCGGAGCTCGACGCGGGTGCCCGGCTTGGATTCAACGTGTCCCACTCCGGCGACATGGCGGTCATAGCCGTGGCGGCCGGCCACAAGGTGGGTGTCGACGTCGAGCGGGTGGGACGAAAGCGGCCGGTGCTGCAGATCGCCCGCCGCCACTTCGCGCCGGCTGAAGCGGCCGCGATCGAAGCAACTCGTCCCCAGGAGCGCATGGACGCCTTCCTGCGCTGCTGGACGGCGAAGGAGGCCTACATGAAGGCGCTCGGTCACGGGTTCGCTCTGCCCCTTGACCGCTTCGAGGTCTCCATCTCGCCCACGCGGCTCGTACACCCCGCGCCCGGAGGCGAAGGCGCGCGCTTCGAGATCCATGAGGTGCGAGGCATCCCCGGCCATCGCGCGGCGCTGGCCACGGATGCGCCGCGATCGCGTATCGAGCGGCTGAGTTGGCCGTCCGGGCTGGGCGGCGCGGGACCTCCGGCAAGATCCGGGACGGACGCCCGATGAGCGCCCCGCTGTTCTCGCCGTTCGCTCCAGGGTTTCGCGAGGATCCCTACCCGCACTATCACCGGCTGCGGGAAGAGGACCCCGTCCACCAGACGGCGGGGGGATACTGGCTGCTCACCGCCTACGACGACATCGCGGCCTTCCTGCACGACCGCCGCGCCAGCAGCCGTGGTGCGGGACGCATGGCGGGGGGCGGCCAGCCCGCACCAGCCGGGGGCATGCTGTCGCGGACGCAGGACTCCTGGGTGCTCTTCCGCGAGCCGCCGGACCACACCTACCTCAGGAGAACTCTCAATCCCGGCTTCACGCCGAAGGCGATCGCCGGGTTGCGCGACCACGTGGAGCGTCATGCGCAGGCCCTGATCGAGCCACTGCTCGAGGAGGGTCAGATGGATCTGGTGGCCGATTTCGCCTACCCCCTTGCCACGGACATGATCTGTGAGCTGGTCGGAGTGCCGAGGGTTGACCGCGACAAGTGCCACCGGTGGATGATCGACATTCTCGAGGTCATCCACGGAGGACGGTTCGGCACCGGGACCGACCTTCCCGAGCCCGAGAGCATCGCCGCATCGCGGTCGGCCCATCGCGCCTTCTTCGAGTACTTCGGGCAGCTCGCGATGGACCGCCGAGAGAGCCCGAAGGACGATCTGATCAGCCTGCTGGTCGAAACGCAGGATCGAGACGGACGCCTGGATACCCACGACGTGGTCGCGAATGCGCTGATGATGTTCGCCGCCGGCCACGATACGACGGTCGGCCTGGTGGGCAACTCGGCGATCGCTCTGCACGATCATCCCGAGCAGCTGGAGCAGGTGCGGGCACGGGGTTTGGACTCGACCGGGCTGGACGAGCTACTTCGCCACGCGGGGCCGGTGCACGCCGTAGTGCGAATCGCGCTGGAAGATCTGGACTACGGCGGAAAGACGATCGAGAAGGGCTCGAACGTGCTGGCCATCCTCCCGGCGGCCAACCGCGACCCGAGCCATTTCCCGGACCCGGACAAGCTGGACCTGGACCGGAGGGATGCCCGCGCCCTGGCGTTCGGGCTAGGGATCCACTACTGCATTGGAGCGCCGCTGGCACGCCTGGAGACCGAGATCGCGCTCGGCATGCTGATCCGGAGCACCAAGGACCTTGAGGTCGGCACCGAAGCCGTGGTCTGGGGAAGCTCGCTCGAGTTCCGGACCCCGAGGCGGGTGCCGCTCACGTTCACGGCCGCCTAGCCGGCCCGTCCCCGTTGCGGTTGTCCAGCTGGCTCAGGTAGGAGGCCGCGTGCTGGGGGTCGCCGCCGGCGATCTCGCCCGCGCGCTGACCGTCGCGCAGAAAGATGATCTTGTCCGCGGAGCTCGCGGCCACGGGGTCGTGGGTGACCATGATGACCGTCTGGCCTTCGCGTGCGATCCGGCGGAGGAGCCCCAGGACGGTGTTGCCGCTCTCGGTGTCGAGGTTGCCGGTGGGCTCGTCGGCCAGGATGAGTCCCGGGTTCCTCACCAGGGCTCGTGCGAGCGAGACCCGCTGCTGCTCGCCGCCTGAGAGCTCCCCAGGCAGGTGCCCCTCCCTCTCGGCGAGGCCGACCAGGCCCAGCAGCTCGGTGACCCGGCCCTTGCTCTGGCGCGAACGCTCCCCGGCGATCAGGGCGGGCAGGAGGACGTTCTCGGCGGCCGTGAGGGTTGGCAGCAGGTTGAAGAACTGGAAGACGAATCCGATCTGCTCGGACCTGATGGTGGTCAGTTCGTTGTCGCTCAGAGCGCCCAGCCGCTCGCCGCCGACCATCAGCGTTCCGGACGTGGGGGTATCGAGCGCCCCCACCAGATGCAGCAGGGTGCTCTTGCCCGAGCCCGACGGCCCCATGATCGCCAGGAAGTCGCCCCGGCGAACCTCGAGGTCCACCTGGCGCAGCGCCTCGACTCGGCGCTCGCCGTCGGCGAAGGTCTTGGACAGACTCCGTGCCTCCACCTCGATCGGCTGCTGCGAGCTCGCCGGGCTGAGCTTGTCCCGCCGGTTGCGCTGGCGCCGCACGAGCGCTTCCGTTACGCGGTCTAGAAGCACGCTGGCACCCTACTCGTAGGCCAGCGCCGAAGTTACATCCATCCGCGCCGCTCGCCGCGCCGGGAGGATCGATGCGAGCAGGCCCAGCACGAGCGCGCCGATGTTCGCCGCCACGAGCGCCTCCAGCGGCAGCGAATAGGTGATGCTGGGCAGCAGGGTCCCCAGCGCGGCCACCAACAGCCAGCCGAGCACCAGGCCCAGGATGTTTCCGAGCAGCGCTCCCACGAGGGCGAGCACCAAGCTCTCGAAGGCGATCGCTCGTCTCACCTGCCAACGCGAGCAGCCGAGCGCCCGGAGCACTCCGATCTCGCGTGTTCGCTCGAAGACGCTCATCGCGATGGTTGCGGTCAACCCGAACAGCGAAGTCGAGACCGCGATGACCAACAGGATGTTGAACAGTCCGACCTGCTGCTCCAGGCGCTCGTCGATCTCGCTCTGCAACTCCCGGCTCGAGAGCGCTTGCAGCTGCCCGTAGTCGCGGTCGAGGATCGAGTTGACCTTTCGAGTCAGCCGGCCTCGCAGACCCGCCGAAGTGGCCTCCACCGCCAGCCGCGAGTCGCGCTTCACTCCATAGAGCTCACGCATCGTCCGAAGCGACATCTGGACCTGCCGCCCGCCGAACAGCACGCCCCGCGAGATGGCCGCCACCCGCACCCTGCGGGTCGAGCGAGAGCCCTTCAGGCGCAGGCGCTCGCCGCGGTCGAGCTTCACTCGCCGGGCCAGGGCATCAGAGACCACCACCTGCCCGGCGGCCAGCTTGGGGAGCACCTGCTTCTGGGTCAGCCCGTCTTGATAGGTCGAGGAGTCCACTTGCTCATAGACCTCCGGGTCGACACCGAACGCGACGCCCGACTTGTCCTCCACGAGCCGATTCGAGAAGAAGAACCGCTCGGCGGTGACCACGTCGGCCTCGGGCAGGCGGGCGATGCGGCGGCGCAGCGCGGGCGAGAAGGTCTGCTGCGGTGCGGGTGACGTGAGGTCGAGGGATCTCGGCTGGACGGTCAGGTCACGGCCCGCGCTCGCGTTGAGATCTCTGGAGACGCTGTCGAGGAAGCTGGTGCTGATCGACCCGAACGCGGTGATGAGGCCGAGGCCTACGACGAGCGTCGTGGCGGTCACCGCCGACCGCATCGGATTGGCGGCAACCGCATTTCCGGCGAGCCGCGACTCGACCGCGAATAGCGAGCGCAGGGGCGCGACGATAGGACGCACGAGCGGCCTGATCACATAGGGGACGAGGAGCGCGACGCCCAGGAACAGGACACCGATCGACACCGCTCCCTGCGCCACGGCCGCCGACCCCGCGACCGATCCGGAGGTGAGGCTCGAGGCGCTCGCCAGGCCGATCAGGAGGAGTACCACCCCGAGCACGGCTCGGAGGCGCTTGGGGCGCCGCCGTCCTTCGCGCCGGGCCTCCACGGCCGCGAGCGGCGAGGAGCGTCCCGCACGCCATGCGGGTTGCATCGCGCCGGCGATCGATATGAGGACGCCCGCGGCGACGCTCGCGATAAGGGCCACCTCTGAGAATCGAAGCTGGGTGAGCGGGAACCCGACGCGCCCGGCGAGAGCAACCATGCCTGCTCCGAGGCCCCATCCAAGGGCCAGGCCGAACGCGATTCCGATCAGGCCGAGGATCAGCGCTTCGAGGAGGATCGATCGGGTCAGTGCACGCCTCCCGGCCCCGATTGCGCGCAGCATTCCCAGCTCGCGCTGGCGTTCCAGCACGGTCATCGAGAACGCGTTGAAAATGAGGAAGGCCCCGACGAACGCGCCGAGGACCGACATGATCGTCAGGACCACCTTCAGCGCGTCGAGCTGGTTGAGGACCGTCTCGGAACGCGCGCGAGGGGTGTCGACCACGATTCCCTGGCCGACCACGCTTCGCAGGCGCCGCTGGACCGCTCTGGTGTTGGCCGAGCCCTCGGCCACCACCGCGATCTCGTCGAAGCCGCGGGGTCGCTCGAAGCCACGTCGCGCGGCTCCTATGGGGATCGTGCCAAAGCTCTGACCCGGGACCCCGGCTCCGCTCCGATAGCGGTAGGCGCCCACGATGCTGAAGCTCTCGATCCCGCGGGGCAGGGCGAGTCGCAACCTGTCGCCCACCTTCAGGTCCTGCGCGCGCAGCCACCGGCTCTCGACCGACAGCTCACGACCCTTGCGCGGCTTTCGGCCATCCGTGATCCGTGAGTTCGAGGGGGGCGGCGAGCGCGTGTCGATCCCGACCAGGTTCAGCGGCTCGCCGGTGGGACGCCGAACCTTCGCTTCGACGGGTGGCCCACCCACGATCGCGGGCCGGCTGATCGTCCTCACACGGATCCGGTTGACCGGTTGATAGAGCGTGCCGTAGGCGGACCGGACACCGGGCTGGGACCGGATTCGCTTGAGCGTGCCTGGCTTGATCGAACCCGATCCCGAGGCGGTGGAGACCACGAGGTCGGTCCGGCCGTAGATCGCGTCGAAGAGGCCGCGGAAGGTAGAGTTGATCGTCGTGGTCAGCAGCCCGGTGCCGAACATGAGACCGATGCCGACGGCGATCCCGCAGACCGTGAGTGCGGCGCGCGTACGGCGCGCGGCGAGATTTCGCCAACCTAGCCCGCGGAACGAACGTAGGCGGATGCTCGAGCGCCCGCGTTTGGACCTCAACCTCATTGGTTACGCGGGGCGCAAGCCGAAGCCAAGCCTCCGCGCTGCCGCCACAGCGCGCATGGGGTGACTCTAGCTTCAGGCATTGTCTTGCGCGGCACCCGTATGAACGCTTGCAAACCGTCGCTGTGCAGGCAAAGCGCACCGTTATGACCCCCCCACCCGAGCCTGCGGCGGGCCAGGCCATCGACAGACCGCTCGAGGCCGGCGAGGTCTGGTGGTGGATGGCCCATCGCAAGGTGTGCGGCCACGCGGTGGTGGGCGTGCGGATCCGTGGGCCGATCCGCGAACAGGATGTGCGGACGGGGCTCGACGCGGCTCAGCTGCGCCACCCGATGCTGGGGGTCCACATCGAAGCCGGCGGACAGCGCCCGCGACTGGTCTCGGCGGGCACTCCCGGGATCCCGTTGCGAGTCGTCGAGCGACGGTCGTCCGAGAACTGGCTCGCCATCGGCGAGCAGGAGCTCGAGCGCAACTTCGACTGGCGAGCCGGCCCATTCGTGCGCGCGGTGCTGGTTGCAGGGGAGGGCGTGGCCGAGCTGCTGTTCGTCGTCCACCATCTGGTGGCGGACGGCGTCTCGGGCGCCGTGCTGATCGGCGACACGATCGACTACGCCGCACAGGCGGCCGCGGGTCGCCCGCCCGCCGTGACCCCTCTTCCGGTCAGGCCCCCTCTCTCGCGGATGTTTCCGCCCGCCTACGTCGGGCTGCGGGGCTCACTCGCGGCCGCGAGGATGGCCGCGCGGGGGGCCGGCCAGGCACTGCTGCGTCCCCGTCGGCTCAGGCCTGACAAGCGGGTGGACCCGCGCGAGCGACGCTCGCGGATCATCCTCCCGGTCCGGTTGTCCCCCGAGGCGACCGCGGCGCTGTTGAAGCAGTGCGACCGGCGGGGCGCGACGCTGCACTCCGCGGTCTGCGCCGCCACGCTGCGGGCGGCGGCGCGTGAGATTGGCGGTAGCCGGGTCCGGCTGGCTTGCCAAACGCCACTCGACATTCGCAAGATGCTCCGACCGCGAGTCCGCCGGGACGAGGTGGGCAACTTCGCGTCGGCGATCGCCACGTTCCACGATGTCCTCGAGGGCGGTGATCCGTGGCGCACGGCGGACGAGGTCGTGGCGGGCCTGAGGGAT
>Ga0136617_10000256_pt1 | contig 43167 bp, 50 predicted proteins | sample AntDrymUQ3222106_2_FD_129672 | JGI IMG/M metagenome (GOLD analysis project Ga0136617, IMG submission 129672) | Polar desert sand microbial communities from Dry Valleys, Antarctica - metaG UQ322 (21.06) | ecosystem: Environmental > Terrestrial > Soil > Desert | place: Antarctica: Dry Valley... | reverse complement strand
TCACGCAGCGACGGCGGCATCAGAAAAGCCTGCTCACGGTCACACTCGATGAAGTTCTGAGCCATCACGGAATCGTCCTCGCCGACCCGGACGGAGGCGGGCTTTGTGCGACAGCCTCCGTCCGAAGCAGGAGGGCGCGATACGGCGGCATGGCGAGCGAGCGGTCCCTCGGTGGGTCCATGACAATGTGAGGCACCGCTCGAAGGCGAGCGGGTCCTTCGTGGGGTGACGCCTCGTCAAGCACCCGGCATCCGCAAGGCTGCCTTCCGCTTCCAAGGCCTGCGCTGCGGTAGGTGTGCCTTCAGCGGCACATGCGCCGTGCTGTGAGTGTCACGCTCGCGATGCGGACGGTCCTGCCGACGTCGCTCAGCAGCCGGTCCTTGAGTGCATGCCACTCGACGACTTAGAGAGCGCCGGCGTGATGCCTCAGACGGTGCGAGGTCGCCATGGCTCGTGCTCGTGCGTGAGCCAGACGAGCTCGGGGTCGAGCGCAAGGACCCGCTGCCGGCCTTCGGTGGGCGGCTCGTCGAACTCGCCGAACCACACCGCCACGTCGCCGCCGACGATGACCGGGCGCCCGCCGGTCTCAACGACGACCATCTGCATGCCGTCTGTGTGGCCCGGCGCCGGGATGAGTCGGAGCCCGGGCAGCAGCTCGAGCTCGCCGTCGACCGGCACGTATTGCACGCCGGGCGCCTCGACCCACTCGCGAATGGTGTAGTCGTCCTTGCTGCGCGCGTCGTCGAGCTCCCGACGCTGCACATAGATCGGCTTGCCGGCGAAGAGGTGGTTGCCGCCGCAGTGGTCGGCGTGCAGGTGTGTGTTGATGACGATGTCGATGCCGGCGAGATCGAAGTCCTGCTCGCTCAGCGGCTGGAGGCGGGGATCGAGGTCGGCCATCGCCGGGTGCAGCTCCGTCATGCCGGTGTCGACCAGCACGCGCGCATCGGGATGGTCGATGACGTGCACGTAGACCGGCATCCGCTCGCCTTCGACGGAAAGGTCGGCAACGAAGACTGGCGTGACGGTGATCGAGGCGGGGGCGTTCATCTCGTGCCGACCGCCGCGCTGAGCGTGGCCGGCAGGTCGAAGTGCTCGAACACCGCGCCGTCGAAGGTGACGATCTCGGTGACGACCCCGTCCCGCACCCGCAGGACGTCGATCGCCAGCGGTTCGTACGCCGCGTCGCCCGGCTTGCGCACGTAGCCCGCGACCGCGGGCTGACCGTTGGCGCGGGTGAGCACGCACCGGATGCTGCCGAACGCCTCCGATCCGAACCCGCCGTCGATCCAGCCCTGCACGACGGTGCTTCGGCCGGTCCAGACGCCGGGCGTCGGCGGCATCGAGAAGCGGACGTCCTCGCGCATGAGCGCGGCCAGGCCCTCGGCATCGGCGCGCTCGCTGCACTCGACGTAGCGGGCGAGCAGCTCCCGCTCGGCGGTGGTCGGCTCGGCGGCGTGCTGCCACGCCTCGCGGTCCTCGGGCAGGCTCTCCCGCAACCCAGCCCGCGCGCGCTGCAGCGCGGAGTTCACCGACGCCTCTGTCGTCTCGAGCAGCCGCGCGGCCTCCTTCGCCGAGCAACCGAGGACGTCGCGCAGCACGAGCACGGCCCGCGGCAGCGGCGCGAGGTGCTGGATCGCGGCGATGAACGCCAGCTCGACGGTCTCCTTGGCGAGCGCCACGTCCTCCGGGCCCTCGCGCCGGTCGGGCAGCTGCTCGAGGAGCTCGTCGGGATAGGGCTGCAGCCACGCGACCTCGCCGCTCGCGCTCGGCCGCCGCGGGCGCTTGTCGAGCGCGTCGAGGCAGGCGTTCGTCGCGATCCGGTACAGCCACGCGCGAACCGACGCACGGCCCTCGTACGTCTCGCGCCGGCGCCACGCGCGCAGGAACGCCTCCTGGACGAGGTCCTCGGCCTCCTCGAACGACCCGAGCAGGCGGTAGCAGTGGACGTGCAACTCGCGGCGGTGCGGCTCGACGCGCGCGCCGAAGGCCTGCGGCCGGAGATCGTCGGTGATGGAGTTCATAGAGTGTGTGACGGCGGGCGGCCCGAAAACTCATCACCCGGCGCCATGCAGCGTCTCGAGGAGCGTTGCCGCAATCGAGGGTGCATCATCGCGCAGACCTCCACAGCCGGTGCGTCGGCGCAGCGACAGCGCATGGGCCGAGCGTTGTGCCACAGGCGAAACGGAGGGGAGCTCTATGTCGGCGCGTGTGACGCCGACGTAGGTCATTGCGCCTGCGAGGACTTGGCCGATGGCGGGGGTTCAGCTCGCGGCTTCGTCGAGTGCGAGCGAGGAGGACAGGTCGCCGTAGGCATCGGTCTCCTGCTGGAGCTTTGCAATGTGCTGCTCGGCTCCTGCGGCCGCGTCGGCGCCGGCGAGGAAGCGTCTGGGCGGCTGCGCTTCGCGGGTGATCGTCAGCAGCGCCTGGGCGAGCTTGGCCGGGTCGCCGGTTTGCTGGCCGTTCTGGCTGGTCCAGAACTCGCGCTGGGCGGCGCCGCGCTCGCCGTAGTCCTCGATGGACGGCTCGGCGAAATTCGTCGACGCCTTGGTGAGCAGTTCGGTGCGGAAGAAGCCCGGGTTGACGATCGTGGTGTGGATGCCGAACGGCGCGACTTCGAGTGCGAGCGCCTCCATGAACCCCTCGACGCCGTACTTCGACGCGGAGTAGGCGGTGCAGAACTCGTAGCCGGCCAGGCCCGCGGATGAGGAGATGGTCAGCACGTGCCCGAAGCGCTGCGCGCGCATCGCCGGCAAGACGGCGCGCGTCACGTTCATGGGGCCGACGAGGGTCGTCGCGAGTTGGTGGTCCATCTGCTCGGGTGTCAGCTCCTCGCAGAAGCCGGCTAGAAGCTGCCGGCGTTGTTGACGAGCACGTCGACGCCGCCGAAGCGATCGACAGCCGCCTGCACTGCCGCCTCGGCGTCTTGCGTGCTGGTGACGTCGAGCTTGGCGAACAGCAGGTTGTCCGCCTCACCCAAGGTCTCGGCGACGGCGTCGGGGTCACGGCCGGTGGCGACCACGGTGTGGCCGGCCGCGAGCGCGGCGTTGGCGATGTCGACGCCCATGCCACGGCCGGCGCCGGTGATGATCCAGGTCTTCGTGTCAGTAGTCATGACTCTCAGTGGACCACCGAATCGGGAAAGGTGAGAGTCCCTGTCGAGAGAGGTACTGGCAGGGTCCCCCAGGCGCTGAGAGCGTGCCCTACGCTTGGCTCTCGTGGAAACAAAGAAGGAGATCAGCGAGTTCCTGACCTCCCGCCGCGGCCGGATCACGCCTGAGCAGGCGGGACTGGCCACGTACAGGCAGCCGCCGCGTTCCCGGACTGCGCCGCGAGGAGGTCGCCGTGCTCGCCGGCGTCAGCGTTCCCTACTACACGCGACTGGAGCGCGGCGGCATGAGTGGAGCCTCCGAGGGCGTGGTGGAGGCGCTGGCTCGCGCGCTCAAACTCGACGACGCCGAGCGCGCCCATCTCTTCGACCTCGCCCGCGCCGCCCAACCGGCCCGGGGCACGCCCGCGGCGCCGCCAGGCGCGGCCGCGCATCCGGCCGGAGATCCAGTGGACCCTCGACGCCCTCACCGGCGCGGCCGCGTACGTGGGCAACAATCGCCTCGACATCCTGGCCGCCAACCAGCTCGGGCGCGCGCTGTTCTCCGAGATCTACGCCATGTCTTCTCGGCCGCCGAACCACGCGCGGTTCGTCTTCCTCGATCCACGCGCCGAAGCCTTCTACCCCGACTGGGAGCGCGCCGCGCGCGAGACCGCCGCGATCCTGCGCTCGGCCGCCGGTCGCGACCCGCACGACCGAGACCTCTCAGACCTAGTCGGCGAACTCGCCACACAGAGCGAGGCGTTCCGCACCCACTGGGCCGCGCACAACGTGCGCTTCCACGCTACCGCCGTCAAGCAGCTCATCCACCCTGTCATGGGCGAACTCAGCCTCAGCTTCAACCGGCTGGACATCGCCGCCGACCCCGGGCTGACGATGTTCACCTACGCCGCCGAACCTGGCTCACGCTCCGCAGAAGCGCTGAACCTTCTCGGGAGCTGGGCCGCCACGCTGGACGCGGCTGAATCGACGCGCCCAAGGTAGACGCGCGGACCGCGGAATCGCTCGTCCTACTCTCGCCTAGAACCGGCAGCCGGGAGTGCCAGAGCAGCAGTGCTCCCTTGCGCGACAAGCGGGAGCGAAGCGTAGTCGTGTTTCTTCAGGCGCGGTAGCGCTGCTTGATGTAGGCAAACGCGCTAGCGCAGACGAGCCCGGCAATGGGCACCGCAACTTGCGCGGTCGATGAGAGCAACGGACCGCCACGCACTGCACCGGCCACGACCAGGACGACGACCGTGAGCACGAGGATGCCAGCGAAGTCGCGCCAGCGCACGTAGATCGCGATGTCCTTCACGGTCAGGAAGCTACTGCCTCGATCTCGCTAGCGCTGCAGTAGCGGGACTCAACTGGCGAACGAGGTGGTATCGAAGTGCTGCGCCCGCTCGTCGTAGCGTGCGAGCAACGCGCGTGCCTGCGGTTCGAGGACGGGAACCTCCGGGTCGGCGCCGGCGAAGGCACGAATGGCATCCGACGTGGCGAACCGCGTCAGAATGACGAAGACGACCTCGTCTTCGCCGACGCGGCGCAGGACGTCGGCCCCCTCGAAGCCGTCGATGTCTTGCATCGACGGAAACAGCTCGCGCAGGAGGAAGCGTTCGTACGCATCGGCGTTCTCCGTCGCGGTCCATCCGCGCCACAGGCGGGTGATCATCGCACCGGTGTTCTATCGCGGACCGGAGTTGGGCATGATGGTGGCGGCGCGCGATTCCGCCGGCGGAGGAGGAGAGAGGGAGCCATGCCACCCAGCAGCGTGCATTTCAACGGTTCGGTGAACCTGCCCGACACGGAGACGGTGATGCGGGAGATCAGCTCGCGCATCCCGATCGGGGTGCGCCGCATGACCGACGGCGAGACCGGAGATCGCAACTACTGGATCAGCTTCCAGACTCGGAAGTTCGAGCAGATGCCCGAGTTCGAGATGGTGGCGTCCGGCAAGGCCTACGAGACCAGCCCCGACGCACCGGAGATGCCCCAGCTGCGCCTCGTCAAGGGCGCCTCCGCCGCGACCATCGACTGGCCGAACCTCGGCTATGCCGATGAGTACGCGAAGTCCTTCGCCACCTTCGACGAGCTGCAGGAGCAGGGCACGATCCCGGCCGGCGTGCGCATGCAGATGCAGTACCCGACGCCGCTGGCCTCGATGGCCGGCACGATTGCGCCTGACGAGCTGCCCGCGGTCGCGCCCGCCTACGAGGAGGCGCTGTTCGCCGACCTCGACACCCTGCTCGAGGGCCTTCCCCACGAGCGGGTCGCCGTCCAGTGGGACATCGCGGTCGAGCTTGGCGCCCTGGAGGGAGCGATGGGGGTGACGATGCCGATGGAGCAGATCGCGCCTGGGATCATCCGCTGCCTCGAGCGCGTGCCCGCCGATGTCCCGGCCGGACTGCACCTCTGCTACGGCGACTACGGCCACCAGCACTTCAAGCAGCCCGAGTCGCTGCAGATGCAGGTCGACCTCCTCAATGCCGTGACCTCGGCCGCCCAGCGCCGGCTGGACTTCGTGTCATTCACCGTGCCCCAGGACCGCGATGACAGCGCCTACTTCGAACCCCTGGGCGGTTTGAGGACGGGCACGGACACCGAGCTGAACTTCGCGCTCGTTCCCTACCACCCGTCCGATCAGGCTCCCGGCACGACCGATCGGCAGATCGAGCGCATCGACGCTGCCCTCGTCGCGTCTGCCGAAGGCGCTCGTGAGTGGGGGCTCTGCACGGAGTGCGGAATGGGCCGGGTCGACACCACCGACGTGCCCGGGCTGCTCGATCTCCACAGCAAGATCCTTTCCTCGTCGCGCTGAACGACGCGAGCCGTAGTGCTGACCGACTACCACCTCCACCTGCGCCCCGACGAGGACGATGCCCTGGCGGTGGAGTACTTCACCGCCGGGAACGTCGAGCGCTACCGCGAGGTCGCCGAGGACCGCGGCATCGCGGAGCTCGGGGTCGCCGAGCACATCCACCGCTTCACGCAGTCGCTTGACATCTGGCAGCACCCGTGGTGGCGCAGGTGGGCGCGCGACGACGTCGACGCGTACTGCGAGTTCGTGCGCGAGGAGACCGACCTGCGGCTCGGGATCGAGGCGGACTTCGTGGCGGGCGCCGAGGACCGGACCGCCACGTTCCTCGAGCAGCGCGACTGGGACTTCGTCGTCGGCTCGGTCCACTTCCTGCGCGACGAGGCGGTGGACATGGACGACTGGAGCGTCTGGGGCCGCGGCGAGTCGGCGGAGAAGGTGTGGAAGCGCTACTTCGAGACGGTCGGCGAGGCCGCGCGCACCGGCCTGTTCGACATCATGGCCCACCCCGACCTGATCAAGGTCCTCGGCAGCGGCGCGCCGCAACCGGAGGGCGACCTGCGCCGCTACTACGAGCCGGCCGTCGAGGGCTTCCTCGACGGTGGCGTCGCCGTCGAGGTCTCGACCGCCGGGCTGCGCAAGCCGGTCGCCGAGATCTACCCGTCACTGCGCTTCCTCGAGGTCGTGGTCGACGCCGGGCTGCCGATCGCGCTCTCGAGCGACGCGCACCTTCCCGACCAGGTCGGCCACCGCTACGACGCGGCGCTGGAGCTTCTGGAGCAGGTCGGGATCGGCGAGCTGTGCGTGTTCGAGGGCCGCAAGCGCCGGCTCGAGCCGATCGGCTGAGCCGCGTGCGGACCGGGATCGGCATCGACACCCACCGCCTCGCCGCCGGGCGGCCGCTCATCCTCGGCGGCGTCGAGATCCCGAGCGAGCTCGGCCTTGCGGGCCACTCCGACGCCGACGTGCTGACCCATGCCATCGTCGACGCCCTGCTCGGTGCGGTCGGGCTCGGCGACATCGGCCAGCACTTCCCCGATACCGACGAGCGCTGGCGCGACGCCGACTCGATGGACCTGCTGCGCGCGGTGCTGGCCGAGGTCGCCAGAGCGGGCTGGGCGGTCTCCCACGTCGACGTCACGGTGATGCTCCAGGCCCCCAAGCTCGCCCCCCACCGCGACGCGATCCGCGACTCGCTGGCCGCCGAGCTGGGCAGCGTGAACGTCAAGTTCACGACCGGGGAGCGGATCGGCTTCGTGGGGCGCGAGGAGGGCGCCGCGGCGCTCGCCGTAGCGACGCTCGAGCCGATCTAGACGAGCACCGGACATGTCGCTCGGGGTGCTCTCGCTCGTGCTCGCCGCCGCGTTCGCGCACGCGGGCTGGAACTTCCTCGCCAAGGGCGCGGAGGGCGGCGCGGCCTTCGTGTGGCTGTGCGCTGCGATCGGCACGCTGCTCTACGTCCCGGTGCTCGCGCTCGCGCTGGTCGCCGACCCGGGCGAGCTCGGGTGGACCGCGCTCGGCCTGATGGCCGGCAGCGGGGCCCTGCACGCGCTCTACTTCGTGCTTCTGCAGCGCGGCTACGCGGCCGGCGACCTGTCGCTCGTCTACCCGCTGGCCCGCGGCACAGGGCCGCTGCTGTCGGGCGCCGCCGCGATCCTCTTCCTCGGCGAGCGTCCGAGCGCGCTTGCGGTCGCGGGCGCGCTGATCATCGTCGCGGCGGTGTTCTCGCTCGTCGGACGGGGAGGCTCGCGCGAGGCGATCGGCTTCGCGCTGCTGACCGGCACGACGATCGCGACCTACACGCTGTGGGACAAGCACGCGGTGGGCACCTCCGAGCTGGCCCCGGTCGTCTACTACTGGGGCACGAACCTCACCGTGGCGCTGATCCTCGCCCCGTGGGTGCTGCACCGCCGCGGTGACCTCGCGCGCGTCTGGGCCGCCTCGCGGCGCAACGCGGCGGGCGTAGCCCTGCTGAGCCCGCTCGCCTACGTGCTCGTCCTCTACGCGCTCGCGCGCGCCCCGGTCACCTACGTCGCCCCGGCCCGCGAGACGAGCATCCTGATCGGGACCCTGCTCGGCACCACGGTGCTCGCCGAGGGCGACGGCAGGCGGCGGATGATCGCCGCCGGCGCGATCGTGCTCGGTGTGACCGCGCTGGCCCTGGGCTAGGACACTAGTGTCCCGCCGCGTGCGTACGATCTCCCTGCACGACTCGCGTTCCGGACGGGTCATGGCGCTCGAGCCGCGCGACCCCGGCCGCGTAGGCATCTACGCCTGCGGGCCGACGGTCTACTCGCGCGTCCACGTCGGCAACGCCCGGCCGTACGTGGTCTTCTCGCTGCTCAAGCGCTTCCTCGAGCACGAGGGCCTCGAGGCCGTGCTGGTGGCGAACATCACCGACATCAACGACAAGATCTACGCGGCGGCGCGCGAGGCGGGGGTCGGCTCGGAGGCGCTGGCCGCCGAGATGACCGAGCACTACAAGGCCGATACCGAGCGCCTCGGGCTGGGTCGCCCCGACCACGAGCCGCTCGCCTCCGAGTACGTCGAGGCGATCGTGGCGCTGATCGCGGACCTCGTCGAGCGCGGGCACGCCTACGCGGTCGACGGCGACGTCTACTTCCGCGTGCGCTCGCTGCCCTCCTACGGCGAGCTGTCGCACCGCGCGATCGACGAGATGGACCAGGGCGAGGGCGTCGAGGGCGCCGCGCGCAAGGAGGACGCGCTCGACTTCGCGCTCTGGAAGGGGGAGAAGGACGGCGAGGACACGGCGTGGCCCTCGCCGTGGGGACTGGGGAGGCCCGGCTGGCACATCGAATGCTCCGCCATGGCCGAGGAGCTGTTGGGCGTCGAGCTCGACGTCCACGGCGGGGGCAGCGATCTGCTGTTCCCCCACCATGAGAACGAGGCCGCGCAGACGCTGGCCGCCCGAGGGCGCCCGCTCGCCCGGCTGTGGATGCACAACGGGATGCTGCAGCTCGGCGACGACAAGATGGCCAAGTCGGTCGGCAACATCCGCGGCCTCGGCGCCGTCCTTGACGAGGTTGGGCGCGACACGCTGCTGATGTACTTCGTGGGCGGCCACTACCGGCAGCCGATCGCCTACTCGCGCGAGCGCCTGGAGGCGGCCGCGGCGGCCGTCGAGCGCGTCCGGCAGGCCGGCCGGCGGGTGACGGAGGGCGACTCCCCCGAGGACCTGGCGCCGCTGCGGGACGCCTTCTTCGACGCGCTGGCCGACGACTTCAACACGGCGCGCGCGCTGGCGAGCCTGTTCGACTGGATCCGCGAGGCGAACCGCCGGGAGGGCTCGGTCGGCGGTGCCCACCTGCGCGAGATGCTCGCGGTCCTGGGGCTCGACAACCTGCTCGACGCCACCGCGGGCCCGCCGCCGGAGCTGGTCGAGCTGGCCGAGCGGCGCGCGCAGGCCCGCGCGGAGCGGGATTTCGCCGAGGCGGACCGCCTACGGGACGCGGTGCACGCGGAGGGATGGGAAATCAGGGACGGCCCGGACGGGCCCGAGCTGGTGCCGCTGACGTGAGCTCGCCGCCGCGGTGATCGTCTACGGCACCAACCCGGTCCGCGAGGCGCTCCGCGGCCCGCGGGAGGTCCACCGGATGTGGGCGGCCAGGGGCGATTGGAGCGGTGCCCCGGTGACACGCGCCACGCCCGACGAGATCGCCGCGCGCTGCGGCTCGGACGCCCATCAGGGCGTCTGCGCGGAGGTCGAGGACTACCGCTACGCCGACGGCGCCGAGCTGCTCGCGCGCCCCGAGCCGTTCCTGGTCGCGCTCGACGAGGTCACCGATCCGCAGAACCTCGGCGCGGTCTGCCGCACGGCGGAGGTCGCCGGCGCGACGGGCGTGATCCTGCCCGAGCGCCGCTCGGCTGAGGTGACGCCGGCGGTCTGCAAGGCCTCCGCGGGCGCGGTGGAGCACCTGCCGATCGCGCGCGTGCGCAACCTCGCCGACTACCTCGCCGAGGCCAAGGCGGCCGAATGCTGGTGCTATGGCGCCGCCGCGGGCGCGCAGACCCCCTACCGGGCCCCGGACTACCGCGGCGGCGTGGTCCTGGTGCTCGGTGCCGAGGGCAAAGGCCTCAGGCCGAGGGTGAGGGATGCGTGCGACGACCTGGTCGCGCTCCCGATCCGGGGGCGGATCGACTCGCTCAACGTCAGCGCGGCCGCGGCGGTGCTGGTGTACGAGATATTGCAGCAGCGCCTTGACACATCCACATAAGGGTGCCATTGTGCCCTCAATCATCACGCTGAAGTCGAGGGTTACTCCCTCGATTGAGGCCTTATAGGCGCCAGGGGAGGAGTGCGCCACGGCAATTCGGCCTGGGAAGGCCGGTGAGGGGTGTGTTCGTGGCTCGTATCTCCCAGAGAGCTCAGGCTCAAGCGCATGTCGAGGATGGGTTCCTCATCGCGATGGCGAAGCAGGGCAACGCCGACGCCTACGACCGTCTGGTGCGGCGCTACTACTCGTTCGTGCGCCTCAAGGCCTCGTCCTACTTCCTGATCGGCGGCGACTCCGACGACCTCATCCAGGAGGGCCTCGTCGGGCTCTACAAGGCGATCCGCGACTTCCGCTCGGACCGTGAATCGTCGTTCCGCAACTTCGCGGAGCTGTGCATCACGCGGCAGATCATCACCGCGGTCAAGACGGCGACGCGCAACAAGCACACGCCGCTCAACGGGTACGTCTCGTTCTCGGCCACGCCCGCGGGCACCGGCGAGTCCGAGCCGACGCTCGACGAGGTGCTCCCGGGCTCGACCACGTGGGACCCGGTCAACCAGGTCATCTCCTCCGAGGAGCTGCGCTCGCTCGTCGCGTGCCTGTCGACCGTGCTGTCCGAGCTCGAGTCGCGCGTGCTGTCGCTCTACCTCGACGGCCACTCCTACACGGGCATCGGCGAGCAGCTCGACTGCGACTGCAAGACGGTCGACAACGCCCTTCAGCGCGTCAAGCGCAAGGTCGGCGCCCACCTCGACTCGCGCGCCGTGCTCCAGTAGCCACCCCTCGGCTGCTGTAATCCAGCCCGTGTCGACCTTGGAGATCGTCGTCCTGGTCCTCGTGGCCGTCCTGCTCCTGCTCGCCGTCGGCGGCGCCTTCGCACGCAAGCGCCAGCTCGTCGCCAGCCAGGGCCGCTTCGACGCCAGCCTGCAAGAGGTCAACCGCGATCTCGCCGCCGCCCACGCCGAGGACCGCGGCTGGGAGCGCACGGTCCTCGAGGGCGCTGCGCGCGAGGCCTACGCCGGCGCGCACGACGGTTCCGACCCCGGTGAGCTCGAGCTCGTGCAGGTCGTCGACCGGCCCGGGACCGACGAGGACAAGGCCGTGTTCCGCTGCGGCCCCGAGGGCCGCGAGCGCCTCACGCTCGGCCGCCGCGACGGCCAGTGGGTGCTCGAGACGCTGGAGTAGCGCGGCCCTACGCGAGCCGCGGCGTGCGGTGGTCCGCCGCCTCGCACATCGCGACGACCTCGTCGAGGTCGTCGGTGACGTGTAGCCGCTCGACGTCGTGCGGATCGATCTTCCCGCCCTCGAGCACCGGGCCGCTCAGCCAGTCGACAAGGCCCTTCCAGTACGAGGAGCTGACCAGCAGGATCGGGAAGTGGCGGATCTTGCGCGTCTGGCGCAGCGTCGCGGCCTCGAAGAGCTCGTCGAGCGTGCCGAAGCCGCCAGGGAAGACCACGAACGCGCTCGCGTAGCGGACGAACATGACCTTGCGCGTGAAGAAGTAGTGGAACGTGAGCCCCAGCTCGACCCACTCGTTGTAGGCCTGCTCATGTGGGAGCTCGATGTCGAGGCCGATCGAGGACACGCCGGCCTCGGTGGCGCCGCGGTTGGCTGCCTCCATGATCCCGGGCCCCGCGCCGGTGATGATCGCGAAGCCGGCCTCGCCCAGCCGCTGGGCGGCGTCACGGGCGAGGGCGTACTCCGGGTCGCCGGGCGGCGTGCGGGCGGAGCCGAAGATCGAGACCGCTTTGCCGACGTGCGCGAGCGCGGAGAAGCCCATGGCCAGCTCCTCGTCGATGCGCTCGATCCGCTTGGCGTCGTCGAGGTAGGTCTCGACGTCGATCGACTCGGCCTCGAGCAGCTCTTCGTCGAGCGACTCGGCGCGCCGGGGGTCGTGATCTGAGTGGACGTCCACCTGACCAGGGTAGGGACCGGGGCATAAAAGCCACGATCCTCAACTGCACACTGAAGCCGTCACCGGCCGAGTCCAACACGGAGGCGCTCGCGCGCGTCGTGATCGACGCCCTCGAGCGCGAGGACGTCGAGACCGAGCTGGTCCGCGTCGTCGACTTCGACGTCAAGCCTGGCATCACCAACGACGAGGGCGACGGCGACGAGTGGCCGCAGATCCTCCCGCACATCCTCGACTCCGAGATCCTCGTCATCGCCACGCCGACCTGGCTCGGCCAGCCCTCGAGCGTCTCGCTGCGCGTGCTCGAGCGGATGGACGCGCTGCTGTCCGAGACCGACGACGAGGGGCGCCCCGTCGCCTACAACCGCGTCGCGGGCATCGTCGTGACCGGCAACGAGGACGGCGCCCACCACGTCATCGCCGTGGTGGCCCAGGGTCTGATCGACATCGGCTACACGGTGCCCGGTCAGGCGTGGACGTACTGGAACATGGGCCCCGGACCCGGGCCGTCCTACCTCGAGTCCGACCACAACAAGGATTGGTCGAAGACGACGGGCGAGACGGCGGCGCAGAACCTCGTCGCTGTGGCACGCGCGCTGGCCGCGAGCCCGGTGCCCGCCCCGCCGTCGGGCTAGCTGAGCTTCTCCAGGTCGATGATGAAGCGCAGGCACTCGTTCGGGCCGATGTCGGGCGGCGAGCCCTGAGCGGCGTAGGCCAGCTCGGCCGGGATCGTCAGCTGCCGGCGCCCGCCCTTGCGCATGCCGGGGATGCCCTGGTCCCAGCCGGGGATCACGTCGCCCTTGCCGAGCGTGAGCGTGTAGGGCTCGCCCCGGTCCCACGACGCGTCGAACTCGACGCTCGTGCTCCACGTCAGACCGACGTACTGCATCGTGACCTTGTCGCCCTTCTTGGCCGCCCGTCCCTTGCCCTTGACGATGTCCTCGATCTGCAGCTCGTCCGGCGGCAGCTCGTCGAGCACGGTCACCTTCGGCTTCTTGGTGACGTCGGTGTTGTCCGGCGTGGCGGTCGCCTTCGGCGTCGCGGTGGCGGCGGTCTCGCCCTCGTCGTCGCCGCAGCCGGCGAGCACCAGCGCGAGGAGGACGAGCAGGAGGAGCAGCGTGCGATGCGTCACAGCCGCGGCAGGGTAGCGAGGATGCGCGTACGCTCGGCGGTATGAGCGCCACCACGTTGCCGCCGGGGCCGCGCCCGGCTCCGCTCAACCTGCTCGGTTGGGTGACGCGCCCGATCCCGTTCATGGAGCGCTGCCGCGCCCGCTACGGCGATCGCTTCACGGTCGACATGGGCCCGCCAGAGGGCAAGTGGATCTTCCTCACGCAGCCCGACGAGATCCGCGAGATGTTCGCCGCGCCCGCGGACGTCCTGCACCCCGGCGAGGGCGCGCAGGTGCTCGAGCCGATCGTCGGCTCGCGCTCCATGCTGCTCCTGGACGGCCGCGAGCACCTCGCCCAGCGCAAGCTGATGCTCCCCGCGTTCCATGGCGAGCGCATGCGCGCGCTCGTGGGCGTGATGGCGGAGGTGGCCGAGCGCGAGGTCGCGGCGTGGCGCCCGGGCGAGCGCTTCTCGCTGCACGAGCGCACGCAGGCGCTGACACTCGAGATCATCCTGCGCGCGGTGTTCGGCCTCGCGGCCGGGCCACAGCTCGACGAGCTGCGCGTGACGCTCAAGCAGCTGCTCGACCTCGGCGCCTCCCCGCTCACCCTGCTTCCGGCGTTCCGCCGGCGCCTCGGGCCCCTCACCACGTGGGCGCGCTTCGTCGACGTGCGCGAGCGCGCCGACGACCTGATCCTCGCCCTCGTCGACGAGCGCCGCCGCGCGGGCGAGGAGCGCGACGACGTGCTCTCGATGCTGCTCGCCGCGCGCGACGAGGACGGGCAGCCGATGAGCGACCGCGAGCTGCGCGACGAGCTCGTCACGTTGCTGGTCGCCGGCCACGAGACGACCGCGTCGGCGCTCTCCTGGGGCTTCGAGCAGCTCCTGCGCGCCCCCGACGTGATCGAGCGGGTCACGGCCGCCGCGGTCGAGGACGACAACGCGTACCTCGAGGCGACGGTCAAGGAGATCCTGCGCCGGCGGCCCGTCCTGCCGATCGCGCAGCCGCGGCGGATCAAGCAGGCGATCGAGATCGGCGGCCGCGAGTACCCCGCCGGCCCGGCCTTCACGGCCTGCATCTACCTCGTCCAGCACGACGAACGCATCTATCCCGAGCCCTACGCCTTCCGGCCCGAGCGCTTCCTCGACGCCGCGCCCGGCACCTACAGCTGGATCCCGTTCGGCGGCGGGGTGCGCCGCTGCCTCGGCGCCTCCTTTGCCCAGCTCGAGATGCGGATCGCGCTGCGCGCCATCCTCGGCACGCTCGAGGTCGCCTCCGGGCTGCCGGGCCACGAGGGCACGGGCCGGCGCTCGATCACGCTCAGCCCGAGCCGCGGCACGCCGGTCTCGGTGCGCCCGCGCGTGCGAGCAGCGCAGGTTCCCGTCGGCGCCTGATCCGCCGTGCGCCGGCGTACGAAGGGCTCATGATGCACACGTTTTCACCCGGCGCCGCGCTCGGCGCGGCTGCGAGCAAGCGCTCCGTGCTGCGGGGCGGGCTCCTCCTCGCGGGTCTCGCGCTCGTCCCGACCGCCTGCGGGTCCGATAGCAAGACGGCGACCACGCCCCCGCCACCGAAGCGCACCGCCACGCCGCGCGCGGTCCCCGACCGCAAGCCGGCCGCCGCGCGTGACGTCGCCGTGATCCGCGGCTGGGCTGACGCCCTGCGCAGCGGCCGGGAGGAGCGCGCGATCGGCTACTTCGCGCTCCCGAGCTTCGTCTCCAACGGCACCGCACCGATCAAGCTCACGAGCCGCGACGACGTGCGCTTCTTCAACCGCACGCTGCCGTGCGGGGCGAAGGTCCTGCACGCGGAGGACACGGGCAGGTTCATCGTCGCGACCTTCCGCCTGACCGAGCGCCCGGGCCCCGGGCGCTGCGGCTCCGGCGTCGGCGGAGAGGCCAGCACCGCGTTCCTGATCCGGAACCGCCGGATCGTGCAGTGGCGCAGGGTCGTCGAGCCGGCGCCCGAGGAGACGCCGGCCGGACAGCAGAGCTAGCCGAAGAACACGCGACGGCGGATGCGCACCTGCTGCGTGATGCGGCCGCCGGCGACCAGGCTCGAGCCCTTGTAGGTGTAGCGGAGCCGGTAGGCGCCGGTCCTGCGCACCGTGAGGCGCTTCGAGAAGCGGCCCTTGGAGTTGATCCTGGCCGTGCCGACGCGGCGGAACTTGCCCTTCTTCCTGCCGCGGGCGATCGAGACCGTCACCTTGCCGCGAGCGAGGCGCTCACGGATCTGACCGCGGATCTTGTAGCTCGGCCCCCGCGCGTCGGGGAACGTCACGTTCTCGAGGTCGAACGGCGCGATCGCGGTGACGTTCACGGGCGCGCTCCACGGGGTGAAGAAGATTCCCGACTTCACTCGCGCGACGATCAGCCAGCGCCCGGGCTTGTCGAACCGGAAGTCCGCGAGCCCGTTGCTGCGGTTCACGAACGTCTCCGCCGAGGGGCCGGAGATCGCGCCGTCGGGGCCCGCGACGCCGCCGCGGGCGAACCGGACCTCATAGGTGATCGCGCCTGGGTTCAGCGCGACGGGGATCTGGTGGGTGCGGATGCGGAAATCGTTCGGCAGTCGCGTGAGCAGCCGGAGGGTCGGAGCGGTGACCGCGGTCCCGGCGTTGACCGTGTACGGGAAGGACACCTCGCTCGCGGTGCCGCTGCAGTTGGAGGCCGCGAAGCGGCGCAGGCGGAGGGTGTAGGTCCCGTTGCCGCGATAGTCGACGAAGTTCTTCGCCGTCGGGCTGAAGCGCGTCGCGCGGCACGAGGCGAGGTTCGAGGCCGGCGTACCGGCCGCGTCGAAGACCTGGCTCGTGTAGTACGGCGCCTCGGCCGTGGAGACCGTCACCTCGGTGGTGACGGCCAGGTTGCGGATCGAGATCGGAGCGGTCGTGTTCAGAGCGGCGGGGTTGCCGTCGTCACCGGTGACCGTGGCGGTGGCTGCGAGCGCGCTCGCGGGCAGGAACGCGGTCACGAGGACGGCGAGGGGAAGGATCTGACGAAATGACATGAGCCGTAGCGAAGCACACCCCCGGCCGCTCGGAAAGACCCAGACGGCGAGTTGGGTCCGAGTGCCCACCTCCACCCGAGAGCCGGAGAGGGGACTCGAACCCCTGACCGCTTGATTACAAATCAAGTGCTCTACCAACTGAGCTACTCCGGCCTGACCTGAGCGAGTCTAGGCGGACGGTGCGACTACTCGCGGGCGGGCTCGTCCTCGTAGAGCTGGAAGCCGGCGGCCTCGAGGACGGCGCGGTCGCGGAGGCGGCGGAGGCGTTCGACGCCGCTCTCGTCATGGGCCCAGGCGGCGACGGCCTGGCCGTCGGAGATCGGGCGCAGGCCGTTGGGCTCCGGATTCTCGAGCGCGTCGCGCAGCCAGGCGAGGTCATCGGTCAAACGACGCGGGCGCTCCGGACCCCCGGGCCGCCAGGGGTCGTCGCGGTGCCGGCGCTCGGGCATACCCTGCGGGCGGACGAGCGCCACGGAGAGCGCTCCGAGCCAGTTGGGACGCACGCGGACCAACTCCAACATTCAAGTGATCCTATCCGGTGATCGACGCCGGTTCCAGCGGAGAGCTACTCGTGTATCCGCTCCGGCGCACGGCCTGCGCGGATCTCCTCCGTCCACCATGCGACGGTGTCGGCGAGCGTCCGGTCGAGAGAGAGCTCCGGCTCCCATCCGGTCGCGGCGTGCAGGCGGGCGTAGGAGCCGCGCACCTCCATCACCTCGTTGGCCCTGCGCAGCGCGGGGTCGACGACGTGGTCGATCTCGACCCCGGTGACGCGCCCGAGCGCGGCGAGCAGCTCGGCGGCGGAGGCCGGACGGCCAGAGCAGACGTTGTAGGCGCCCGGTTCGGCGGACTCGGCGAGCGCGCGGTAGGCGCGCACGACGTCGCGCACATCGGTGTAGTCGCGGCGCGCGTCGGGGTTGCCGGTGACGACGCGGACCCGCTCCTGCCCGGCGACGACCCCCGCGGCGACCTGCCGCGCGAAGGACGCGATCGCGTAGATCGGCTCCTGCCCCGGGCCGGCGTGGTTGAAGGCGCGGGCGCGCACGACGCGGAGGCCGTGGGCGTCGGCGAAGAACCCGGCGAGCAGGTCGGCCCCCGCCTTCGAGACGGCGTAGGGGTTCTGCGGGCGCAGCGGCGCGGCCTCGTCGACCGGCAGCCGGGCGGGCGGCCCGTAGAGCTCGGAGCTGGCCGCCACCACGACCGCTGCCTCCGGCGCCTCCTCCCGCACGGCGTCCAGCACGTGGAGCGTCATCGCCGTGTTCTCGCGGACGTAGGCCTCGGGCATCCGCCACGACTCCCCGACGTGTGCGCGGGCGGCGAGATGATGCACGACGTCGGGCGCCGCCGCGCGGACCGCGGCGCGCACCGCGTCGGCGTCGAGCAGGTCGACCCCGAGCCCGCTCGAGCGCGAGAGGTCGATCACCTCCTCGCCCGCGGCCGCGCACGCGCGCGCGAGGTAACCGCCCGCGAAGCCGGACGCTCCCGTGATCAGGACGCGGGCGGCGGCGCTCAGACCGGCTCGACGGCGACGAGGTGCTCTGCGGAGCCGTGCCCGTTGGAGGCGACGGCGGCGTCGTCGATCGGCGCCGGGCTGTCCGCGGGCGGGTTGAGCCGGCGCTCGAGCTCGCCCATGACCAGACCGAACAGCGCGTGCCGCCAGGTCGCCTGCGCGAACGCGCGCGGGTCGCCCCACAGGGGCGGGAAGTCAGCGGCGGCGGGATGCACGCGATCGAGCAGCAGCGTCGCCGGCCACGTCGCGAAGCACTCGGCGAGCCCGGCGAGCGGTCCCCAGGCGGCGCGCGGGCCGGGCAGGCTCGGGGCGAGGTTGGCGTAGAGCGCGCCGAACACCGCGCCGTTGCCGACGTGGGCGGCGAGCCCGACCGGGAGCCACGCGGGACCGCGCGTGAAGAGCTTGCCAAGCAGCTCGACGTCGTCGTACTCGACGCCGAAGACGCGCTTGTCGAGCGGCTGCTGGGCGGCCCAGACGGCCGCGCCGGCCGCGCCGGCGAGGGCGCCGCGGAGGGTGCGGGTGCCGTTGAGCGCCATGGGTACCAACTGTAACGAGCCGGCGCACCGCGGGTACGCCTGGCATGGAGCACGCCGCCCTGCACGCCCGCGCCCGCGACAAGGGCGTCAACCCGCTCGTCTACTGGATCGTCCGAGCGGTGCTGCAGCCGTTCTTCCACCTCTACTTCCGGATGTCGCGGATCGGGCGCGAGCATGTGCCCGAGGGCCCGGTGATCCTCGCGTCCAACCATCGCTCGTTCCTCGACCCGTTCGTGATCGCGACGATCGCCCGCCGGCCGCTGTACTACGTCGCCAAGGAGGAGCTCTTCCGCGGCCGCGTCATCTCCTGGCTGCTCAACAACCTCGGCGCCTTCCCCGTCCGCCGCGGCGAGAGCGACACGGACATGCTCGACACCGCCAAGGCGATCCTCGCCCGCGGCGACGCCGTGCTGATCTTCGTCGAGGGCACCCGCATCCGCCCCGGCGCGCTCGGCCGCCCGCGCAGCGGCGTCGGCCGGCTCGCGCTCGAGACCGGCGCGCCCGTCGTGCCGGTCGCCGTGATCGGCACCGAGGCGATCCGCAAGGGCTGGCGCGTCCGCCCGCACAAGGTCCGCATCCGCGTCGGCGCGCCGCTCACCTTCCCACTCGTGCAGGCGCCGTCACGCACGCTCGCCTCCGCCGTCACCGATCGCATCTGGCCCTGCGTGATGCTGCAGTGGGAGTGGCTCGGCGGCCTGCCGCCGCTGCGCCGCGCCGCCGTCATCGGCGCCGGCTCGTGGGGCACCGCGGTCGCGTCCATGCTCGCCCGCGCCGGGCTCGAGGTCGACCTCGGCTGCCGCACCGCCGACCAGGCGGCGCTGATCGAGCGGTCGAACGTCAACGACGAGTACCTGCCGGGCGTCGAGCTGCCGGAGTCGATCAACGTCATGCGCGCGTCCGAGCTGCAGCTCTCGCGCCATGACCTCGTGTGCTTCGCCGTGCCGGCGGCCGCGCTGCCCGCCGCGCTCGCGGCGCACGGCAGCGACATCCCGAAGCGCACGGGCGTGCTCGTCATGTCGAAGGGCCTCGTGCCGCCGCTCGGGATGCTGCCGTCGGCGTTCGTCGCCGAGCGCGTGAGCTCGTGGGCCGTGGGCGCGCTCGCCGGGCCCGCGCACGCCGCCGGCGCCCTCAGCGACGGCGCCGCGCTCGTGGTCGGCTCGAGCAACGCCGCCTTCGGGCGCCAGGTGACCGGCGCGCTCGCCGCCGCCGGCTTCGACGCGGGCTCCACGCGCGACGTGGTCGGCGTCGAGCTCGCGGGCTGCGCCAAGAACGTCGCCGCGCTCGCCGCCGCCGCGGCCTCGCCCGCGGGCCCCAACGCCTCGGGCGCCGCGGCCGGCAAGGTCTTCGCCGAGGTCGACGCGCTCGCGCGCCAAGAGGGCTCCCAGCCCGAGACGTTCGCCGGGCTCGCCGGGACGGGCGACCTGGTCGCCACCGTGCTCGCCGGCGGCTCGCGCAACCGCCGCGCCGGCGAGTTGCTCGCGAGCGGCATGGCGGCCGGCGACATCGACTCCGCGCTCGGGCAGACCGCCGAGGGTGTGGCGTGCGTACCGATGCTCGCCCAGCGCATGCACGACGCCGGCGTGGACGCCCCCGCCCTGCGCGGGCTGGCCGGGGTGATCGAGGGCGACGTCGAGGCGGCGAGCTGGACCGAGTCGCTGACTGCGCCGCGCCCCGCGCCCAAGCGGCGCCAGAAGGTCCGCGCGGCGTAGATTCCCATGCATGGCCTCGGCACCGGACCCACCCTCCGCGGTCAAGGCCAGGCTCGATGCCGAGTTCTCCGACCTCTACAAGGCGCACCTGCGCGACGTCTACTCCTACTCGTACTACCGGGTGGGCAACCACCACGACGCCGAGGACCTGACCGAGCAGACCTTCCTGCAGGCCTACCGGCACTTCGAGCGCGCGCAACGCGAGTCGCAGGGGCGCCCGCTGCGCCCGTGGCTGATCCGCATCGCCCACAACCTCGCGGCCAACTACTACCGCGACCGCTCACGCAAGCCGCAGACGCCGATCGACGACGCGAGCACGATCTCGGCGACCCACACCACGGAGGCGCTGGTCGAGGACCGCGACGATCTCAAGCGGATCCTCGAGTGCGTGCAGGATCTGCCGGACGACCGCCGCGAGGCGCTGATCATGCGCTTCGCGCTCGGGATGGACAACCGCGAGATCGCGCGGGCGCTCGGCCGCACCGACGGCGCGACCAAGGTGTTGCTGCATCGAGCCATCCGCCAGCTCGAGGAGCTGGTCAAGAAGGCCGAAGGACCCACCGGGTAAGCACATGAGCAGCGAAGGCACCTTCGACATCGAGACCATGCTGCGGCAGGCGTTCGCGCCCGTCGATCCGCCCGAGGAGCTGCAGCTGCGGCTCGAGGGCACGCTCGGGTCGCTGATCGAGATGGCTGCCGACGAGCTCGAGACCTGGGAGCTGTCCACGCTCGGCGACCCGAAGAACTGGGCCCGGCTCGGCCGGCCGGCGCTCGCCGCGGTGGTCGGCTCGGGCGCCGCGGTCGGGCTCGTCGTGCTGCGCACGCGCCGCCAGCGCCACCGCCGGCGCGCCCAGTCGTCCAACGTGGCGGAGCTTGCGCTCCGTACCCTGCGCGACGGTGGGCGCGAGGCACGGCGCCTGCTCGACGACCTGCGCTGATCCGTTCGCCGGGTAGCGGCGAATACCTCCCGCATGCCAGAAACCCCCGACCTGCGCGCCCTCGCCGACGAGGACCTCATGCAACTGATGCGCCGGGGGGACCCGCGCGCGTTCGAGGCCGTCTACGAGCGGCACTCCGGCGCCGCCTTCTCGCTCGCCTACCGGATGGTCGGCCGCGGCAACGTCGCAGAGGATGTCGTGCAGGAGGCCTTCCTCTCGATCTGGCGCTCGGGCGCCCGGTACGAGCGCGCCCGCGGCTCCGTACGGACCTGGGTGCTCGGGATCGTCCACCACCGGGCGATCGACCAGCTGCGGCGCTCCTCCGTGCACAGCAAGCGGCGTGCGAGCGACGAGGGGATCGAGGAGCGCCTCGAGTCCGGTGAGCGCACCGACGTCGAGGTTGCCCGCCGCGACGAGGCGCAGACGATCCGCACGGCGATGGAGACGCTGCCGCCCGAGCAGTCCCACGTGATCGAGCTCGCCTACTTCGGCGGCTTCACGCACACCGAGATCGCCGAGATCCTCGAGACGCCCGTGGGTACCGTCAAGGGCCGCATGCGTCTCGGGCTCGAGAAGATGCGCGATCGACTGCGGCTGCTGGAGGTGCAGCCCGGATGAGCCGCGCCCACGATCACGACCGCTGGGCCGACTCGCTCGGCGCATGGCTGCTGGGCGCCCTGCCCGAGGAGGAGGCGGAGGGCTTCCGCGCCCACCTCGTCGACTGCGCGGACTGTCGCGCCGACGCCGAGTCGCTGCGCGTGGCCGTCGACGCGCTGCCCGCGTCCGCGGCGCCGGCCGTGCCGCCGCCCGCGCTCAAGGGGCGCGTGATGGCGATCGTCGAGCGCGAGGCGTCGCTGCTCAAGGCCGCCGGGCCGGAGGCCGACCACGCCGCCGCCGCCGCCAAGGCGCCCCGCCGCCGTCGCTTCCCGAGCCTCGCCGGGCTCACCCTGCGACCGGCGCTCGCGGCGACGTTCGTGCTGCTGCTCCTCGTCGTCGGAGGCGGCGCGGCGCTGGTCGGCCGCGAGGCACTCGACCAGGACCGCCGCGTCGTCGCCGCGCGCATCAACCCGGAGCTCAACGGCGCGCGCGCCTCGCTCGAGGTCGACGGCGACCGCGGGCGGCTCGTCAGCAGCCGGCTTCCTGCACCTCCGGCGGGTCGCGTCTACCAGGTGTGGGTCGACCGCGGCGGCGACGCGCCGGAGCCGACCTCGGCGCTGTTCTCTACCCGCCGCGACGGCTCCGCCTCCGTCGACGTCCCGGGCTCGCTCGACGGCGTGCGCCAGGTGATGGTCACGGACGAGCCGACGGGCGGATCGCCGAAGCCGACCGGCCGCATCATCTTCAGCGCCGCACCCGCCTAGCCACCCCTTAAAGGGCCCGCAAGGTGCCCCTGCTAGCGTCGCGCGCCGCCCATGGCCACGTGCTATCGCCATCCCGATCGCGAGACCGGGGTCTCGTGCTCCAACTGCGGCAAGCCGATCTGCCCGGACTGCATGACGCCCACCCCGGTCGGCATGCGCTGCCCGGAATGCTCGCGCGATCGCACCCCGGTGCGCACGATGGCGAACATCCACGGCGACCCGGTGCTGACCTACATCCTGATCGGCATCAACGTGCTGATGTTCTTCGGCTCGCGCGGCAGCTCGGCGGCGTACTTCGACCTCGTGCTGGCGGCCGGCCCGGTCGCCGACGGGGACCTGTGGCGGCCGATCACGGGCGGCTTCCTGCACGCCCAGGGCTCGTTCGGCTTCATCCACATCGGCTTCAACATGTACCTGCTCTACGTCCTCGGGCAGATGCTCGAGCCGAGCCTCGGCAAATGGCGCTTCGGCGGGATCTACTTCGCCTCGCTGCTGACGGGCGCTTTCGGCGCGATCCTGCTCTCGAGCCCGGACACCTACACCGTCGGCGCGTCGGGCGCAGTGTTCGGGCTGATGGGCGCGGGCGTCGTGTTCCTGCGCGCCCGCGGCGTCGACCCGATGCAGTCGGGGCTCGGGCCGACGATCCTCATCAACCTCGCGTTCCCGTTCCTGTTCCCCGGGCTCAACGTCTCGATCGGCGGCCACCTCGGCGGCCTGCTCGGCGGCGCGCTCGCGGGCTACGCCGTCACGAAGCTCAGCGAGCGCCGCTCCTCGCCGCTGCTGCCGGTGCTCGCCTGCGCCGCGATCGGGATCATCGCGCTCGCCGCGACCTACTTCGCGGCGCGCTCGAAGTTCGGCCTTTAGAGCGCGACCTCGAGCGCTGTGCCGGCGCGCGGCGCGGGCACCCGGTCCGGGTGCAGGATGTGCGCGAGCAGCTCGAGCCCGTCGACCAGCCGCGGGCCCGGGCGCGAGAAGTACGCGGCAGCGTCGACCGCGACGATGCGCCGCGCGCACAGCTCAGCCAGCTCGTCCTGGAAGTCGTAGGCCTCCTCGAGCGCACGCTCGGCGTCGTACCCGCACGGCATCACGACGACGACCTCGGGTGCGGCCTCGCGCACCTCGTCCCACGAGCGCGTCTCGGAATGCTCACCCGCCAGGCCGAGCACATCGAAGCCACCCGCGTACTCGATCAGCTGCGGCGTCCAGTGGCCGGCGACGAAGACGGGGTCGAGCCACTCGAGCGCCGCGACGGCCACCGGCCGCGCGCCGCGCACGGCGAGCCGCACGCGGTCGATCCGGGTCGCGGCGTCCTGCACGAGGTCGACGCCCGCGTCTTTGGAGCCGGTCGCCGCGGCCAGCACGCGCACGTCGCCGAGCATCTCGCCGAGGGTGTGCGGGTCGAGCGAGATCACTTGCGGCTCCGAGTCCAGCCGCTCCGCCACGGCCTTGACGTCCTCATACGAGACCGCGCACACGGCGCACAGCGCCTGCGTGACGATCAGGTCGGGCTGCAGGTCGCGCAGCGCCGTCTCGTCGAGCTCGTAGATCGCGCGGCCCTGCTCGGTGAGCTCGCGCACCGCGCGGTCGATCTCGGCCGGCTCGAGCCCCGGCCCGATCACGTCGCGGGTGACCTTCGGCAGTCCGAGCACCTGCGGAGGGTGGTCGCACTCGTGCGTGACGGCGGTAACCTCGTCGCCGAGGCCGAGCGCGAACAGCAGCTCGGTGGCGGACGGGACCAGGGAGACGATGCGCATCAGGAGCAGGATATGGCGGGGATTGACGGCCTGGGGGTCGGGTAGCATGAACCGCGTCGCCTGATGAACGACGACGACCTCTCTCGAAGTAACGGCGCGCCTTCGCGGCGCCGCTCTCCCCGGATCGCATGAGCATCCTGCTGCTCTTCGCGGTCTTCGTGCTCGTTCTGCTGAACGGGTTCTTCGTCGCCGCGGAGTTCGCGTTCGTGCGCGCGCGCCGCGGGACGCTCGAAGCCGAGGCGCAGGAGGGCAAGCGCGGGGCGGCCCGGGCGGTCGAGATCATCGACGACCTCTCGCGCTACCTCTCGTCCTGCCAGCTCGGGATCACGCTCACCTCGCTGGGCATCGGCTTCCTCGGCGAGCCCGCCGTGGCCAACCTCGTCGAGCCGCTGTTCGGCGACCTGCCGCACTGGGCCACGCTCGCGATCTCGTTCGGCATCGCCTACTTCGTGACGACCTCGCTCCACATCACGATCGGCGAGCAGGTGCCCAAGATCTATGCGATCCAGAAGGCCGAGCCCGTGGCGCGCATGGTCGCGCGGCCGCTCTACCTCTTCACCCGGGCCTTCCGACCGTTCATCGGGCTGCTCAACCTCACGTCCAACGGCATCCTGCGGCTGCTCGGGATCCGCACCGACAACTTCGACGAGAGCGAGACGCCGGAGGAGATCCGCATGCTCATCCACCAGTCGATGACCGGCGGCAAGCTCGACCCCGGCGAGGCGGGGATGCTGACCGGCGTCTTCCACCTGCACGAGCAGCAGGCGCGCCAGGTCATGACGCCCGCGCCCGCGGTGATCGCCGTCGACGTCTCCGACAACGTCGAGACCGCGCTGCGGCGCTGCATCGCCTCAGGGCACACGCGCGTGGTCGTGACCGAGGACGACAACCCGGACCGGGTGAAGGGCATCGTGCACGCCAACGCGCTCGCGCAGAAGCTGCTGGGCGAGGGGCCGGACGCGAGCATCGAGGACCTCGTCCGCGAGGCGCCGATCGTGCCCGAGACCAAGCCGCTCGACGACCTGCTCGCCGATCTCCAGCGCCAGCGCTCCTCGCTGGCCGTCGTGGTCGATGAGTACGGGCGCACGGCCGGCATCGTCACGGTCGAGGACATCATCGAGGAGGTCGTCGGGGAGATCGACGACGAGACCGACCCGCTCGGCGGCGCCGTCCGCGAACTTGCCAACGGCGACTGGTTCGTGCGCGGACATGTGGCGATCACCGACCTCCAGGACTACGGCCTCGACCTGCCGATCGACACCGACGCCTACAACTCGGTCGGCGGCTACGTGTTCGGCGAGTTGGGCCGGCTCCCGAGGCGCGGCGACACCGTCGCCTCCAACGGCTATTCGATTCGGGTCGAGTCCGTCCGAGAGAACCGGATCGAGGCGGTGCGCATCCGCGACCGGCGCGTCAACCAGTAGACGGTTGTGAATCGAAACTCCGTGCGGTATTGCACAAGCGCCGCGGGAGCGCTACGTTCCCATCCACTCGCCCGGCCGCTTCGGCGGTTGAGGAGGAGAGAGGGAGATCCTGGGGAGGATCTACCGAGAGACACAACGCGGCCGACTCAGGGGAGCGAGTCGGCCGCGAAGTGTTTCTGGAGGAGGGGTTGCGATGAGGGTCAGTTCGTCGCAATCGGAAGTATCCGCCCGCGATCTCAACGGTCGCTAAAAGATTGCTTCACAGCGCGTAAGGGTGAAAGCCGCGGCCGCTCTTGCGGCCGAGCGCGCCCTCCGCGACGAGCGCGTCGATGCGCGCCGGCACCGCGATCCCGATGGTGCGCCCGATCGCCTGCGCGACGTCGAGGCCGACGAGGTCCAGCAGCGCCAGCGGGCCGAGCGGGTGGCCGGCGCCGAGCTTCATGCAGGTGTCGACCGCCGCGGCGTCCATCCCGGTCCGCTCGAGCAGCTCGACCGCCTCGAACAGGAACGGGAACAGCAGCCGGTTGACCACGAAGCCGGGTGTGTCGGGCACCTCGATCGCGGTCTTGCCGAGCGCGGCGCACAGCGCGAGCGTGCGGGCCCGGGTCTCGGCGCTCGCTGCGGCGGGGAACGCGAGCTCGATCAGCGCCATCTTCGTGACCGGGTTGAAGACATGGAGCGCCGCGAAGCGGTCGGCGCGGCCGCTGACGGCCGCCAGCGCGTTCACCGACAGCGACGAGGTGGTGCTGGCGAGCACGGCGCCGGGCGCGAGCACGGCGGAGAGCTCGCCGAACAGGGCGGCCTTCGCGTCCTGGTCCTCGACGATCGCCTCGACCATGAACGTGACCTCGGCGAGGCGCCGGTGCTCGCAGGTCACCTCGACGGCGTCGGAGTCCAGGCAGCCGCGCGCGTGCCGGGCCGACCCGCGCGAGCGGGCGCACAGGATCACCGGGCCGTGACGGGCCACCACGGCCGCCAGGCCGCGTGCGATCGTGCCGGTCCCGACGATCCCGAGCCGCTCGGGGAGCGGGGCGTGAGTGTTGGCTGACTCGCCAGTCAACGCGGGCGTAGACTAGGGATCACCGGCAACTCAGGAGGATCTTGCGCATGACATCCACCGGTCGCGACGTCGTCATCGTCGAGGCGGTCCGCACCCCGATCGGTCGCGGTCACGCTGAGAAGGGCTACTACAAGGACACCCATCCCAACGAGCTCCTCGGCAAGTGCTACACCGAGGTCATCGAGCGCGCGGGTGTCGATCCTGCCGCGGTCGAGGACGTCATCTGCGGCTGTGTGCAGCAGTTCGGCGAGCAGATGTTCAACGTCGGGCGCAACGCCTGGCTGCAGGCCGGGCTGCCGATCGAGACACCCGCCACGACCGTCGACCGCCAGTGCGGGTCGGCGCAGCAGGCCGTCAACTTCGGCGCGGCGCTGATCGCCGCAGGCGTCCATGACGTCGTGATCGGCGGCGGCGTCGAGCACATGGGCCACATCCCGATGGGCATCGCCTTCAACTGGGTCGACCAGATCGGCTCGCCGTGGCCGCCCGAGCTGATGGAGCGCTACAACCTGATCCCGCAGGGCCTGTCGGCGGAGATGATCGCCGACCAGTGGGAGATCCCCCGCTCCGAGCTCGACGAGCTCGCGGTGCGCTCGCACCGGCTCGCCCACCAGGCGACCGAGGAGGGCCGCTTCGAGCGCGAGACGATCCCCTTCCAGGTCAACGGCGACACCTACGTCTCCGATCAGGGGATCCGCCCCGAGACGTCGCTCGAGAAGCTCTCGCAGCTCAAGCCCGCGTTCAAGCCCGACGGCAAGGTCACGGCGGGCAACGCCTCGCAGATCTCCGACGGCGCCGCCGCGGTGCTGCTGATGTCGGCCGAGAAGGCGCAGGCGCTCGGGCTCACCGCGCGCGCCCGGATCGTCGACCAGACGACCGTCGGCGTCGACCCCGTGATCATGCTGACCGGGCCGATCCCCGCCACGCGCAAGCTGCTGGAGCGCAACGGGATGACGATGGATGACATCGACCTCGTCGAGGTCAACGAGGCGTTCGCGCCCGTCGTCGCCGCGTGGAAGCGCGAGCTCGACCCGGACATGGACCGCGTCAACGTCAACGGCGGCGCGATGGCGCTGGGCCACCCGCTCGGCTCGACCGGGGCGCGGCTGCTGACGACGCTGCTGCACGAGCTGGAGCGCTCCGACAGGGAGACCGGCCTCGTGACGATGTGCTGCGGCGGCGGCCTGGGGACGGGGACGCTGATCCAGCGCGTGTAGCTGACGTCCACGGCGGTGGGATATTCTCCGCCTGCATGCCCGACACCCCGGCTGAGCTCAAGGCGCGCAAGGCCGCCGAGCGGCGTGGCGCGCCGTTCCTCGCCTACCGCGACGACAAGGGCGCGGAGCACCTGGTCGAGCTCAGCGAGACCACGCGGACGCTGACGGTCGGCCGCCGCTTCGAGGCCGACATCGCCCTGCCGTGGGACCGCGAGGTCTCGCGCCTGCACGCGCAGTTCGAGTTCCGCGCGGGCGAGTGGACGGTCGACGACGACGGGTGGTCGCAGAACGGGACGTTCATCAATGAGATGCGCCTCGACGGCCAGCGCCGGCTGCAGAACGGCGACCTCGTCCGCTGCGGGCAGACGACGATCGCGTTCTGCCACACCCGCAACCTGAGCGTGGAGATGACGCTGGTGCCGGGCGAGCTGAGTGCGACGCCGCGGTTCTCCCAGCAGCAGCAGCAGATCCTGCGTGAGCTGTGCCAGCCGCTGCTGGGGGACGGCGACGGGCTCTCGCCGCTCGCCGACGACGAGATCGCCGAGCGCCTCGGCACCGATCAGAAGACCGTCACCACGGAGCTCGAGCACCTCGCCCGCTCGTTCGGCCTGAGCGAGATGCCGTTCTTCGAGCGCCGGGCAGAGATCGCGATGCTCGCGCTGCGCTCGGGCCTCGTCAAAGCCGACGAGTAAGCGCCGCTTAACCCACGCGGTCGGAATCGTGCTGGCTCGCGCGGCGGCGCGCTGGCACTGTCGGCGGCATGACCGGATCCTTGCTACTCGAGCGGCTCGCGCGCGGACCCATCCTGTGCGCGGAGGGCTATCTGTTCGAGCTCGAGCGCCGCGGCTACCTCCAGGCCGGGGCCTATGTGCCGGAGGTCGTCCTCGATCGCCCTGAGGCCGTCGAGCAGCTGCACCGCGAGTTCGTCCACGCTGGTTCTGACGTCGTGGAGGCGTTCACCTACTACGCGCATCGGGAGAAGCTGCGCCTCATCGGCAAGGAGCACCTGCTCGAGCCGCTCAACCGCGACGCGTTGCAGATCGCCCGGCGCGTGGCGCGGGAGACGGGCTCGCTGTTCTCCGGCGACGTCTGCAACAGCAACCTGTACCGCGAGGAGCCGGGCGCGCGGCATGCGGTCCGCGCGATGTTCGACGAGCAGGTCGGGTGGGCGGCCGAGGCGGGCGTCGACTTCGTGATCGCCGAGACGTTCCAGTTCGCCGGCGAGGCGCTGCTGGCCACGGAGGCGATCCGGGCGGCCGGGCTCGAGGCGGTCGTCACGCTGGCGATCCACCGCGATCCGCAGACGCGCGAGGGCTGGGCGCCGGAGGAGGCGTGCCGGCGGCTCGCCGACGCCGGCGCCGCGGTCGTCGGGCTCAACTGCATCCGCGGACCGCAGACGATGCTGCCGCTGCTGCGGACAATCCGCGCGGCGGTCGACGTGCCGGTCGCGGCGCTGCCGGTCCCGTACCACACGCACGCGGCCGAGCCGACGTTCCAGTCGCTCGGCGGCGGCGCGGCGTTCCCGATCGCGCTCGACCCGTTCACCTCGACGCGCTACGACGTCGCGGACTTCGCCCGCGAGGCGCTCGAGCTCGGCGTGGAGTACCTCGGGCTGTGCTGCGGCGCGGCGCCCCACCACATTCGCGCGATGGCCGAGGCGATGGGCCGCCGCCCGCCCGCGAGCCGCTACTCGCCCGACATGTCCAAGCACGCCTACCTCGGCTCCGACCCGAGCCTGCAGGCGGAGAACCTCGCGTTCGCGGAGCGGCTGTAGCGGTGTATCGCTACGCCGTCATCGGCGGCGGCGGGATCGGCAGCGCCGCCGCGTACTGGCTGAGCCGCCGCGCCGGCGCCGAGGTCCTGTGCCTCGAGCAGTGGGAGCTCGGGCACGGGCTGGGCGCCTCCGAGGACCACTCGCGGATCATCCGGCTCGGGTACCACAGCCGGGCGTACACGGCGCTAACCCCGAGCGCCTACGCCGCGTGGCGGGAGGTCGAGGCGGAGTCCGGCGTGCCGCTCGTCCACGTCACCGGGATGGTCAACATCGCGCGGCGCGGGAGCGAGGGCGCGGAGATCCTCGACGGCTATACGGTCGCCATGGACGACGCCGGCATCGGCTACGAGCGCCTCGACGCTGCGGAGCTGATGCGGCGCTGGCCGCAGTTCCGCGTGCCCGACGATCACGAGGCGCTGTACCAGCCCGACGGCGGGATCCTCGACATCCGCAAGGCAGGCGCGGTGCACGTCGCGCTGGCGCGCTCGCGCGGCGCGACCGTGCTCGGCGGCGCGGGCGTGACGGCGATCGAGTCGCGGGGCGACGGCGTCCGGCTCGTCAGCGCGGCGGGCGAGTTCGACGTCGAGCAGGTGGTCATCTGCGCGGGCGCGTGGACACGCGGGCTCCTGCACGGCCTCGGCGTCGACTGGCCGATCCGGCTGACGCAGGAGCAGGTGACGTACTACGCGACCCCCAACCTCGCCGCCTTCGCGCCCGACCGCTTCCCGATCTGGCTGTGGCACGGCGACGGCGACGAGGAGTACTACGGCTTCCCCGTGTTCGGCGAGGTGGCGACGAAGGCGGCGCAGGACCTCGGCGGCCCGGAGGCGAGGGCGGAGGAGCGCCCGTGGCGACCGGACCCGGAGCGGGTGCGGCGGGTGGCGGAGTTCGCGGAGGCGATCCTCCCGGGCTACACCGGCCCGGAGCTCTCCACGCGCTGCTGCCTCTATGACATGCCGCCGGACCGCGACTTCGTGGTCGACCACGTGCCGGGCCACCCGCGGGTGTCCGTCTGCATCGGGGCGGGTCACGCGGCGAAGTTCGCCGGCCTGCTCGGCCGCATCCTCTCGGAGCTCGCGATCGACGGTGCGACGGAGTTCCCGATCGAGGCCTTCCGGGCCGATCGACCGGCGCTCGCCGATCCGGGCTACACGCCCGGCTACCGGCTGGGAGGCGTGGCCGCGGCGACCTGAAGGGCGTCGCCCGCCGCGTGCTGCTCGCACAGGATCTCGAGCATCGCGGAGGCGGCGGGGGAGCGGAACGCCTCGGGCCGCGTCGCGACCTGGATGTTGCGGTACGTCCGGTCGGGGCCCAGCGAGCGCAGCGCCACCGACTCGTGCGGCGGGAACAGCGCGAGGTCCGGCAGCAGCGCGATGCCGGCGCCCGCGCCGACGAGCTCGCGGATCGCGGTGTAGTCGTCGCTCTCGAACGCCACCTTCGGGACGAAGCCGGCGCCTGCGCGCGCGCACGCGCGCGCGGCCGTCTGACCGCCCGAGGTCGCGACGGGCACGTCGATCCAGATCTCGTCCACGAGGTCCGCGAGCCGGATGTCCACCTTGGCCGCGAGCGGGTGATCGCGGTGGAGCGCGAGCTGGAGGCGATCCTCGAACAGGTGGATCACCTCGACGCCCTCCGCGGGCCGCGCGTCGAGGTCGACGGTCAGGGCGATGTCGAGCCGGCCCTCGCGCAGCCGGACGACGCTCTCCACCGGGCTCGCCTGGCCGACGGTCAGCTCGATCGCCGGATGCCGCGCCCGGAACGCGTCGACGGCGCGCGGGAGCACGCTCGCACCGGCGGTCGCGAACGAGCCCATCCGCAGGTGGCCTCGCCGCAGGTCGGCGAGCGCGGCCAGCGCCGCCTCGGCGGCGTCGAGCCGGTCGAGGATCGCCTCGGCGTGCTCCACCAGCGTCTGCCCGGCCTCCGTGAGTACGACCCCGCGCGCGCGGCGCTCCAGCAGGCGCGTACCGGCCTCCCGCTCGAGCACCGCGATCTGCTGCGAGACGGCCGACGGCGTGTAGGAGAGGATGTCGGCGGCGCCTGCCAGCGAGCCGCGGCGCGCCACCTCGCGCAGGACACGCAGTCGGCGGACGTCCAGCATCGACGCAACGTACCTGCCGCGCGTCCTCTGCACTAGCGCTTGCGTCCGCGCGGCTACGCGTGGAACGCCGCGAGCCGCTCGGCCTCGGCGCCGAGCTCGCGGCGGGTCGCCGCGTCGAGGCGGCCGAACGGGCTGAGGTCGATCGCGCCCTGCTCGTAGCGCCAGGTGCCCGCGACGGCGCCGTCCACGAGAAAGGTCGGGTACGACTGGGGCGCCTTGACGTGGAAGATGCGGGGGCGGTGCTCCTCGGGGAGCACGCCGGTGCGGCGCGTGTGCACGAGCAGGCTCGCGTCCCAGGTGCCGATGAAGCGCGCCGGCGCGGGTGTGTCAGGCTCGGGCAGGGGGGCGCGGGGGAGGTCGAGCAGCTCCTGGCCGTCCTCCGAGCGGAACCGGCGCAGCTCGAGGCGGCCGAGGGTGAGGGAAAGCTCGGCCGGCGGCAGGCCGGTGAACGACGCGACGTCCTTGGCCGAGGCGGGCCCGAACGCGCCGAGGTAGCGACGGACGAGCCGTTCGGCGGCGTCGCCAGGCGTGATCTCGACCGGTTCGATCCAGTCCTCGGCGAGCGCATAGAGGTCGGCGCGGCGGCGCTCCCACGTGCCCGACGGCGGGGCGCGGACGAGGTCGACCCACAGACCGACCCCGCGCGCGGCCGGCTTGCCGATCAGCACGTCGATCTCCTTGCGCCGCAGCGTCCCACCGCCGGCGAGCGCCGCGCGCACCCGCCCGGCCGCGGCTTCCATCTCGGCAGGACTCAGCTCCCGGCGAGTGGCCCGCAGCCACGACTCGCGGCGTACATCACGAATGGCGATCGCCAGCGGCCAGTAGTCGGCGGCGGAGACGAGGTGGATCGTGCTGCGCATCAGCGTCCCCTGGATCACGCGGCGCGCTTCGAGCGCGCGAGTCAGGGCGCCACGCTCGAACCCCTCGAGCCGCGACCACAGGCCGATGTACATCGACGGCGCGTACTGCGCCTGCAGCCCGCCCATGCGCTCGAGCATCCGCGGGATCGGCGCACGTGCACGCTCGAGCAGACCCTGGCGGGCGAGCAGCGCGCGGTTGAGCGCCCGCGCCGAAAGGACGCGCTCGGTCATGGCCGGCTCGGGGCCCCGGGCGGCGTCACGCCCCGCGAGCGTGGCCGCTCAGGCGGCCTGAGCCGTGGCGCCGGGGCGACTGCCGGTCTCGAGGCGCGAGACCATCTCGTCGAGGCGGAGCTCCTCGAGCCCGTGGGCGACGGCGTCGAGCTCGCCGGCGCAGAACTCGACGAGGCGCTTGCCCTCCTGGCAGAGCTCGAGCGTCTCGCGCAGCCCGGCCTCGCCGGAATCGAGGCGGCGGATGACCTCCTCGATGCGGGTGCAGGCGGTTTCGTAGGTACCGGTGGCAGACTCACTCATGGCCCGGCACGCTACGGCCGGGGCCGGACGGACACCCTGCCGTCGTGCAGGCGCAGCGTCAGCTCGGCGTGCTCGCGCGCGGCGGCCGCCGAGGTGACGGGCTCCCCGGAGGGGTCCTCGACCAGCGCGTAGCCGCGCTCGAGCGCGCGCTGCGGCTCGTGGGCGGCGAGCGCGAGTGCGAGGCGCTCGAGGTTGCGCGCGTGCTGCACCTGCTCGGCGCCCGACGCGGCGCGCGCCTTGCGCTCGAGCACGAGCGCGGTGGTCGACGTGTGGCGCCCGGCGGTCTCGAGCCGCCGGCGGGCGGTCGCGCGCAGCTCGCGCGCGTGCTGATGAAGGCGGGTGCGGTGGCGCTCGACGTGGTCGGCCGGTGCGCGTGCGAGCCGCGCCAGCACGCGGGCGCGCTCCACGATCGCCAGCCGCGAGCGCCGCTCGAGCCGCGCGGCGAGGCCGCGCAGCTGCGCCCGCGCCGCCGCGCAGTCGACCGGCACGGCGGCCTCGGCGGCGTGCGTCGGCGTCGAGCACGCGACGGCGGCGACGTCGTCGATCAGCGTGCGGTCGGTGTGGTGCCCGACTGAGGAGATCACCGGCACCCGCAGCAGCGCGACGGTGCGGCACAGCGTCTCGTCGCAGAACGCGAACAGGTCCGCGAGCGAGCCGCCGCCCCGCGCGACCACGATCACCTCGACCTCCTCGCAGGCGGCGAGATCCTGCAGCGCGCGTGTGATCGCGGGCGCGGCGCGGCGGTCCTGCACCGGCGCGAACGCCCACACGATCCTCCCCGCCCAGCCGCGGCGGCGCAGGCCCGCGAGCACGTCGTCGCGCGCCTTGCCGCCCTCCCCGGAGACGACGCCGATCGTCCGCGGGAGCGAGGGGCGCGCCAGGCGCTTCTGCGGCTCGAACAGGCCCTCGTCGGCGAGCGCGCGGCGCAGGCGCTCCACCTGGGCGAGCAGGTCGCCCTCGCCCGCCACCCGCAGCTTCGAGACCGCGAAGGAGAACGACGGCGAGGACGCGCGCGAGCCCGGGTAGAAGTCGCAGCCGCCGGCGGCCACCACGACGGCGCCGTCGCCGAGCGTGTGGAGGCCGAGCGCATCCCAGTCCTTGCGCCACATCGAGCACGGCAGCGCACCCCAGCGGTCGCGCAGCTCGAACCACACCTTCGCGCGGCCCACCTTGAGGCCGAACAGCTCGCCGAACACCTGCACGCGTGTGAAGCCGCGCAACCGGTCGCGCAGCGCCGAGGCGTACTCGCCCACGGGCCACGGCCCGGACAGGCGGCTGCCCGGGATGCCGTCGGGGTGCGGACTGGGCGCAGCCATGAACCGAAGGAGCCTACGCCGGGCTCCGGCGGGCAGAGAGGCTCAGCCGGCGGTCGGGCCCTCGACGTAGCGAGGCTGCTCGTCGTCGCCGAGGGAGGGGAGCGCTCGCTGGCCGTCCTGCGCCGGCTCACCGCGCAGCTCGCCCTCGAAGCCAAGACGCTCCAGGCGCGCGATCTCCTGCTCTCCGAGCAGCCGCGCGGGATCCTCGGGCGGCAGGCCGCGAACCAGGGTGCGGATGCGGTTGCGCAGCTGGAGCGCGAAATGCGGGGTCGACGCGCCCATCAGCTGGCGCACGTCGTCGACGCTGACGTCGCGGTCGTGGCGCAGGCGCTCGGGCTGCTCGGCTTCGGCCATCCGCGGAGCTTACGAGGACGACGCCACAGGTTGGATCTCGAGCAGCGCGTCGATCCGCGACTGCACGTCGACGGAGATCGCCGCCTCGTCCCCGACCACCCAGCCGTGGTTGTAGACGCCGCGTACAGGGTCTTCGTCGTAGCCCGGCTGGATGTCGAGCAGGTAGTCCTGGACCGGGCGCGGGAGGGCGTTGGCCTCCGTGAGGACCAGCAGCGGGCCGTAGGTGCCGGAGCCCGAGAGTGGAGCCGCTGCCGCGGCGTCGCCGGGTCGCTTCGTGGTCGCGAACACCATCCCGTGGCCGGGATCGACCGCGTTCCAACCGAAGCGCCCGTCGGTGAAGCGTGCGAAGGCGATCGCGTTGGCGACCGGCTCGGGCGCGGAGATCCGCCGCGCCGTGCCGAGCTCGGAGAGCTGCTCGAGCACCTTGTCGGAGATCACCGAAGGCGGCCCGAGGACGTAGATGCGCGGCCGGCGGTGGGCGGTGATGGCGGCCTTCGTGGCCGCGGGGACGCTGTCGCGGTCGGCCCACAGGACGGGATCGCCGGCCTTGGCCGCCCACGCGGCGGCAGGCATGGCGAACTCCGGCGCGCCCGACGGCGCGACGACCACGGAGCGCGTCGGCGTGCCGGCGGCGGCGGTGTGCAGCTTGTCGATCGCCTGCGCGAGCGCCGCGGGGTCGGAGCCCTCGACGTCGGAGCTGCGCAGGCCCTTCGGCGTGGCCGTCTTGCCGATCCGGATCACCTGCGCCTTGCCGGCCTTCTCCGCGCCCGTGGGGCCGAGTTTTTCGAGGGCGGACTGCGTGGCGTCGGGGAGCTCGTCGCCGTCGGACAGCAGGATCGGCGCGCGCAGCGGGCGGCTCATCAACTGCGCGGCCGAGATCGCCGCGCGCCAGTCCTTGGCGTCGACCAGCGTCACCGCGGCCGGCCGGGTGTCGCGCGAGCGCGCGGGGTAGATCGCCTGGGCCACGCCCGCGGCGTTGGCCACCGGGTCGGCACCGCCCACGCGCGTGGTGTTCTTCGTGGCGAAGCCGGGGAAGCCGAGGTCCTGCGCCGCCTCTTCGTCGTCGCCGGCCTGCCCGACCACAGGCGAGCTCGGCTTGTCCGTCGCGCCCTTGTCGCCTCCGCCGCAGCCGGCGGCGAGCGCGAGCAGGACGAGCATGAGAAGGAGCGCTCGGACGGGCACGTCCGTGGACACGCTAGCCGTTGTCCAAGTCGGCGTCGTCGCGAGGAGTCGGGACGCCAACGTGGAAGAAGTCGTTCAAGCCGGGCGATCGGCGAGCCGATCTCCGGTTGAACATAACGCGGCACGTGTGTGTACAGTGCCGCGGTAACGCCGAGTTCCCGGTTGTCATGCCGGGGAGCGGGGGACCCAGTTGTGTGGGGCTAATCACGTCCAGAGCGACGTGAGGCGCGAGCTCTTTCAAGCGCCAGCCCGTCAGCTAACCCCGTAGGCAGACGAAAGAGGGTTCGGATCGCCGTGCGGGGCTTCTGCCTTGTCGTACTCATGCTGTGCCTGTCCTGCGTCGCCCCCACGGGAGCGTTCGCGACGGCACCCACCGGTGGGGCCGGCTACCAGCCGCCTCCGCCGCCTCTGCCCGACCCGGGGACCATCCTCCCGGGCGCTCAGCCGACCGTCCCCGGCGACCGGGCCGTGCTGCTCCCGGACGGCACCGCGGCCGCCCCGCTGGACGCGCCGCCGGAGGTCCAAGACGCCGTGTGGGCCGCCAACACGATCCAGAAGCTGCCCTACCGCTACGGCGGCGGCCACCAGTCCTTCATCTCTCGCCGCGGCTATGACTGCTCCGGCACCGTCTCCTTCGCGCTCAACGCGGCTGGGCTGCTCAAGCGCCCGCGCGACTCGTCCGGCTTCATGCGCTACGGCGCCAGGGGTCCCGGCGACTGGTTCACGGTCTACACGAACCCCGGCCATGCCTACGTCGTGATCGCCGGGCTGCGGCTCGACACCAGCTCGGCCGGCTCCGGCGGTGGCAAGGGCCCGCGCTGGCGTGCCAAGGGCCGGCCCACGGCGGGCTACAAGGTCCGCCACCCCCGCGGGTTCTAGGCCGTCGCGCCCGCGAGCGCGCGGTCCGTCGCCCGCTCCACCTTCGCGGGCGCTCGCAGCGCCTCTTGGAACTTCTCCTCGTCGCGCTCGCCCTGCCACTTGGCGATCACCATCACCGCCACGCAGTTGCCGATGGCGTTCGTCAGCGCGCGGCCCTCGCTCATGATGCGGTCGATCCCGACCACCAGCGCGATGCCGACGGCGATCGACTCGGCGGAGAAGTAGTCGCCGCCGAACGCCTGCAGTGAGGCGGTCAGCGTCACGAGGCCGGCGCCGGTGATCCCGGCAGCGCCCTTGGAGGTCAGCACCATCAGCGCCAGCAGCCCGATCTGGGTCGCCAGCGGAAGCTCCTGCCCCGCCGCCTGGACGATGAACAGCGCGCCCAGCGTGAGGTAGATGCAGGTGCCGTCGAGGTTGAAGGAGTAGCCCGTCGGGAGCACGACGCCCGTGACCTGGCGCGAGGCGCCCGCGGCCTCGAGCTTCGCCAGCAGCCGCGGCAGGACCGTCTCGGACGACGAGGTGCCGAGGATGATCAGCAGCTCGTCGCGGATCAGCCGGATCAGGCGGAAGATCGAGAAGCCCGAGATTCGCGCGACGAGGCCGAGCACGCCGAACACGAACACCGCGCAGGTGCCCCAGAACGTCGCCATCAGCAGGCCGAGGCTCGTCAGCGAGGTGCCGCCGAACTTCGCGACCGTGAACGCCATGCCGCCGAACGCCCCGATCGGCGCGGCCCACATGATCAGGCGAATGACGCGGAAGATGATCTGGGCGGCGACCTCGAAGACGCGCACGACCTGCTCACGCTGCACCTTCGGGAGGCCGGAGACCGCCGCGGCGACGAGCAGCGCGAGGATGAGCACGCGCAGGATCTCGTTCTCCACGAACGGCGCCACGAAGCTCGTCGGCAGGAGGTCGTCGGTGATGAAGGCGACGAGGCCCTGGTCGCCGCCGGCCTCGCCGATCGACTCCTTGGCATCGGCCTTGGCCGAGTCGGAGACCTCGCCCTCGAAGCCGCCGCCGGGCTTGATCACGTTGCCGGCGATGAGGCCCAGGGCGAGGGCGACGACGGTCATCGTGAGGAAGTAGCCGAGCGCCTTGAGCGCGAGCCCGCCCGCACGCGCCATGTCGCCCAGCGATGCGATGCCGATCACGACGGTGACGAAGATGACCGGGCCGGTGACGGCCTTGATCAGCTGGATGAAGGCCTCGGCCAGCCACTGGGCCTCCAGCGCCTGCTTCTCGAACAGCAGGCCGAAGAGGATGCCCGCGATGATCGCGATGATCACGAAGAACCACAGCTGCCGGTAGACCGGCGTGCGGTCAGCGTCCGGCTTGTCCCCCTCGGTACGGGCCTCCTCCGCCACGAGGCAGCGGGTACCCGGGGTATACCATCGCCAGTCCTCGACTCTCGACTTTCACAGGAGGCCTCTGTGCCCGGCATGGGCGGACGCATGTCCACCGTCATCAAGGCGAAGATCAACAAGATGCTGGACAAGGCGGAGGATCCGGGCGAGACGCTCGAGTACTCCTACCAGCGCCAGATGGAGCTGCTGCAGAACGTCAAGAAGGGCATCGCGGACGTCGTCACGTCCAAGAAGCGCCTGCAGATGCAGCAGAACAAGCTCGAGCAGCAGGTCGTCAAGCTCGACACGCAGGCGCGCCAGGCGCTCGCGGCGGGCAAGGAGGACCTCGCGCGCACGGCGCTCGAGCGCAAGCAGTTCGCCCAGGGCGAGCTGCAGTCGCTCGACCAGCAGGTCGCCGAGCTCGAGCAGCAGCAGCAGACGCTGATCGGCAAGGAGCAGCAGCTACGCGGCAAGATCGACCAGTTCCGCACCAAGAAGGAGGTCATCAAGGCGCAGTACTCCGCCGCCGAGGCCTCCGTGAAGATCTCCGAGGCCGCCACGGGCGTCGGAGAGGAGATGGCCGACGTCGGCCTCGCGATGCAGCGCGCGACGGACAAGACCGAGAACATGCGCGCGCGGGCCGGCGCGATGGAGGAGCTCGAGGCGGCGGGCGCGTTCGACGACAACCTCGCCCTCGGCTCGGGCCAGGACGACATCGACCGCCAGCTGCACGAGCTGACCTCCCAGACCCAGGTCGACGACGACCTCGCCAAGATGAAGGCCGAGCTCGGCAGCGGGAGCGGCGGCGACGCCCCGGCGCTCGAGCCGGGCAAGGAGGCCGGCGCGTGATCGTCCGGATCTCCACGGAGAACCAGTACGTGTTCCCGGACGACCAGGCCGACCGCCTCAACGACCTCGACAACGCGGTCGTCGCAGCGGTCGACGCGGAGGACGAGGATCGCTTCCACGAGGCCTTCGAGGAGCTGCTCGCGTTCGTGCGCGCCGAGAGCACGCCCCTCGACGCCGACGAGCTCGAGGAGTCCGACGTCATCCTCCCGCCCCCGGACACCTCGTTCGTCGAGGCGTCCGCCGAGTTCACGGGCGAGGGACTGATCCCCGACTAGGTCCTTGCCTAGATCGGAATCCCCCAGAGGGGGAACCAGCGCTCGAGCTGCGCCTCCACGGGCAGCTCGGCGCCGATCTGGGCCTGCAGGCGCAGCTCGCGCTCGGAGTCGCGCTGCTGGTCGCCGCCGGCGGGCACGAACGGGTAGAAGGCGCCGCGCTTGTAGTTGTAGATCCAGTAGACCGGCTTGTCCTGGGGGTCGCGGAACGCGAACACCGCACACAGGACACGCTCGCCGTAGCCGCCGGCCTCGAGCGCCGTCGAGACCGCGTTGATGCCGACCACGAGGTCCTCGAAGTCGGGGTCCGCGAGCACCATCCAGCGGTAGCCGAACTTGTCGTCGGTCTTCTCGACCGCCGTGCCCGTCTCCTCGCCCGTGCCCTGCACGAGCTCCTCCATGTCGGCGACGATCGCATCGAAGTCAGCGGTGCCGAGGGGCTGGAAGACGATCGCCGCCTTGCCCGCGCTCTTGAGGCCCATCTCGCTGTCGAGCGTGACGCCGGCCGTCGCCATCGCGAACAGGCGGTCAGGCGCCGGTTTCTTGATCTTGGTCTTGCCGGTGAGAACGTCGAAGAGGCCCATGGCCCCTCAGGTTACGCCCGGCCCTGCAGCTGTGCCTCGAGCCGCTGCAGCGCCTCGATCCGCTTCTCCATCGGCGGGTGCGTCGCGAACAGGCCGCCGATCGCGGACTTCGCGCCGGGCGGGAAGAAGTAGAAGGCGCTCAGCTCGTTGGAGGCGCGCAGGTCCTGCTTCGGGATCTGGGCCATCCCGCTGGAGATCTTCATCAGCGCCGAGGAGAGCGCGCTCGGGCGGCCGGTGATGACCGCGGCGCCGCGGTCGGCCGCGAACTCGCGATAACGCGAGAGCGCCTGCATGAGGAAGAAGGAGACGACGTAGACGACGAGCGAGACGAGGATCAGCACCATCGCGCTGGGGTTGTCGTCGTCGTCGCCGTAGCCGCCTCCGCCGCCGAAGAGGAAGCCGAACTGGACGATGTAGGCGGCGATGGTGGCGAAGAAGCCGGCCAGCGTCATCACCAGCACGTCGCGGTTGCCGATGTGGGTGAGCTCATGGGCCATGACGCCCTCGAGCTCGGCGGGGGAGAGCAGCTCCATGATCCCGGTGGTCGCGCAGACCGTCGCCGACTTGGGGCCGCGGCCGAGCGCGAACGCGTTGGGCATGTGGTTGTCGGCGACCGCCACCTTCGGCTTCGGCAGGTCGGCCTGGATGCAGAGCCGCTCGATCATCGCGTGCAGCTCCGGCGCCTCGGCCGGTGTGACCTCACGGCCGCCCATGGCCCGCAGCGCGAGCTTGTCGCCGCCGAACAGGTTCACGGCGGCGAGGCCGCCGGCGATGATCGCGACGGTGACGCCATTGACGCCGCTCGTGAGCAGTGCGCCGACGAGCACCACGTAGAGCGCGCCGAGGAGGAAGAAGGTGAAGGCCATCCGGACCTGGAGGCCGGTGTCCTTGCCGAATGTGGATGAGCGAGCCATGTGTGCTTACGAAGTATAAGCGGTCGGAGCGGCGAACGATGAAAGTTAGGAGCCGCTTAGGATCACAGCATGACGACCGCTGATCTGACCTCCCGGCGCTGGGACGCCGTCATCGTCGGCGCGGGGCACAACGGGCTGACCGCGGCCGCCTACCTCGCGCGCGCCGGTCGCAGCGTGCTCGTGCTCGAGCGTCGTAACGTCGTCGGCGGCGCCTGCACGCTCGAGGAGCCGTGGCCGGGCTACGCGATCTCGCCGTGCGCCTACCTCGCGGGGCTGCTGCACCCGCTCGTGGTCGACGAGCTCGCGCTGCACCGCCACGGCTACGAGCTGATCCCGCTGCGGCCCGAGGATCCCTACCTCACCGTCCCGCGCGAGGACGGGAGCGTGTTCACGGAGTGGATCGACGAGGCTCGCACCGAGGCCGACTTGGACCCGGAGGACGCGCGCGGGTACCGCGAGTACGTCGCGCTCACCGCCCGCATCCGCGACGCGCTGCGCCCCGACGGCCCTGACGACCTGTGGCTCGCCGAGCCGCCGTCGCGCGAGCAGATCGAGGCGCGGCTGGGTGGGGACGAGGTCGCGATCGCGACGCTGTTCGAGGACGCCCACACCACCATGCTCGAGCGCTTCTTCTCGCCGCCCGTCGTCGACGCGCTCGCGGGCCAGGGCGTGATCGGGACCTTCGCCTCCCCGCGCGACCCCGGCACCGCGTCGATCTCGTGGCACCACTCGAGCGGCCGGCTGACCGGCTACCCCGGTGCGTGGACCTACGTTCGCGGCGGGATGGGGCGGGTGTCGTTCGCGCTTGCGGACGCCGCTCGCGAGGCCGGCGCGGTTGTCGCCACCGGCGTGCCGGTGGGCGCGATCCGGCCCGGCGAGGGCGTCGAGCTCGAGGACGGCTCGGCGATCGCGGCCCGCGCGGTGGTCTGCAACGCCGACGCGCGGCGGGCGCTTGCCCTGCTCGACGGCGGCGCGCCCGCGGAGTTCCGCGCGCGGGTCGAGGCGGTCCCGATGCAGAGCCCGGTGCTGAAGGTGAACTTCGCGCTCGCCGCGCTGCCCGACTTCCCGGCCGCCGAGCACGCCACGCGCGGCACGGTCAACTGCATGCGGGGCGCGCAGGCGATGCACGACGCGTGCCGGCTCGCGCAGGCCGGCGACGTCGCCGAGGAGCTGTGGTGCGAGCTCTACTTCCAGACCGTGGCGGATCCGAGCGTGGCGCCGGAGGGGCGCCACGTGATGAGCGCCTTCTGCCAGTACGTGCCCTACCGGCTTGCCGAGGGCACGTGGGACGAGCGCCGCGACGAGATGGCGGACCGCGTCGAGTCCTCGATCGAGCGCTTCGCTCCGGGCTTCCGCGACCTCGTGGTCGAGCGCGAGGCGCTCGCACCGCCCGACGTCGAGGAGAAGATCGGCCTCACCGGCGGCCACATCTTCCAGGGCGAGTGCCTGCCCGAGCACATGTGGGACCGGCGGCTGCCCTACCGCACCGGCGCCGAGGGCGTCTACCTGTGCGGCGCCGGTACCTACCCGGGCGGCAGCGTGATCGCCGTCAACGGCCGCAACGCCGCGCTGGCGGTCGATTCCGACCTCGGCGGAGCGCACGTGTAGGCTTGCGCGCAAGCCGAATTCCCTGCAACGCGCAGGGGAGCGGGGGATCCAAGATTCATCGGGGCGAATCCCGGGCTGATGCCCGGGTAGCGCGAGCAGCGCGAGCCCGTCAGCTAACCCCGTAGGCAGCGCACATGATTGGCTCGGCGTCGCTCACTCGGGAGAAACCCCTGCACATTGCAGGATTCCTTGCATGCTCCATAAGCGAGTGCCCCGCGCTGGTGACCGGCGGGAAGGCGTCCTAGAGTGCCCCGCCGCATGCGTTTGTCCCGGCTCGGCCTCCTTTTCGCGGTGGCAGTGGTTCCGCTCGTCCTGTGGGCGGCGCTGCCGGTGCTCTCCGACGGCGCCTCACCGCAGTCGCGCTCGGCGTCGCTGGGTTCGAAGATCGACCGCAAGCGCGACGCGATCGAGCAGAAGAAGGGCCGCGAGCGCGTGCTCTCCACCACGGTGACCCGCTACAGCCGCAAGATCGGAGTCCTACAGTCGGATATCACGGTCTTGCAGCGCCAGCAGGTCAGGATCCAGGGCGACCTCGACGCCAAGCGCGCCGAGCTCGCCCGCATCCAGGAGGAGCTGCGCCGGGAGCGCATCCGGCTGGCGCGGTTGAAGGCGCGGCTGGCCGAGGCGCGCGTCGCGCTCGCCGGCCGCCTGATCGAGCTCTACAAGGCCGACAAGCCCGACGTCGTGACCGTGGTGTTGAACGCCGACGGGTTCGCCGACCTGCTCGACCGCACGGAGTTCATGATGCGGGTGTCGGACCAGGACGCGCGCATCATCGACCGCGTCCGGACTGCGCGCGCCGAGGCGACGCGCACCGCCAACCGCCTCGACGAGCTCGAGAGGCGCCAGACCAAGGTCGCCGCCGTGATCGAGGCGCGGCGCGACGAGGTGGCGGCCGTGCGCGGGCAGCTCGTCGACCGCCGCGAC